>Ga0335077_10011213_pt1 | contig 11195 bp, 9 predicted proteins | sample Lox_Sample_31_FD_207151 | JGI IMG/M metagenome (GOLD analysis project Ga0335077, IMG submission 207151) | Soil microbial communities from Loxahatchee National Wildlife Refuge, Florida, United States - Lox_Sample_3.1 | ecosystem: Environmental > Terrestrial > Soil > Wetlands | place: USA: Florida...
TCTACGAGAACACCTCGCTGCTGATCACCACCAATCTCGCCTTCGCCGATTGGCCCCAGGTCTTCGGCGACGCCAAGATGACCACTGCGATGCTCGACCGTCTGACCCACCACTGCGACATCGTCGAGACCGGCAACACAAGCTGGCGCTTCAAAAACCGAAGCTGACAAATCTTCCCTCCACGGCCGGGCTTGCCCAGGTGGGTCCACAGGAACCTCCCGCGCGCCGCTGCGTCAGACTCTTGCGGTCACTCCGCTGCGCGCGGGTCCCTCCTGTGGACTACCTGGACAAACCTCCTGCCCGCCACGCCGACAAAACTCATGGTCCCAGAGGGGTCGCGATTGGACGCGAAACCGGGGTCGCAGTTCGAAGCGAATTGACACCGTATGGGACGTCGACCGCGCCAAAGCGTTCTACGCGAGACTAGGATGGCGGCTCGATCGCGACTTCCGATTCGCCAATGGCCTGCGGGCAATCCAGATCACGCCACCCAGTTCCGGGTGCTCGGTGCATTTCGGGACGAACCAAACTCAAGGACCCTTAGATGTTCGGCGGGAAGGGTTCGCAACCTCGGCCGCGCCCGGTTCATTTAAGGGGTACCTCGTCGTCTCCGATATTGTGGCCGCTCGGAATGCGCTGGTCGCTCGCGGTATTGAGGTAAGCGAGTTCTTCCATGTTGCCGGTCAAAGCGGCGTGTCCGCCGGTCTCGACCCCGAGCGCCGCAGCTACAGCTCCCGAGCCTTCTTCGATGATCCCGATGGCAACATCTGGATTCTGCAGGAGATCACAGCACGGCTTCCTGAGCTCGTTGACCATGGTGCGACATCGTTCGGCTCGGAAAGCGACCTGGCCAGCGCAATGCGCCGCGCGGCTGCAGCCCACGGTGAGCATGAGAAGCGCATCGGACAAAAGGACGCAAAGTGGCCAGACTGGTATGCGGCGTACATGGTGGCGGAGGCAAGCGGGACGGAGCTACCGAAATGACCGACCCGATCGACTTGGTTTCGATCTAAGGAGGCGCCAAGCGAACGTGACCTGATCGGAGGAATCATGAGCACCGCCACCGGCTCCTCTCTCCTGCAACGCGAACCGCACCTTCTCGGCGAAACCGTCGTCGTGATCGGCGGCAGCGCGGGCATCGGCCTCGAAACCGCTCGACTGGCCCGTGATCTGGGAGCGAACCTCGTCCTCGCCGCCCGCAATCCCGAGCCCCTTCGGCGCGCAGCGAGCGAGCTTGGCGCACAACACAGCGCGGCCTTTGACGCTACCGACTTCGCTCGGTTGGAGCGCTTCTTCAACGAGCTCTCGGATCGGATCGATCACGTTCTTCTCACCGGTCCCGGGCCTTACTACGCCCCGCTGGCCGAGTTCGACTTTGACAGGGCGCGCCGAGACGTGGAGGCCCATCTTTTCCTGCCGATGCAGGTGGCTCGCATCGCGAGGAAAAAGGTTCGTGCGGGAGGAACGCTGCTCTTCATGGGCGGCACCGGCGGCCGCCACACCGCGCCAGGAATGTCGCTGATCGGCGCTCTAACGGCCGCAATGCCAGCGTTAACGAGGAATTTGGCAGCCGAGATCGCGCCCGTTCGCGTCAACCTCATCGCTGCTGGGTTTGTGGACACGCCATTGTCGGCATCTTTGCTCGGCAATCAGCTTGAGGCCCGCCGTGAACAACTCCGCACTACGCTGCCGATCGGGCGCGTCGTTGGGCCGGCCGACATAGCCGCGCTCGCCGTGCACATAATGACCAACACGGCCCTTACAGGCGGCACTTACGATATCGACGGCGGGCAACAGCTCGTCGAGCATTAGCCTTCTGTTGTGGGGAATCCGCGTCAGCCACATAGGTTCGTCGCTCGCAACAGTATTTGTTCGCGATCGCCAGAAGCGGCGAAAGAGGGCGAGGGAGGCATAGTCAGAGGACGCGGGATGATAAGAAAGACCCGCTTTCTTAGGTTGCCGTGAGCTTTAAGAGCGCGTCGGCATTCGCGTGGAAAATCTTGACCTTGTCGGCCGGACTGATGGGTGCGCCCTTGAGCCAGGTTACGCCCTCCTCGTTCGAGCCGTATGGATAATCGACCGAGAAGAGGATGCGCTCCGGCCCCAATTCCATCATCGAACATAAGAGTGCCGGGGTCGAGAACAGACCGCTCGTGGTAATCCAAAAACGTTCGCGGAAAATGTCCGCGAAGCCGCTCTTGCCAAGCTGGTGCTCGAGCGCACGATCGATGCGAGGCAAGTGGAAAGGAATGGTCTCGCCCATGTGGCCGAGGATGATTTTGAGCCGCGGATGGCGCTCGAAGATGCCGCTGATGATGAGCCGCATCGCCGCGGTTGCGGTCTCGGCGGCAAAGCCCCAGGCCGCGCCCATCAGCACCGGATAGTCGCCGGCCTTGTTGGTGTAGTCCTTGAACCAAGCATCTACGACCGCTTGATGCGGGATCGCAGGGTGAAGATAGATCGGGACGTCGAGCGCCTCGGCGCGCTCGAATATGGGCCAGAAGCGCTTCTCGTCAAGGAAGGCATTTTGCGTCAAGCCGCTCACCATCGCGCCCTTGAAGCCGAGTTTCAGGACGCAACGCTCCAACTCGTCGGCCGACGCCCTGGGATCGGCGGTCGGCAACGCGGCGAAACCGGCGAAGCGGTCGGGATGTGCGCGGCAGGCCTCATAAAGCCGGTCATTTGCCTCCCGCGCGAGCGGTACCGCCGACTCTGCGTCGAAAGCCTGGGTCGAGGGCTGTACGTGTGAGAGCACTTGCACATCGACGCCGGCAACGTTCATGTCGGCGATCCGCTGATTGCCGAGATCGTCGAGCTTGGCATAGGGCTGGTGTGGCCGCGGTTTGTAGTAGCCCTCAAAGCGGCTGCTGATCGCGGGAATGGCGAAATGCTCCTCGAGCGCAACGATCCTTTGCTGCGTCAGCATGTCGTTCCTCCACTTAGCGACTTTTCGAGATAAATCGATGTTCCGATCGTCTGGCCCAGCATGCGCGAGAATGCCATCAGCGTTGTCGCAGTCCCGCGTCGTCACAAAGGCGGCTAATCGCTCAGCGTTTCAGGAACGAACAGTTCCTCCGGCGTGAAGCGGCGTTTAGACACGCCCTGCTCTTGGTGGTACCGCAGGAAGGTATCGAGCGCTTTGTGGTTCTTTGCGAGCCCATAGGGCCAGAGATCGTCACCCATCAGTCTGCGATTCTCCTCGCGATGTTCGGTGAGCCAGGGCACCATGAACAGCCGGTGCATGTTCGCCTCTTGCAGGCGGAAGAGCTCGGTGGCCTTGTCTTTCGATTCTTTGAGTGCCTTGTAGAGCGACTGCGCCACCCACGGGTTCTTGCGATAGACCTCCTTGCGGATCGCGACGATGTGCATGATCGGGAAGATGCCGGTCTCGCGGAAATAGGCGCGTTCCACTGACTCGGAATCCTCAAACAGGCGGCGCACGACCGGACCGTGCTTGAGATAGGACGGGGGAACGAGCGCCGACACAAGAGCATCGATCTCGCCTGCTTCGAGCATCTGGTCGAGCGTTCGCGTGCTGCCGATATGTTGCCACCTGATATTGGGAGGCGGCTTGAGCGGGAACCACTGCCATTCCCCCATCGGCTGATCGACGCCGCCGATCGAATACGTGTAGCTGTCCGTTGGTACCCCGTACTCATCGGAGAGCACGCCCTTGGCGAAGGTGCCGGCATCATGCCCGTAAACAAACAGCTCGCCGACCCGCTTGCCGATCAGATCCTGCGGCTTCGTGATGCCGCTGCGAGCGTTGACGTAGATGGCGCCATGCACGAAGAGCCGAACGGGATAGACGGGTATTGCGACAAACGGCGGATCCGGCATGTGCAATGTCGCAAGGTAAAATGTGATGCCCAGTTCGCAGGCGTCGAACTGTCCCTCCCGTAGCGCCCGCTGGAACGTCACCGCAGGAAAGTTTGGCTCGTAAACAAGGTCGATGCCTTCCGGACGGACGCGGCCGTCCATCAGGGCATGCATCCGGTCGTAATTCCAGCAGGAGAAGGTGAGCTTGAGGTTCGCCATGTCCGCCCCTCGCATTAACTTGGCCAAGAACCTATCACATGTTTTGCGTGGCGCGAGTCGTCGCCGCGGATCGGCTTCGTTGACCGGCCATGGAAATGAACATAGCCTGACGGCGAACGAGTTGCGCAGCGGGAGGATGACGATGCGGCGCGAAGTGGCGCCCGAGGACGGCAAAGGCCGCCAGAGCGGCCTTTTCTTTGGCTGGTGGGTGATGCTCGCCAGCTTCGTCGGCATGGTGTTCGGAACGGCGGCGGTGCTGGTATTCAGTCTCGGCGTCTTCATTCAGCCGCTTCAGCAGGAATTCGGCTGGACGAGGGCACAGATCTCGGTTGCTGCCGCGATTATCGTCTGGGTGTCGGTCCTGACCCAGCCGATCCAGGGAATTCTGATCGACCGCTACGGCGTCCGCCGCGTCGTGCTCCCGTCGATCCCGATCTTCACGGCGCCATTGGCGCTCCTCTATTTCCTGCCGTCCAGCATTTTTGTTTTTTACGCCGCCTGGGTCGTGGTCACGATCTGTGGGCTCGCGCTCTGGAATGGCTCATATAACAAGGTTATGGCGGCGTGGTTCGACCGGAAGCTCGGACTGGCACTCGGAATCGTATCCGCGGGCCAAGGGGCGGGCGCGGCAATTGTGCCGGCGCTCAGCCAGTTCCTCGTGAGTCATTTTGGATGGAGGCTCGCCTATGTGGGATTGGCTGCCGTAACGTTCTTCGTCACGCTGTTCTTCAACACGCTCTTCCTCCGCGACAAGCCCTCGGACATTGGTCTCCTGCCGGATGGTGAGCGCGCGCCGCGCTCGCGATCGCGGAGCGTGCCAGCCGTCGAATCGGGCTACACGTTCCGCCAATCGGTGCGCTTGAGGACCTTCTGGATCATCGCTGCGGCATTCTTCCTGCTGGGCACAATGAGCACCGCGATCGTCACGCATCAGGTGCCGATGCTGATCGATGCCGGGTTGCCGGCACAAAAGGCGGCCTACGTCGCTTCAGCCTTCGGCGTCAGCCTCATCGTCGGCCGGCTTATCGCAGGCATTCTGCTCGACTGGATCTTTGCCCCTTACGTGATGATGGTGACGCTGTTCGGCCCGATCGCCGGGCTCGTCATGTATGCGAACGGCAGCACCGGCAATCTCGCGTTCTTGTGGTCCGCTTTCATCGGCTTCGGTGTCGGCGCCGAGTTCGACGTTCTGGGCTACATCATCCCGCGCTATTTCGGCAGGCAGGCGTTCGGCAAGCTCTATGGCGTTCTGTTGTCATCGTTCCAATTCGGCGGTGGAATCGGTGCCGCAGTGTTGGGCGTCATCCGCACAACGCATGGCAATTACGCGCCCGGGCTGTGGGGCATTGCGGCGACGACGTCGGTCGCTCTGCTGCTCTTCGCCGGATTGGGTCCTTACGCGGTTACGGTACCATCCTCAGTCGCGGGGAATGCCACGGATACCGCGAACGCGCGCGAACCGATATGACGACAGAAAACGAACGGATCGAGCTGCGCGGCCTCACGCTGAGAATACGTCGCGCCGGGTCTGGACCGACGCTGCTCTATCTGCACGGCTTCGACGGAGCCGCGGCGGCCGTAGCGGTGACCAGCCGTCTCGCCCAAAATTTTCGCGTGCTCGTTCCCGACCATCCGGGCATGGGTCAGTCCGACATCCCGTCGTGGCTCGATACGATCCACGATTTTGCGTACTTCTATCTCGACGTCCTCGACGAGCTTAATCTCAACGACGTGCATCTCGTCGGGCTCGACCTTGGCGGCTGGATCGCCCTCGAGATCGCGATCCGGAGCGTCGAGCGGCTCCGGAGCGTGACCTTGATCGGGTCGGCCGGCATACATGTCAACGGCGTGCCCAAGGGCGACCTGTTCATGCGCCCCCCTGACGTTGTCCTCCGCAGCATGTTCGCGGACCCCGCCAAGGCCGATGCGCTCCTCGCGCACACGCCGACCCGCGAGGAAGAAGACACACTCATCAAGAACCGGTTCACGATCGCACGCGTCGGCTGGCACCCGCCACTTGCCGATCTGCATCTCGCAAAGTGGCTGCATCGGATCGCGCTGCCGGTTCACATCATTTGGGGCGACAGCGATCGCTTTTTTCCGATCGCATATGCGCGCGAATTCGAGCGCCTGCTTCCTGGGGCGCGATCGACGACGATACCGGAATGCGGTCATGCGGTGCATATCGAGAAGCCGGAGGCCTTGGCCGCGGCGGTCGCCGCCTTCATCGAGGAACACGCGCGATGAACTTTTTCTACTTCCATTTCATGCCCTACCTTCATCTCGATCCGAAGATCCGTGCTGAGTACGATTCGTGCTGGATGGTCCTTCCGAACAGCGCCTACGACCCGAAAAAGGGACACGAACTCTACAACCGCTACCTCGACGAGCTCGAACTGGGCGAGGAGCTTGGTTTCGACGGCTTGTGCCTCAATGAGCACCACTCCACCGCCTACGGCATGATGCCAGCGCCGAATCTAATCTGCGCCGCGCTCGCCCGTCGCACCAAGCGAATCAAGATTGCCATCTTGGGCAATGCGACAGCGCTCCGTGATCACCCCCTGATGGTCGCGGAGGAACTTGCGATGCTCGATAACATAATGGGCGGACGTCTGATCTGCGGGTTCGTACGCGGCATCGGCGTCGAATACCTGGTGTGGGGTGTCAACCCGACCTTTTCGCACGAGCGATTCCATGAGTCGCAAGAGCTGATCGTGCGCGCTTGGACGGCGACAGAGCCGTTTGCGTTCGAAGGCAAGCACTATCACGTACCATGGGTGAACATTTGGCCGCGCCCCTTCCAGGAACCGCATCCCCCGATCTGGACGCCGACCAATGGCAGCACGGAGACGGTTGAGTGGGCAGCCCGTGCCGATCACCGTTACCGATACCTGCAGAATCTCAGCGCGGCAGACGCGTGCAAGCGGTACATGGCGCTCTATCGCGACGTCGCGGCTCGAAACGGCTGGGAGGCAACGCCGGCGCATCTCGGCTGGGGCTGTCCGGTCTATGTCGCCGAAACCGATGCGATCGCGATGCGGGAGATGAAGCCCCACATCGAGAATTTTTATAACATGTTCTTTCGCAATCCGCCGCACCGGTTCCTACCGCCGGGATATATGTCGCTTGAATCGATGCGACGCCTCGCGGTCGATAAGATCCCGGTCTTTGGGCCGCAAACGATCGACAACCTCGTGAAGCACGGCGTCGTGCTTTGCGGCAGCCCCGAGACTGTCAGGGAGCAGCTCGCTCACAACGCCAAGGATTGGGGCTTCGACACTCATATGGGCGCATTTCATTTTGGCACGCTGCCACACGAACTTACTGTGAAGAGCCTGAGCCTTTTCGCAGAACACGTGATCCCCTATGTGCGCCACGTCAATCAGCCCTCGCCGGCACACCCAAGCGCGGTGCATTAGATTTTCTTAGTTCACATCTTTCCCCGATTCTTTCAGCGTGCGCCCGCGAGGTTATCGGATGCGTTGGGGCCGCTTTCGGTGATTCGTCAGAGCTGACAAGGAAAGCGCAGAACCGGCGCGATTGACCGCAAGCGGACGTCAAGCCGGCGCTTAGCCTGAGCGTCGGAGCGCGTACATATCCGGGATGATGTTCACCCTACCGCGCCTTCCCTGCGGCGCCCATTGCAGTCTTTTAGCCCTACGGACCTACGTCTCCGAAGCGGACACGCTGGCCAGAGAGACTATTCACACCGATTGCACGGAAACTGGCACTCATTCGCCCTGATTCGGCTGGCGAGGAATGCGCGCGTTGAATCCTGATCGGAGAAGGGGATGGAGTCCCCCTATCCGCCGAAGAGGGTGCCTGCCGCCTTTCCCGTTCGCTCTAGGAAGCTTCTGTTGCGATCAGAACACAGCCATCAGAAGAGAACGATCACCAAGACCGCGATCAACATCGCTCCGATGAAAGCTAGATAAATGTTGAGGAGGCCTGACTGGATGTTGCGCACGCGATCGGCCAGTTCGACGACAAGCTTCTCGAGCGGGGCGAAAAGATACGCTCCGAAGATTGGCGCGACATCGTGGCTGAAGACGAGCCGTCGGACGAAATAGCGCCGGCCGTTGGTTTCGTGAGCGAGCTCATGCTCAGTCGCGAGGGTCGGGCGGTAGACAAAGCTGTAGAAGGTGCGGAGCGCGTTCGAAAACGTGAGCGCCGTGGTGGCGGCGCGCACTGGATGCAACTCCCGACCCCCGTACCAGACAGGGACGAGGCGCAGGGGAAAGCGCCGACTCCCTAACAAAAGAGCCGCCGGCAGGAGGGCAAGGAGCGGCATCACCACGACGAGCAGGGTCGGCGATATGAAAGCGAAGGATCCGGGCGCCCGGATTGGCGCACCGGTGGCCGGGACGAGGACCGGCCCCGTATGCATATTCTGGACGGCCGCCGTCGCGAATTCACTCGTAACAGCTGGGCCGAGTGCGTTGAGCCAAACTGGCATGCCGACCGCCAGTCCAAGAACAAGCAAGCCAAGTAACCCGACCGCGAGTGCATTCGCGGTCGGCACGCCGGGCGTCTTGTCGGCACGCCCCAGCAACCCGATGCCGAACACTTTTAGGTAGGTGGCGAACGAGACCGCGACCGTCAAAGCCAGTCCTGCACCGGCAAGCGCAGCAGTCATCCGACTCCCGAGGCTCGCAAGATGGAATCCTTGGAAGAAGGTCTGGAACAAATACCATTCGCTCACAAAGCCCGCCTGTGGCGGCATCGCCGCAAGGCTCATCGCAGCAAAGAGCGCCCCCATCCCGTAAAGCCAAGAGCTGCGCTTCAGGATGCCTCGCTGGACAAGCCGGTAGTCGCCCGTCGCGTGATAGGCACCGTCCGCTGCAAGAAGCAGTGCGCCCTTTGCAAGCGCGTGCCCGGCGAGATGCAGCAGCGCCACAGTCCAAGCGAGACTCGCGATGTCCATTAAGCCGTCGTGCCGGAACATCAGCATTGCACCCAGGAGGCAGACCGCGATTGACCCGTTCTCGGCCGAGGACAAGCTCAGAAGCTCGCGCCATGATTCCTGCTGGAAGGCGTAGAGCGCGGTCAGGATCGCACTCAGCACCCCGATCGCGACGATGACTATCCCTGCGATCGAAACGGGCAGCGCGTGGTCGACCGGTAGCCATTCGAGGAGACTGCGGCTCAGGCCGAAGAATCCGGCGTTCAGAACCACGCCCGAAAGGAACGTGCCGGTCGCGCCGCTGGCACCGCCGTAGGCGCCGGGGAACCACTCATAGAACGGCAGCAGTCCGAGCTTGGCGCCGAACCCGACCAGCAGGAGGAAGGCGACGAAAAGCTGTTCCCAGCGCGGCAAGGCGCGAGCCGCGGCTGCAAAGTCGCCGAACGACAGGGAATTCGCGTGCCCGGCCAGGATGACGAAGGCGAGGATCAAAGCCACGGCGCCCGCTTCCAAGAGCGCGAGCATGAAGAGGACGGGTCGCCCGGTCTCTGGTGCGAGGTCATCGCCGAGGATCATGAGCGCACCGCCGAGGCTCATGACCTCCCACGCAACGAGGAAGCTCCCCGCATCTTGCAAGCCGAAGACGCCGAGCGCACCGATCAGGCTGAACGCCGCGCCGACACCCCATGTCGATTGCCGTGGCGCGGGCGTTCCGAGCCAAGCGGCGACGATCGCGCTCGCGAGACCGAAGCCAAGGAGCCAAAGCGCCTCAGGCGGGGACCGGAAGACGGCGCTGTCCGGGCCGATGCCGAGTGGTGTTACCACGCGCGCCGAGGGGTTCGGCAGCGACAGGAGAGTCATGCCGAGGATCGCGAGACCGCCCAACCCAAGGAGCAGCCGGACCAGGCGAGGCGCCTGGCCCGTCAACGCGATAATCGCAGCGATGAGCCACGCGGCTACCCCGGCGGCTATCAACTCATTGATCAAGCCTGCCTCCCGAGACGCGTTGCGGGATTCGGTCGAGGAACATCAGCAGCGCATGAATGATGGCTGCGGGGTTGGGTGGGCAGCCCGGCAGATAGACATCGACGGGCAGCACGCCTTCGAGGCCGTTGCCGCACGCATAGCCGCCGCCGGCGATCCCGCCGGAGACGGCGCAGGTTCCGACGGCCATGACCCAACGCGGCTCGGGCATGGCGTCGTAGGCGCGTTGGAGCGGATCTCGCATCGCGTAGGTGACCGGTCCCGTGACCAGGAGCAGGTCCGCGAAGCGCGGTGACGGCGTGAAGAAGATGCCGAACCGATGCAGGTTGTAGAAGGGATTGTTGAGCGCTTGCAGCTCGGACTCGCAGCCATTGCACGATCCGGCATCGACGTGCCGGATGTGCAGGCTGCGGCGAAATCCGTCTTGCGAATAGAGCGATCGGCGCTTCGACCCCGGACTTTGGACGCGCTCCGACAGGATCAAGTCGGAGCGCTCGCGCACGCCGAATGCCCAGTCGAAGGAGGAGCGCGCCGCGTCGGCGGGGCAGGCCTCGACGCAGAGCTGGCAGACAACGCAGCGACCGTAGTCGACGGCGAGCCGCTCCTTGCCGGTCCTTTCTGTCTCTATGGTAATCGCGGCGGTCGGGCACACCGAGGCACAATCCTGGCAGGAAGGCGCACAGGCCTCAGGCTCAAAGCGCGGCATGCCGAGTACGTTCTCCTGGCCGGACTGATTGCCCTCGCGCGGCCAGGGCGTCGTCGCCTTGCCCTGCTGCAGTCCGAAGAACGTCCAGAGTGGCATGTGCTCGTCCCCTACCGGTCGCATCCAGCCACGGTGAGGCCGAAGCTCGCTTCGTTGATGGCGTAGTCCATCATGTTGGTCGCATGCACAGTGAATGGGAAAACCCGCCAGTTGGAGAAGGACGGCGACTTGATCTTGACGCGGCAAGGCGTGCCGTCGCTGCCGATATGCACCGCGTAAAACAGCGACCCACGCGGCGATTCGGCCCACCCCAGCCCTTCGGAATGGCTCGGCGCGACGCAATCGGTCTTCACTGGGCCATCGCGAAGAAGGTCAAGCGCATGGTGGACCATGCCGATGCTTGCGTCGATCTCGGCCATGCGGACCTGCGCGCGCGCGTGTGCGTCGCCACTCGTCTTCATTGGAACTGTAATCGTCAATTCCGTATAGGCCGCGTAGGGATGGTCGCGTCGCAGGTCGCGTTCGAACCCCGACGCGCGCTGGATCGGCCCTGTCGCGCCCTGGTCG
>Ga0335077_10011214_pt1 | contig 11195 bp, 10 predicted proteins | sample Lox_Sample_31_FD_207151 | JGI IMG/M metagenome (GOLD analysis project Ga0335077, IMG submission 207151) | Soil microbial communities from Loxahatchee National Wildlife Refuge, Florida, United States - Lox_Sample_3.1 | ecosystem: Environmental > Terrestrial > Soil > Wetlands | place: USA...
TGGGGAAGCTCGGAGCGCTCAGGCCTGATCAGCAGGGCGCGGATGAACATCGAGTGCCAGGCCAGCTCGGTATAGACGCGGGTTTTGATGCGGTATTTCGGATCGGCGCCGCCATACAGGTCCTGGGCGAACAGGGTCTTGCCTTTGGCGTGGGCGATAAAGTCGTCGAGCAGAACCTGGAATTTGTCTTGCGGTAGGCGGCCGTTCTTCTGCCACCAGACGGTTTTTTCCGTCTGATCGTCGACGACCACGAATTTATCTTTCGGGCTGCGACCGGTATGAACACCGGTCTCGGCGCAGAACGCGCCGCCGTTGACCAGCGAGCCCTCGCCCCTGGCGACGGCATGTTCGAGCAGGATCGGATCGGGGAGATTCCAGTGGATGGCGGCGAGATTTTTCAAACCGAATTTGCCGGCGCCGAAAGCGCCGTTCCTCAGACCCGTTTCCTTCACGCTCGCCTCCGCTGAATGGCCCACTTTGTCTGCGCCGGGGCCTAAACGGCCACGCTGTCACGCTGCGACACACCCGCCACGGCGGCGAGCGCGCGACCTATAGGCGCCATCGTATCACTTGCCAAGATGTTTGCCCAAGACGGCGCCGCGGACCTGCAGTGCATTGCGACAAAACGGTAAATCGGCCCCGGCGGTAACGATAACGCGGCGCGGCACGCCCGGTTCGGACCTCGGGTTGGGGTCATTGCCTGCACATTGATTGGGCAGTGCCGGAGCCGACCGAACGGGTCAACGCTAGGCTGCCCGTGCTTGCGCGGCGAGATCGACGACGATCTTGCGCAATTGCGCCGCGCCGGTGACGCGCTCCGCGAACGGCAGTCGCAGCGTGGCGTCGCCGCGAGCGAGGTCGAGACCATCCGGGTCGAGCCCGGTCAGTCGCCATGCGCCGTCTTCGCCGCCCAGCAATTTCGTTGCGTAGAGACGGACGGCCTCGGCGTGGTCGTCATTCATGTGCGAGACGGCGCCGGCCTCGGCCTCGACCAGCTCCTCGGCACCGGTGAGATCGGTGAGGACGTCGGCAGCGGTGAGATCGGCGGCTCGTGCAAAGCCGCCATTGAGGTGAGCCGATACCGCGTCGAGCCGCCAGAACGAAAAATCACCGAATCCGGCGTAAAGCTCGGATTTGGGGTGGCGGGCAAGGAAGCGGCGGCGCATCCGCGCTTCGCGCGGATCGTCGCGCGGGATGCGGCGGAAGGTCCCAAGCAGCGTCAGCCGCGGGTGGGCCAGCGGGTCGCCCTTTCCGGTCGCAGCCAGCAGCAGCGAGGCGCGACCGTCGACCTCCAGATTGGCGGTGTGGGTGGACAGCCGCGACACCAGGATCAGCGGCGATCCATCGCTGTCGGTCGCCACGTTGACCAGCGAGGCAAAGGGATGGCCGGTATTGCGATCGATGGTCGCAAGCGCGCCGGCCCGCGTCGCTCGCAGCAGGCCCTTGGCGATGGTTTTTGGATCGAAATCGGGGGCCGGGGCATTTTCTGGGAGCCGATTTGGCATGAAACCGGGCAAAGTGGCGGGCTTCTCGGTCTCAGCCACGGTCCGGTCTCCAGCGCTTGGGGCCGATCATGCTTACCGTTCCCTTTTCCATATCCTTCCAAGTCACAGTAATTGCCCCGTTTTTGCCTTGTGCTGTCACACTTCTGCCCCCACATGGGAATCAAAGGACGTGCGGGGCCGGGCTGGTGATGCTGCGGCCGACTCATGTTAGAAGGCCGCCATGCCGACAATCGCTCTCGTCGACGACGACCGCAATATCCTCACCTCGGTGTCTATCGCGCTCGAGGCTGAGGGCTACCGGATCACCACCTATACGGATGGCGCCTCGGCGCTGGACGGTTTCAAGACCGTGCTGCCTGACCTTGCGATCCTCGACATCAAGATGCCGCGCATGGACGGCATGGAGACCCTGCGTCGGCTGCGCCAGAAATCCGATCTGCCGGTGATCTTCCTCACTTCGAAAGATGAAGAGATCGATGAGCTTTTCGGCCTCAAAATGGGGGCCGACGATTTCATCCGGAAACCATTCTCGCAGCGCCTGCTGGTCGAACGCGTCAAGGCGGTGTTGCGCCGCGTTTCGCCGAAGGACGGCGCCGCCCCGAAGGAAGCCGACAGCAAGGTGCTGGAGCGTGGCCTGCTGCGCATGGATCCCGAGCGTCACACCTGCACCTGGAAGAACGAGGCGGTCACGCTCACCGTTACCGAGTTCCTGATTCTGCATGCCCTGGCGAGCCGGCCGGGCGTGGTCAAGAGCCGCAATGCCTTGATGGATGCGGCCTATGATGACCAGGTCTATGTCGACGACCGCACCATCGACAGCCACATCAAGCGGTTGCGTAAGAAGTTCAAGGCAAGCGACGACGAATTCGACATGATCGAAACGCTGTACGGCGTCGGCTATCGTTTCAAGGAATAGGGCGCCGTGGACCGCCGGCCGCGGAACCGCGGCCCCGCTGACTGGGACGGCTGACGTGCGGTAGTATTGGCGTGCAGGCCTGCGATGAGCGCGGCCGCATGATCGGAACCCGGCAGACACGTGCTCGATCGAACCGCAGACGTTGCAGGGGCCGAGACCGAGCCCCACGTGCCCATCGAAGTTTCGCTCGATACCGAAACTTCCGATGAGCTGCAGACGCGCCCAGCGCCGCAGGGCTTTGCCCGGATCAGCGAATGGTTGCGGCGCGCCTGGCAGTTTTTCATCACGCAGAGTTTCTCGAGCCTCACCCGCCGCATTGTTTCGCTCAACGTCGCCGGCCTGCTCGCTCTCTCCATCGGGATTATCTTTCTCTCGCAATTCCGCGCCGGCCTGATCGATGCGCGGGTGCAGAGCCTTCTGGTGCAAGGGCAAATCATCGCCGGAGCGATTGCCGCTTCGGCGACGGTCGAGACCGACTCCTCGATCACCATCGATCCCGACAAGCTGTTGGGCCTGCAGCCCGGCCAGAGCTACGGCCCGTCGGAGGATGCGCTCTACGGCATCGATTTCCCGATCAATCCGGAGCGGGTTGCGCCGGTGCTGCGCCGGCTGGTCTCGCCGACCAAGACGCGGGCACGGATCTACGATCGCGACGGCGTATTGCTGGTCGACAGCCGCAACCTGTTCGGCCGCGGCGACGTGCTGCGTTTCGACTTGCCGCCCCCGAATGCCGAAAAGCCCGGCATTTTCGAGCGCGCCTTCATCGCCGCGCGCCGCTGGCTCGGTCGCGGCGACCTGCCGCTTTATCGCGAGCTCGGCGCCGAGAACGGCAAAGGCTATCCGGAAGTCGAACAGGCTCTGAACGGTCAGGATGCGACCAGGGTGCGCATCAATGACCGCGGCGACGTGATCGTTTCGGTCGCGGTGCCGGTGCAACGCTTCCGCGCGGTGCGCGGCGCCCTGATGCTGTCCACCCAAGGCGCCGACATCGACGACATGGTCGAGGCGGAGCGTCTCGCCATCTTGAAAGTCTTCATGATCGCCGCCGGCGTGATGGTCGTGCTGTCGATCCTGCTCGCCGGGACAATCGCCGAACCGGTGCGGCGGCTTGCCGATGCCGCCGAGAGCGTACGCCGGCGCATTCAAACACGCGTCGAAATTCCCGATTTCACAACGCGGCGCGACGAAATCGGTCACTTGTCGGGTACGCTGCGCGACATGACCAATGCGCTTTACAGCCGCATCGAGGGCATCGAGAGATTCGCCGCGGATGTCGCGCATGAGCTGAAAAATCCGCTCACGTCGCTGCGCTCCGCGGTCGAGACGCTGCCGCTCGCCAAGAGCGACGACAGCCGTGGCCGGCTCCTCAGCATCATCCAGCACGACGTCAAGCGGCTTGATCGGCTGATTTCGGATATTTCAGATGCAAGCCGTCTGGATGCCGAACTGCAGCGCCAGGAGGCCGCGCCGGTCGACATCGCCAAGCTGCTCAATACGCTGGTCGGGGTGGCGAATGAGGTGAAGCGCGACGATGGCGTCAAGGTGACGCTGCGCTTTGAAGGCGGCGGCGCGCGCGTGTTCCGGGTTTCCGGTCATGATTCCCGCCTCGGCCAGGTCGTCGACAATCTGATCGAGAATGCGCGATCGTTTTCGCCGCCGGGCGGCGTCGTGCGCGTCACCTGTCGCCGCACGCGCAGCGCAGTCGAGATTTTCGTCGATGATGACGGGCCCGGTGTGCGGCCCGACGTCCGCGAGAAGATCTTCGAGCGCTTCTACACCGATCGTCCGCATCAGGGCTTCGGCCAGAACTCCGGTCTCGGATTGTCGATTTCCAAGCAGATCGTTGAAGCTCACGGCGGCACGATCTGGGTGGAGAACCGTACGGGCGCGCCGGGCGCCGACGGCGAACCGACCGTGCTCGGCGCGCGGTTCATCGTGCGTCTGCCGGCGATGTGACGTCGCAAATCGATGGCGGAGCAAACGACGACGGTGCACGCCTCGGCCGTCCTCTTTGGTGCGCGCGCGGTGCTGATCCGCGGCCCCTCGGGTGCCGGCAAGTCTCGTCTCGCGCTCGCTCTCATCGGTGCGAAGTTTGGCGGCGCGCTGGCCTTTGCACGGCTGGTCGGTGATGACCGCGTTCACCTTGAAGCCGCCGGCGGCCGACTTCTGGTGCGACCTGCCGATACGCTCGCCGGTCTCATCGAGTTGCGCGGCGTTGGTCTGCTGAAGCTTCCCTACGAGCCGTGTGCCGTGGTCGGACTTGTTGTCGATCTTGCTGCCGAGGACGCCGAACGATTGCCGCAACCGTCGCAGCGTCAAGTCGAGGTCTCCGGTATTTTGCTACCAAGGATTGCATTGGCGCCAGGCGAAAACGCCTTACCGGTGGTTCTCGCCGCGGTCAGCGGCGTTAATTTTCCGACAACCAGGGCCGAATAGCGCCTCATTTGGTGGTGGGAGATTGGTAACCATACTGCCGATAAACTCGAAGCGGCGTTGTGACCGGCGGTCCATCGCCCCGCGCTTCGACTTTGGTCTACCGCGATGCAACAACCTCCGGAATTTCGCCAAAACGCCTCTTGCGCCGGGGCTTCGGATGGTCAAGATGAGCACCCTTTCGTGCGGTGCAACCGCCACGCGCCCGCGGGGAGTTTCATGATCGGTGTCGTGCTTGTTACCCACGGGCGGTTGGCCGTCGAGTTCCGGGCAGCGTTGGAACACGTGGTCGGTCCGCAGCGTCAGATCGAGTCGGTCACGATCGGCCCCGACGACGATGTCGAGGAACGCCGCAAGGACATCATTGAAGCCGTCAAGCGGGTCGACACCGGTGACGGCGTCGCCATCCTCACCGACATGTTCGGCGGCACGCCGTCGAACCTTGCCATTTCAGTGATGAGCCGTCCGCGTGTCGAGGTTCTCGCCGGCATCAATCTGCCGATGCTCGTGAAGCTCGCCAAGGTCCGTGAGGAGTGTCCGCTCACGGAGGCCGTTGCGGCCGCCCAAGAAGCCGGCCGCAAATATGTGACGATCGCGAGTCGGGTCCTCACCGGCAAATGAACGACGCGGCCCGCAGCACCGACGAATGTGCCGACGGGCCGCCGCCCCGCGACGGTGCAATCGTTCGCGAGCTGACGATCTGCAACAGCAAAGGCCTGCACGCGCGCGCCTCGGCGCGGTTCGTCCAAACCGTGGAAAAATTCGATGCGGATGTGCGCGTGACGCGCTGCGGCGAGACGGTCGGCGGCACGTCGATCATGGGCTTGATGATGCTCGCGGCTGCGCCTGGCACCACGATCACGGTCGAGGCGACCGGTCGCGAAGCCAACGAAGTGATCGAGGCCTTGAGTCAACTTATCGAGTCGCGATTTGGCGAGCGGGAGTAGGACCGCGGCGATGGCGCGGCCATGATGCTCGATCGAGCAGGCAACAGCTCGTTCCAGCCTCGGCGCAGCCCTGCCAATTGCCCCGATCAGTGGCTCGCGGATCAAGCGGACGACAGTCATAGGAGGGAAAGCAGATGCCCGACACCTCACCTGGCGCAAGCCCCGCCAGACCTTCGGATTCGGTATCGCTGACGACCGGGGCCGCTGCGGGCGACCGGCTCGCGGCCACGGTGCGCTACGTCGATCGCCCTGAAATGGAGGAGACCTTCGTCGACTCGATTACCGGGCTCATTTTCGACGGTCAGACGCTTCGCATCGAATTCGGCGTTACGCGCTTCGACGATGTGAAGGCCAATACGCCGATCACCGGCCGCCGCTATCCGGCCTGCCGACTGGTCCTGCCTCCTGCTGCCGCGGTCGATCTGATCAATCGCATGCAGCAGATCGCAACCGCATTGGCGCAGGCCGGCGTGGTCCGGGCAACGCCACGATCGGGCGACGCGACCAAGGCGGTGTGAACGGTGCACGCCGATCAGCCGCGCCGTCCTCCGCGTACTGCAATCGCCGCGGCTGCCGCCTTGAGGTCGGTCACGAATTGCCGATAGGCGGCGCGCTTGTCGGCTTCATCCTCGATGCGCAGCAATGCCGACGGATGCACGGTGACGAACAGCATGGTGCCGTCTTCGAGGCTCAGCTTGCGGCCGCGCAGTTTGCTGATCGTGACTGTCTTTCCGGTCAGGCTGCGAGCGGCGGTGACGCCGAGCGCAATGACCGCCGTCGGCTTGACCAGCGTGCGCTCCTCGTCGAGCCAGATCCTGCAGCGTTCGATCTCGTCGTTGTTCGGCCGCTTGTGCAGCCGGCGCTTGCCGCGCATTTCGTGCTTGAAATGCTTGACCGCATTGGTGACGAAGGTTTCCTCGCGCGCGATGCCCGCATCCTGGAGTGCCGCATCGAGTACGCGGCCGGCCGGGCCGACAAACGGCTTGCCGGCGAGGTCTTCCTTGTCGCCGGGCTGTTCGCCGACCAGCATGAAGGTCGCGTGGCTTGGCCCTTCCCCCGGCACCACCTGGGTGGCCTCGCGATAGAGCGGGCAACGGGTGCAGGCGGCCTCGGCGACGGCCAGTTGGCGTAGCGATTTCGGCGCGGCGGACGTCATCTCCATCCCCTCACAATGCGAGATCGCTGCATCGGTTCATATGTTGGACATAAAGGTATCTTTATGTCTTTATTGCCCGTTCCGAGCACACCTGCTATAGGCCTGCCCGGCGGGGGCCATGCCTGCCGCCAACCGCGCCCAAACCAAGGACCATCATGAGCACCGCTGCCGCGCCCAAAACCGCCAATTCCGACTATGTCGTCAAGGACATCGGCCTTGCCGAATGGGGCCGCAAGGAAATTTCCATCGCCGAAACCGAGATGCCCGGCCTGATGGCGACCCGCGAGGAATTCGGCCCCAGCCAGCCGCTGCGCGGCGCCCGGATTGCCGGCTCGCTCCATATGACGATCCAGACCGCGGTTCTGATCGAGACGCTGAAGGCGCTTGGCGCCGATGTCCGGTGGGCCTCGTGCAACATCTACTCGACACAGGATCACGCCGCCGCCGCGGTCGCCGCCAGCGGCACGCCGGTCTTTGCCGTCAAGGGCGAGAGCCTGACCGACTATTGGGATTACACGCACCGCATCTTCGCATGGGGGGACGGCGGCGGCCCGAACATGATTCTCGACGATGGCGGCGACGCGACGCTGTTGCTGCACCTCGGCATGCAGGCCGAGAGCAATCCGGATGTCCTGCGCCATCCCGGCAACGAGGAGGAAGAAGTGCTGTTCGCCGCGATCAAGAAGCGGCTCGCCGAGCAGCCCGGCTGGTACACGAAGGTCGCCAAAAGCGTGCGCGGCGTCACCGAGGAGACCACGACCGGCGTGCACCGTCTGTATCAGATGGCCAAGGAAGGCCGTTTGCTGTTTCCGGCGATCAACGTCAACGACAGCGTCACCAAGTCGAAATTCGACAATCTCTACGGCTGCCGCGAATCGCTGGTCGACGGCATCCGTCGCGGCACCGATGTGATGATGGCCGGCAAGGTGGCCATGGTCGCCGGCTTCGGCGACGTCGGCAAGGGTTCGGCCGCGTCGCTGCGGCAGGCCGGCTGCCGCGTTCTGGTGTCGGAAATCGATCCGATCTGTGCTCTGCAGGCGGCGATGGAGGGTTACGAAGTCACCACCATGGACGACGCCGCGCCGCGCGCCGACATCTTCTGCACCGCGACCGGCAATATCGACGTGATCACCATCGATCACATGCGCAAGATGAAAGATCGCGCCGTCGTCTGCAATATCGGGCACTTCGACAGCGAAATTCAGGTTCACGCGCTGAAAAACTTGAAGTGGACCAACGTCAAGCCGCAAGTCGATGAAATCGAGTTCCCCGACGGCAAGCGTATCATCCTGCTGTCCGAGGGACGGCTGGTGAATCTCGGCAATGCCATGGGCCACCCGAGCTTCGTGATGTCGTCGTCCTTCACCAACCAGACCTTGGCGCAGATCGAGCTGTGGACCAATCCCGATCGCTACGAGAAGAAGGTCTACACGCTACCCAAGCATCTCGATGAGAAGGTTGCGCGGCTGCATCTCGACAAGATCGGCGTCAAGCTCACCAAGCTCAACGACAAGCAGGCGACCTATATCGGCGTGCCGCCGGAAGGTCCGTTCAAGGCGGATCACTATCGCTACTGACGTCTACTGCGGTGGGATGATCAGGATGCGGTAGTGCACCGGCGTATCGAGCGCGCCAAAGTAACGGCGAGCCAGGGCAACGTCGGTGATCTCGATATCGTGGAAGCGCTTGGCATAAGCGGCCAACGCCGTGATACAGGCGCTTTCCGGCAGCGGACAGACGACCGCGGCACCTTCGTGCTTGATTCGGTTCTCATCGACCCATGGGGTTTCCGCGTGGTTGAGAATCTCCAGCGTCGAGGGCTGTTCCTCGAAGTAGAAGACAATGCCGTTGACGATCGGAGAATCGCTGCCGACGATCCGGAGCGGTGCCTTGGTGTGATCGACCCAGGCACGCTCGACGGCGCGTGCGATGAGTCGATAGTGCGCCGCGTAATGCGTCACTCCTTCGCGGTGGATGACCATGGCGATGACCGGCGAAGCCACCACCATGAGCGTCGGGTAGACGATCGCTGCAGTCAGCAGCCAAACGGTGCTGCTGCGCGTGATCGTCACCAGCGGCGACGACAGCAGCACGATCGGCAGCAGCGTCATCCCCGACATCATCCAGAGCGAGCCGACGGTGACCTTGAGCGGTATCGCGGACAGCGCCGCTATGAGGATCGGTGCGACGAAGGCGACAACGATGGTGCGGCGTTGGTCGTCGGTGGGCCACAGCGTGTCGCGGATCGCGGCGGCGCTCGGTCGTGCGGCCAGCAGGCCGAGAACGATCGGCGCGGCGATGAAGGCGAGCACGCCGGCCAGAAAGACGAAGGCGTGCGCGGTCGCCGACAAATAGGTCGCGGGATGCGAGCCGAAGGCGTAGCGCAGCGACTCGAAGTCATGCGTGACCACCCACGCCACATGGGGAGCGATCAGCAATGTGCCGACGGCAATGGTCAGCCACGGCGCCGCGGAACGAAAGTAAAGCCTGCGCCGCGGATCGCCGAGCGCGGCAACGCCGAGGCCCGCCAAGAAAAACAGCGACCAATACTTGCCGAGGACGGATGCCGCCGCACCGGCACCGGCAAGCACCGCCCAGCCGGCGCGCCGCGTTTCCAGCGAGCGCAGAAACCACCAGGTGGTGAGCGCCCAAAATGGGATGAGGACGGTGTTGGCGTTGAATTTCAGCGCATGAAAATTGTAGAACGGCACCAGGCTCAAAAGCACGACGCCGACGACACGCTTCTGCGGACTGCAAAACGGCGCCGCGACATGCCAGGCAACCCAGAGCGCCAGCGTCGCCAGCACCACGGCGAACAGGTAGTAGGCCCATCCCTGCGCCGGGAATATCTCGAACCATAGCCGCACCAGCCAGGCTGCGAGCGGCGGGTGCTTCGGCGTGCCGAGGACGACCTCGTGAGACCACGAGACCATTTCGCCCATGTCGAAATGAATGTCCTGGCTGCCCTTGGCGATGATGCCGTAGAGCGTCCACATGACGGCGTAGGCGGTCAGCAGAAGCGCCATCGCGCGCTCGCAGCGCGCGGGATCGACTAACGCATCGTACAACCGTTCGATCGGGCTGATTGTCCGGCAGGAAAAATCCGCCGTCGTCATCGCGTAAAAGTCGTCATCGCGTAAAAATCCGTCACCCTCCGGACCTCCTTAGCACCGCCGCAATGGCCGGGCCAGCCTGCCGTGCCTGACGCAGTAAACACCGGCGGCCCGTTCAGCGTCCGCCTTGCTATAATGGCGCGAGCGAACCGCAGGGTGGGAAGCGGCCATGGGCAGGACACGGGTCAGTCGCCACACGGCCGCACGCCGACGTTGGGCCGGCGCGATCGCCGGCTTCGTCCTCGGCTGCCAAATGTGCTCGCCGGTCTTGGCCGATCCGGTCGAAGACTTCTATCGCGGCAAGACAATCTCGGTGCTGATCGGGGTCGGCGCCGGCGGCGAATACGATACGATCGCGCGGCTCGTCGCCCGTTATATCGGTCGCTACATCCCGGGCCATCCGGCGCTGGTGCCGCAGCAGATGACCGGCGCGAGCGGCCTGAAGCTGATGAATTACATGGCGACGCTCGCGCCTCACGACGGCACGGTGATCGGCATGATCTCGGAAGGCCTGCCGTCGCTGCAGGCGGTCGGCATGGCCGGAATTCAGTTCGACGCCGCCAAGTTCAATTGGCTTGGCGCCATCGCGCCGATCGACGAAACCATTGCGGTTTGGCACGCGGCCGGGATCAACACGCTCGACGATGCGCGGCGGCGAGACATCATCACCGGGGCGACGGCGCGCGGCTCGATAACCTATACGTTCCCGGCTTTGCTCAACGAGCTGTTCCACACCAGGCTCAAGCTGGTCACCGGATATAACGGCGGCAACGAGATCAACCTCGCCATGGAGCGCGGCGAGGTCGAGGCGCGCGACAACACCTGGTCGAGCTGGAAGGCGACGCGCCCGGAATGGGTGCGCGACCACAAGATATCGATTATCGTGCAGTCGGGGCCGCGCGCCGCCGACCTCGATGCGCCTCTCGCTTCCGAACTCACCAAGGATGCCGATGAATTGCGGTTGCTCGATCTGGTCCTGTCCGGCTGTGCGCTCGGTCGCCCGCTCACCATCACACCCGGAGTTCCCGTCGAGCGCGTCGCTGCCCTGCGTGCGGCCTTCGATCGGACGGTCAAGGATGCGGACTTTCTCGCCGAAGCCAAATCGCTGCGCTTCGATGTCGATCC
>Ga0335077_10011216_pt1 | contig 11192 bp, 10 predicted proteins | sample Lox_Sample_31_FD_207151 | JGI IMG/M metagenome (GOLD analysis project Ga0335077, IMG submission 207151) | Soil microbial communities from Loxahatchee National Wildlife Refuge, Florida, United States - Lox_Sample_3.1 | ecosystem: Environmental > Terrestrial > Soil > Wetlands | place: USA...
GGCGCGACCGGCCGGACGGGCGGCGTCGATCTCCGCGCAGACCCCGACCGGATCGTGGACGAGGTAACGCGCGGAGCCCGAGGTCTGCTCGTACTCCTCCGTGAGCCGGACGAACCGGCCGAAGGCGACCTCCGGCGGGGCGAGGTTGTAGAAGAAGAACGACGGCCCCGCCCGCCACTCGGGGGGGGCGAACAGCTCCGGGCGCGTGTGGGCGACGCCCACGCACCGCAGCGTCGTGAGGACGAGGAACCCGTCGTTCGTGCTCCAGCAGCGCAGGATCGGCTCGTCGTCCAGGAGCGAGAGCGCATCCCGGGCGCCCTTCGCGATCTGGTCCGGGCGCGTGACCTCGTCGGGCGGCGGGCCCCAGCGCCGGTCGAGCATCCGGCCGGGGCGAGCGGCCGGCCCCTCAAAATGGCTCGCGCCCCGCGGCCGACGTTAGACCGGGGCGCCGCACGACGGACAGCGGCCGTCGACCGGGACCATCTCCGTGCCGCAGTACCGGCATCGGACCGAGACCGCGGGCGGCGGAGGCGGCGGAGCGTTCACGACGACGGGCGCGACGATCGGCGGCGGGACGACGCCGGACCGGCTCGGCGGCACGTAGGTGAAGCTGCGGCGCGACGCGACGGCGAGGAGGATCCCTCCGATCACGCCCGCGACGCCGAGGAGGGCGAGCCCGAGGAGGACGCCGCACCCTTGCGGGGCGCTCCCGATTCCCGCGACGCAGCTCGAGTACGCCGCGCCTCCGATGAAGAGGAGGAACAGCCCGAGCACGGCGAGCCCGAGGCCGCCTCGCACGGTGGGCGACACGACGGGGCCGGCACGGCCCCGGCAGCCGAAAAGGTCGCCCTACGCCGGCGCGAGCGGGCCCTCGACGACGACGTCGAGGCCGAGCTCGACGTCCAGAGTCGCCCGGACCGACCAGTACGTGCGGAACAACTGCCCCTGCCACGGCCCCGTGGCGTCCGCCTCGTTGGGGACGGTGAGGGAGAGCTCCCCGGCGTACGCCGGGAGGCGGCCCCCGAGCGGGGCCGACGCGTCGAACGCCGGTCCCACGACCCGCCGGGAGTACCCGCGGACGACGTACTCGACGAGACGCTCCACGCGCAGCGCGAGGGAGCGGAGCCGCTTGCCGCCCGGATTGTCGACGCGGTACGAGAACCGGGCCGCGGTGCCGGGGACGAGGGGCGCGGGGTCCGCCGGCACGACCGAGATCGCCGGATGCCCCGGGTTCGGCTGGCTCACGAGCGGAGGCGCGACGCCGAGCACGCGACGCGGCGAGTAGACCGGAAGCGGCGTCGTGGTCACCGAATCGGTCCACCACGGCACGTCCAGGCGGGCGACGAGGGAGTACTCGACGTACAGTCCGTCCGGCCTCGACGAGAAGAGGCCCCGCGGACCCGCGTACGCCCCGGTGGCGATCGACGGCGTCGCCCCGGCGGGGACGACGAACCGGAACGGCGAGCGGTAGGTGCCCGGGGCGACGTGTTCGGGATCGACGAATCCGAGCGTCTGCCCGAGCTCGATCGTCTGGCTCAGGAGATCGGCCGTCTGCACGAGGCGCTCCGTCGACTTCCCCGCCGAGACCGTGACCTGCCCGATCTCCCGCCCGCTGAACGAGAGGGTGAGGTCCCGCGCCCGCGCGGGGCGATCGATCTCCAGGACGAGGGTCCCGTCGACGGAGCCGCCCGCGAAGGCGAAGGGAGGGACGCCTTCGAGCCGGAGGGACGGCACGGGTCGCGCTAGGCTGACGGCGGGAAAGCCTTGCCGAGCGACGGAGCCGCCGAAGCGCGGAACCCCTCCCAATTCGTCGCCCACCGGTCGACCCGGTTCGCCCTGGGCGCTCCGGCGGACGACGATTCACCGGACGGGCCGCCGCGTCCTCCCTTCGGAGGGACGCCCCGGCCACCCGGAACGCCGACCATCGGGTTGGGGTGGTCCGGTCGGTCCTGCGCCTCGGGGAACGTGGAGGCCGGCGGACCGCTGCCGGACGGGCCGGCCTCGACCGCCCGGCGACGGCGGCGATCCCGCTCGGCGACGCCGGACCGCCGCCCCGGCGCCCCGGGGCGCGGGGTCGTCCGGAACCGGCCGGGCCCGCCGGCTTCCGCTAGAAGGGAACGTTTATCTATCAATTCCTGAAATCGAGCGGCAGAGCGTATGACGCTCGTCTGACAAACAGGGCGGGGAAGGAATCGATGAAGTCGATCATCCAGGAAGCCATCGCGAAGCACCAGGAGAACCAGGCCTTGGTGGAGGAGAAGACGCCGGCGGCCCCGACGTACGTCAACGCGGATGACGTCGAGCTCGCAAAGCTCGCCGAGACCCTCAAGGTCAACATCCGGATCGTCGGGTGCGGCGGCGGCGGCTCCAACACCATCAACCGCTGCGTGGAGGAAGGGATCCAGGGCGCCGAGATGTGCGCCATCAACACCGACGCGAAACACCTCCTCACGATCCACGCGCCGCGGAAGATCCTCATCGGCCGACGCGCGACGAAGGGTCTGGGCGCGGGCGCCCGCCCCGAGATCGGCGAGGAGGCGGCCCGCGAGAACGAGGAGGAGCTCCGCCAGTTCCTCCAGGGCGCGCACATCGTGTTCGTCACGGCCGGCATGGGCGGCGGGACCGGGACCGGCTCCGCGCACCTCGTGGCCCGGCTTGCGAAGGAGGCCGGCGCGCTCACGATGGGCGTCGTCACCCTGCCGTTCAACGGCGAGGGGGCGGCCCGGATGGAGCAGGCCCGCGACGGGCTCGAGCGCCTCCGGCGCGTCTGCGACACAACCATCGTCATCCAGAACGACAAGCTCCTCGAGCTCGTCCCGCGGATGCCGCTCGATGCGGCGTTCAAGCTCGCCGACGCCGTCCTGATGACGGCGATCAAGGGGATCACCGAGATCGTCACGAGGCCCGGCCTCGTCAACCTCGACTACGCGGACATCCTGACCGTCATGAAGGACGGCGGGGTGGCGCTGATCGGGCTCGGCGAGAGCGAGAGCGCCACGGACCGCGTCACCGAGGCCGTCGGGGAAGCGCTCACGTCGCCCCTCCTGGGCAGCGTGGAGCTGAAGGACGCGACCGGGGCGCTCGTCCGGGTGATCGGCGGCCCGACGATGACCGTCTCCGAGGCGGAGAAGGCCGCGGCGCTCGTGGGCGGCAAGATCTCCAAGCGGGCCCGGATCATCTGGGGCTGCTCGGTCGAGAACTCCCCCGAGATGGAGAACACCATCAAGGTGCTCCTCATCATCACGGGCGTACGCGCGACGAGCCTGCTCGGCCAGAAGGGAGGCTACGCCGCCGGTGAGTCCGAGGAAGTCATCGACCTCGTCCGCTGACCCTAACCCACCTTCCCCCCGCCCCCGCTACCTCGGTCTCGAGGTGGCGGGGGTCCCCGCCCTTTCTCCGCGCTGGATCGAGCGGGAGCTCGCCCGTCGGCTCGGACCGCCGTCCCCGCCGAACGGACGGGCGCCGCGCGTGATCCGCTGGATCGACCGACGGGGCCTCGTGGAGATCGACGTCTCCGACCTGCCCCGCGCCCGCACCGCCTTCAACGCGCGCGGGACGGGGCCGGCCGGCGAGCCGATCGAGATCGCGACCCGTCGCACCTGGGGGACGCTGCGGAAGGGGAAGCGATGGCTCGACGCCGGCCGCTAGGCCGACGGGCCGCGCTCCTCGGGGCCGTGTCTCGGGCCACAATATCACAGTGAGACGCGTTATACGTCGCGACGCGGAGGGGTGGGATAGGGCGGCGCCCCGACGGCCGTCCCGCTCAGTCGATCGTGACGGAGACCGTGATCGTGCGGATCGTGAGGGTCTGGGCCACGAGGCCCACCGAGAGCCGGACGGACATTCCGGGGGGCGGATCGAGGCAGGTGTACGGCGAGTGGATGCCCGTCGCCGCGCAGCTCGTCCCGTAGGGGAAGAGGGAGGGGTTGTTTCCGAAGAAGGTCGCCCACGCCTGCGGGTAGAGGGTCGTCACGTTGAGGAAGAGCGGCGTCGAGAGGTACGTCGTGCCCTGCCCGTTCGCGACGGTGATCGTCTGCACGGAGACGACCTGCGTCGTGATCCCCGCCGTCTCCGTCCCGCCCGTGGTCGAGATGTTCCCGAGGATGTTGACGAGGGTCACCGTCGCGGCGCTCCCCTGGGGGGTCGGCGAATAGTCGATCGCCGGCGGGTCCACCATCACGGCGGGACCGCCTTCCGCGTGCTCGATCACCGCGCCCTGGTCGTAGGCGACATCGGTGGGGGCCTGGTAGTGGTTGAGGAGGTGGACGGAGAGGCCCGTCGAGTACTGGTACGTGTACGTGGTCGCGTACCCGCGGGTGAAGGCGCACGCCACGACCCCCGTCTGGTTCTGGAACGTGAGGTGTTCGTTGGTCGAACCGCCGCCCGGATAGGTGACCGTGTGCGGCGGGCTCGCCCACCCGATGGCGTTCCACCAGGTGACGTTCATGAACAGGTTGCTGCCGCCGGTCCCGAGCGTGCCGAGGGTGTCCGTCGACGAGAGGTTGCCGTACGGACAGACCTGGGTCAGCGATCCCACGAACGTCACGTTGAGCGTCATCGACTTGCTCGAATGCGAACCGGACGGCGAGAAGTTGATCGTGTCCCGCTGCCCGTAGAAGTAGAAGTTCGCGATCGGAGACGACGTGGTATCCGATCCGCCCTTGTTGTAGTTCACGACGTCGTCCGACCCGTTGAGGATCACGGTAACGATCCCGGTATTCCCGCCCGTCCACCCGATGTTGATCGTGTCGTTGTTGCCCGAGATGTTGTACCGGAGGGAGTTGGTGCCGCCGGTGACGGTAATCGTGAAGGCGGTGTTGTTCGCGTTCGTCTCGTTCCAGGAGTCGACGGTACCGCCTCCCGTGCAGCTTCCGGCCCCGCCCGAGAGGCAGCTCGATCCCGCGTTCCAGTTCGGGGGCGCCGGAACGACTTGCGAGAGGGCGTAGGTGGCCGAGGTCCGGATGCTCCCCGGCTCGGCGCCGACGGTGGCGGCCGCCGGGCTCGCCCACGGCAGCACCGCGCCCGAGCCGAGGGTGACCGGAGAGGTGAGCACGATCGGCGTGCCGGGGTAGCTCGCCTGCGCGAGGACCGTCGCCTGCAGGCGGGCGAGCTGATTCTCCACGAGCAGCGTGTGCTCGTACTCGATCGCCGACATCTGCGTCGGCAGGGGGGCGATGACGAACTGCGCGATGAACGTCACCACGAGGAGGAGACCCAGGATCGTCGCGACGGCGCTGACCTGGGCGGCCCGGGCCCGCCGGCCGTGCTGGCGTAGGGTGCGGAGTCGGTGCACGGCAGCTCCCCGGCCTAATGATACGCTCGGTCGGCGTATTTATACACCCAGTCCCGGCGAGTCGCATTCGTCCTCCCGTTCGCCAGACTTATCTCTCGGGGACCCTCCCAGTTCGGGGTACGGGACGTGCCACCGGACACGGTCGGACTCGTCTCGATCCGGCGGGCGCTCCTCTCCGTCGACGAACCGACGGGGCTCGTCGGGTTCGCCCGCGCCCTCGCCGCGCGCGGGGTCGAGATGCTGGCGACCGAGGGGACCCGGGCCCGCCTCGAGGCGGAGGGCCTCCCGGTCCGGTCGACCGAGTCGCTCACGGGGATCGGCGCCTGGTTCGGGGGCCGGGTGAAGACCCTGCACCCCGCCCTCTTGGGCGGGATCCTCGCGCCGAGGACGGCGGCGGGGGAGGCCGAGCTCCGTGAGCGGGGCCTCTTGCCGATCGACCTCGTCGCGGTCAACTTCTACCCGTTCGGACGCCGGCTCCGCGAGGAGCCCGGCCGGACCGACCTCGCGGAGCACATCGACGTGGGCGGCGTGACGCTCGCGCGCGCCGCGGCGAAGAACGCCGCGTTCGTCGCGGTCGTGACCGACCCCGGGCAGTACGGCGCCGTCGCCGACGAGCTCGCCGCCCGGGACGGCGCGCTCTCGGCCGAGACCCGGCGCGCGCTCGCCGTCGCCGCCTTCGAGCGGACCGCCGCCTACGACGGGCTCATCGCGGCGGGGCTCGCGGGGCCGGTCCGGTCGCCGGATCTCCCCGCCGTCCTCCGGTTCGAGGCCGAGCCGCTCCCGCTCCGGTACGGCGAGAACCCGCATCAGCCCGCGCGCGTCTACCGGCTCGTCGACCCGCTCGGGACATTCGCCCCTCCGGCGCCGATCCGGGTGGAGAAGGGATCCGGGCTCTCGTACACGAACCTCCTCGACCTGGAGACGGCCGTCGCGACGGTCGCCGAGTTCCCCACCCCGACCGCGGCGGTCGTGAAGCACGCGACGCCGATCGGGGTCGCGTCGGGGACGACCGTCGGCGAGGCCGTGGCGAACGCCCTCGCGACGGACCCCGTCGCCCGGTACGGCTGCGTCGTCGCGGTGAACCGGCCGGTCGAGGCGGACGTGCCGCCGGCGCTCTCCGGGGTGTTCGTGGACGTCCTCGCCGCGCCGTCGATCTCCGCCGAGGCGCGGGCCGCCGTCGACGGGCGGGCGAAGCTGCGGATCGTCCTCACCGACCCGCCGCCCGACGGCCCGCGCCGGTGGGACGCGCACATGGGCCTCGGCCGGCTCCTCTTCCAGGAGGCGAGCCGCCGGCAGCTCGTCCCGGACGACTTCCGGCTCGTGGCGGGACCGAAGGCGACGCCGCACGAGGCGTGCAGCCTCGACTTCGCCTGGCGCGTGGTCCGGCACGCGAAGTCGAACGCGATCGTGCTCGCGCGCGGCTCGACCACCGTCGGCATCGGCTCGGGGCAGCCGACGCGGGTGAAGGCGGTCGAGCTGGCGGTCGAGGTCGCCGGCGCCCGGGCGAAGGGGGCGGTCCTCGCGTCGGACGCCCTATTCCCATTCGCCGACGGGGTCGAGGCCGCCGGGGCGGCGGGGATCCGGGCGATCATCCAGCCCGGCGGCAGCCTCCGCGACGCCGAGGTCCTCGCGGCCGCCGAGAAGTGGGGGATCGCGATGTACTTCACCGGCTGGCGCGTCTTCCGCCACTGAACCGTCGGCCCGCCCGTACGCCGCGGGAAACGACCGGACCGGGGATCAGGCCGACGGGGCCGCTTCCCGGCGCGCCCCGCTAGGCGAAGTCGAAGAACCGCCGCAGGACCGAACGGAACTCGGTCGCCCCGAGGGCGCCGACCTCCCGACCCCGTTCCCGGCCGCCCTTCACGAAGACGTACGTCGGGATCGACCGGATGCCGAACGACCGGACGACGTCGCCCGAGTCGTCGGCGTTCACCTTCGCGAACTTGACGCGGCCCTCGAGCGACCGGGAGAGCTCCACGAGCAGCGGTTCGGCGAGGCGGCACGGGCCGCACCAGTCGGTGTAGAAGTCGACGACGACGGGGAGCGGCGAGCGGATCACCTCGGCTTCGAACGTCTCGTCGTTGACGAGGAGGAGCCCGGACTCCATCGTGCGGTCGACCATCGATTGGACGGTTCCCGGGATTTTAACCCTTGGCGGGCTCTCCCGCGTCGGTGGCCGGCGCGACATCCGTCGGGCCGTCGGCCGTCCGGCTCGATCCCCGCGTGGTCCCGCGGCTTCTCAACTGGTTCGCGAAGGCCCGCCGCCCCCTCCCGTGGCGCGCCCGCCGGGAGGCGTATCCTATCTGGATCGCGGAGGTCCTCCTGCAGCAGACCCGCGTCGCCCAGGCCGTCCCGTACTACCGGCGGTTCCTCGACCGGTTCCCGACGGTCGAGGCCCTCGCGGCCGCCGACCTCGACGCGGTGCTGAAGGCATGGGAGGGCGCGGGCTACTACGCGCGGGCGCGCCACCTGCACGCGGCGGCCCGGGCGATCGTCGCCGACCGGGGAGGGCGCCTTCCCCGGACCCGGGACGCGTGGCGCACCCTGCCGGGGGTCGGCGACTACATCGCGGCGGCCGTCGCGAGCCTCGCGTACGGCGAGCCCGTCCTCGCGCTGGAGGCGAACGGGCTCCGCGTCGGGGCCCGGCTCGCCGCCGAGACCGCCCCGATCGACCGCGCGCGCACGCGCCGACGGCTCGGCGAGGCCCTCGAGGCCCGGATGCCGGCCGACGCGGCCGGCGCGTTCAACGAGGCGCTGATGGAGCTCGGAGAGACGATCTGCCTTCCCCGGAAGCCCCGGTGCGGGGAGTGCCCGCTCCCCCCGTTCTGCCGGGCCCGGGCCACGCTCGCGGACCCCGGCGCCCTGCCGACCCGGTCCCCTCGGCCCCCGAAGCCCGCGGTGCGGGTGGCGGTCGTGGCGGTCCAATGGCGCGACCGGCTCCTCGTCCGACGCCGGCCGATGAGCGGCCTCCTGGGCGGACTCTGGGAGCTCCCCGGGGGGAAGATCGAGGCGGACGAGCTCCCCCGCGCCGCCGCCCGACGGGAGCTCCGGGAGGAGACGGGGCTCCGGGTGGGCCGCCTCGATCCCCGGGGAACGATCCGCCACGAGTACTCGCACTTCCGCGTCACGCTGTACGCGTTCACGACCTCCGTCGGCGGTGCCCGGCCGCCCGCGGTCCGCGGCGGACGGTGGGCGACGCGCGCCGCGATCGACCGCCTCGCCCTCCCGAAGGCGACCCGCCGGCTCCTGAGTCGGCTCCCGGAGCGGCCGTCGGCTCGTCGGGGAGGAGCGCGCCCGGGTTCAAGATCCCGTCCGGGTCACAGAGCCTCTTCAACCCCCGCAGGAGCGCGAGCGACGGGGCGTCGAGCTCGAGCGGCAGATGGTCCCGCTTCAGCCGGCCGACGCCGTGCTCGGCGCTGATCGTGCCCCCGAGCGCCCGGGCCGACGCCAAGAGCTCGGCCCGCACGGAGGCGGCCGCGGGGCCGGCCGGATCGATCGCGAAGTTCGGGTGCAGGTTGCCGTCCCCGACGTGCCCGAAGACCGCGACCTCGAGGCCGTGCCGGCGGGCGATCGCGTCGATCGACTCCCGGAGCGCATCGATCCGGTCGATCGGGACGGCGACGTCCTCCCGGATGCGTTCGCCGAGCCGGCCGTCGAGCGCCGGACCGCTGCGGCCGCGCAGGGTCCACAATTCGTCGGCGTCCGGCTCGACGAGCGGGTCGCCCGGGACGCCGAGCGCGCGCAGCCGGTCGGCTACCGACGCGAGGAGGGCGGTCTCCTCCTCCTCCGTCGCGCTCTCGAGCTCGACGAGGACGACGGCGGAGCCGGACGGGACCCGGCCGCGCGCCTCGGCCGCAAGCGCGTCCGCCGAGATCCGGTCCAGGTACTCGATGGCGGAGACCCGTTCCCCCGGCCACCGGGCGATCGCCTCCGCGACGGCGCCGAGCCGAGCCTCGGGCGGCAGGGGGACGACGAGGGCCGCGCGCCGCCTGGGCCGCAGGGCGAGGCGGACGCGGATGCGGGTCACGAGGCCGAGCGTCCCCTCGCTCCCCACGAGCAGGGCCCGGAGGTCGGGGCCGACGGAGCGCTTGCGCGTCGCCCCGCCGACCCGGATCCGCTCCCCGGTGCCGAGCACCGCCTCGAGCTCGAGGACCCAGTCGCGCGTCGAGCCGTACTTGAACGACCGGGGTCCGGCCGCGTTCGTCGCGACGTTCCCGCCGAGCGTCGAGACGGTCCACGACCCGGGGTTCGGGGGGTAGAAGAGGCCGTGTGGACGGAGGGCCCGATCGAGCTCGCGGTTCACGACGCCCGGGTCGACCCAGGCGGACCGGTTCCGGACATCGATCTCGGGAGGCCCCGCCCACCCCGAGAAGTCGACGACGACGGCGCCGTCCGGCGGGACGGACTCGCCGTCGAGCGAGCTCCCGGCCCCCCGCGCGACGATCGGCACGCGGTGGGCCCGGGCCCACCCGACGAGACGGACCAGATCGTCCGGCCCACGGGGCCGGACCGCGGCCGCGGGGCGCCCGAGGAGGTGCGACCCATCGCGGCCGTACCGCTCCCGGGCGGTCCGCTCGTCGACGACTTCGCCCACCCCGGCGGCGCGCAGCGCCTCGGCGAGCGGGGTCACGTCGCTTCAAGCCCGGCCGCGGGTTTACGGCTGTCGGGCCGGCGGCGCGAGGGCGGGCGGCCCGCCGTCGATCGCCTCCATCAACTCCTGCACCGCGAACGGCCGCCGGACGACGCGATCGATCCCGAGGGACGTCGCCTTCGCGAGCGTCTGGGGCGACGCGTGCGGGGTGAGGAGGACGATCCGGAGGTCGGGGAACCGGGTCCGCGCCTCGGCGATCGAGCCGGCCTCGTCGGGCCGGAACAGGTCGAGGTCGACGACGGCGACGGTCGGCCCGTGGGGCGACACGGCGGCCGGGAGGTCCCCGAACGACGGCGCCTCCGCGACGAGCCGGTGGTGGAACAGTCGGACGAGGCCGCGCAGAAGCATGCGGGTCTCCTCGGTGCCCCCGACGACGACGACGTCCGTCACTGGCCTGTGGGCCCGTAGGCCCCCCGGACCGCCGCGTCGTCCGGCCCCCACCCGGTGGGGGCCCGGTCGGGTCGCCCCGCCCGGTGGACGGCGCCGGACCCCGAAGGTCCCCGCGCCTCTCTCGAGGAGAGAATGTCGGTGGAGGGTCTATTTAGGTATGGGTCGGGACGTGCAATCGGACCACCCGCACGGGCCCGGTGAGACACGCGGCCGCCCGGACGGGCCCCGGGCGGGCGGGGAAACTATATAGACTCGCGACGTATTACACATATTGGCCTCGGGCACCGGTCCGGGACGACCCCGGGTGGCTACGTCCGAGAGACCCAAAGCCGCCCCGACCGGTGCTTCCCCCCTCCCCGCGGTGGCGGGCGGACGGCGACCGCGCGTTCGGGTGCGGCGATAGGTTCTTGATACGGGCTCCGCGAGTCGGAAGCCGATGGGGCTACTCTTCGCGTCGACGCGCCGTGACCAGGTCCATCTCCTCTCGACGGTCCAGCAGATCAACCCGATCTCGGTCGCCGGCCTCTCGGCCGCGCTCTCCTGGCCGAGCCGGAAGACCGAGCGCGTCGTGCGCGAGCTCCTCGCCGCCCGGACCCCGGGGCTCTCGTTCGATGCGGCGACGGGGCTCGTCTCCCTCGGGCACGTCGTCCCGGTCCCCGCGGCGCGCGCCCCCATTGCGGCCCCCCGCCCGGCGGCTCCGACCGCCCCGTCCGCGGCCGCCTCCCCCCCGCCGCTCCCGACGGCGAGCGGCTACACCGTTCGGTGCTCCTCGTGCCACGTCCCCCTCGTCCCCGCGGCGACCGGCGAGGCCGCCGTCTGCCCGAAGTGCGGGCGCATGACGGCCCGGGTCCGCGCCGC
>Ga0335077_10011217_pt1 | contig 11191 bp, 11 predicted proteins | sample Lox_Sample_31_FD_207151 | JGI IMG/M metagenome (GOLD analysis project Ga0335077, IMG submission 207151) | Soil microbial communities from Loxahatchee National Wildlife Refuge, Florida, United States - Lox_Sample_3.1 | ecosystem: Environmental > Terrestrial > Soil > Wetlands | place: USA...
TCTACATCAGCTATTTGGATGCCCCGCAATTGGACGGCGATGCAATCATTCCCGCCCAATGTTGCCAGTGTCAACACCGGGAAATAGAATCGTCCCCATGAAACAGCGCAAGCCCTACCACCACGGACACTTACGCCAAGCTCTCTTGACGGCGGCGATCCGGCTGATCGCGGAGGCCGGACCCACAGCTTTTACGCTGCGCGCGGTAGCACGGCGGGCGGGGGTTTCGCACAACGCTCCCTACCGGCACTTCCGGGACAAAGACGACCTGATGGCGGCGGTGGCAACCCAGGGGTTTCAGGAGCTGACTGAAGCCATGCTGGATGCGGCAGGGCGAAATTCGAATCCCCTCGCCCAACTGAAGGGCGCGGGCTTGGCCTACACAGCCTTCGCCTTGCGCCGGCCGGAACACTTCACGGTAATGTTCGATGTCGCCATATCCGAAGGCGAGCACTCAGAGGCTGCGCAGGCCGGGAAGCAAGCCTTTGGCACACTCGTGACGTTCATTCGACGCTGCCAGGAGGGAAAGATGCTGCCCTCCGGAGACCCGCTTCGGGCGGCCCTGCTGGCATGGTCGATGGTCCATGGGATCGCCAAACTGGCCATCACCGGACGTCTTCCTTACCGCTCCCGGGCCGGCGTGATGAAGTTCGCCGAGTTTGCGGTTGATGAGTTGCTGGCGGTTCCTGAACGCGGGAGGCGGAGGCGGTGAGGTGATTTGAGGCGACGGGTGGAGTGGAGGTAGCCGGTGTTCGTGGGCAGGAGTGCCCATTCCCGGGCTTCGCTTGCACGCGCAACCATTCAGTTGCAGTTTATCCGCCGCCTGGTTAATATGCAACCTGGAGGTTGCCTGATGAACGACCGTATCGAGAAGCGGATTGAGCTGAAGGCACCGGTTTCGCGGGTGTGGCGGGCACTCACGGATTACCGGGAGTTCGGCGAGTGGTTCCGGGTGAAGCTGGATGGGCCGTTTGTCGAAGGCCAGGTGTCGCGCGGACAGGTTACCTATCCCGGGTACGAACATCTGAAGTGGGAAGCCGTAGTGCAGAAGATCGAACCGGAGCGGCTGTTCTCCTTCACCTGGCATCCGTACGGCATCGATCCCAAGGTGGACTATTCCAAGGAGACGCCCACGCTGGTGGAATTCCGGCTGGAGGAGACCGCGAGCGGCACGTTGCTTTCGGTAACGGAATCGGGCTTCGACAAGATACCCGAGCAGCGCCGCTTTGAAGCGTTCCGCATGAACGATGGCGGCTGGGCGCAGCAGATGAAGAACATCGAGAGCCATGTTGCACAAAAACCGTAAAGGGCCAGGGGGCAGGATGCAGGCGCATGCTCCCGTTTTCGCCGCGCTCGGCGACGAGACCCGCCTGGCGCTGATTGCGAAGCTGATGCGGGGGCGCCCGTATTCGATCTCTCAACTCACGCTGGGTTCGAGGCTGACGCGGCAAGCGATCACCAAACATTTGCGAGTGCTGGAACGCGCCGGCGTGGTGCGCTGTGTGCGCGCGGGCAGGGAGCGCCGGTTTGAACTTGATCCGAAGCCGATCGAAGGAGTCAGGGAATATCTGGATTTCGTCTCCAAGCAGTGGGACCAGGCGCTGGGGAGGTTGAAGGCGTTTGTGGAAGGCTGAAGGAGGAACAGCCCGGCCTACGGGCAGACTGGCGGCCGATTTCGCCGCCCCGGGTTCGACTTACTTCGGTGATTTCCGGCTACGAGACAGGCTTTTCCTGGGCGCCGTCCTGACACTTTCGTGCATTCGGCGAACCACTGCATCCAATCGGTCCGCTGCAGGCTTGCGTGTAGAATCGCCTCATCGTGACCGAGTCTTTGGATTCGCCGCCAGCGGCGCCGCTCGGGTTCGCCGCTCGTGTGGCGCGTGTTTTCCGGCCGTCCCACCAGCACTCGGCGTTTTCCGCGACCCTGCTTTTGATGACCACGGTGCTGCTGTCGCGCGTGGTCGGCTACGTGCGCGAGATCTACATTGCATGGGCCTTCGGCGCCGGGAAAGTCACGGACGCCTACAATGCCGGCTTCACCATTCCCGACTGGCTGAACTACCTGGTGGCCGGCGGCACGGCCTCGATTACGTTCGTTTCCATCTACACCCGATTCCTGGCGGAGAAGCGCGAAGCGGACGCCAAGAAAACCTTCTCCATCATTATTACGGTGATGAGCGCGGTGCTGGGAATCGGCATCCTTGTGGCCGAGGCATTCACGCCGCAACTGACCCGCTTCTGGTTTAGCGGCTTCGACCAGAGGCAGCTGGAGCTGTGCAACTACCTGACCCGTATCCTCCTGCCGGCCCAGCTTTTCTTTTATGTCGGGGGTGTGGTCTCGGCGGTGCTGCTGGCGCGGCGGATGTTCTTGCTGCCGGCGCTGGGGCCTCTACTCTATAACGCTTCCATCATTCTGGGCGGGGTGTTCCTTTCGCGGCGGCTGGGGATTGCGTCTCTGGCTTATGGCGCGGTCTTTGGCAGTTTCGTCGGCATCTTTCTGATCAGCGCGATCGGGGCGGCCCGCGCCGGCGCCGGCTACAGGATTTCGTTTGACACCGGCAATCCGGCGTTTCGCGAATGGGTGCGGCTTTCCATTCCCCTCATGCTGGGGCTCTCGCTGGTGACGGTGGACGACTGGTTCCTTCGCCACTTTGCTTCCGGCAGCACCGGAGACATCAGCCGGCTGAACTACGCCAAGCGTCTGTTTCAGGTGCCGATCGCGATCCTGGGGCAAGCCGCGGGACAGGCCTCCTTTCCGTTCTTTGCGCGCCTGTTCAGCGAAAAGCGCATGCTCGAGTTCTCCGAGACGGTGAACAACTCCGTATCCCAACTGGTGGCTCTCTCGCTGCTGGCTGCGAGTTTCATGATGAGCGCGGCCCTGCCTCTGATCGATCTGGCCTACCGGCGCGGGCGCTTTCAGTTCTCCGATTCCCAGGAAACGGCGGCTTACTTCTTCTGGTTTTCCCTCTCGCTCGCGTTCTGGTCGGCGCAGGCGTTGTACGCGCGGGCGTACTACGCTTCGGGAAACACGCTCATTCCCATGATCGCAACGACGGTGATTACGGTGGCATCGTTTCCGATGTATGCGGCACTGTATCGCACCATGTCGGTCACCGGGTTGGTTATCGCTTCCGATCTGGGGATCACCGCCAACTGCCTGGCGATCGCATTCCTGCTGCATCACGCGGGGTTGGTTTCGGTGCGAGAACTGCGCTGGGGGGAACTGGGCAAGGCGGCGCTGGCGGCGGTCGTGGCTGGATTGCTGAGTTACGAAGTGGGGACTTTGACTGCCGGCGGAAGCCGCTGGGGTGACCTCCGGAAACTGGGGCTGGAGGTGGTCACCTGGGCGGGTGCGGTGGCGGCGGGATTGTGGCTCACGCGATCCCGATTGCTGCTGGAGTTGAGACGGCCGCGTGGTCAGAAGAGTTGACCTCACTGCTGGACCGCGGTGAGGGCGTGATTGCCGGAGCGTAGATCCGTGCCGTACATCACCCCGACGCCCACACCCAAGACCCGGATTTTCAATTGCGCGCCCATGTCGCACAGCCACTTGTGGGAGCCGAGAGCGGGAGCGTCGTCCGCCATGGCTCCCGTGTCCACGAACGGGCCCAGCTTAAGGTTGACGCCCGCTTTGCTGAAAATCTTCTTGTCTATCTCCCAGTTTGAAAGGAAGTATTGCCGTCCCATGGGCCCGCTGCCTTTCTTGCCGTCGCGGGTTGCGATATGGCCCCGCATCCACAGGTCGTTATCGCCCCACACGCCGAACACGTACAGCTCGTCCACGGGCACGCCGCCGAAAGTTTTTCCCGCAAAGATGTGGTTCTGCATTTCGTAGTCATCATCCAGGGCACGAGGCAGCCAATGGAAGAGAAGGCTTCCCTGCAGCTTGGCGAAGGAATGGCTGGGTTGCGACCAGACCCGGCCGAATTCAGTTGACGCGGTGGCGCTCAAGTCGATGCGGCGTTCCGGCACTCGCCACAGGCTTACATTGAGGCGGTCGCTTTGCTTGAGTTGAAGTCCTTCCGCCAGCAGGTTTGCAGAGAGCGCCGGCCCGGGAAGAATGCTGCGAAAGTCGCGATGTGAGAGCTCGGCGCCGGCCGACCAATTCCAGCGTCCGCTGGAGAACGAAGTGAATTCTGCGCTGGCGGCTTCGCGGAGCAGGTTGAAAGTCCCCAGCTCCTGTGCGGGCCCTGTGAACGAGGTGAGCAGGTTCCAGTTCTCGTTACGGAGGTCAATCCCCAGCCGGTAGCGGCGCTTGGGATTTCCCCCGAACGGCGCGGAGAAGCCGGCCAGGATGCGGCGTTTCTGCGCGTCCCAGCGAAAGCTGGAAGTGAAGTTGATCGCCTCGTGACGGAAATTGAGGTATTCGGGGGTAACGGTTTGTGCCGGCAGGCGGCGAAAGAGGCCAAGAAGAATTTCTACCGGGCCGTTGCCCCAGCCGTCGCGCTCCTGGTTGCGGAACATGAGGTCGAAAGCGCCGTCTTCACGCGCCAGCAAATCGAAGCGGGAGAACGGGAAGATGCCCAGGCCCTCAACGCGCGTCCGGCTGGTCAGCAAATCTGGAAGGAGAAGGGTGCTGGCCGGGGCAAACGTGAAAGCACGGTCCAACAGGGCGGCGTTCACCCGTGGCATGGGTTCCATGCGTATGGCGGAGATTGTGGGCTTGTCCTGGCGATTCCAGTACTTCAGCGCGGCTTCGAGGTTGCCTGCAAGGAAGTAAACGCTCGCCAGAAAATTGGTTGCGTAGGAATCATTCGGCGCGAGTTCCAGCGCCCGCCGCAGGTGTGCAGCCGCTTGGGGATAATTCTTCTGCTTGAACTCGATTCCGGCCAGTTCCACGGGGAATCGTTCATCATTGGGAGCCAGCCGGCGGCCTTCCTTGAAAATGCGGGCGGCATCCTGCCAACGGTCCAGATTGGCCAGAGCCGTGGCGTAGTAGAAGTCCAGATCGGCTGAGCGAGAGGGGGAGGATTCTGCCAGGTTAACGACTTCCTGCCAGCGCTGTCGGGCGGTCAGTTGTTTGATCTGTTCCAGCTGGGAGCCGATGGTCTGGCTGTGCACGAGGCCGACGAGGACGGCCAAGAAGAAAAAGGAAACTACGGCGACTCGGATCAGCGGGACTCTGGCTGCGGCAGGGCCAGTAGCGTCCATTTTCCTGCTGCGCTCCATTCCCGCTCGAAATGGCTGCGGTCTTCCTTCAACAGCTTACGCTGGGCGGGGTCATTTAACAGCACCAGGTGATTTTCCCAGTCGAGTCCGGTCACGACAACATAGTGCATGGCGCTGCTGCCTGCGCCGGGCTGCAGGGCCACAATGAGGGGCCGGCCCTTCTCCAGATGCTGTTTCAGGTCGGCCCACTCGCCGCGAAAAGCGAAGGTCTGAAACCCCGCCTGTTCGAAGTAGCGCGTCAGGTCGGTGGCAAAGATGCCATGGCCTATTTTGGAGTAGAGTGCGCGCTGAATGGCGGTGGCATCGGCAGGCGAACCGGCCACGGCATCAGGCTTTCCCTGCTGCCGCAGCCAGTATTGCATGACCATGGCGATGCTGGCCGCCCCGCAGCCCTGCTTCTCCTGCTTTACGAAGGGGACATCCAGCCAGATGCCCGGAACTGTCTCAGCGGCGAGCAACCCGCAAAGGCTGATGATCGCCGCGAGCCTGCCGGTGCACCAAGCCATACTCGCTCCTAGCGCACGGCGACGATGATCAGAATGAGCGCCGCAATGGCGAGGATGATGAGAATCAGGTCGCGGTCGTCAAGTGTGCCGGCGGCAAAGTTCGCCTGGGCCTTTTCCGCGCGGCCGGCCAGTTGGGCCAGCTCAGCATCGCTCAGTACGGCAATCGAAGTCTTCACTTGCTCGGGGTTCATGTGCGCGGACTGCAACGCCTTCTGCGCCCGGTCTGACGACAGGAATTGCCGCACGGTTTCCAGATTGTGCTGGCGGGTGCGGGTGGCAGTGACAAGTTGGGCCTGCAGGTCCGAGGGGCTGACCACGTGCTGCGCCGCCTGCGCCATCAGGCTTTGCGGAACTGCGAAAATCGTAACGAGCAAGCAAGCAATCACAGCGCGGGCAGACTGCTTCACGTCAAGATGCATGGGCCTAAACCTCCGACAAGATGTTGGCCAAAGGTGCTTCTACTATATCGAACCTGTTGGATGCGGGGGAGTGGTTTGGGGGTTTCAACGGGGCATGAACCTTAGAGAACCGAGGTCACGCCTGAGTTGGCGGTGTGTTTTTCGGTTGGACGGGGGCAAGCCCTGGGCAGGCCCCTTGCGACACCCCGCTGTTTACAGGTCCTCGACGCGCCGTTGCAGTTCGCGGGCTATCCATGCTGGATCACTGTCTGGTGAAAACTGTATTGGCTGGCCGATCTTGACTCGCACCTTTCCTGGAGGCGCAACTCGGCGTCCGGCAGCTTTGAGTTCGTAAAGGCCGTCAATCCGCATGGGAATAACGGGAATCTTCAGATTGTTTGCCAGCAGGCCGACGCCGGCCTGGAATGGATTCATTTTGCCGTCGGTGGTGTGGCGGCCCTCGGGAAACACCAGGATGCTGTAGCCGCGGTCCACGGAGGCGCCGGCGTAGGCGAAGCTGTCGCGGAAGCCGGCTTGTTTGGGCAGGGGGAAGAGATTGAGCAGGGAAACGCCAAGGATCCAACCCACACGGTCGTAAAGTCTGGCGAGCGGATTTCGGCCCGGAGGCGGTGTGCGCAACGACTCCAGCGTTTCGCCTCCCGCGGCCGTAGCCAGCTTGTGCCGCAGGCGCGCGGGCAGAGCGCGGATCACGAAGCCGACATCCACGTGGCCAATGTGGTTACAGACCACGAGCACCGGGCCTTTTGTGCCTTTCAAATTCTCCCGGCCTTCGATGCGCGGCCAGCTCAGAAGGAATACCGACGGCAGCAGCAAGGCATAGTCGGTGAACAGGCGAATCCACGTCAGCGGCCAGTGCTGGACCCACGCCGGGTAGTGATACTTAGCGCGCGGCGGCAGGTCACCCCGTAACATGCGCTGCAGGTCGCCTACCGTGTTGAGGGATGCGAACTGGGTTTCGCTGACGTCAATCTGGTAGCGCTCTTCGAGAGCGCCAAGCAGTTCGACCCGGTCGAGGGAGTTCAGGTTCAGGTCCGCATCAAGGCTGGCAGTGGCGGAAAATTGCCCGGGCTCTCGCCCAGTGACGCGGGCGAGCAATGCCGCCAGGTTAGAAGTTGCAGCTTCGTGAGTCTCTCCCGCCCGCTGAGCCAGGGCTAGATCCCTGATGGCATTTCTTTTCGGCTTTTGTGTGGCAGTGCGGGGGAAGTCTTCTTCCGGCCAGACCAGCCACGAGCGGATGCGCTGATATTCAGCGAGAGACTCATTCGCTTGGCGAATGGCCGTCGCGGGGTCAACGCCTTCGCGCAGAAGCAGAACTGCCAGAGGTTCGGCGTTCTCTCCCTGGGGCAACGCTACCACCACGCAGTCCTTGACCGTGGGCTGCCGCTTTAGTGCAGCCTCCAGATCGTCGGGAAAAACATTCATGCCGGCCGGAGTGACGATCACTTCTTTTTTTCGGCCCTTAAAGTAAAGATTGCCCTGGGCATCGAGTTCGCCGAGATCGCCAGTGCCGTACCAGCCTTCTTCGCCTGCGACCGCTTGCAGTGGTTCCCCTCCCCAATATCCGGCGGCGACGCCGCTGCCGCGGACCAGGATTTCGCCATCTGGAGCGAGCTTTACTTCACGGCCAGCCAGCACTTTGCCGATCGACCCCTTGCCCAGGCGGAAGGGATGATTCACGCTGATGAGCGAGGTGGTCTCGGTGAGGCCGTAGCCTTGGATTACGGCGATGCCGAGACGTCCCCAGAATTCTTCGGTCGCGCGGTCGAGGGCAGCGCCGCCGCAGATAAACGCCCAGAACTTCCAGCCGAACTGGCGGCGCACGTGGCGGAATGTCCAGGAACGGCGCAGGAAGTGCTTGCCTTCCGCGTCGCGAAACTGCTGCCGGAAATTTTCCATGCGCCCTTGGTCTTCCAGGTCTCGCTCCACTTTCTCTTTGAGCGATTGCAGAACGCGGGGCACCGAGACCAGCACCGAGACGCGCTCGCGGCGTATTGTGCTGATGACTTCTCCAGGTTTCAGGGAATCCTCGAAGACGACAGTGCCGCCCATCAATGGCGGCAAGAACATTCCAAGGAACTGTCCAAAAACGTGGCTGAGTGGAAGCAGAGTGAGAAAACGCACAGGATGAAAGAAGCGCTCGTATTTCAAATACTTCTGAATCTCGGTTTCCAGCGGCGCCACATTGCCGAGCACATTGCGATGAGTGATGACAACGCCTTTGGGATCGGCAGTGGTGCCGGAAGTGAAGACGATCTCCAGAATGTCGTCACGGCCGGCGGCAGGACCGGGAATGGCAGCGGCCGAGTAGGGTGCCAAAGTTTCCCGCAGTTCCTCCAACAGAAGCGCAGGGACGGAAGGCAAATCTCCCGCGTGGCTGCGCGAGCACACCTGCAACCTGGCGCTCACCTGCTTGGTAACCCGCGCCGCGAAATCGGCGGATGCTGCGTCGTCCATGGGAACCACAACCGCTCCGCGGAGTGTGCAACCGAAGAACGCGGCTACCCACTCCGCCGAGTTCGGTCCCCAGAGCACAACCCGGTCACCCTTGCGGATGGAGCGGTCGTGCAATGCCCGCGCGAAGCGGGAGGCCAGTTCCGCGACCTCGCGATAGCGCCACCTTTCGTGACGATATCCCCGGCGCTGGACGAAGGCGCATTCTTCCCCGTGGCGGAGAAAAACCTCCCAATAGTCGCCGACCGTCAGCCGCTCCATGGTGAACAATCTACACGTTCACCCCGCTGCGGGGCGCTCAGGGACGCCGTTGCCTGCATGGCACTTGTTTTTTGCCGGTTTTGCCGTAAAATTCGCCTGTCTAAACCAGCAGCGCCAGTCCAGAGCAAGTTCGGCTCCCAGCCGAGGTGAGCATGATGGAACTGGCTGACGGATTCGTTCGCGGGCCACGCGCGGAGGGTCGTCTCGCATGAGTATCGTAATGTGGAAGATCTTGCGGTTGCTGCCGAAGCCGTTACTGCTGCTTTTGTTGTTCTTCCTGATGGCGGCAGTTGCGCGGGCTTGAACGGCCGGTGTGTCCAGATCCTGTGCGGGAAAAGCAGTTCTCCGTTGGCAGATTCTCACTTCTCATGCTCAAGCGCTTAGCTCTGTGCTGCTTTGCGCAGCGCGGCCCGCGCCAGCAGGCGCGTGGAATCGAGAACGGGTAAAGGAGAAGATTCCTCCGTAACCAGCAGCGGAATCTCGGTGCAACCCAGCACCACCGCGTCGCAGGCCTCGGCAGCCAGGGCGCGGATGACTTCCACGAAATAGGCCAGAGAGCGCGTCGTGAATTGCGCATTGACCAGTTCGTCGAAAATGATCTGATTGATGCGCTCGCGCTGCTGCGGGCCAGGCATTCGGTAATCGAGGCCTGCGGCTTTCAGCGCCTGGGGATACACCGGGCCTTCCATCAGGTAACGCGTACCCAGCACTCCCAGCCGCTTGTAATGGCAATGAAGCGCGGCGCCGGCAACTTCCCGCGCGATGTGCAGCCAAGGCCTGGGAGAGCGGTACTCGATAAGTTCGAACGCCTGATGAATCGTGTTGTCAGGGCAGATGAGGAAATCCGCGCCAGCGCGGGCAAGCTTCTCGGCGGAGGACAGCATGAGTTCAGAAACACCCACCCAATCGTTGGCGTCAATGTACTTCATGTAGTCCGCCAGGGGATGTGTGTGCATGGAGACTTCAGGATGGCCGTGCTTGCCGAACAGGGTGGCACCCTCCAGGCAGATGGTGCGATAGCAGAGCGCCGCGCCTTCCGCGCTGCAGGCAACAATGCCGATGTGCTGAGAAGTGAAAGTTGCCATGGACCACTACCACCGAAGCCGAGACTCACAACTGAGAACCGGACCCTGCGAACGGGTTCTTGCCGTTATGAAGACCTTCACCGCTGCGCAATGGCGGCATCAAACAAATTCAGGAACTCAAGTTTCCTCTCGGGCGGCAGGAAAGAGGCTTCGAACGAGTTACGCGCCAGCTCGCGCAGATGCTCGTCGCTGAAGCTGAAGTTTTCCTGCGCCAGCGAGTACTCCTGGATGAGCGATGTGGAGAACATGGCGGGATCGTCGCTGTTCAACACCAGCATGACTCCGTGATCGAAGTAGTTCCTTACCGGATGCTCGGAGAGCGAGCGGCAGCATCCGGTGCGGAGATTGCTGGTCAGGCATATTTCCAGAGGGATCTGCCTGGCCGCTAACTCCTCTACCAGTTCAGGATCCTGCCATGCGCTGAGGCCGTGCCCGATGCGTTCGGCATGCAGGTTGAGCGCGCCCCAGATCGATTCCGGGGTGCCGTTCTCGCCGGCATGGGCGGTGAGGCGGAGGCCGTTGTCGGCAGCATAGGTGTACGCATCGCGAAAGAGTTCGGGTGGGCCCTTCTGCTCATCGCCGCCGATGCCGACCGCCACCACGTTGCGGCGACGATAGTGGACCGCGAGCTCGAATACTCTGGAGGCTGCCTCAGCGCCGAATTGCCGGACAGCATCGAAGATCCAGAGCAACGAGATGCCGAAGTCGCGCTCTCCGCGCTCCCGGCCACGCTCCAGGCCTTCGAAGATGGCAGGGAAATCCTGCTTGCGCCACAGGCACACGCCCACTGAAATATAAACCTCGGCGTGCAGGACGTTTTCCTCCTTCAGCTTCTGCATCAGCCGGTAGGTGATCAGTTCGTAGTCCTGCGGCGTTTGCAGGTCTTCGGTGATGGTCTTGAACGCCATAAGGAACCCGTTGAAGTCGGAGTACTGGTAGAGATGCTCTACCTCCGCGAGGGTCGCCTTCTTTCCGTGACGCTTTCTTAGTTCAAGCAGCGTGGAAGGCTCGACCGAACCTTCGAGATGAAGGTGAAGCTCCGCTTTGGGGAGCGAAGCGAGAAATGGGCTGCGGCCCTGCGGCATACCGTTGATTCTAGCGAATTGAAAGGGCCGACGCTGCAAACAAATACATAGGTCCTTCGCTTTGCTCAGGATGACAAGTTGGACTTGGCCGCATGGCGAGTTGAACTTATCGCGCGAATTTGCTGGACAGCAGACTACGTGCTCCCGGCGAATTCGCTGTGGTGGCGGCTATAGAAGATGTAGATGACGAGTCCCAAAGCCAACCACACGACGAA
>Ga0335077_10011220_pt1 | contig 11190 bp, 7 predicted proteins | sample Lox_Sample_31_FD_207151 | JGI IMG/M metagenome (GOLD analysis project Ga0335077, IMG submission 207151) | Soil microbial communities from Loxahatchee National Wildlife Refuge, Florida, United States - Lox_Sample_3.1 | ecosystem: Environmental > Terrestrial > Soil > Wetlands | place: USA: Florida...
AACCAGAACCTCTGGGAACTCAGCATCCTGCGCCTCAACCAGCTCGGCTATTTCGAGCAGATCAAGCCCGACGATCCCAACGTCACCGAGCGCCATCTCAACGAGCAGGACGGCACGGTGGATCTCACTCTGAAGCTGAAAGAGAAGGGGAAAAACAGCATCGGCCTGACCGGCGGCGTAAGTGGTCTGGAAGGCACCTTCATCGGCATGAATTACAGCACCAACAATTTTCTGGGCCTGGGCGAGACCCTGACGGTTCAGGCTCAGATCGGCAACATCCAGCGTGCCCTGACCTTCGGCTTTACGGAGCCATATTTCCTGGACCGCCCCCTCACCCTGGGATTCACCGTTTACGGCCGCAAGTTCAATTACAACGAAGCCCGCCAGGAGGCCATTCTCACCGGCCAGCAGCTCAACATTCCGCAGGCGGAACTGGAGAACCTGCAGAACTATACCCAGTCGAGCAAGGGATTCAACTTATCGTTAAGCCATCCTCTGCACCGTGGCTTCAAGCGCGTGGGAGTCACCTATTCGTTCGATATTTCCTCTCTGGTGGCGCTGAGCGCGGCTTCCCAGAACCTGTTCAATTATCTGCAGTTCCAGGGACTCTCCGGTCCCAACTCGCTGAACGGAATCACCACCAGCAAGGTGCTTTTCAGTTTGTCCTACAACCACCTGGATGCCAGTCTCTATGCCAAGAGCGGCTCGCAATACCTGCTGGGGGCCGAACTGGCGGGACTGGGCGGCACGGTAAAGTCGGTGCGCCCCATCGTGGAGTTCAAACATTTCATTCCGATGCAGAAACACCGCAACACCATCGGGCTGAACTTCCAGGGATCGTATCTCACGGGCTATGACGGCCTGGTGGCGCCTCCGTTCGAGCGCTTCTACATGGGCGGCGACAATGACCTGCGCGGTTTCGACATCCGCTCGATTTCGCCGGTGGCTTATTTGCCCAGCCTGGGATCGGTGACGCTCACCAACCCCGACGGATCTACAGTCCCCAAGAATCCCAATAACCCGCAGCAGGGGGCCTACACCATTCCGATTCCGGTCGAGCAGACCGTTTTTCCTGGCGGCGACCTCAGCCTGTCAGGAAATGCCGAGTACAGAATCACTATTGCAGGGCCAGTGGTGCTGGCGCCGTTCTTCGACCTCGGCGTGGACCCGGTTCTGCGCCGCTCGCAACTGCGAATCACCCCGCAGCAGTTGGACATTCTGCAGAATGCGAAATTTGGCTGCCCAACTCTGGACATTGCCTATAACTGCAACCCCATTCTCCCGAGTGAGGCCCCAAACTTCGGGCCTTACTTAACCCTGGCCGGCAACACCGATTGGACGCCGCGCGCCTCCACCGGTCTTGAACTTCAAATGATGCTGCCGGTGATCAATGCCCCCTTCCGCATCTACTGGGCTTACAATCCGCTACGGCTGGACACGCAAAGCGCTCCGCCTGTCAAAATCACGCGTGACATGTTCCCCGCCGGTGCCGCCGGAGATTACACCTACGTCTTGGCCACCACCAACTTTTCACCCAACTTCCGCCTGCGCGAGCCGAGAAAAACCTTCCGCTTCACGGTTGCCACCACATTCTGAAGTAGCGACTGTCTGACTCTGCGGTGTCGGGGGACGTTCTCCGCGTCCTCCGCGTTTCAAGATTTGAGCTTGTCGGGGACGAAGGGTAGAGGCCCTGAAGCAGGGTGTTCAGCCAGAATTCCTTCGTGCCATTCCTTCGTGTACCTTTGTGTCCTTTGTGGTTGCTTTCAGCCCTCATCCGCACAAAGACAGAGGCGACCGCAAAACACACGAAGGCGCACAAATGAATCAGGAGGAACGGCACCACTCGCTGCCCGCGGTTTGACGCCGGGGCGGTCCTGTTCCTATAATCATCGGCATCCGCGCCCTGCAGACGACCTTGCGGTTGTATGTTGCCTTCGAGAGCGGGCGCTGAGTAGTCCAGGCGCGAATTCCCCGGTTGAATGTTCTTGTTCCGTTTGGGAATGGCGCAGCAATATCCGTGAATGTCGTCCTAAGCTTCCGGAACAACTTGCAAGGAGTCCAACTGACCCCCATGATAAGCACCCTCGCGCGTATTTCACTGGCTGCTGCGCTGCTGTTACCCGCCGCTGCACTGGCCCAAACCGATCCCGCTGCTCCGCTGCCCTCGGCGCCTTCTGCCTCCGCTGCTCCTCCCACCACCATGGGGCCGGGCGGAATGAAGGTCGGCACCATCAACCTGGAGCAGGCCATCTTTGCCACCAACGAGGGACAACGCGATTTTGACGCGCTGAGCAAGAAGCTGGAGCCCAAGCAGAGCGAACTCAAGGGCAAGAATGACGAACTGGAAGGCCTGAAGAAGCAGCTCAACACGCAGGGCGACAAGCTCAATGAAGCGGCGCGGGCGACTCTGGTCAAGCAGATCGAGATCAAACAGAAATCTCTCGACCGCGACGTGCAGGATGCGCGGGACGATGCCCAGGGGCAGCAAAACGAAATTGCGCAGCGCATTCTCCAGAAGCTGGGTCCGCTGCTTGTGAAGTACGCCGCCGATAATGGATACGGTGTAATTCTCGACACCTCGAACCCCTGGCCCAACGGCCCGGTGATCTGGGCAAATCCCAGTTCCGTGGATATCACCAAGGCCATCGTGGATTCCTACAACACGCAGTCGGGCATCGCGCCGCCGCCCAAGCCGGCCGCGGCCACCAAACCGGCGACACCGTCTGCCAAGCCGGCGGGAACGACAACGCCAAAGTAGATCCGGACACCGTAACTTCACAGAAAGTTCCGATAGAGGCCGCGCAAAAGCGCGGCCTCTTATTCTTCCGGCATCGATGCTCATGCAGGGGAGCTTGCCCGTCTCTGCCTGCTGCCAGACGCTTGCCCTCCAGACCCAAACTCCACGCCGCCGGTGTCATTAGCAAACATCCCGTAGCAACATGCGGGCTCCCCTCAGGAGGACAACTATGTTTGCCGATTCGCTCTACGACACTCCCTGGGACAATCGTTCGCATCGCGGCTGGACAACTCTGATTTCCTTCGCGCTGCAAGCCCTGCTGGTGGCTTGCCTGCTGGCGATACCGCTGGTGTTTCCGCGCACAGTTCCACAATTGCTCCGACATGAAGAGATCACACTTCCCGCCGCGCGCCTGGAACCACCGCCGGCCTCCACCAGCGCCAGGCATTTTGTGAAGCCGCAGAGCAACATGCTGGGAACTGCGCTCGTCGCGCCTCAGAGCATTCCGGACAAGATCCAGGACGTCCACGAAGGCAGCCCGCCGGCGCAGGTGGATCTGAGTGGTGTAGTTGGCGCGACCGGTGTGCGAACGGGTGGAAACTCACAAATTTCCCAGATCGTGGGCGACTTCTCCACCGCCGCCGTCCCGCCGCCGGCGCCGGTTGTGCATTCGATTCGCCTTTCCCGGATGTCGGAAGGAAGTCTCATTCACCAGGTGCAGCCCGAGTATCCGCCGATCGCGAAATCTGCCGGCATCCAGGGCATCGTGGTTCTGCAAGCCGTGATCGGCCGCGACGGCGGCATCGAACACCTGCAAGTGGTGAGCGGCCATCCGGTGTTGGTTCCCGCTGCCGTGAGAGCCGTCGAGCAATGGCGCTACCGGCCGTACATTCTGAACGGCGAGGCGGTTGAGGTACAAACCCAGATCACGGTCAAATTCATTTTGGGCAGGTGACGATCACTTCGAAAACGTTCCGGTACCGCTACTGCGGAGCCGCGGTAACGCCGGCGTCACTACTTCTGAACTCTCTGTGCTGGGTGAGAAGCCAGTTCTCAGATGTCAGATCTCAGTTCCCAGGCGGGACCCGGTTGCGTTTGGGGCCGCGGATGGTATCCTTTCGCTCTCCGTGAGCGGCACATCTACCTCCGCCAAGTCGGCGCTGCGCAAGGCCGGACTGTTTTACTTCGTCTGGGTGATGTATTCCTACTGCACCGGCGGCCCCTTCGGCCTCGAAGACATGGTCACCACCTCCGGCCCGGGCATGACGCTGATCTACCTGCTGGTGCTGCCGATTTTCTGGTGTATCCCTGTTTCCCTGGTTTCGGCCGAGCTAACCACCGCGATGCCGGTGGAAGGCGGCTTCTACCGCTGGGTGCGCGCCGCCTTCGGCGACTTCTGGGGATTCCTGGCCGGCTGGTGGAACTGGTCGGCATCGTTTCTGCTGGGCGGAGTCTATGCCGTCCTCTTCACCGACTACCTCGGATTTTATTTTCCCCAGTTAGTGGGATGGAGGCACTACCTCGTCTCCATCGCGGTAGTGGCCGTCATCACCTACATCAACGTGCGCGGCATTGATGTGGTGGGCAAGTTTGCCACCGGCATGAGCATCTTTATCCTGCTGCCGGTGCTGGTGGTATGCGTGATTGGACTGGCCAAGTGGAGGCACAACCCCTTCGTGCCGCTGGTGCCTCCGCATGGGCCCGTGTTTCAGGTATTCGGGGTGGGGCTGGCTTTGGGGCTGTGGCTTTATTCCGGTTACGAGCAGCTCTCCACGGTGGCGGAAGAAGTGGAGAACCCGCAGCGCGCCTATCCCCGCGCTCTGGCGCTGATGGTGCCAATGTCGATCGCAACCTACTTCCTTCCCACGCTGATCTGCCTCGCGGCCCTTGGACACTGGGAGAACTGGCACACCCGCTACTTTTCCGACGCCGCACAACTCATCGGCGGTTCCTGGCTGGGCACCTGGATGACCGTTGCTGCCATAGTGACCAACCTCTCGCTGCTCAACGCTACGGTCCTGACCTCCACTCGCATGCCTTTTGCCATGGCCGAGGATGGTTATCTCCCCAGGACGCTGACCCGTGTACATCCCCGCTATGGGACGCCATGGATTGCCATCATCGTGTCGGCGGTAGTCTATGGCCTGCTGGCGGTGCAGACGGTCACGCAGATCATTACCATCTACAGCTGGTTGCGGGTGGCCACGACTGTGCTGACCGTGCTGGCCGCCTGGAAGCTGCGCCGCAAGCAGCCTTCGATGCCGCGGCCCTTCAGGATTCCCGGCGGCCGCACCGGTCTGGCCTATGTGGTCGCTGCGCCGCTGGTCATGAGTGCAGTTGCCCTGCTCGGCAGCGACCCATACGGCCGAATCTGGGGCCCGCTGGCGTTGGTCCTTGGGCTGGGCGCTTATGGAATTGTCTTCCTCTTCCGCTCCCGCTCTGCACCGACCTAGGCGGTTTGCCTTAAAGCGTCCCCCTGCGATAGCGCCTTCGCCCGTTCCCGACTACAATTCCCAGGTCTCAGGCTCATAGGGAGGCTTCTTGCCCTGGCCCTTTACCCGCAGATCATCCAGCGGCGCGCCGCCTCTACCCGCGTCGACCTTAAGCTCAGCCGCGGCAGGCACGCGCTTCGCTACCAGACTCTTTGGTGAGTTGCTGCGGCTTAATTCACCCAATGTCTTCATCTCGCCGCACTTCGTGACCGTGGAGGCCTTTAGGTGCGCATCGCCAACTCTTTGTGGTGCGGCCGCCATGGCGAAGTGCAGCCTGACTGTGCGCGCCGGCTGCAGGAGGACTACGACGCGGAAACTACCCGGCTTGATGGGCTCTGGCGCAGCACCGGAGGATCAACGCCTGGGTCGGTGGCCCCATATTCGGGGAGATCAAGACCTTAAATCGCGGAGAACGCTGAGGAACGCCGCCGAGGACGCCGAGATTTCCCTTGACTAGATGATTGCCGCGGGGCTGCTTGCGGTGGCGGCAAAGACTTCGGCTACTTCCAGGCTCACGATTTCAGCGAAAGCCTGCACAACGACTGGATCGAACTGCGTGCCAGTGGCTTCCACAATGCGCGCCATCGCCTCTTCGTGGGTGGAACCGCGGCGGTAGCAGCGGTTGCAAATCATGGCATCGTAGGCGTCGATGACGGAGACGATGCGTGAGCCGATGGGAATCTCTTCGCCGCGCAGGCCGCCGGGATAACCCCTGCCGTCGAAGCTTTCGTGGTGATGCAGAGCGTACAGGCTGGCTTTTTCCAAACCGGCGAACAAGCGCAGGATCGACCAGCTATATTCCGGATGCTTGTTCATCAGCTCGCGTTCCTCGTCCGTCAGGCGGCCCGGCTTTTTGAGGATGGCGTCGGGAACTCCGATCTTGCCGATGTCGTGCAGCAGCGCTGCCACCTCTAATTGATACCAGTCGGCTTCGGGGATGCCCAGCTTGCGGGCTATGCGGACGGTCCATTCCGCGAGGCGCGTGCTGTGAATGCCGGTGCTCAGGTCACGTAGATCGAGCAGTTGGTTCAGAGCGCAGACCACAGACTTGAGGAGCGCCTGCTGCTGTTCTTCGAGTTCTTTCACCCGCAGTGCGACCGCGCTGGCCGCGAGTTCGGCGGGGAACTGGCTGATGAATGTCTGCATCGGAGTCCCCGCGCTACTTCAGGCCCAGCGTGGTTCGCCAGGATTGCACCGCCTTATACGAATCCAGGCGTCCGTAGCCCAGTTGGGGATCGGAAATCTGCTGGGCGTGAGTTAAGGCGTTAGCCGCCTGCGACTGGCTGCTGGGGGCGCCGGCCGAAGCCTGCAGGGACAAGGAAAGCGACAGCGAACCCAGAGAAAGCGATGTCTGAGTACTCGACTGCACGCTGTAGATGCCCGCCATCTCCGCCGCCGCGCCGGAAACGAGCGGGGCGCTGAATGAGGTCCCCCAACCCGCGGCGTAGGTGCCGAAGGGATAGGTGGTCATGACGCCTTCGCCGGGCGCGGCCATCCAAACCGGCGGCGCACCGTAGTTGGAGAAAGTGGAACGGATATCGTTGTCGCTGGTGGACGCCACATCGATCACGTTCTTGAGCGCCCCAGGATAAACCGTGGTTTGCACTCCGCTGTTGCCAGCGGCGGCCACGCTGATCACGCCTTTGCCGGCGGCGTAGTTTACGGCCTTTTCCAGCTCCGGCGAGTAGCTGGTGTAGTTGAAACTCATGTTGATAACTTTAGCGCCGTTGCCGGCGGCATAGTAGATCGCGCGCAGGATGTCGGAGTTGTAGGCGCTGCCATCAGCGTGGAATGCCTTCAGCGGCATGATCTTGGCCTGTGGCGCCACCAGGTGAACGATGCCGGCGGTCATGGTGCCATGGCCAAAGGCCGCGAAGGGCGGGCCATCGAGGACGGCAACGGTCGATTGATCGAGGACCGCCACGGTGGACTGGCTGACCTGCGCGGCATCGGCGCCGTCGAGAACGGCGACGGTGGACTGGCTCACGTCGCTCATTTCCGAGCCGCCGCTTTGATTGCGGGTAAAGTCGTAGCCGGGCAACAGGGAATTCTTTAGCACCGGGTGGTTGGGATCAACGCCGGTATCAATCACGGCGACGATCACACCCGACCCGGCGGCATTGTAGGTTGCGTGGGTGGAGTCATTCCTGATCAGTTGCGCGGCCGGTTGGGTGATGTAGCCACGCCACACGGTTGTGCCGTAGTAGCTGACCGGCGTTTTGTCGGTCAAGTAGGAGGGCGCCGGGCCGGCGCTGGCGGACTGGGTGTTGACAATCTGGTCGAGTTCGACCGAGACGATTCCGGTATTCAGCTCGAGAAACAACTGGCCGGTGATGGGATTGAGGAGCTTCGGCAGTTGGATGACGAAGACCTGCCCGTTGGGATCGCCCACCGACTCAAGCACAGAGCAGCCAATCAGCCGGCAAACACCGAGCAGGTTGGTAACACCCAGGGTGTCTCTTACGACCAGGCGGGTCTGAGCCGCGGCGGTTTGGGCACCGAGAGCGACGAAGAACAGCAGCGCCAGTGCCAAAGGCATGCGCCCCGCCGCGAACTTCCGGTAAGACTTGCCTGCCATCTCCACTGCAACCTGACTCGCCATGCATTTCCCCTGATTATTCGGCTGCGGGGGTCGCCGATGTGATTGAAGTTTATGCCGAAATTAAAATTTCTTAAACTTACGGCTGTAATCCGACTTGGTTACGACCCGATTACTATCGGCCAGTGGGGAATGGCCGAACGGCGGGGGAGTGCGTGCACTTACGCGATCAAATCAATGTGAGGAAGGGCAATTCGGGTTTCCCCGTCCTGGCCGATGGCCAGCGAGATGGCGCTGTTGGGCCCGAATTCCAATTGGAACTCGCCGTACTGGTTGGTGATGCTCTGGGTAAGTTGCTGATTCTGTTCGTAGAGGCGTACCGGTAACTGCTGGTGCCCGATTTGGCTTGCGGCCCGGCTGAGGATCTGGCCGATCATACTGACCCGGCGCTCGGTGCGCCGTACCTCGAGCCGAAGATCGATGCAAAGTTCATCGGTTTCATAGAGCAACTGTCTGGCCGGGACCGAACCGCGCACGCCGGCCATGGCGGGTTGAAGGGACGAATCGAAGAGAAGGCGAGCCAGCGAACGCGGCTTCGGCGGCGCGAGCGTGGCCAACTGGCTTTTGACTATACGAATAAGGTCGGAAGGAGGAGTATTACGAGCCTCCTCACGGGCAACTGCGAAAAAACCCTGCCACATCTGCATTGTCCTCCTGCATTCCTGGCAGCCATCATCGATGTGCTGCAGCATGACTTGCTTTGCGTTTTGGGAGACGACGCCCCGCACCAGATCGATCCAGGACGCCTCGCTATAGTGCTTCACACGGCCTCGCATTTTTAGCAGCCCGATCCCTGACGGGATCGCGCTTGCTGAGTAACTTGGCGGTTCATCCAAGAAGGGGCTTCAGGTCGCCAGAAAATATAGGCGACAGAACGAACCCCCGGACTTATGTCTTACCCACCAGAATAAACGGAGCCCATTGATAAGGATGGGGATAGCGTGAACGCAGCTCCAGCATGGCAGTCCGCATCGACGCCGATTTCGATTTTCCCTTTCCCAGGGAGCGATACAAAATGGTCATATAGTCTGCAGTACTTTTGTCATGCACGTCCCACAAGCTCAGCACCAGGGATTGCGCTCCCGCGTGCAGCAGTCCGCGCGCCAGGCCGATCAGTTCGTCCCCGGCGGCGACTACGTTTAGGCCGGTGGAGCAACCGCTCAACGTGATGAGATCGGCGGGAAGGCGGAGCTGATAGAGGTCGTAGAGGCTGAGGAAGGAATCACCCATGCGGATGGAGGAAAACATGGGGCTATCCTGGCGGAAATATCCGTGAGTAGCGATATGAATGATGCGGCTCTGAGCGCCCTTGCTGCGCAGAACATCGGCGCGGGCAGCGGAGCCGACCAGGACCTCGGAACCTTGGAGAACTCCGCCGAGCGACTGAACTTCGTCAGCGATTGCCGGCGCCTGAATGTCGGGGATGCCCATGACCAGAGGAGGACCGGAGGCTTGCGAAGTGCGGGCCTGGCAGAGGGCATAGATGCTTGCGCTGGGACAATAGGAGACGGTATGGCGATCGATGAGGTACTCTTTGCCGTCGAAGAGCGCGTGAAACGGGATGTAGTGGAGTGAACCGTGAGGCACGAAAATCAGGTGTCCGGCGGTGAGGCGCGAGGCAATGGGCGCGATCAGTTCGGCGTAAAGCTCTTTGAGATGGGCCTCAGTCGCCTGCTGCAGCGCGGGGAGAAACATCTGAACATACTTTGGATCAAAGCGGAACTTTGAGAGCTGGAACTGGAGCAGGCGCAAGACTGAGGTGACTCGAGACTCCGGGGTGATGGGAAAAATGTCGAGGGTCTCGTGGCCGAGCAGGCATACGAGAATGCGGTCGCGCGCGCAGAAGTATTCCACCACCATGCTGTCGGGAGGGATAGCGGCGCGGATACTCTCCAGAGGCAGGTGGCTTGGGGTCTGCAGTCCGGCCTGGTCGGCGTCGGTTTCGCTGGCCTCCTGCAACATACGTAGCATTTCGCGCTCACGATGCCGCGCCTGGGTTTGCAAGGCTTCGATTCTTTCGGGCGAGCGGGCTTCGGGCTGGAGCTGTTCACGCTCGATCAAGTTGTAGTACCAGTTCAGTTCTTCACGCAGTTCGCGGATGGACTGCACCAGCCCGCTGAGAGCGGTTTCGTTCTCCGAAATCGAGGGGACCGGGCGGAGGAAGAGATCCATCAGGTTGCGGGACTTGGCCTGTTCGATATAGGTAAAGGCCTCGGCCACGCCGTCGGGGCCGATCTCTCCGCTCAGGCAAAGGTCCACCAGTTCTTCGTAAACTTCCAGGCGGTTCTTGATGAACGAGATCTTCAGTTCTTCGCCGCGCAGGCTGCTGCGCAGTTGTTCCAGTGCCTGGCGCGCAGTCTGGTAGGCGGAGTAAGCCTGCTCCTTTTCACCGCGGGCGGCGTGAATCTGTCCTACTAACAAATGCGCCTGGTAGGCGAGCGAGGGGCCTTCCAGCTTGGCGAGCGATTCCACCGCAGCGCGGGCGTGGTTGAGGGCCTGCGAGGGATCGTCGGTTCGCAGGGCAATGCGAGCGAGCAGGAGCTGAGCCATGACGGCTTTGCTTGCGAGATTCAGGGAGCGAAAGGCATCGAGCGCTGCGACGCAAAGCCGTCGCGCCTCGAACAAACGGCCCTGCTCGTAGAAAACCCAGGCGCGGTAGAGATCGATCAGCGAAGGCCACGCCTGGTTTTTTTCGCGGACGAAGATCTCTCTGGCCTGAGAAAACAACTTCAGCGCCTCAAAGGCGTGGCCTTTCTGGGTGGCGGCGATAGCTGAGAAGGCGAGGCACTTTGCGCCTTCGTAGCCCATCCCCAGCTTCTGAAAGCCTTCATGTCCGCGCTCCGCCAGTTCCGCTGCCTCGGAGCTGAGATTCAATTCCAGATAGAGTTCCGCCAGATCCAGATCGCACAAGGCCGCATGATAAGCGTCACCAACTTTCTTGCACTTGGCGCTGGTGGCCCGCAGCGCCTCGATCGCTTTGCTGTATTCGCCGCGCAGAAAGTAGAGGTAGGCGATGTTGTAATCGGCCTGGGCCACCAGCAGAGGCATTTCGTGCTCCAGGCAGAATTGCCGGGCCTGCTGGTACTTCTCCAGAGCTTTGGGAAACGCGTTGAGGCTGATGCAGCAGGTGGCCATGTTGCTGAGTATGGCGGCGGTGCCCTCGGGGTCGTCGTGGCCGGCCATTCCCTCATAAGCGCGCTCGTAACAGGCCAGGGCCTCAGCAAAACGATCCTGACGGTAATAGATGTTGCCGACGTTGATTTCTAAACGGGCGAGGCGCCAGGTGTTTCCGCCAGCGGCGAAGATCGCGCGGGCGCGTTCGGCGGCGGCGAAGGCGCGATTGTATTCGCCCATCAGCAGCA
>Ga0335077_10011221_pt1 | contig 11190 bp, 7 predicted proteins | sample Lox_Sample_31_FD_207151 | JGI IMG/M metagenome (GOLD analysis project Ga0335077, IMG submission 207151) | Soil microbial communities from Loxahatchee National Wildlife Refuge, Florida, United States - Lox_Sample_3.1 | ecosystem: Environmental > Terrestrial > Soil > Wetlands | place: USA: Florida...
GGCCCCAAAGACCTCGCCTCGCGCTGTGCTCATCGATGCGAGCGTCCCGTGGGAATTTGATCCACAGACCGATGCGGAGATCTTCCGCTTCGCCGCGTGGGATGGCGGCGGCGGCAAAGCAGACTGGCTGCTGCCTGCCCCTGGTTTTCTGGAATACCTCACTGACGTCCCCGCGCCGCCCACATCCGGCGTAGACACCTACGCCATCGCCGTGAACCTTGCCGCATCTCCGCCCGAAATCAAAAGTGCCGCGCAGTTTCTGCAGAAGATCGATTCCTCCATGCCTGAGGTTGACCAGCTCATTCGGGCGCACTGCGAAGAAATCTTCCACTCCCATCAAGGCGCCGTGTATGGAGAACAACCTCTGCCCGTTTCGACCATCGAGTCCGCGCAGAAAATCGAAGAGCAGCTTCGCAAGGGTGCCGTGTGGGTGGGCAACCCTTCACGTCCCGGCAATCTGCGATGTGTTTTGAAGGACTGGCCGGCGGAAAGGACACTCCCACGACCGACAAACTGGGCTGCGGCCTGGCCCGTTCCGGTGCTCCCTCCCATCGCAACAAAGCTTTACCAGGAGTCGAACTTGCGTGAAGCGCCGGCGGGGAGGCAAGCATGAGCGCGCGCTACGGAATGGTGATCGACTTGGACCGTTGCACGGGTTGCGGTGCATGCATGGTGGCCTGTGCGGCGGAGAACAACGTTCCCCCGGCTCCGCCGAGTGCCACTCCTCGCACCGGTCTTACCCCGATGCTGGTTCACAAGGTCTCGAATGGCTTGGAAGGTTCGGCCCAGCGGGAAGTCTTTATCCCGGTGACCTGCATGCAATGCGAGCGCGAAACTCCCTGCGTCGGTGTTTGCCCGCAGCAGGCCGTGGAGGTGGATAAGGCCACCGGCATCGTCATGCAGATTCCACAACGCTGCCTCGGTTGCCGCTACTGCATGACCGCTTGCCCTTACCACGCCCGCTACTTCAATTGGTGGGACCCCAAGTGGCCAGAGGGCATGGAAAAGACTCTCAATCCAGGAGTCTCCACGCGCATGCGTGGCGTCGTCGAAAAGTGCAATTTGTGCCACGCGCGCCTGCACGGCGCCATGGAAAAGGCCGCGGCTGCGGGGAAAAAGGAAATCGACCCGACCGATTACGTTCCTGCTTGCGTGGAGGCCTGCCCCACGGGCGCCATCGTCTTCGGCAATCTGGCGGACAGAAACGATCCGGCATCTCGTGCCGCGGATTCTCCGGATGCCTTCCGCCTGCTCGCGCGCCTCGGCACAGAGCCCAAGATTCATTATAAATCCCGCCAGGCCTGGGTCCGGGCCCTGGCGGAGCGTGGAACCAGTCGCTCCTCGGAGGCCAAGCATGTCTGACTTGCTTCTCATTGACCGGCGCTGGATCGCGCGCGGCGCTGCGCGCAGTTCCACGCTGCGCTTCGCGCTGTGGCTCGCTCCGTGGATCTTCCTCCTGCTCCTCGGCATCTACGCCGCCGGCCTCTGCCTCTATTACGGCTTGAACCAGACCAATATGGACAATCGCTTCGCCTTCGGCATGTGGATTTTCCTGGACCTCGCCATCATCGCCATGGGCGCCGGCGCCTTCTTCACCGGCTTCCTCGTCTACATCCTGAAGCAGAAAGACCTGAAACCCGTCCTGAACAGCGCGGTCGTCGTGGGGCTGACTTGCTACAGCGGCGCGGTCGCGGTCCTGATGGTGGACGTTGGCCAACCGCTGCGTGCCTGGTTCACTTTCTGGTATCCGAATACGCATTCGATGCTTACCGAAGTCACTTTCTGCATCTCTTGTTACCTGTTGGTTCTCATTCTTGAATACATCCCTGTCGTGCTGCGCAATCGCCAATTGCGAAAAGTGCCCTCCTTCCTGGTTTTCGAGCATCAATTTCATAAGCTCGTGCCTGTGCTCGCTGGCGTGGGAACGTTCCTCTCGTTCTTCCACCAGGGTTCTCTCGGTGGCTTATATGGCGTGCTCCGTGGTCGGCCCTTTGCCTATCGCGCCGGCTTCGCCATCTGGCCTTCCACGTTTTTCCTCTTCCTCCTGTCCGCAATCGCGGTGGGGCCGAGCTTTCTGATGCTTGTGACCGCCACGGCGGAAAAGGTCACGGGCCGCCAGTTGGTTCAGCCCGGCGTGTATCGCAAGTTGGGATTCATCTCCGGAGTTCTCCTGGCGGTGTACGTCGCGGCCAAGGCGGTCGATACCTTGGTTTGGCTGAACATCACTTCACCCTCCGTGGGCTTCGGCCCGCGGGACTTCTATTCGTACTGGCCCCTGAGCTCCACGTTCCTCTTCGCTGCGATCGTGCCGTTGGGATTGCTTCCCGCGATTCTCCTCATCGCACCCGTCACTGCCCGCAAACGCGGTTGGCTGCTTTGCGGTGCAACCTTGGCCTGCTGTGGAGTTCTTCTGAACCGCTTCGTGTTCACAATTCAGACCCTCGCGTTGCCCACCTTGGCCTTCGACGAGTTCCTGAGCTACATCCCGAGCTGGCAAGAGGTTGCCACCTTCGGCGCCGTCATCGCTTACGGGGTCATCGTTTATTCCCTGTCCTACCGGTATCTGCCGCTGTTCGAGGAAGGGAAAGGAGCCGGCCAGCATGTTTCCCTGGGTTGATGGCTTTCACTGGACCATGGGTCACATCGTTTTTCTCTCGTTGTTCTTTGCGGCGGTGCTGGTCATCGGATCCACTCTGGTCTCGGCGCTTCTCTGGACGGCCTCTGATTTTCGCTCCCGCCGCGCCGCCGAACTTTGCTGGCGCATTAACTTCAGGGAACTGCCCGAGGCCGAACGCCACTGCCGCCACGAGTTTGCAGGCCGCGCGCCATCGCGTGTCTGCGACAATGCGTTCGATTGCCGCAGTTGTCAAAACTACGCGAAGTACGCGGCACTGCCGGGAAAAGACTTCTCGCGAAATCGCGGCGTCCATTATTCCGTCAATCTGCTTTATCATCGTGGCCACACATGGGTGCGGCCGCGGGGTGACGGCACCTGCACCATCGGGCTCGATGAGTTCGCCAGTCGTCTGATCGGTAAGCCCGATACCGTCGATTTGCCTGCCAAGAATACAGAGCTGGTGAGCGACGGCGTAGCCTGGCGCATGACGAAAAATGGCCGTGAGATCCGTGTCCGCGCGCCGCTGGATGGCACTGTGCTTTCCACCGGCGGACCGGAACACGAGTGGTTTTTGAAGATCCGTCCCCACGAACCGTTGAATCTCCGCCATTTGCTGAGCGGCGCGGAGGTGTCCGGCTGGCTGGCGGCGGAACTCGATCGCCTGCAACTGCAACTGTCCGCGCCGAACTCCGCTCCTTGCCTGGCCGATGGCGGAACCCTTATGCCTGATTTGATGGATGCTGTTCCACAGGCGGATTGGGACGCAGTCCTTGCGGCGACCTTCCTGGAGTCCTGAGAAATCCGGGCCTAGTGAGAAATATCGTAGCGCTTCAGTTTGTCGTATAGCGTCGAGCGGTCGATTCCGAGGGACGCGGCCGCCTCTCTGACGTTGCCCCCCTTGCGCTCCAGCACGGCAATAATGGCTTTGCGCTCCAGTTCGGCCAGCGGAATGTCGGGGACTACCCAATTCTGATCCGGATGGTTGCGCTGGTTAAGCCACGCAAAATCTGCTTCCACCAGCGTTCCGTTGTGCGAGGTTACAATCGCCCGCTCGATCACGTTTTCCAGCTCACGCACGTTACCCGGCCAGTCGTAATCGATCAGTGTCTTCAGCGCTCCCGCCGAGATGCTCGAAATATCCTTGCCCAGTTCCGAGGCTATGCGTTCCACGAAATGCTCGACCAGCAGTGGAATATCCTCGCGCCGCTCGCGCAGCGGAGGAATGCGGATTTCGATCACATTCAACCGGTAATACAAGTCGTCGCGGAAACGCCCGGCCTTCACTTCCTCCGCCAGATTCTTGTTGGTCGCGGCGATCACCCGCACGTCGATGCTGACCTCATCTGTACCTCCTACGCGGTAGAACCGTCGCTCTTGCAGAACGCGCAGAAGGTCCGCCTGCAGCTTGGGTGAAATGTCCCCGATTTCGTCCAGGAAAACCGTGCCTCCGTCGGCCAGCTCAAACTTTCCCTTCGTTTGTCCTTCGGCGCCGGTGAAGGAGCCTTTCTCGTAGCCGAACAACTCGCTCTCCAACAGAGTTTCTGTTAACGCGGCGCAGCTTACGCTGACAAATGGCTTCTCCGCGCGAGCTCCCGAATAGTGGATCGCACGCGCAATCAGTTCCTTTCCGGTCCCGCTTTCGCTGCAGATCAAAACGGTGCTACGCAAACTGGCGATGTCCTTCGTCAGCGACAATATTTCTTCCATCCGGGTATTTTTGGTGATGATGTCGCGGTGCCGGTATTGACGGCTGATCTTCTTTCGCAATATTACATTTTCACTCTGCAGCTTCTTCAGCTTTAGGATCCGCGAAACCAGCATAGAGATTTCCTGTGGATGGCACGGCTTCACGATGTACTCCTGCGCCCCCTCCTTCATCGCCTGAATCGCCGTGTCTACCGTCGCGTACGCCGTAATGATGATGATGGACGCTTCCGGCCGGATGCGGCGCAGCTCCATCATGGTCTCGATGCCGTCCATCCCCCCCGGCATCTTCAAGTCCACGAAGCAGATGGCATAATTCATCGCTTTGGCCAGCTCAAGGGCCTGTTGCCCGCTAAGAGCCGTGTCCACGCGATACCCATCCTCGCGCAGCCACGCGGCCATCGATTCACTCATCACGTCTTCGTCGTCCACCACCAGAATGGGCCAGATCTTCTTCATAATGACTCTCCGTCCGGCGAAGTAAATTTCTTCACGAGCTGCCGCCCGCATCGCGCGCAGTAGCGTTCTTCCTTGTTGTCCACCAGGCCTATATGCGTTGCCAGGCTCATCGCGCACTTGGTCTCCGCGCAATGGGTGAGCCCGAAAGTGTGGCCGAGCTCGTGGAGTACTTCCTTGGTCACGCGCTCGTGAAGCAACGATTCATCCGCCGGCAGTCCGTAGAACTCTTGCCGCAATCGGCACAACGAAATCACCGCCGCGGGTCCGTCCAGCTGCGCCTGTCCGTAAACGAACGTGAGCGTTGGAATCGCCAGGTCCACTTCCGTCACCCCTAAAATCCTTTCCGCATCCTCCGGCCTGCAGCTGGCCACGGCCTTCATGATCTCCACCGACTGATACTGTCCGCGCTTCGCGTCAAACGCCCCCTCAGGTAAGCTTCGCCCCGGCAGCCGCCGCACCGGCCAGGGGCACCACTCCGTCGCGGCGCTCTCGACCCACTCCAGCACCTGCTCCGGCACAGCCCCGATCGCTACCAGACAGACAGTTTTCACCCGACATGTACCTGGACTTCCTTCTGTTCGGCTTCGGTGTTGCGCGCAATACGCGGGAGCGTCACCGCGAAGGAAGCTCCCTCATTCCGCTGGCTGGCCACTTCCACTTCGCCGTCATGGGCCTTCACGATCCCATACAGAACGGCCAGCCCCAATCCGACTCCCTTTCCGTCCGCCTTGGTGGTGAAGAAAGGATCGAAAATCTTGGCGAGGTTTTCCGAGGCGATGCCTTCGCCTGCATCGCGGACTAGCAGTTCCACGTCCTCTCCGTCGGCCAGCAGGCGCGTGCGCACCGTTAGTTGGCCGCCTCCCTTGGGTTGCATTGCTTGGGCGCCATTCAGGATGAGGTTCAGAATCACCTGCTGGATTTGCGAAGGATCACACTCGATGAGCGGCAAATCCTCCTGCAATTCCAACACGGTTTCTGCATTGAGCAATTTCAGCTTGTGGCCCACCAGGCCCAGCGTGCTCAACACCAGCTTGTTCAGATCAGCGGGCACCCGCTGCGGCTTGGACCGCCGGGAGAATGCCAGCAGATCCGTCACGATGCGGCCCACGCGCGCGGTTTCTGTCGAAATCTGACTGAGGTACTTGCGAAATTCCGCTTCCCGCCCCTCGGGAAATTGCCCGCTGGCCATCAGCCGCTCCAGCAAAATCGAGAGGTTCAGCACTCCGGAGACCGGATTATTGATCTCGTGCGCCACGCTGGCAGCCAGTTGTCCCAACGACACAAGCCGGTCGCTCTGGAGAAGCTTGCGATGCGCGTCCTGCAATTGGCCCGTACGCTCCGCTACCTTGCTTTCCAGCGTCTGCTGCATTTCGTTCAATTCGTCCACGGCAATCTTCAGCCTTTCGCGCATTCGGTTGAACGAATCCGTCAGCTCGTCCAGTTCCTGGCTGCCCCGCGAGATGTTGATGGGTTGGTCCAGTTGCATGGCGCTGACCGCTTTGGTTCCTTTGATCAGTTCGTGGATCGGGGTGGCCACGAACCGGCGCGTAAAAAGGATGACGAACGCCGCTCCTACGACGACAACCACAATCGTCGAGCCGATCGTCTGCAGCGTAATCGCTCGGGTTTGTTGCTGGACTGGGTCCAGCCTCAGGGCCACATCCACTACCCCCAGCACCCGGGTTGAGGCGCGATGCGCGTGGCAGCTGGCGCTGCTGCAGGAAGCTTCGTTGTAGATGGGCGTCACCACGTTGATGGTCTTGACGCCCTCCGGCGAGGTCGCGTAGCGGACGCGCTGGTCCTCCGTGAGCTTGTCCCGGATCGGTCCCCGGCTGTGACATCCAACGCACACTTCACTGGACTGGCTGGCCGGAGTGGGCGGCTCACGCACGTCGGTCGAAAACACCAGTCGTCCCTCGCGGTTGAACATGCGGATCCGGTCGACCCCCTGCTTGTCCGCGATCACGCGCATGATCTCGTAAGCCGCCTTGCGGTCGTCGTCCAGCATGGCATGCCACGTCGCGCTGGTGATGCTTCGGGAGAGCTGGTCGGCGCCGAGGATCATCGTCTTGACCATCTGGCGCGATTCCATCCGAAAATTTAGGAATCCGCCAACACAGCTGATGGCCACAATGAGAACCGTGAGCGAGAGGATCAACTTGAAGTCGAGTCGGCGGGGCATTTGGGCCCTTTGCACATCGTCTGTCGGCACCTTCTGAGGTACGCCCGGCGAGAATCACTTTTTCAGCGGTTTTGTGCCTAACTAGGAAGATACGTACAGAGGTGCGGCGGCACAGTGACTCGCGGGGCGCAATTTTGTGACCCCGCTCACACCGCCCCGTCAACTCCTTGGCGGCATGGGGGTATACGGTTAATTCATTGGAAACAGTTTGAACTCGCAGGGTTCGAGTCCACGCCCCTGACGCTTCCGGGCCGTTCTGATCACGTTCTTCGCTGCGTCCTGGCCCGTGAATCCCGGCGGGTGATGACTTTGGCTCATTTCTCGGTCACGGCCGCCAGATTAAATCCCTCGACGACGATTCGCGGATGCTCCCCGCGAGTATCGGCATCTGCCAGTTCGGTTTGGATGGTGCGCTTTTCCCCCGGCAGCAGGGCCATATAGTTGTCGCTGTAAATCGCTGGCAAAATCCGGTCGCCACTTTTCTCCCGCACGGCTTTCACGCGCACCATTAGGCACGGAGTGCTGGAGGAATTGCTCAATTCTGTAGTGAGTCGCCACACTCCGCCCTTCTGTTCGCTTCGGGTCACGGCGGACAAGCTGGTCTTCGGCAGGCTCCGCAGCGCGCGGAAATTGCCTTCTTCCACGCCCCGCCAATAGAAATTCTCAGAGACGGTCTCTCCGCCGCGCGTGAGCTTCATTCGGACAAAATGCACCGCCGTCAAACCTGGCGGAAACTCGATCTTGATCGGTGCCGCCACGCTGTCCTCGCGGCTGTCTACCTGTGCCGACCTTTCCCACTGCGTCGATCCGTCGCTGTTGAAGACCTCCACGTGTGCAGTCAGGCCGGTGTAGTTCCCGGCGCTGTAATTGACCACTTCCGCCGTGCCCGTCATCGGGTTCCACTGGATGTGCAGGGGTTCGCAGCCCTTTTTGGAGCCGAAGTAACCTGCGGTCGGTTCGAGATAATAGTCGTACGTCTGCCACACAAAATCCGGCCAGGCGGGGTGGCTCATCCACAGAAGCACGCCCATGCGGTTCTTGCTTTGCGCCTCGAACATCGCGCGGTAGCCGTCGTAGTTCTCGAATTGCGCAAGTTCCACCCATTCGGCCGCGTCTTTTGCCGGGCCGTAGCTTCTCGCGATCAGTTCGCGGTAGGAGGTGAGATTCTGCGCGCCTGTCAGCGTGAAATCGTGCATGCCCCAGTCGTCGTTCTGTGGCCACAGGTCCTCTTCCGGCATCATCTGTTTCAAGCTGTCCATCGTCACGATGTTCGGCATGCCCAGTTCGCTGTGGAGCTTTGTGGTGGCGCGCTTGTCAAAGTAGAAGCTCGCTGGCATCGCGCGATAGGGTCCGCCGCCGCTCACGACCCCGGATGCCGAAGCGGGAATGTAATGCACGCCGGGGTCAAGCCGTTCGATCAGTCCGATCAAGCCGTCATCTAGGGTCTTTGGCGGGTCTCCCTCATTCCGGCCGCAGAACAGTCCGATCGAAGGATGATTGCGGACGCGCGCGACAAAATCCGCCGCATTTTTCAGAAATAAATCGCTGTCATCCGGCTCCGGGCCGTCGAAAGGATTCGCCAGCCAGAAGTCTTGCCACACGACGATTCCGTGCCGGTCGCACGCCTCGAAGAACGCGTCGTCGCCCGTCTGCCCGACCCAGTTCCGGATCATCGTGAAATTCATCTCTTTGTGGTAGCGGACAGCCGCGTCGTACTCCCGTGCGCGGTAGCGCAGTGCCGACTCCGGGAAACCCCAGTTGCCGCCCCGCGCAATCAGCCGTCGGCCGTTGATGAAAATCTTTAGCCCATCTCCATCTTCGTTGTAGGTGAATTGGCGAACTCCCGCCCGGAAGGACTTCGCATCGGAGACCTTGTGATGCCCCTCCTCGAACTTCAGCTTCACGTCGTAAAGATTCTGTTCTCCGTACCCGGCCGGCCACCAGAGCTTCGGATTCTGCAGATGCAATGCCGGAGTTGTGGGGGGGCCGAGTTTCACGGTGATCTCCGAATTTCCCGGCACCGTCACTTTGCTCTCGAAGCCGGCCTCCCCAAACTGTCCGCGCAAGGTTCCGGCCGCTTCTTTCTCTTCGTGGTTGCGAAGCGTCACCTCCAGATTCACGTCCGCGCTGCTAACATCCGGTAGAGGCAGCTTCGTCGAGACGAACGGCTTCTCGATGGTTACCGCTCCGCTCGTGGTCAGGTATACGTCGCCCCAGATTCCGGTGTCGCGCCCGCGTATCGTGGGAATCCAGTCCCAACCCACCGAAGCATGGTACGTAGGATTGTCCGCGCCCAGCGCGCCGCCGTTCGCGTCAGTTTCCGCAAGAGTCTTCTCCTTTACGCTTCCTGGCGTAGCGTTCTTGATCACCAGCACGGCGAGAGCGTTGATTGCTCCCGGGCGGATGAGCCTGGTCACGTCGAACTTTCCACGCAGGAACCCGCCTTCGATCCGTCCTACCTTCTCGCCGTTCAGAAACACATCAGCCTTCCAGTTGATGCCGTCGAAGTTCAGCCATATGTGGCGCCCCGAGCTGGGGCGCGGAAACACGAATTCGTCGCGGTACCAGAAGTCCGCATAGAAAAACGAATCGGATATCATCAATTGGTTGCGGCCAAAGTTGGGATCGGGGATGGCGCCATCGTCCCAATAACTCGACAGCACCGTGCCGGGCACCGTTGCCGGCAGCCATCCGTCCGCGCGAAAGCCCGGCTTCGAGATTGTCACTCCCTCCGTGCCCACCAGAGAATCCCGTTGTAGCCGCCACGCTCCCCGCGACAGGTCCATGCGCTGGTCCTTCTTCGCCTTTTCGGCTGCCTGCGGCTGTGGTACGAGTCCTCCGCGTCCGTATACCTCCAATTCGCTGAGCACGTAACCCTCGGGAGATGCAGGCCGCGTCATCAGTACGCGGACGAAGTGCGCTTTTTCCGCTTGCGCCAACTTGAAATCGTCGGTCTCACCGGTTGCAGATGAGAGAGTTTGAACCGTTCGCCAAACCTTGGCGTCCGTCGACACCTGGATCGCCCCTTCGGCCGCACGCGCAATCCAATAGAGCGCTACGCGGTCGATCGTGCACTCCGCGCCCAGGTCGACATAAACCCACTCTTCACCGTTGCCCGCGCTCTTCCAGGCGCTCGTGAAATCGTATGGGCCGCCTACCGCGACGCGCTTGTTCTTGTGGAAGAGCGTTGCCTCCGCGACCTGCCATCGCGTCACGTTCGCGCCATCCAGCTGCACTTGATAAAGCCGGCTGCGCGTTGCCGCCGGAAAAGAAATGGAGGTCTTGATTGTTCTGGCGAACGGCCATTGTTTCTCCGGCTCGCTCGCGGGGCCCTCCGTCCGCCCCAGTTCTTGCCATGTCTTTCCGTCCTCGGAACCCAGAATGACGCACGACCACGAACTGGATTGCTCCGCGGGGGACCACATCCTTGCAAAAATGTCGACGCGGTCCACCTCCGGCGCCGTGTCGCCGCCCCCAAGTTCCAATTGGATCGAGCCGCTTGTGCCGGCCAGGCTCACTCCGGTGGACGGGTTGCCGTCGATGAGATGCTCGCGGTCCTTGCGCGCCAGCGTCCCGCTTAGACTCGACGAGACCGCCACCCACCGTGGGCTTGTCGTGTCGCGAATCCCGTCGGTCACCAACTCGGCCGTTAGATTGTAGTCGTAGCTGCTCGATGCGTACGCTGGGTGATTCAACGCTAAATTGCGGTACGTCTGCTGGTCCGGAACCAGAAATGCCCCATGGTACGCTTTCGGATCCCCGGGATAGTGCCCCACGCCGCGCGTGTATTCCTGCGCATTAAGCAGAGAACACGCACCAAAAAGCAAAAGCATCGCGATGATCGGTCTCATAAGATCTTCCTGCGCGCATCTTAGCATCGATTTGCGGAGGTAAATTCGCCTCTTCAGGCAGAAGCCGGCCCTTAGGCTGCTTCACTTCTCTTCTCTTGTGGATTCCCCGGCGTTGCCTCGCGCGTTGCGACAAACGCGCTGTGATAGAGTAAATGGTCTCATCAGGGAAATTCGCGATGACTTACGCTCGCTTTGCCGCTGAAAGCAAACTCGCCGCAGGCCTCCTTTCTTTCGTTTTCTCCTCATTCCTTGCGCCTCCCGCGATGCCCGCCCAAGTGCGTTACGTTCAACAACGCGCTTCCGCCGGAATCCTGGAAGGCGTCGTCAGCCCCGACGGAAAGGTCCGCACCTTCAAGGGAATTCCCTTTGCCGCGGCC
>Ga0335077_10011223_pt1 | contig 11189 bp, 15 predicted proteins | sample Lox_Sample_31_FD_207151 | JGI IMG/M metagenome (GOLD analysis project Ga0335077, IMG submission 207151) | Soil microbial communities from Loxahatchee National Wildlife Refuge, Florida, United States - Lox_Sample_3.1 | ecosystem: Environmental > Terrestrial > Soil > Wetlands | place: USA...
CGAGGCTCCGAGGCCGCCGATGACCGCCCAGAAGATGATGATCGGGAACAGGCTCTGCGAGAGCGTCATCGACAGCGCGCCGACCGCATATCCGAGCAGGCCGAGGATGTACGCGCGCTTGCGGCCGAACAGGTCGCCGATCTTGCTGCCGATGAGGATGAAGGCGGCAGAGACGAGCGCCTCCAGCGCGATCGCAGACTGGACGCCGCTGGCGGTCGTGTCGAGATCGTGCACGACCGCCGAGATCGAGACGTTCATCAGCGACGTGTCGACGACGAGCACGAACATCGCCATCGCGAGCAGGATCGCGACCAGCTGGTCGCCGCCCGATTCCTCCTGCACCACAGCCGTCGACTCGCTGCTCATCCGCGCGACTCTGTCCGCCGCTCGGGCCCGGCGCATCATCCGGAGTGAACGAGGCTCGGACCGCGTTGCCGCCGGCGAGGCGGCAGTCTTAGCTGTCTCTTAGTCGTCGCTGCTTCGATTCAGAGAGCAGTGTTCTACCTCCGGTACGTGCGCAGCGAGCTCGTTCGGCGCAGGGGAAGGACGATCCTGACCGTGCTCGGGCTCGCGCTCGGGGTCTCGCTCGTGATCGCGATCACGGCGCTGACCCACGGGCTCGACAAGGCGCAACGCTCCGCGTTGAACCCGCTCTCCAGCATCGGCACCGACCTGACCGTCACGCGCGGGGCGCAGGCGAACGTCGGCGGCGGGCCGGGCGGCTTCGGCGGCGACGGCCAGGTGCTGGCGGCCAACCGCTCGGTGCTCACCGACCTCTCGAAGCTCGGCAAGCCGGGCCAGCACTTCGTGCACGACTTCTTCCTGCCGGGCACGCAGCTGACGTTCTCCGCGAAGCAGGCGCAGCGTCAGGTCGCGGCGATCTCCGGCGTGGCCGCCGCCTCGACCGGGCTGACCCTGCTCGCCGAGCACCAGCAGGGAGTCGTGCCCAGGATCGTCGCGCAGATCAAGACGGGCGGCCAGAGGTTCAACGTGCAGCGCAACTTCAAGCCGCCGACGGCCGCCGAGCTCGCGCAGATCCGCAAGTGCTTCACGAAGGCGCGGGCGGCGGGCAGCGGCAGTGGCAGTGGCGGCGGCGGACGGGGCCTGGGCGGCGGAGGCGGTGGAGGCTTCGGTGGACCGGGCGGCTTCGGCTTCGGGGGCGGAGCTTTCCGCAAGTGCCTGCCAGCGCGCTTCCAGCGCTTCCGCGCCACCTTCCGCACCCCGACGCAGACGCTGCGGCAGGTGCTGAACCCGCCACAGACGAACATCACCACGCAGCCGTACACGATCGGCGGCGTCGACACGAGCAACCCAGACGTCGCGCTCGTCACCCCGAGCCAGGTCACGAAGGGCGTCTACCTCGGCCGTGCCGGCGGGCTGCAGGCGCTCGTCTCGACGAGCTACGCGAAGAGCCAGAGCCTGAAGGTCGGCTCGAAGCTCGACCTGAACGGCACGCGGTTCAGGGTCGTCGGCCTCGTGCAGCCGCCGCTCGGCGGGCAGTCGGCCGACGTCTACGTGCCCCTCGCGCGCCTGCAGAAGCTGGCGGGCCTGAGCGGGCAGGCCAACGTCGTTCTCGTCCGTGCGGCGAGCGGCTCGTCGGTCGGAAGCGTCCAGAAGGCGATCCAGCGGGCGCTCCCGGGTGCGCAGGTGGCGAGCGGCAAGCAGGTCGCCGACCGGATCAGCGGCTCGCTCGTCAACGCCTCGAACCTCTCGCACAGCCTCGGTCTCGCGCTCTCGATCCTCGCCGCCGCCGCCGCGTTCCTGCTGGCCGCGCTGCTGACGCTCTCCTCGGTCGGCAAGCGCGTCCGCGAGCTCGGGACGCTGAAGGCGCTCGGCTGGACGCAGTGGCTCGTGATCCGGCAGGTGGTCGGCGAGTCTCTGGCACAGGGCCTGCTCGGCGGGCTGGTCGGGATCGTGCTCGGCGTGATCGTCGCTGCGCTCGTCACCGCCTTCGGCCCGACGCTCTCGGCGAGCTCGCCGGCCGCCGGCACTGGTGCGCTCTTCGGCCTGGGCGGCTCTTCGCTGCGCGCCACGAGAGCGGTGACGCTCTCGGCACCGATCACGGTGTGGATCGTCCTCCTCGGCCTTCTGCTGGCGCTCGTCGGGGGCATGCTCGCCGGCGCGACCGGTGCGCTCCGAGCTGCCCGGCTCCGTCCTGCCGACGCCCTGAGGCAGTTCGAATGAGCGAGCTGCTGTACGAGGTCCGCAACGTCTCGCGGTTCTTCCGGCGCGGGGAGCAGACGATCCGGGCGCTCGACGCGATCACGCTCGAGATCGGCGCGGGGCAGTTCGTCGCGCTCGAGGGGCCGAGTGGCTCGGGCAAGACGACGTTGCTCCAGCTGCTCGGCGCTCTGGACCGTCCGAGTGAAGGCCACGTGGTCTTCGACGGCCGTGACCTGGCCGACCTCCCCGACGATGCGCTCGCCACGCTCAGGCTCGACGCCTTCGGGTTCGTCTTCCAGCAGTTCAACCTGATCCCGACGCTGACCTCACTCGAGAACGTCGAGGCGGCGCTTGCCCCGAAGGGGCTGGAGGAGCGGCAGCTCCGGCAGCGCGCGGAATTGCTGCTCGGGGAGGTCGGACTGGCCGACCGCGCGGAGCACGTGCCGGCGCAGCTCTCGGGCGGGGAGCAGCAGCGCGTGGCGATCGCGCGCGCCCTGGCGGTCGAGCCGCGCGTCGTGCTGGCCGACGAGCCGACCGGCAACCTCGACACGTCCACGGGACGCGACGTGATCGAGCTGCTGACGAGCCTGGCGGCCCGGCGCGGGACGACGATCGTGGTCGCGACGCACGACGTCGAGCTCGCTGCGCGGGCCCCGCGTCGCCTCGCCATGCGGGACGGCCGCCTGGTCGGCGAGCCCCAGCCGGTTCCCGAGCCGGCCTAGGCCGCGGCTACGGGGAGAGGCGATCCTCGCGCCAGCCCTCGCGCGCGCGCGTGAACCTGACCCGGTCGTGCAGGCGGTCGTCGCGGTGCTGCCAGAGCTCGATCGCCTCTGGCTCGAGGACGTAGCCGCCCCAGCGCTCCGGGCGGGGCACCTCATCGCCTGGCAGGAGCCGCTCGAACTCCGCCTCGAGCTCGGGGCGGCTCGCGATCGGCTCGCTCTGGCGCGAGGCCGCGGCCGCCGCGCGCGAGCGAGGCGGCCGCGTGGCCCAGTACGCGTCCGACTCTTCGGCCGAAAGCCGGCGCACCGTGCCTTCGACGCGCACCTGCCGCCCGAGCGGGCGCCAGTAGAAGACGAGCGCCGCCCGCGGGTTCGCCTCCAGCTCGCGGCCCTTGCGGCTCTCGTAGCCCGTGAAGAACGTGAAGCCGCGCTCGTCGGCGCCCTTCAGCAGCAGCATCCGCGCGGAGGGCCGGCCCTCGGCGTCGGCGGTCGCGACCGTCATCGCCTCCGGCACCTCGACGCCCGCCGCACGCGCCTCCTCGAACCACTCCTGGAAGAGCGCGATCGGATTCACCGCCAAGCGGACTCCAGTAGCTCGCGCACCTCTTCGACGCCGGTGCGCCACACGCGCTGCACGTCCTCGTCCGGCAGCTCGTAAGCGCCCTCGAAGACTCCGTCGCCGAGCAGCTCGCGCACCTCTGCCGGCCCCGCGGCGCGGTAGGCCGCCTGGTCGAGCGGCGGCTTCGGCTCGCGCGGGAGCTCCACGTCGGCCAGCCGCGTCCAGGGGAAGTTCTCGAACCAGTTCGCGTGGCTCGGGTGCGGGTCGACCTCACGCGCCGCCGCCTGTACCCGTTCGCTCGACCACCAGCTGTGGAAGATCGCCTGCGCGTCCGGGTGCCCTCCGGCCCACTCGCGGACGAGCGAGCCGGCCGGGAGGTTGCCGCCGTGGCCGTTCACGAGCAGGAAGCGCCGGAAGCCCTGGCCGTGGAGCGAGTCGAGCAGGTCGCGCAGCACCGCGACATAGGTCCCGAGCCGCAGCGACGGGCTGCCCGGGTAGGCGGCGAAGGACGGCGTCAGCCCGTAGGGCACGACCGGCAGGACGAGCACCCCCAGCGGCTCGGCGGCCTCGGCCGAGACGCGCTCGGCGAGGATGTTGTCGGTCTCGAGCGAGAGGTAGCCGTGCTGCTCCGTGGAGCCGACCGGCAGCACGATGCGGTCGTCCCGGCGCAGGTACTCCTCGACCTGCATCCAGTTCAGCTCGCGCGCCCGCATCAGGACCGCTCCAGGGACGCGTGGCGCCGGCTGAGCGTCTCGAACCAGCGCAGCAGCAGGTAGCCGGCGACTCCGTAGACCGCGCCCACGAGCAGCTCGGCACCCAGGAGCCCGCGCACGCTTGCGAGGCTCGCGCCGTCCGCGACCTGCCGGGCAGCCTTGATCGCGTGCGTGAACGGCATTCCCTGCGCGGCGGTGCTCATCCAGTCGGGCAGGTCGTCGAGCGGCACGTTGGCGCCCGTGAAGATGAGCAGGAAGCCGAAGATCACGTTCGAGAGCACGGCATTCTCCCGGATCCGCAGGCTCAGCGCCGCGTTGACGAGACCGAGCCCCGTGCAGGAGAAGGCCGCGATCAGCACGATGAACAGGAGCGGCGCCAGCGAGCTCGTGGGGAGGTGGACGCGGAGCAGGAGCGAGCCGGCGAAGAGCGCGAATGCGGCCACGAAGGCCCCGTTCAGCACCACGGGCAGCGAGCGCCCGAAGAACAGGGGGATCCGCGGGGCGGGGCTGACGAGGATGGCGCTCAGCGTGTTCTGGTAGCGCTCACCGCCGATCGCCTGCGCCATCGCGAACAGACACGGGATCGATGCGTACTGCAGCGCGTTTCCGATCAGGAAGAACTGGTCCGAGGCCAGGCCCGCCGAGCGCCCGATGTAGGCGAAGAGCAGGATCTGGAAGAGCGGCGCGATCAGCATCGTCGGCACGTAGATCCACGGGGTGAGCCAGTAGAAGAGGGCGCGGAAGCTCGTAAGGCCGCCCACGAAGAAGATCCGGGCCGAGACGATCATGCGTTCTCGGTGGTGCTTCGAATTGAGTCGACCGGTCGTGTCAGACGGCCTCCGGGCAAGGCCCGGTTGCCTGAGGCCGGCATCGCAAGCGACGCCTTCACGTCAGCGAGAGGGAGCCGCGGGCCCGGGCGTCGTCGAGGACGCGGTTCGTGACGAGCACGGCGCCGACGACGTAGACGGTGCCGAGCCCGAGGCAGAGGAGCAGGTCGGGGAGCGGGGTGCCGCCGAGGGCCGACTCGCGGATCGCGTTCATCCCCCAGGTCGGCGCGAGCACCCAGGCGATGGGGTGGACCCACCTGGGGAGCAGCGCGAGCGGCACCAGGAAGCCACAGATCAGCCAGACGGGATACTCGAAGAAGTTCCCGAGCACCCAGGCCGCGCGGAAGCGGACGAACGAGACCGCGAAGAGGAGGCCGAGCCCGGCGAAGGCGAGCACCGTGGCGACGACCGAGAGGCCGAACTCCAGGGGGTGCTCGATCGTCAGCGGGATCCCGAACGCGAAGCGCCCCCAGAGGAGCGTCGCGACCAGGTTGTAGATCCCGACGCTTGCCAGGCCAAGAGTCGAGGGAAAGAGGACGAGCGCGAAGTGCCGCGGCGCGGTGACGAGCAGCTCGAGGGTTCCCCACCAGCGCTCGCGCTGCATCGCCGAGCCCGCCGACGTGCTGACGGACGACCACATCCCCATCACGGCCGCGCCGAGGGACGCGTAGATCAGCGTGCGGGGGCTCGTCCCGGCGCGGAAGACGAAGAACGCCGTCGTCGCGAAGAAGAGCGGGTAGAGGACGTTGCCGAATCCGTCGAAGGGCGAGCGCATGATCATCTTGAACTGCAGCAGCCAGCTGACGCGCACGAAGCGGAAGGTGCTCACGGCGTGCTCGCCTGACGGACGGCGTGTCGACCGGTCGTTTCAGACGGTTCGGACACCAGAGCCACGTAGGCGTCCTCGAGGGTCGGCTCGCGGTGCGAGATCCGGCCGATGTCGGACCCGTTCAGACAGCCGAGGATCGCCTGCGTCAGCTCGGCGCCCGGCCCCGTCTGCACGACGAGCACCTGGGCCTGCTCACGCTCCTCGACGGCGACCGCGGTCACGCCGCCGATGGCGCGCACGCGCTGGACGTTCTCGTCGGCGACGCCGTAGACCTCGACCTCGATCACGGTCCCGTCGGCGACGCCGCGCTTCAGGTCCTCTGGCGTGCCCTCGGCGACGATGTTTCCCTGCGTGATGACCGCGATCCGGTCGCAGAGGGCATCCGCCTCGAACATGTAGTGGGTCGTCAGCAGGACGGTCTTGCCGGCGGCGGTCAACGAGGCGATCGTCGAGCGAACGTCGCGCGCGCCGACCGGGTCGAGGCCGATCGTCGGCTCGTCGAGGAAGAGCACATCGGGGTCGTGCAGGAGGCCGCGGGCCACGTGCAGGCGCTGCTTCATCCCGCGGGAATAGCCCTCGGCGCGCTCGTGCTCGCGGTCCTTGAGCCCGACGAGCTCGAGCAGCTCCTCGATCCGTCGTTTCTGCTCGCGCGCGGGTACCCCGTAGAGCTCGGCGAAGTAACGGAGGTTGTCGTAGCCGGAGAGCCGCTCGTAGACGCCGCGCTCGCCGCCGAAGACGTAGCCGATCCGCCGGCGCACCTCGTCGGCGTCGCGCACGACGTCGAGCCCGAGCACCCGCGCCGATCCACCGGTCGGGATCAGCAGCGTGATCAGCATCTTGATCGTCGTCGTCTTCCCGGCGCCGTTCGGGCCGAGCAGGCCGAACAGCTCGCCGGGCTCCACCGAGAAGCTGATCCCGCGCACCGCCTCGATCTCCTTCGACCGCCGGCGGACGGTCCCGGTATGGGTCTTGTAGGTCCGTCGCAGATCCGCCGCCTCGATTGCAGCCATCGCGAGAGCCTAGCGTGGAAGTTTCATTGCTACACTCAGCCCCGCGGGGCGGCGTAGCTCAGTTGGTTAGAGCAGCGGAATCATAATCCGCGTGTCGGAGGTTCGAGTCCTCCCGCCGCTACTCCTCGCGTACTCGGAGCAAGAGAAGAGAAGATGGCAACCGGAGTCAGAGTTGGGATCACGCTCGCCTGCACGGAGTGCAAGCGGCGCAATTACCAGACCGAGAAATCGAAGCGGAACACGCCGGACCGCGTCGAGTTCCGCAAGTACTGCCGCTGGTGCGGTTGCCACACCCTGCACCGGGAGACCCGCTAGGTATGGCGACCCCCTTCCGCCCATCTCGCACTCTCGGAGCCGCTGCAAAGCAGCGCCTCGCGGCGTCCTCAGTCGCGAACGTAGCCTCCGGCTACGCCCGCTCCCTGCGTCAGGCTTGCTTTTCGCGGCCCGAGAGCACGATCTGGACGAAAGGGGATCGCTAGCCATGGCGCGCCAGACCCGTTCCGAGCGCCGTGCGCGCCGCGCCGCGCAGGCAGAGAGCGAGGCCGCGGTCGAGCGCACGCGGGTCCGCCCGCAGGTGCGCCCGGTGCCGGAGCCCGTCCCCAGCCAGGACGACCGCCGCCGCCCGCCCGGGTTCTTCATCACGCGCTTCATCTCCGAGTCCTGGGGCGAGCTGCAGAAGGTCGAGTGGCCCACCCGGCCGCAAGTGATCCAGGGCACGGCTGTCGTTCTGCTCGCCTGCCTGATCGTCGGCGTCTACCTGTTCGCCGCCGACGAGGTCTTCAAGCGTCTCGTCCAACACGTCCTCCTGAGGTAGCCGCATGTTCCGCTGGTACGCGATCAACACCTACTCCGGGCACGAGAACAAGGTCAAGGCCAACCTCGAGCACCGGATCGACTCGATGGCGCAGCAGCCGCGCTTCCGGCGCGTGGTCGTCCCGACCGAGCAGGTGGTCGAGACCCGCGACGGCCAGAAGGTGCAGACCGAGAAGCGGATCCTGCCCGGCTACGTGCTCGTGAACATGGACCTGAACGACGACGCCTGGACGGTGGTCAAGAACACCCCGGGCGTGACCGGGTTCGTCGGCGCCGGCTCCAAGCCCGTGCCGCTGTCGCAGGGCGAGGTCGACCGGATCCTGCGCACCGGCGCCACCGCCGGCGAGCGGCCCCGCGCGCAGGTCGAGTTCTCGCTCGGCGAGTCGGTGAAGGTCACCTCCGGCCCGCTCTCGGACTTCGACGGCGAGATCGTGGACGTCAACGCCGACCAGCAGAAGCTGAAGGTGCTCGTCGACATCTTCGAGCGCCAGGTGCCGGTGGAGCTCGGCTTCGACCAGGTGAAGAAGATCGACTGATGGCCAAGAAAGTTTTGACACTGATCAAGCTGCAGATCCCCGGCGGGCAGGCCAACCCGGCGCCGCCGGTCGGCCCCGCGCTCGGCCAGCACGGCGTCAACATCATGGAGTTCTGCAAGGCCTTCAACGCGCAGACCGCGCAGGAGAACGGCCGCATCATCCCGGTCGAGATCACGGTCTACGAGGACCGCTCGTTCGACTTCATCACGAAGACCCCGCCGGCCGCGGTTCTGATCAAGGAGGCGCTGCGGCTGGAGAAGGGCTCGGGGGAGCCGAACCGCGAGAAGGTCGGCCGCCTCACGCGCGCCCAGCTGCAGTCGATCGCGGAGGCGAAGATGCCCGACCTGAACGCGCGCGATGTCGAGCACGCGATGCTGATCGTGGCGGGCACCGCGCGATCGATGGGAGTCGAGACGGATCTATGAAACACGGCAAGAACTACCGCAACGCGCGCGCCGAGATCGACCGCGAGCAGCTCTACTCGCCGGTCGAGGCGGTGCGCATGCTCAAGAGCTTCCCGGCCGCCAGGTTCGACGAGACGGTGGAGGCGCACTTCAACCTGGGCCTCAACGTCCGTCATGCCGAGCAGCAGCTGCGCGGGACGCTGATGCTCCCGCACGGCACCGGCCGCGAGTCGCGCGTGATCGTCTTCGCCGAGGGCGAGAAGGCGCGCGAGGCGCAGGAGGCCGGCGCGGATGTCGTCGGCACCGCCGACCTCGCCAAGCGGATCGAGGAGGAAGGCTTCGACGAGTTCGACGTGGCCGTCGCGACGCCCGACCAGATGGGCGTCGTCGGCAAGCTCGGGCGGATCCTCGGCCCGCGCGGGAAGATGCCGAACCCGAAGACCGGCACCGTGACGATGGACGTCGCCAAGGCCGTTCAGGAGGCGAAGGCGGGCAAGCTCGAGTATCGCACCGACCGTGGCGCCAACGTCCACGTCGCGATCGGCAAGAAGAGCTTCGACGATCGCCAGCTGGTCGAGAACTACGCGGCCCTGATCGACGAGATCATGCGCGCGAAGCCCGCCGCCGCGAAGGGGCGCTACATCAAGACTGTTACCCTGACGAGCACGATGGGCCCCGGGATCCACGTCGACCCGGCCAGGACGAGGGGCCTCCTGGAGGAGCTGGAAGGAGCACCGGCAGAAGAAGCCGTTACCGCGTAGCGAGACCACGCCGAAGACCACTGGCAGCCGTCAGGCGGAAGACCAGTCGAGGCGCTGGACGGAAGAGATCCCTCTTTCGAGCCCGCGCCTGCGGGCTCGCGCATTCTGGAGAGGTGATCGATGCACAGATCTGACAAGGAACGAGTCGTCTCGCAGCTGGCCGAGCGCCTGCGCTCGACCGAGACGCTGATGGTGGCCGACTACCGCGGCCTGACGATGCCCGAGATCGAGGAGCTGCGCACCCGCCTGCTCGAGGCCGGCGCGCGCTTCACGGTCGTCAAGAACACGCTCACCCGGCGCGCGGCAGAGGAGGCCGGCACCAAGGAGGTGCTGGAGCTGATCGACGGCCCGACCGCGATCGCGTTCCTCGAGGCCGACGGCGACCCGGTCGCCGTCGCGAAGGTCCTGAACGAGACCGCCCGCGCGCGCGACGTGCTCGTGATCCGCGGCGGGCTGCTCGAGGGCAGCCTCGTCGGCGACGACGCGATCAAGCAGCTCGCCACGCTGCCGCCGGCCGACGTTCTCCGCGCCCAGGTCGTCGGAGCCGTCTCCGCGCCGCTCGCAACCGTGGTCGGCCTGTTCGCGGCGCCGCTGCGGGACCTCGTCGGCGTGCTGGACGCTCGCATCAGGCAGCTGCAGGAATCGGAACCGCAGGCCGAGGAGCCGGCGGAAGAGGAAGCGCCGCAGGCGGAGGCGCCGGCGGAGGAAGCAAGCGAAGAGCAGGTCGGAGAGCCGTCGGCAGAGGCCGAGCCGGCTTCGGCCGAGTCAGAAGAGGAGGAAGCAAGTGGCGACGAAGACTGATACCGACAAGCTCGTCGAGCAGCTCGGCGGCATGACCGTGCTCGACCTCGTCGATCTGAAGAACAAGCTGGAAGAGGAGTGGGGCGTGACCGCCGCCGCTCCCGTGGCGGTGGCCGCGGCGGGCGCTCCGGCTGCCGGCGGCGACGGAGCCGGCGCGGCGGAGGAGAAGACCTCCTTCGACGTCGTGCTCACGGGCGCCGGTGACAAGAAGATCCAGGTGATCAAGGTGGTCCGCGCGGTCACGGGCCTGGGCCTGAAGGAGGCCAAGGACCTCGTCGACGGGGCTCCGAATCCCGTCAAGGAAGGCATCCCGCAGGAGGAGGCCGACCAGATCAAGGCCCAGCTCGAGGAAGCCGGCGCCGGCGTCGAGATCAAGTAACGAGGGCTCGTTCTCGCAACGTGCGACGGGGCCGCCGAGCGGCCCCGTCTGCATTCACGCTTCAATCTGTAAGGGGACCGTAAGGTTCCTGACCGGACCGTAAGGATGTCTCACACATTCCAGGGATTTGCCGCCGGAAACGGGAACATCGCGACGACAACTTTCTCGTGCGGCAAGCTCTGTCCCCTCGCGGAGGTTTCGAATGCGCCTCAAGTTCCTGATTCTCGCCCTGGTGGCCTCGCTCGTCGCCGTCTCTGCGGCCGTGGCAAAGGATCACCCTGGTAACAACGGCAAGGGCCCGAACGCCGGTCATGCGTGCAAGGCGCGTGTCACGGTGATGCTCGTGGGCTCGCTCGCGGCCGATGTCGACCCGGCGGACGGCGATACGTCCTTCACCATGCTCGTCAAGCGCTCGAACCGGCACGGCCGTGCGTACAAGAAGGCCGGCTCGGCCACGCTCACCGTCGACGCCAAGACCCGTGTCAACCGGCTCGGCGCGCACAACCTCGGCGCTCTCGCGCCGAACGACCGCCTGCTGGTCACGTCGAAGGTCTGCAGAGCAGACCTGAAGAACGGCGCAACGCCCGACCTGACTGCGCGTAGGGTGCTCGCCCACCCGGCGAAGCCCCAGCAGTAGCACTCTCGGCTGGAAGAAGAAACGACGAAGGCGCCCAA
>Ga0335077_10011225_pt1 | contig 11187 bp, 10 predicted proteins | sample Lox_Sample_31_FD_207151 | JGI IMG/M metagenome (GOLD analysis project Ga0335077, IMG submission 207151) | Soil microbial communities from Loxahatchee National Wildlife Refuge, Florida, United States - Lox_Sample_3.1 | ecosystem: Environmental > Terrestrial > Soil > Wetlands | place: USA...
GACGTGATAGGTGAAGGGCAGCGCGCCTTGCCAACTGCGCGGCGAATCCGGGCCCCCGAGGTTTTGCATAATGGGCGTCGCATCGGCGTACGACAGCGGCGTGACCGGAATTCTGGGCAGGTCGGTCGCCTTCTCCGGAGGTGTGCGCTTCTCGGCCGGCAGATCGGGAACGGACGCGATGTCCGGCGTTGTAGGATCGCCCGGATACTTGAACAGGTATTGCACCGACCCGCGCTGCACGCCGGTGTCAGGCCGCCACGGGCCTTTGGGATACTTGTCGCCCTTGAAGTAGCCGTCGTCCCACGGATCGGAATAGATGATGACGCCGGCGGCGCCATACTGCGAGGCAATCGACGGCTTCACGCCGCGAAACACCTCCCCGTACCGGCAAATGACGATCTTGCCTTCTACGTCGATGCCCATGTCCTTCAGCTTCTTGAAATCTTCCGGGCGTCCGTAGTTGGCATAGACGACCTCCGCCGTCACCTCGCCGGACGCCGAGTACTCGTTGAAGGCCGGCAGAATTCGCGGGTCCTTCTGAAAAGGATCGTCGCTCACGTGCTCGGCCGACGGCCCGTGCATCACGACGCCTTCGGGCGCGACCACGTCGACGCGAACGTCCAGCGGCAGCCCCATCCAGACTTTGTACGGCTGGATGTAGGCGTCGAGCCCCGCGGCCTGGTACTTGTCGAGCACATATTCGGCGTTGCGGTGGTCCTCGGGCGATCCGGCAACATGCGGCGCCGAGGTCAGAAATTGCAGGTGCGCCTTCGCCAGCATCGGATTGGGGACAGCCAGGAAGGTCTTCTCCGCTTGCAGCTCAGCGGCGGGATTGTGATAACCGAAGATCTTGTCGGGCGGAGTGAACGGCGCGGCTGTTGTTGTGGCGGCCTGCTGGCCGGAGGCGATGGTCGCGATGAAGAGCGTGCAGATAAGAAGACTAGTTGTCGGACGGATCAATCGGGTCTCCTGGAAGCAATCGGCCGTCAGCATTCAGCATTCAGTCAGGAGAGACCGATGTTGATTTTCAGCAGTGAGCGGCAGTTTGCTTTTCATCACAAAGTTATCATCAATTGCGCGAGCACTTCGCGTCCCCTGGTAATGGGCGGGGTTTGATATCCCGCTACCATCGGCTTATCAATCTTTAATGGCTGAATGCTGAGTGCTGACGGCTGATTTGCCAACCATCTACACCATCGGGCATTCCACGCGCACGCTTGACGAGCTCATTGCGGGGCTGCACGCGCACGGTGTCGTCACGCTGGTGGACATTCGCGCCTTCCCCATGTCGCGCCGTCTGCCCCACTTCAATCGCGAGGTGCTGGAACGCGAGCTCCCGAAGCGCGGCATCGAATATGTCTGGATGAAGTCGCTGGGCGGCCGGCGCAAAAAGACCCGCAACGATTCGCCGAATACCGGCCTGCGCAACGACTCCTTCCGCAACTATGCCGATTACATGCTCACGCCGGAGTTTGCCGAAGCCATCGAGTCGCTGCTCGAAATCGCCGCTCGCGGTAAGACCGCGATCATGTGCGCCGAGCGGATGTACTTTCAGTGCCACCGCATGCTGGCTAGCACTGCTGAAGCCGGCGGCATCCGCCTTCTCAACGACGAAGGCGTCGAACTATTACGCGTCTGTCAGGACGGGAGGCTATTACCGCAAACAGGGTTTACGAATGTCACCAGCAATGAACACCCTGATTTCCTCTTCGTCACCCAAGTAGGGGCGAAAGCATGTGAAGCAACCTTGTACCGAAAGTGGGGGGCGCATTACATTCGCGTAGGTTGGTGGAGTGGGTGGGAGATTCGTCCGGAGCGGTGGCACAATCGCCCGGCGATTCACTACGAGGAACTTGAACCCACACTCGATCACCCGAAGAGCGTCGTGTATTTCACGTGGAATGGCCATCGACTCGTTCCGAACCGTGCTGCCCCGATGAGCTTTCATTAGTATCAGTTTGAAGAGTGGATGTCATTATCAGGCCATTGCGTAAGTTTGCGCTGTTTCTTCGCCTATTGGCAAGCGTAAGTGTTGTTACCAGGCCTTAGCGGAACCGAGCCCTCGCTCCCAATAGCGAACATCCTTCTCTCTTGCTACCATCGATTACGCATGAAACAGGCCGTTTTCCGCGAGCGTAACAAGCGTTACTATCGCGTTCTGCACACGCCAATCTGGATTTGGGTCTTTTGGGTGCTTCCCGGATGGCCGCTCACCTACGATCTCTACGCGCATGGCCCGGACCGGCGGCATTGGATATGGCTGGCCATCGTAGTGACCGTAGTCGCCTGGCGAGGCTTCGTAGGCGGCGTGCCCGGTTGCGAGCAGCGGCCTTACATCACCTATTACGGCGTGCATCAGCCAAACCTGCCGTACCGTGTGGTCTGCTATACGGCCGCATGGATCGACATCATTGTCCCCTACGCGCTGAATCTTATCGGCCTCATCATCGCCAACCTCAACGGGCGCTGGATGCTCCGGGAACTATACGAGTACGTGTACTATCCGCTGGCGCTGGGCGTCGTGCTCGGCACTGCGCTGGATTGGACGCCACGTGCCCGCCGCGACACCTTCGGCGAGGGCGCCGAGCGCGCCTGGTTCTATGTCGCTGTCTGGACGGTCGTGCCCACGCAGGTCGTCAACTGGGGCGCATGGCGCTTCGGCAAGTTTATGGACCTGGCGCCTACCCCGCTGGCGCGCGTGCGACTTCTCGTGTGTCTGCTCTCAACCGCTTTTTTCTTTCTGCTGGGATATTCGCAGAAGCTGCCGAGAACCACGCGCCACTATGAGGGCGTGGCCGCTGCGGGAGTATAGAAGCTATTTCGTATTACTGCGTGGCATCGCCAGAACCCAAAATCATAGGACGGCTTCAACGCGGCGCTGAACTTGGATTATTCATGCCCGCAGGTACGATATTGAGGTGTCATCCCGACCAAGGGCTTCAGCCCGCGTGGAGGGACCTGCTGCTGGCCCCGAGCAGGGTGTCACTGCGCGCGAACAGCAGGTCCTTCGACTCCGCGCCCGCCGACTCGCAAGCGAGTCGGGAAAACCACGCGGGCGCTCCGCTCAGGATGACACGTTGTTGGGATTTGGGGAGTGATGAATAATCCAACTGAAGCGCCGCTCTATCCCAAGGACAACCACTCGCGAGGGTAGAGACAGCTATAAGCTCCTGGCCCGGCGCGCAAACGGGAAATACCATTTACTCCCGCCGGTGTCGGCCTTTGCTGAATTACTTCTGTTGAACTTCTCTGGATTGCTTTCGATGATTTCGTCCAGTTCCTCGCGGTTCTCCCATGAGGCGCCAGGCAGCTCCGACGAGACCAACTGCCGCAGCTTTCGTGAAGACTCTGCGGCGGTCTCAAGCTGCCTGATCATCTCGGCGACGTCGACCGATTTTGCAGCCTCCAGTTGTCGCAAGCTCTCATAGGCCTGCGCCAGAGAATTGTCCAGGGATGCAACTGCAGGAAAGCTAACTGAACTCATAAGGAGTCCTCGCTTCGTTCAAGTTTGTCACAACTTTGTAGGGGAGCGACTCTCTCATCGGGGTGGCTATTATCAGCTCTGGTTCCCCCGACTTCCTTGTTCTTTCTTGTGCTTTGCCCAAAAGCTATCGCACTATCTCTTTCTTTGGAAGGTCAGAACATGGTGAAGTAGGTTGCCACCGAAGAGCAGCCGGCGAGGTGGTAGTACCGCCCAAAGGGAATGGCACGTCGAGATAAACTTAAGTACCCCAAGGTAACTGCTCAGGTATCCGAAGGCGCTCGCGCCGACGAGATGGCGAAGCGCGCCACAACTCGGCGACGCCGCGCCTTGCCGGATCATCTCTTAAGTGGAGGTGATGCGAATGTCGACGGCAACGCATTCCCCAACTCGGCTGGAAAAAGATTCCCTCGGCTACAAAGAGGTTCCGGCTCACGCCTACTATGGCATTCAGACGGCGCGGGCGGTCGAAAACTATCCCGTCAGCGGATTGCGCGCGCATCCCACGCTCATTCGCGCCATCGCGATGGTGAAGGAAGCCGCGGCGCTGGCCAATCGCGAGCTGGGCCTTGTCGATGCCAAAGCCGCCGACGCCATCATCCAAGCCGCGCAGGAGGTGCAGCAGGGCAAGCTGCATGATCACTTTGTGGTCGACGTCTTCCAGGCGGGCGCGGGCGTCAGCTTCCACATGAACAGCAACGAGGTGATCGCCAACCGGGCCTCGGAGCTGCTGGGCGGCGCGCGCGGCGAGTACAAGCACGTCCATCCCAACGATCACGTCAACTACGGACAATCGACAAACGATGTCTTCCCCACGGCGATGCGGCTGGCCACGCTGCTGGAGCTCGAAAAACTCTATCCCGTGCTGGAGAGCCTCACTGCCGCACTCGAAGACAAGGGCAAGGAGTTTCACCACGTCCTGAAGTCGGGGCGCACGCACATGCAGGACGCGGTGCCCATGCGGCTGGGGCAGGAGTTCACGGCCTACTCCGGTGCGATCAAACGCGCGAAGAAGGCCCTACAAGAGCAAGCGGCATTTCTGCGCGAGCTCGGCCTCGGCGGCTCGGCGGTTGGTACCGGCATCAACACCCATCCCGACTACCGGCACAAAGCCATCGCCGAACTGGCGCGCATCTCCGGACAGAAGCTGCACGCGGCCGACGACATGCGCTACGCCATGCAATCCAATCTGGCGATGTCGAGCGTGAGCGGGGCGCTGCGTAATCTCGCTCTGGAAGTCATTCGCATCTCCAACGACCTGCGGCTGCTTGCCTCCGGCCCGAACACCGGCTTGGCTGAAATCAACCTGCCGGCGCTGCAGCCCGGCTCGTCGATCATGCCGGGCAAGATCAACCCGGTAATGCCGGAGCTCGCGGCGATGGTGTCGTTTCAGGTTATGGGTTACGACACGGCAGTCGCGCTGGCTGTGCAGGCGGGCCAACTCGAACTCAACGTTATGATGCCGACCATGGCTTACAGCGTGCTCCTGTCGATCACCATTCTGACCAACATGCTGCGCCAGTTCACCGAGTTCTGCATCAAGGGCATCACCGTCAACGAGCAGCGTACGAACTATTACGTGCAAAGCACGGTATCGCTCGCGACAGCATTGAATCCGTACATCGGCTACGCCAAAGCTGCGGAGATCGCGAAAGAATCGGTGAAGACCGGCAAGTCCATCATCGATATCGCGCGCGAGCGCGGCGATCTCACGGAAGAGCAGATCAAGGAGATCCTCGATCCCGCGCGCATGACCGAGCCGGCCTCGCCACTCGAGGTCGCGAAGGAACGGGAGAAGATCAAGGCGAAGTAGCAATCAGCACTCAGCAGTCAGCATTCAGCCCTTGACGAAACTCGTCGGGAACCCAGCAGGATTACAAATCCTTGGCTGAATGCTGAGTGCTGACGGCTGATTGCTGCTTTTCAAAACGCCCAACGCAGCAGCGTTGCACCTGACGTAAAGCCTGCGCCCACGGCCGCCAGCAATACCAAATCGCCCTTCTTCAGCTTGCCTTCGTCGATGGCGGTCTGCATGGCCAGCGGAATCGTCCCCGCAGTCGTATTGCCGTAGCGATCGATATTGATGATGACTTTGTCCAGCGGCATCTTCAGCCGTTCCGCGGTGGCAACAATGATTCGCTGGTTGGCCTGGTGCGCGATAAAGCAGTCCACCTCCTTGCCCGTGAGCCCGTTTTTCTGCAGCACGCGCTCGGTCATCTCGGCCATCTTCTTTACCGCATACTTGAAGACCTGCTGGCCGTCCTGATGGATGTAGTGCATCTTCTGATCGACGGTTTCGTGCGATGCGGGATGCAGGCTGCCGCCGCCGGGCTGATTCAGGAACACACCGCCTGCACCTTCGACCTGCGCTTCCCAATCGATGATGCCGTACTCTTCGCCTCCTTCTGCCGGCTCCAGCAGCACTGCGCCGGCGCCATCGCCGAAGATGATGCACACGGCGCGATCGGTGTAGTCGGTCATGATGGAGTTCACATCGGAGCCGATCACCAGCACCTTCTTGTAACGCCCTGACTCGATGAACTCGACACCGGCATTCAGCGCGTAAACAAACCCCGAGCAGCCGGCGGAGACGTCGAATCCCCAGGTGCGCTGGATGCCCAGCTTGTGCTGCACCAGGCACGCCGTCGAGGGATACATCATGTCGGGCGTCACCGTTCCCACCACGATCAGGTCAATCGCCTGCAAATCGAGCGGGTGAGATATCAGCAGGTTCTTCACCGCCTCCACCGCCAGATCGCTCGCGGCCACGCCCTTGTCGGCCAAATGACGCTCGCGGATACCGGTGCGCTCGAGGATCCACTGGTTGCTGGTCTCCACCATCTTTTCCAGATCTTGATTGGTCAGAATGCGGGGCGGGACGTAGGTGCCGAGGGCGGTGATTTTGGCGCGACGAGTGTTAGCCAATAGCGTGCTCCGTGCTTGTTTTTCGCGGTTCGCCTTTCGCTCTTCGCCAGAGGAGTTGAATCGTAGGTAGATTTCCCGAGAAGGCTGCCATCAAAGTCGCTTCAGCCCTGGGCAGGCAAAGAGCGAAAAGCGAATGGCGAATTGCGGCTTCTTCACGCCAGGCGCCAGTTGACCGCTGCACACGCAGGGGCCTGCTACCGTTGCTTCCTTCCGGACCTGGCGGGGTTCACAAGATTGCGTTGCGCGGGACCAGCGCCCGACTTCTCACTATAACATCGTTGTTGTAACCCCTGCGATGTGTGGACCCATGGACTTGGCACAAATCAGTTTTCGTCGTGACCGGAGCTGCTCCAGCAATAACGACGAACATTCACCCACGGAGGCACGGAGATGGTTGAGAGTAGCCGGATAATTTATCGCGAGACTTGACCATGCGCAGCATGATGCCGGATGAAGCTTTCACCCTCAGGCAGACAGTTTTTTTCTGCTCGGTGAATAAACGGAAAATGCTTGTTTACAACAGTTAGCTTCCGGTCTTCCTGTACCCGCCAGGAGACGTCTGCAAAGCCCACCGCTGGTGCTCACGAAGCTACTCGGCGATACGTTAACGAAACACGAACCTGCAATCTGCTAAGCCAAACGGCCCGGCTGCAACCGCATTTGGTCGTACAGCATCCAACTCGACTCCCCAGCGGACTCGGCTGAGGAAAGCTCGGAGCGCAATCTCGCGCAACCTCTCTCCCAGGGGGAGCGGACGTGAACAATCTCGACACCTGGTTAGCACGCAACAAGAAATTCGCAGCTCAGCAGTCTGCTGCGGGCACGTTGATGCCTTCGCTTCCGAGCGCGCTACTGAAGGTAAAGGCAGTCGTCATCGGCTGCGCGGATATGCGCGTGGATCCTGCTCATGTGCTTGGAATCGGGCCGGGAGAGGCCGTGGTGATGCGGAACATCGGCGGTCGCATTACGCCGGGAATGCTGCAACAGTTGGGGTTACTTGGGCGAATCGGTGAAGCTGCTGGCGAGGCTCCCGGAGGCGGCGGAGAGTTCCACCTCATTGTTCTTCAGCACACCGATTGCGGTATCACTCGCCTTGCGGGCGAGCCGGCCAGGCTGTCGCAGTATTTTCAAGTATCGGAAACCGATCTCAAGACGAAAGCGGTTACTGATCCTCGCGCTGCCGTTACCATCGACGTTGCTTTGCTGCGGACGGTCCCAGCATTGCCGGGCGCGTGGCTTATCTCCGGCCTAGTCTACGATGTGGCGACCGGACGGGTTGAGATCGTAGTACCGCCAGCCCCAATTCGTGACTCGTAATTAGCCAGGAAGCTCCCGTTGTTGGCGTCACATCGTCACTACACTCAGATTCCCGCGGATCGCAGACATCCCGTGTCGCACCCGCGGAGCCGTGCCTACGCTTGGGATAACGCTGCTTCATCTCGCGGTAACGTTGCATCGCGGCTTCGACACCCTGCTGCGTAATGACGTTCGACAACACCATTAGCGCGTCGGGAAACACAGTTCGGCGTATAGACTCGATTACCAGCTCAGACTGATCATTCTGAATGTAAGTTTATGATTCGCAATGACGTAATGCGACATCTAGGTCCGGCGGACTTTGCCCGCAAGGTCGCCTAGATAGAGGACTGGATTGAAGGGGAGGGTGCCCAGCATCACTTCAGGGGTTCCGCGATGCTAAAATCAAGGCACTGCATGCCCCTGAAAACCGACTCTGTAGCCCTACTCGACGCCAAAGAGCGTGAAATTGATGCGCTTGGGAAGCGCGAGGTCCTGGATTCCGCTGAGGCGCGCCAACCGGCAACTGCTCCCAAGAAAATTGGATTCGTGAGCCTCGGCTGTCCCAAGAATTTGGTGGACAGCGAGGTGATGATGGGCTTGCTCACACAAGGCGGTGCCGAGATCACGCCGCGCGCCGAAGACGCCGACATCATCGTCGTGAATACCTGCTCGTTCATCAACACGGCCAAGCAGGAGTCGGTGAACACGATCCTGGAAATGGCGCAGCACAAGGCGAGCGGCCGCGCGCAGAAGCTCATCGTTGCCGGCTGCCTGGTGGAGCGCTATCGCACCGAGATCGAGCAGAACATTCCGGAAGTCGATGCGGTCGTCGGCACCGGCGAGTTGGAGCAGATTCTGAACGCGACCGGGTTGGTGCCCCAGGTTCGCGGCCCTCTTTTGGACGCTAACCTGGGATCGCCGTTTGTGATTCTGAATTCTCGTCCCGAAGCGGAAGCGCGCGAGTCCGCGGGACGGTTCTCAAAAGAAGCGTGGGACGGCGCCATCGCCGATCTGCCGAACTACCTCTACGATGAGACCACGCCGCGTTTGCTGGCCACGCCCAGGTATTCGGCATACATCAAGATCGCCGAAGGCTGCGATCATCCCTGCTCGTTCTGCATCATCCCGCAACTCCGCGGCAAGTTTCGCTCGCGGCGATTCGAGTCGGTGATCGCCGAGGCGCGGCGACTGGCGCAGCAAGGCGTGCGCGAGATCACGCTGATCGGCCAGGACACGACTTGCTATGGCGAGGATCTCGGCCTGAAGGACGGCCTGGCGCTGCTGCTGGAGCGACTGGCGCAAATCGAGGAGCTGCGCTGGATCAGGTTTCTCTATGCCTATCCCAACAAGATCACGGGCAAGCTGCTGGAGACGATTGCCGCGCACGAGAAGGTTTGCTCTTATATCGATGTGCCGCTGCAGCACGCCTCGCCCGACGTTCTGAAGCGGATGAAGCGCGGCGGCGGAGCTGAGATCTTTCTTCGCAACATTGAAAAAATGCGCCGCGAAATTCCCGATCTCACGCTGCGCACCTCGTTCATAGCCGGATTTCCGAGCGAGACCGAGCGCGATTTCGATCAGCTCTGTGATTTCGTGCGCGAGGCGCAGTTCGACTGGCTTGGCGTCTTCGGCTACTCGGATGAAGAAGGCGCGAGGGCGTTCGATCTGGCGGACAAAGTTGCCGCGCGAGAGATCGAGCGCCGCCGCAGGAAGCTGATGTCGATCCAGAAGCGGATCAGCCGCAGCAAGAAGCGCGCGCTGGTCGGCCGTCATTTCGACCTGTTGCTGGAAGGGCCATCAGCCGAAACCGATTTGCTCTGGGAAGGGCGCACGGAGATGCATGCGCCGGAAATTGACGGCACGGTTTACGTGAACGATTTTGGCGATCATGTTGTGCGCGAAGGCGAGTTGTATCGCTGCGAGATCACGGAAGCGCATGAGTACGATATGGTAGCAAAGCTGATTTAGGATTTGGTTATGCCGGCAGAAGAGGAGCGACAATTCGTTCTCAAAGAGCGGGACCATCGTGGTTTGCGACTCGATAGCCATGAGCAGTGTCGCAACACGACCGCCTTTCAGTTCTATGGACAGATCGTCGTCGGAACCATTGTCGCCGCCTTTGGGATTTTACTCATCTGCGGCGTTTGCAAGACGAGGCTGCAGGAGATCTCAGAGTACGGAAGAGCTGATCCTTACTATGGCAGCTTTGCGTTTAGTTTTGCTGTGGTTGTCATAGGCGTTTTCATGGCCCATCCCGGCGTACTCGCCTGCTGGAGAAAGCTAACAGCACATCGAAGCAACAGCGATTAGCCTTGTGCCGGTTGCACAGCAAAAGATGTTCAAGAAAGTCGTTCGCAGTCTTCGTTGTCCCACCTGCCGCAAGCTTGTGCTGCGTTCTGAGCCGGAGTTCCCATTTTGTAGCGAGCGCTGCCGCCTCATCGATCTCGGCAAATGGGCGAGCGGCGGATACGTCATCTCAAGTCCGCTGAACGATCGCGAGACCGGCGACTCCAGCTATCCGAAGCCACATGTCAAAAAGCCCAATTGAGCCGGCGCTGAACGAGCCCGCGGTGAAAACGAAAGCTGCGCCGCGTTGGGCCACGCTGGTCGCGACCTTCTTCGGCGTGGGGCGATTGCGTCCCGGGCCGGGAACTTGGGGATCGCTGGCGACGATGCTGCTATGGTGGTTACTGGCATCGCATTTGCCGGCTGTCGCACGACTGCCGGTCATTCTTCTGCTGATCGTCATCGTGGTTGCGATTGGCATTCCCGCGGCGACCCTGGAAGCGCGCGCTTGCGGCAAGAACGATCCCTCGCATGTGGTCATCGACGAAGTTGCCGGGCAACTGGTTACGCTGATGGCGTGTCCCATCGTGTGGCGGGCGCTCGTCGCGGGCTTTATACTTTTTCGTGGGTTCGACATTGTGAAGCCGCCGCCGGTCCGCAGCCTGGAGCGATTGCCGGAAGGCACGGGCATCGTAGTGGACGATCTTGGCGCCGGCTTATACGCGCTGATTGTTTTGCAACTGCTGTCGCATTTCGGGGTTATTCGCTGAGGCCGATGATGGAGCGCAAGACCGGAACGAAGAACGTCAACGGCAATCCGCGCATCGACGGCATCGATCCCCCCTGCGCGCTGCCCGGCGGCGAGGTGCGCATCATGGGCAGCGGTCTGGGCCCGCACGAACTGCGGCGGCCGCGCGTCAGTTTCGGCGACTTGGATGGCGCCATCATCATCAGCTCGGAGCAGTTCATTCTGGCGCGCGTGCCCGAAGGCGCTGCCAGCGGTGAGGTCGTGGTCGCCAGCAACGGTTCCCGCAGCAATCCGAGCGAGCTTCGCCTCGCCGTGCCCATCGCGGAGAACCTGCATCCTGTTGCCAATCCCGCCGTCGATGCCCACGGCAACATCTACGCAACCTTCTCCGGGCCGCGCGGGCAGAAAGTCCCGGTCGCGGTGTATCGCATCGACACCAGCTACAACG
>Ga0335077_10011227_pt1 | contig 11187 bp, 12 predicted proteins | sample Lox_Sample_31_FD_207151 | JGI IMG/M metagenome (GOLD analysis project Ga0335077, IMG submission 207151) | Soil microbial communities from Loxahatchee National Wildlife Refuge, Florida, United States - Lox_Sample_3.1 | ecosystem: Environmental > Terrestrial > Soil > Wetlands | place: USA...
GCTCGATCAAGAGCAACAAACCATTTGCCCGGAACGGCCGCGTCGATCGACGCGGCCGTTTTGGTTCTCCCGGACTCACCCGTTCATCCGGGGGAAGTAGCTAGCGCGGCGTTGTTGGTTTGTGAATTCGGACGAATTTGTTCACGCCCGACGCGAACGCCACTTTCCGCTTTAACGAGCTGGTGGAGCGCCCGCCGCCGCCGAGCGGAGGTGCGCGCCCTCCTTCGGGTGCCCCTCGCGGAACCCTTGCGGCGGATCCAACCCCCGACGCCAAAATCCGGGGCACCCAAGGAGGGTGCGCACCGCAGCGCCGCTCAGGTGATCAACGGGATGATCAGCAGCGCCACGATGTTCGCCACCTTGATCATCGGGTTGATCGCCGGCCCGGCGGTGTCCTTGTAGGGGTCGCCGACCGTGTCGCCGGTGACCGCCGCGGCGTGGGCCTCGGACCCCTTGCCGCCGTACGCGCCGTCCTCGATCAGCTTCTTGGCGTTGTCCCACGCGCCACCGCCAGAGGTCATCGAGATGGCCACGAACAGGCCGACCACGATCACGCCGATGAGCAGGCCGCCGAGGGCCTCGATGCTGATCAGGCCGACGATGGCCGGGATCAGGATCGGGATCAGCGCCGGCAGGATCATCTCGCGCTGGGCGGCGCGGGTGACGAGGCTGACGGCGGCGCCGTACTCGGGCTGCTCGGTGCCCTCCATGATGCCGGGCTTCTCCCGGAACTGCCGGCGTACCTCCTCGACGACCGCGCCACCGGCGCGTCCGACCGCCTCCATCGCCAGCGAGGCGAACAGGTAGACCATCATGCCGCCGAGCAGCAGGCCGATCAGCACCGGTGGATTGCCGATCGAGAAGTCTGGATGCTTCCCCTTCTGGATCAGCTCGTTCTCGAACGCGGCGAACAGTACGAGCGCTGCAAGCGCGGCCGAGCCGATCGCGTAACCCTTGGTGACCGCCTTGGTGGTGTTGCCGACCGCGTCGAGCGGGTCGGTCACGTTGCGGACCTCCTCCGGGAGATCGGCCATCTCGGCGATGCCGCCGGCGTTGTCGGTGATCGGCCCGAACGCGTCGAGCGCGACGATCAGCCCGGTCAGCGATAGCTGCGCCATCACGGCCACGCCGATGCCGTAGATCCCGGTGGTGCCCCCGCCGCCCGCGAGCTTCCAGGCGCCGAGGATGCCGAGCGCGATCACGATCGCCGGCGGCGCCGTCGACTGGAACCCCTGGGCAAGTCCTTGAATGATGTTGGTGGCGTGGCCGGTCTGGGACGCGCGCGCGGTGCTCTTGACCGGCGAGAACCGCGTCGAGGTGAAGTAGTCGGTGATCACGAACAGGCAGGCGGTGACGCCGATCCCGATCAGCGAGCACAGGTAGTACTTCCACCAGTGCGGTGCGGCCGCGCCGCTCTTGAAGGTCAGCCCGTTCATCATCCAGTAGGTGATCGGGATGAAGGCGAGCGCGGCGAGCACGCCCGAGACGATCAGGCCCTGATAGAGCGCGCGCTCGACGTTGCCGGAGCGCGACTTGACCGCGAATGTGCCGATGATCGAGGCGACGATCGAGACCGCTCCGAGCACCAGCGGGTAGAGCGCCACGGCTGACTGCTGGTTGAAGAGCAGCACGCCGAGCAGCATCACCGCTACCGCGGTCACCGCATAGGTCTCGAACAGGTCGGCCGCCATGCCGGCGCAGTCGCCGACGTTGTCGCCCACGTTGTCGGCGATCACCGCCGGGTTACGAGGGTCGTCCTCGGGGATGCCGGCCTCGATCTTGCCGACCAGGTCCGCGCCGACGTCGGCCGCCTTGGTGAAGATGCCGCCGCCGAGACGCGCGAACACCGAGATCAGCGAGCCGCCGAAGCCGAGCCCGATCAGCGCGTCGACCGCGCTCTTGGTGCTCTCGCCGGCGATCCAGGTGAGGACCCCGTAGTAGCCGGCGACGCCGAACAGCGCCAGTCCGACGACCAGCATGCCGGTGACCGCGCCGCCGCGGAACGCGACGTCCAGCGCCCGCGAGACGCCGCTCCGCGCGGATTCGGCCACGCGGGCGTTGGCCCGGACGGACACGTTCATCCCGATGTAGCCGGCCGCCGCCGACAGAAAGCCGCCGATGGCAAAGCCGATCGCGACCCGGATGTTCTGGATCGGGATCAGGACGATGAACAGGACCACGCCGACGCCGGCGATGGTCGTGTACTGGCGGTTCAGATAAGCGCGGGCGCCCTCCTGAACGGCGGCCGAGATCGTCCGCATCGTTTCGTTGCCGGGCGACAGCGCGAGCAGCGAGCGCGAAGTCAGGATGCCGTAGACAACGGCAGCGCCGGAGCAGACGAGCGCAACCAGCACGCCGTGGTGGGCAAGAAAGCTTGACAAGGAGGTCCTCCGGGGAAGGTCTGAGTTAGAGAGAGGGCGCGAACAAGCGCAGCCAACACAAACTGGAAAAGGCCGCCACCCGTGCTGGTCGAGCGGAGGCCCGGAAGAAGGCCAGTTTAGCGTGCAGACCGGCGAAACGACGCCACGTGGGCAGCGGGGCGCGGGGCCACGGGGGCAGCCGGGTGCCGGGTCAGATTGCTTACTACTGGCGCGGCACCCAGAGCCGGCCGCTGCGCTGAGCGGGGCCGGGCTCGCCGGGCTTGGCGGGTGGCGGCTGGGACGGCGCGCCGGGTTCTGGTCGCGGTGGCGCGGCCGGTGCCGGCTGCGGTGGCGCTCCAGATTCTGCCTGCGGTGGCGCTCCAGATTCTGGCTGAGGTCGCGCTCGAGGTTCCGGCGGAGGTGGCGCTCCAGGTTCTGGCTGAGGCGGCTCGCCGCCCCCGCTCGGACCCGAGGGGTCGCCGGCGGCCCCGCCCGTGGGAGCGCCCGCCTCGCCCGAACCACCGATTCGCACGAACGCGATCTGCAGTTGCGAGACGGCGTCGCGGATCGCGCCGACCTGCGACGGCGCCACCTGCTCGATCACCGGCAGCAGAGCGCGGATCGACTCGATCGCGAGCTGCACCTGGGCCGGGTCGCGCTCGCTCTCGGTGCCCGGCGCCAGGCCGGTCCGCCGCATGCCCAGATTGGCGAGCGCGGCGACGTTGTCGAGCAGGATGTGCTCGACGCGCAGGCGCTTGATCTCGGCCTCGTAGGCGGCGCGGAGCTCTTCTTCCGAGGGCTGGGTCGGCTCGCTGCTCATCGGGTCACTTCCGCTGCACTGGCCGCATAAGTGTCGCGCGTCTCGGCTACGACGGCGGCAAAGGCCTCGGGCAGCGCCATCCCGGTCTCGGTCATGCGCCGCTGGCGCTGCGCCCCGTTCAGAACGGGCAGGGCAACCTCGATCCCGAGCTCGGCGCGCACCGGCGCGGACCAGGCCAGCAGCCGGTCGAGCGCGTCGGCGGCGGGATACGAATCCCCGCTGTCGAGGTCCAGCAGGTGTCCGTCGAGCCCGTGCCGGATCGCGCGCCAGAAGTTCTCCTCGATCAGGCGCCGCGGATGGTCGGTCCACGGCACGCCTTCGTCCACGTCGCGCGCGGCCTGCGCGACGCAGGCCAGGATCAGGGCGGCCAGCGACTCCGACTCGGGTGCGGTCATCTGGGCGTCGCAGATCCGCACCTCGACCGTCCCGAACGCGAAGTGCGGGCGGATCGACCACCACACCTGCGTGTACTCGACGATCGAGCGGGTCCGGACCAGAAAGTCGATGTAGTCGGCGAACGTCTCCCAGTTGCCGAACGAATCCGGAATCCCGCATCGCGGAAAGCTCTTGGTGAAGATCTGCGTGCGCGCGCTGTGCAGCCCGGACTCGCGGCCATCGAGGAACGGCGAGTTCGCCGAGATGGCCAGCAGCAGAGGGAGCACGGAACGCAGCCGGTCGCACACCAGCACCGCTCGGTCGGCGCCGCGCACCCCGACGTGGACGTGCAGCGAGAACGTGTTGTTCCGCCACGCGACGTACTTCAACCCGTCCTCCACCCGCCGGTAGTGCTCGGTGTCGATGATCTTCTGATCGCGGTAGTCCGCCCACGGATGGGTGCCGGTCGCCGCCAGCGCCACGCCCTGCGAGGCGGCCAGCGCGAACAACCGCCGCCGCCGGTCGCGCTGGGCGGCGAACCCGGCCGCCAGATCGATACATCGACCCGAGCGGATCTCGATCTCCGAGGAGATCAGCTCCCCGGCCACCGACTCGGACAGCACCGGGTCCCCCGCAGCCGCGTCGCGCAGCTCCTCGAACCGCGGCACCATGTCAAGCGACCCGGGGTCGAGCAACGCGAACTCCTCCTCGAGGCCGACGGTGAAATCCGTCGACTCCGCGAATACGGCGTGCGCCGATTCCAGGTCGAGACTGGTCACTCTCAGGTCACCGTTCAGTGGATCGGGTGAGGATCAGGTGAGATAGAAGTACAGCGCGTAAAGCAGGTCAACGGCTGGGCTCGAGGTGTGCACCGTCACCTCGGGCGGCACCTGCAAGAGCGCGTCGGAGTAGTTGAAGATGATCTTCACGCCGGCGTCGACCAGCTCCTCGGCCAGCTTCTGCGCGGCCGAGGACGGCACCGCGAGCACAGCCACGACGATGTCCTCCTCGTCGATCACCTCGCGCAGCTCCGAGTTGTGGCGTACCGCCAGCGGCCCGATCCGCTCGCCCACCTTGCCCTGGTCCACGTCGAAGATCGCGACGACCCGGAAGCCGTGGTCCGCGAAGATGTCGGAGGTGGCGATCGCGGTGCCCAGGTGGCCGGCGCCGAACAGCGCGATGTTGTGCTGGCCCGAGGTGTGGAGGATCTTGCGGATCTGGTTGACCAGCGACTCGACGTTGTAGCCCACCCCCCGTTTGCCGAACTTGCCGAAGCCCGACAGATCGCGGCGGATCTGGGTGGAGTTGACGTGCGTGTAGTCGGCCAGCTCCTGGGAGGAGATCGTCTCCTTGCCCATCTTGCGGGCCTGGATCAGGACCTGGAGGTAGCGGGACAGCCGCGCTGCCACCCCAAGGGCCAGCTTCTCGCCTGGCTTCTCCAAGCCGGGCTGAGCCGTCTCGGCGCCGCTCCCGACCGTATAGCTCATGCCGTGTGCACCATATCGAGCCGGCGCTCGAGCTCGGGTTCGTTGACGAACAGCTCGAACGCCTCGACACCGTCGATCGTAACGACCGGGATCCGCTCGAGGTATGCCCGCAGCAGCGCGTCATCGGCCTCGATGTCGATCTCGGACAGCTCGAACGGACGCCGGGAGCGCACGCGTTCGAGCACCGAGCGCGCGTCGTCGCACAGACAGCAGCCGGGGCGGCCGTAGAGCACGACGGTCGTCATCGCGCCGCCAGCACCCGCTCGCCGGTGGCGTACACGTCGAGGCCAAGGTACTCGGGGTAATCCACCGCCGGAACGAACCGCGCGGCGCTCGCGATCATCGCCGCATTGTCGGTGCACAGCTCCCGTGGCGGCACGTGGAGCTCGACGCCGAGGGCCGCCATCCGCGCCCGCACCGCTCCGTTGGCCGCGACGCCGCCGCCGACGGACAGACGCTCGAGACCCGTCTCGAGCAGCGCCCGCTCCGCCCGGATCGCCAGCGACTCGGCGATCGCGCGCTGGTAGGACGCGGCGAGATCCGCGCCCCGGCGCGCAGCCTCCTCGGGCCCAAGATCCCGCACCTTGTAGAGCAACGCCGTCTTCAGCCCGGCAAACGAGAAGTCGAGCCCGGCCATCTTGGCGCCCACCGGAAAATCGAACGCGGACGGATCCCCGTCGCGAGCCAGCCGTTCCAGGGCCGGACCGCCCGGATAGCCCAGCCCGAGCATCCGCGCGCCCTTGTCGAACGCCTCGCCGGCGGCGTCGTCGAGCGTCTGACCGAGCACCTCGAAGTCCGGCCCGGGGTCGCTGACGCGCGCCAACAGCGTGTGACCGCCGCTCGCGACCAGGCTGAGGAAGGGCGGCTGGAACGGATCGGCACCCAGGAACGCGGCGGCGACGTGACCGTGCAGGTGGTCGACCGGCGCCAGGGGAAGCTGGTACGCGGCGGCGAGGCTCTTGGCGGTCGCGACGCCGACGAGCAGCGCGGCCACGAGCCCGGGGCCGCGTGTTACGGCCACGAGATCAAGAGACGGGAGCGTCACCCCAGCCCGCCCAAGCGCGTCGTCGACGACGTCGCCGATCAGCTCGAGATGGTGGCGCGAAGCGATCTCCGGGACGACGCCGCCGAATCGGTCGTGCACCCCCTGCGAGGAGATCACGTTGGCGCGGATCTCGCCGGCCGGCGTGACGACCGCCGCACAGGTGTCGTCACAGCTCGTCTCGAGGGCCAGGATCACCCGGACGCGCTGGGGGTCGACGCCGTGTCGGCCGTGCGCCACATGATCAGGGCGTCCTCGCCCGTGTCCTGGTAATAGCGCCGGCGGGTGCCGGCGGAGCGGAAGCCGAAGCGCTCATACAGCGCGATCGCCTGGCCGTTGGACGGTCGCACCTCGAGCGTGTAGGAGGCGTCCTCGCCGGCCCGGGTGATCATCTCCTCGAGCAGCGTGGTCGCGATCCCCCGCCGCCTCATCGGGGGGTCGACGGCGATGTTCATCAAGTGCCAGACATCCGCGTAGCGCGAGCAGATCAGGTAGCCGACCACGCGACGGTCCTCGATCGCGGCCAGGCACACGCCCGACGGCTTGGACAGCTCGAGCACGAACATCGCAAGCGACCAGGGCGTCGGAAACGCACGGCGCTCGATCGAGATGACCTGCGGGAGGTCGGAGTAGCCGAGGGAGCGGATCGTGATAGGCGTTGTACTCATTGGGTCCGCAGCGCGATCTCGGCGTCGGGAGCGCGGAGGTAGTCCGGTCGCACCTCGTCGGGGACGTTCCCCTCCAGGCGATTGGCCAGCCGACAGTGGTTCGTGGCCGTGACCCTGTGCAGCGCCGAATCGTCGTCGGGGATGAAGGATCCCGATCGCTCGAGAACTTCCCTGAATGCTATCGCCCCGTCGCCGATCGCCAGCGTGGCCGGGCCGAGCGGCGCGACCAGCTTGACCAGGGCCTCGGGGGCGAGCGCATGCGGGAGCAGCAGCGCTCGATCGAACTCGCCGGCCTCGTCGATTCGCCAGCTCGCGGCGAACACCTCGCCGCGGCGCGCGTCGAGCACCGCGAGCACGGTGTCGAGCCCGGCCGGGACTCCGACGGACCCCGGCCGCGGCGCGGCCAGCGCGAGCGATTGGAGGGTCGAGACCCCGACGAGCGGGATATCCCTGGCGCGCGCCAGCGCACGCGCCGTGGCGATCCCGATTCGCAGGCCGGTGAACGTGCCCGGCCCGACCCCGACGGCGATTCGGTCAACTCCTCCCCACTCGACCTCGGCGCGCGTCATCACGCGCGCGACCAGCGCCAGCAGGTGGGTGGCGTGACCCGGACGCTCGCCGGCCACGGGATCGTGGCGGGCGGTGAACACGACGTCGCCGACGCCCGACAGCGCCACCGTCGTCGCCGGGGTCGCGGTATCGAACGCCAGCACCGTCATGGCGCCTCGATCGTCAGCACCCGGCGGTCGCCTCCCCCGTGCTCGATCACCACCCGCGCCGCCACACGTGACAGCCGCGCAATCGCCGCGACGGTGCTGGGCGGCCACTCGACGAACGCGATCCGGTCGGGCCCGAGGTACTCGTCCAGGAGATCGGGATCCTCGTCGCGCAGGTCGGCCACTCGGTACAGATCCAGGTGCGAGACCGGCACCGCCGCCCGATAGCGCTGACCGATCGTGAAGGTCGGGCTCGTGACGACGCCCTCGACGCCCAGGGCCCGGCAGGCGCCACGCACGAACGTCGTCTTGCCGGCGCCCAGCTCGCCCTCCACGAGCACCACGTCGCCGGCCGCGAGGCCCGCGGCGAGCTCGGCGGCGATCGCCTCGGTCTGGTCAGGGCTGCTCGTCTCGTGCCGGCGGGACATCGTGGTGGTCCTCTTCGTCAGGTACGGCGGCACCGAGAGCCGCGACTGGCGAACGACTGTCGAGGACGCAGCGAGCGTGGCGTACGGACGTACGTGAGCGAGCGAGGACAAAGACAGGCGCCGCCAGGGGCGACTCGAATGTCGTCGTGCCTGGCGAAGAGGTCCACAGGATCGAATGTAGTGCAGGCCGCCCGCGCCACCTCTCCGACCGGTTCGGTACCGTCACAACCGAGATGTGGCGACGCTTCGAGCCCCAGCTGTCGGCCCTGCGCGGCTCGGACACCGCCAAGGCCGCGGGCCTGGCCGGCGCGATGGTGGCCAACAACGTCATCGCGCTCGGGTCGGTCATCGTCTTCTCGCGCGAGCTCAGCGACTACGGTTCGCTCGCCGCGCTGGTCAGCTACTTCCTGATCCTCGCCGTGGTCGGCTACGCGATGCAGCTGGCGACCGCGCGCGAGGCGGTTCTCGGCCACCTCGGAGTCGGACCCGGCCTGGCCGCGACGATCCGAAGCTGGACGCGCTCGCTCCTGATCTTCACCGCGGTGATGACCGTGGTCTCGGTGCTCGTGCGCCATCCGATCGCGTCCGCCGTCGGCGTCAAGCAGGACTGGGCGGCCGCGCTGGGGATCCCGGCCGGGTGCCTGTACCTGCTGCTGTGCATGCTGCGCGGCTTCCTCCAGGGCCTCGGCGACTATCGCGCCGTGGGCATCAGCCTGGTCGGCGAACAGGCCGCGCGGCTCGCCATCGGCGGGATCCTCGCCGGGGTCGGGCTGGGCGTCACCGGCGCCTACATCGGCACGCCGCTGTCGTTCGTCGCGATGATGTTCTACTGCGCCGTCCCGCTGCGGCGCCGGCTCGGGACGGCGGATCCCGGGCGCCGTCCGGCCCTCCCGCTGTGGACCCACGTCCGCAACGCGTGGGCCGCGATCGCCGCCCTTGGCGTGATCGCGGTGCTCCAGAACATCGACATCATCGCCGCCAAGCACCGGTTCTCGACCGACCTGGCCAGCTCCTACAGCGCAACCGCGGTGGCGGCCAAGGTCCTGATCTGGGTCGCGATGGGCGCCGGCTTCTACCTGGTGCCCGAGGTCTCGCGCCGGCACGCGGCCGGCGAGGACACGCGCCCGGTGCTGGGCAAGGCACTGGCGATCGTCGGCGCGGCGGCGGTTCCGTGCCTGCTGATCTTCGCCGTGGCCTCCCGGTTGCTGATCAAGCTGGCCTTCGGCTCGGACCGGCTGCTGGCGGTGGACGCGCTGTTCATCCTCGGGGTGGCCTTCACCGTGCTCGCCGGGACGTACCTCGCGGTGCAGTACATGCTCGCGCTCAGGCGCAGCTGGTTCTTGCTCCCGCTCGGCGCCGTGGCGGTGGCCGAGCCGATCCTCCTGCTCAACGCCTCACATCAGCCCAAGCAGTTCGCCCTCGTCGTGCTCGCCGTTCAGATCGCCGCGGCGGTGGTCGCGTTCGGGCTTGCCCTACGCCCGCCAAAGCGCGTGGAGCGAAGGCACGAGCCGGAGGAGGAGCTGCCGGAGCCGGAGCTCGTGGGCGCGTCGGGCGCGTCGTAGATGGCGGTCACCAAGATCATCGAGCTCGTCGGAAGCTCGACCACGAGCTCGGATGACGCCGTCAAAGCCGCCCTCGCGGAGGCACAGGCGACGATCCGGAACATCAAGGCGCTCGACGTGGTGTCGGTCGGGCTACGGGGCGAGAACCTCGACGAGTGGCGGGCACTCGTCCGCATCTCGTTCCTCGTCGAGCGCGTCAGCGAGTAGGCGCGTTCAGAACAGCCCGAGCTGAGCCGCGGGCTCGGGCTCACGGCTCGCCTCCCCCGGCTCGATCGTGATGTCGTCGAGCTCGGGGACCGGCTCCTCGAGCGCCCGCGGCTGGTCGGGCGGCCCGAGCGCGAGCAGCTCCGGGATCCGGTGGAAGTCCGCCCGCAGCGCCTCGAGCATCGACGGCGTGTACAAGGCGGCCGCCGGGTGATAGAGCGGGTACAGCCGCACCGCGCGCGGTCCGATGATCCGCTCCTCCTCGCGGCCGTGCAGGCGCGAGATCCCCGTGCTGTCGGCGCGCAGCAGCTTGGTCGAGAAGTTCCCGAGCGTGCAGATCACCGTGGGCTCGATCAGGTCGACCTGCCCGCGCAGATAGTCGTTGCAGGCCTCGATCTCGTTGGGGTGCGGGTCGCGGTTGTCCGGGGGCCGGCATTTCAAAGTGTTCGCGATGAACACGTCCTTGCGGTCCAGGCCGATCTCGGCCAGCAGCTTGTCGAGCAGCTTGCCCGCCTGGCCGACGAACGGAAGCCCGAGCCGATCCTCGTTGGCGCCGGGGGCCTCGCCGATGAACATCAGGTCGGCGTCGGCGTTGCCGGCGCCGAACACGACGGTCGTGCGCGTCTGGTGCAGGGGGCAGCGGACACAACCGCGCGCCTCCTCGTAGACGGCTCGCAACAGCTCGCGTCGCTCGGGAGCGCTCCTCACTGGGGGGCGATGGTAACCCGGCCTGCGGACGCCCCACACGCGCGATTTCGGTATTTGCGAAGCCGAACCGGGTAACACGAGGGCGCAGGGCGGCGGATTTCCGCGGTAACTGCGGACTGGTCGCGGGGTATCCTGTGTCCCGAGGCCGTCACGCGGACCCCCGCGGGTGGATCTCGACACCGAACTACATCTTCTTCACACGCCGACCGGTATCTCAGATGCGGGAACTGGAACGGGACTCCCCCTCAGACACGCCTGGATGTAGGCGGCTGGCCGTTGTCGGCCGGGGCCGCGTGGGCTTCGCCTTGGCGCAATCGTTGAGAGACGCCGGCTACGAGGTCGACGGCCCGCTGGGCCGGGGCGCCGACGGGCGCGGCGCCGACGCCGTGCTTCTGTGCGTGCCCGACGCCGAGATCGCGTCGGCCGCGTCGACTATCGCGCCGGGTCCCGTCGTGGGCCACTGCTCGGGCGCGACCGGCCTGGGTATGCTCGCGCCGCGCGAGGCCTTCTCGCTGCATCCGCTGATGACCGTCACCGCCGAGGGGGCCGATTTCGCCGGCGCCGGTGCGGCCATTGCCGGCAGCACGCCCCGGGCCTTGGCGTACGCCGCGGAGCTGGCCGGCGCGCTGCGCATGCGCCCGGTCGAGATCGCCGAGGAGGACCGGGCCGCCTACCACGCCGCCGCGTCGATCGCCGCGAACTTCCTGGTCACGCTCGAGGCCGCGGCCGAGCGGGTCGCCGCGACCGTGGGCCTGGAGCGCGACCAGCTCGTCCCGCTCGTCCGGGCCACGGTCGAGAACTGGGCCAGGCTGGGGCC
>Ga0335077_10011230_pt1 | contig 11186 bp, 8 predicted proteins | sample Lox_Sample_31_FD_207151 | JGI IMG/M metagenome (GOLD analysis project Ga0335077, IMG submission 207151) | Soil microbial communities from Loxahatchee National Wildlife Refuge, Florida, United States - Lox_Sample_3.1 | ecosystem: Environmental > Terrestrial > Soil > Wetlands | place: USA: Florida...
GAGGCGGCGGTAGTGGTGATCATGCGCCACCCGGTGCATGTGGCAGCCTCGCACCTCGACCAGCCGTGGGCGCCCTCCACCCTGGAGGGGGTACTGGGCTGGCTGGAGCCGGTCTACCGGCGGTGGCCTGGCGCAGCGGCCCGCGCTGCTGCACGATCGCCGCTACGTTGAGGTGAAAGCCGAGACCCTCGCCGCTAACTGGCCGGACAGCAGGCGCGAGCTGTTCGGGCGGCTTGGCCTGCCTGATGCCGACACTATGAACACGTTCGCTGCCAGCCACCTCGCCGCCCGGCGCGGGCAGCTCAGCGACACCGAGCAGGCCGAGGTCGTCAGCTGGCTGGGATGGGCAGCCGGAGAACTCGGCTACCCGGCCAGGCCCTGATCAGCTGCGCTTGGCGATCTCACCGCGGGCTGAGATCCACAGCGTGTGGGGGTTCTCCCGATCGCCGGGAGCTGGGACGGGCACTGGGGTGGAACGCCGGGCAGATGCGCAGCTTCTCCGGAGTCTGCAGTATCGCGTTCGGCGGCGACCGTCAGGCCCTGCGCCGCCTCGTCGCGTCTGGGCGCGCGATTGCGGCTACCCGCGGATCCGGCGCCATGGTCCGGGCCGCGTTCGCGGCTCAGACCCCGAACTCGCCGCTGACCGCGCGCGAATCCCAGATCGCATCCATGGCCGCCGTCGGCTAAGCGAACCAGGAGATCGCCGACCTGCTGTTCATCACCACCCACACCGTCGAGTACCACCTGAAGAAAGTCTTCCGCAAACTCGGCATCGCCTCCCGCCGGCAACTGCGCGACGAAGTCAGCAGTGAGCCCTAATGTGCGGCGATCATGGCTCCGATGGCCAGGATCGTCCCGATGATCGTGAACACGACGAACAGGACCACGGCCACCGGGCTCCGGCTGAGCAGGGCGGCCATCATGCCCACGTTCACCAGCCCGGCGATGCACGCGCCCCCGGTGACGGCGGTGTTGAAGGGGATCTGGCGCCGCGCCCGGACGGGCGGGCGGCGCGGCAGCGCTCCGATCAGCTCGGCCGGGATGTCGGCGGTGACGGCTGCCAGCTCCCCGCAGGTGCGCGACGCGAGGGCCTGGCCGATCCGCGCGTCGAATTCGTCCTCGTCCAGCCGGCCCTGCACGAACGCGGCCTTGAGCAGGTCGATCACCCGCTCGCGGTCGGCACGCGAGGCCCGCAGGCCCGCCGCTGCCGCCTGGGCTCCCGGTTCTGGTCTCACCGGCGCCTCCCACCTGTATTCACAGCGTAATCCGGTCAGCGTCCGGCGGCTATGCTCCGAGGCAAGGGCCGTACCCTTGAGGATCACTCCATCGAGTCCGACGCCGATGACCGCTTGCGCCATCCCATCGATCCCGGGAAGGGGACGTCGCGAAGACCGAATACTCGCGTGTGGCGAGTGTTGCTTCAGTCCTGATCGCCGCCGATGTCACACTGTTGCGATGGCGATGTGGCGGGTCCGAGAGTTTCACGCCGACGACCTCGATGCCGCGATCCGGTTGTGGGACGATCCGGCGGCGAGCAGCGAGGCGCCGCTGTTCGGGCTGTCGGACCTGATCGCGGCGGTCCGTTCGCACCAGCCCGCCGTTGTCGCCGTGGTCGGGGACGAACTGGCCGGCGTCGCGGTGGCCACGGTGACCGGCGATCAGGCTTGGGTTATGCGGATCAGCCTGGCTGCGGCCTGGCGGCGTCGCGGAATCGGCAGCGCGATGCTGGGTGAGCTGGAGCGGCGGCTGGTCGGGGCCGGGGTACGCCGGATCGTGTGCCTGCTGGCCGGGGACAGCGAGATCGGGCCGCTGGCGCTGGAGCATTCCGGGTTCAGCGCGCGCCGGGAGATGGTCTTGTATGAGCGGGTGGAGCCGGTCGGGCCGGGTAGCGCCGGGGTGCTGGATCAGCTCGGCGGGCGCATGGTGCGGCCCGGGGCCTGGGACCGGCTCGGCGGCATGGTAAAGGAGAAGGAGCTGATCGAGCGGCGGGTGATCCTGCCGCTGGCGCAGCCGCAGCTGGCCGAACGACTCGGCCTGGTGCCACCGCGGGCGATCGTGCTGTTCGGACCGCCCGGGACGGGCAAGACCAGTTTCGCCAAGGGTGCCGCGTCGCGGCTGGGCTGGCCGTTCGTCGAGCTGTTCCCCTCGCGGCTGGCGGGCGAGTCCCCGGCCGGCCTGGCCGCCGCGCTCCGTGAAGCGTTCGCGCTGGTGGCCGAGCTGGACAAGGTGGTGCTATTCATCGACGAGGTGGAAGAGATCGCCGGGTCGCGCCAGCCGCGCACGGTTTCGGCTGCCCAGGGCGTCACCAACGAGATGCTCAAGCTCATCCCGGCGTTCCGCGAGCAGGAGGAACGGCTGCTCATCTGCGCCACCAACTCGGTCCGCGCCCTGGACAGCGCGTTCCTGCGGCACGGCCGGTTCGACTACGTGCTGCCCATCGGCCCGCCGGATCCGGCCGCGCGGCAGGCGATCTGGGACCGCTACCTGGCCGACATCCCGCACGACGACCTGGACATGGACGCAATCGTCGCCGGATCACGACTGTTCACCCCGGCCGACATTGAATTCGCCGCCCGACGCACCGCGCAGCTGGCCTTCGAGCGCGTCCTGTTCGAGCAAGGCAAGGAACTCGTCACCACCGCGGACATCCTGCACGCGATCAGCCAGACCCGGCGCACCCTCACCCCGGAACTCGTCGCCGAATTCGAGCAGGACATCACCGAATACGCCCGGATGTAAGCGGCCCTTGGTGGCGAAGGACAGACCTGGGAGCCAGAACCGGGAACAGGCCCCGCCATGACCGCGCCGGGGCGCCGCAGATGCCGGGCGCTGCTGCAGTTATCCACATTTCCACAGGTCCGTTTGTCCACAGTTTCATGTGGGCTGACCTGCGATTTTGCCCGAATTATCCACAAATTTATACACAGGCGGTTATCGTGGCAGGTCAGAAGCTGCAGGTGAGCGCGAGTCAAGGGAGGAAGCCGTGATACTGCGCGACGCGCTCCTGTCAGGCGGGCGGGAGGTGACCTTGATGCGCATCGCCCGCTAGCCAGGGCGGTCCCGGCCGGTGTTCGCAGCACGCGGCCGGGGCCTTTACGTCGGACCAAAACCCTCAGGAGGAATCCCGACATGTTCAGTATGGCAGTTGCCGCCGTGCGCAGGCACAGGTTTGCCGCGGTGGCCGCGCTGGTCGTCGCGCTGCTCGCCCCGGCCGCGACCGCCGCCGCTGCTCCGGCGGCGCAGGCCTCGGTGTCCCGCTCCGCGGTGGCCAGCGGCTACGGCGGGAGCCGGGCCGGGAACGCGGCCCTGAACTGGGCCGAACGGCACGCGGCAGGCTGTTGGTACTCCTACGGCGGGACTAGCTGCTCCCATGGCTACGACTGCTCGGGCCTGGTGATGGAGGCCTTCGGCCGCGGTGCCGGGATCTGGCTGCCGCATTCGACCTACGCGATGCTCGGCAACCCGCACCTGCACCGGATCCCGCTGTCGCAGGCCCGGCGCGGCGACCTGATGTTCTACGGCTCCGGGCACGTGGAAATCAACACGATCTGGTCCCACAAGACGTTCGGGGCGCATCACAGCGGTACGCGCGTCGGCTGGAGAACCTGGAGCCAGTGGTGGCATCCCACGGCCGCGTACCGGGTCTGGTGACCCTGCTGGCAGCGCGGTTAGGAACCGTGCCGCACGTCACCGGCGCGGCGGGCGGCCGAGCCCGCCGCGCCGGATCCGGCGAGCGACGGCCGCCCCCGTACTACGCGTCTTACGCGCTCAGCCGCGGAGCCTCCGCGAGCATCGCTGTCGTGGCGTCATCGTCGTCCAGGAAGCCGCCGGACTGGTGCTGCCACAGCCTGGCGTAGATTCCGTCGAGACGGAGCAGCTCCTGGTGCGTGCCCTTCTCGGCGATCTGGCCGTGTTCGAGCACCACCAGCTGGTCCATGCGGGCGACCGTGCTGAGCCGGTGCGCGACCACGAGCGCGGTCCTGCCCTCCATGAGCCGCCACAGTGCCTGCTGGATGAGGAGTTCGCTCTCCGAGTCCAGCGCGCTGGTCGCCTCGTCGAGCAGCAGGATCGGCGCGTCACGCAGGATCGCCCGGGCCAGCGCGACTCGCTGCCGCTGCCCGCCGGACAGCTTCACGCCTCGCTCGCCGACCATCGTTTCGAATCCGTCCGGCAGCGAGCCGACGAACTCTGTCACGTGCGCCGCCTGCGCCGCCTGGTGGATCTCCGCCTCGGTCGCGTGCGGACGCGCGAACGCGATGTTGTCGCGCAGCGTCCGGTGGAACATCGCGGGAGCCTGCGGCACGTACGCGATCAGGCTGCGCAGATCCGACTGGCGCAGCTTGCTGATGTCCTGCCCGCCGATCAGGATCCGGCCGTCGGCGACATCCATCATCCGCAGCAGCAGGCGAGTCAGCGTGGTCTTGCCACCGCCTGACCGGCCGACCAGGCCGAGCTTGGTCCCGCTCGGCACGGTGAGGTCGAGGTCGGTGAACAACGGCAGCCCGCCCGCGTGTGCGAACGTCACGCGCTCGAAGCGGACGTCGCTCGCCCTCGGCCGAAGCGGCTCGGGCGCGATCGGGTCGACCACGGCCGGCCGTGTCAGCAGCAGTTCGGTGAACTGGGCAGCTTCGGTCAGCGAGCTCTCCAGGCGGCGGTAGATCTGGTTGAACTCGAACATGATCCGCGTCGCGTTGGAGTAGTAGGTGAACGCCACGATGATCGCCTCGATCCCGTGCTTGCCGCCGCCGAGCGCGACCGCGAGCACCAGGCCGAGCGCATTGGTCAGCACGGACATCGGCGCCACCAGCGCGTCGATGCGCAGGTTCCCGTAGTCCCACGACCGCAACGACTTCCGTCGCTGGTCGGCGACGCGCGATCTGTGCTCGGCGGCCTCACGGTCCTCGGCGGCGAACGCGCGGATCGTGTCCATGTTCATCAGCGTGTCGGCGACGTGCCCGGACACCTGCGCGATCGCTTCCTCGCGCTGGTCGACGAACTTCTGCCGACGGCGGATCAGCGGTGCGATAACGACGCCGGTAGTCACGATCAGGCCGATGAGCCCGACGACGAGCAGCGGGTCGTAGCGCCACAGCACGACTGACGCGAACGCGAGCGGCACCAGGCTGCCGACGATGTCGAACACCATATTGTCGGCGAAATCCTCGAACCGGGAAGCGAAGCTCAGCACCCGCTTGGTCAGCGAGCCGGCGAAGTTGTCGTGGAAGAACGCCGCGTCCTTCGCCAGCAACTCGTCCATGCCGATCACGTAGAGATTCTCGATTCCGCGGCCGTCGAGGCGGTTCAGGCAGTGGATGCCGATCCGCCACAAGATCTCGGCGAAGAGCAGCGCGCCCGCGAAGCCGAACACATACGGCATCGCCACGCCGATCCCGGTCGGCCCGTGGCCGGCGAAGCGGCCGACCAGCTGAGCGACGATCAGCGGCGCGATGTAGAAGATGCACGTGTTTCCCAGCGCGGGCAGCAACATCGCCGGCACCGTGAAGCGCCGGAGCCGGGCCATCTGGCGGCCGTAGTAGCGCAGCGCGAGCAGCACCGCCCGTTTCCGGGCCGGTGAGCCCCGATTTTGTTCAGGCGCAGGCATGTGTCCCCCGTTCCGAGCAGCCAGCCTGGCTATGGTGCCCGAAGGGAGGTCTGTGCAGCGACCCATTTTCCGCCCAGCCTGATGCTGATCTGAGGGTCGTGGCGGCCGGCCAGCCAGCCCGGGAGCGGATCCCGCCCAGCTGGCGGGGTGCGCGGCCTTGCGGCGCATTGATGATCAGTCGTGCGAGATGAAGCGCATGTTCGTCACCCCGGCCGCCCAGGGCCGGGGTGCGGGGCGGGCGCTGGCCGCCGAGCTGGTACGCGCGGCCCGCGCCGAGGCATACACGAGCACGTACCTCGACACCAGTGTCCGCCAGGCCGAAGCGCTGTCACTGTACCGGAGCCTCGGCTTCACCGATGTGGAGCCGTACTATGACCCCCGCAGCCGCTGCGCGACTGGCTGGTATTCCTGAGGCTCGCCCTTTAAGAGCTCGCCCGTCAGGCGGCACCGTAAGCGGTGACGCCGGACCACGCGGCATAGTCTTCCGCGCGCTCCAGGTCGCTGTCGGCGCGTGCCTCCCGCAGCGCTTGCGCCAGTGAAGCGCCGGCCGCGAGATGCCGGTGCAGCCTCGTCATCAGCGGCACGCTCGCCCCGTCGGGCAACGGGATCGTGGAGGCGACCACGCCGGCGGTTCCCCTCGCCATCAGCGCGCTGACGAAGCCGAGCACCTCGCCGCCCGCGTAGCTCTGCTCCGCGCCAGACTCGCAGGCGGCCAGCACCACCCGCCGCGGGACGGCACCGGAATTGAGTACTTCGTACAGCGTCAGCGGGCCGTCGCTGAGCAGCAGCGAGGAGAACAGCGGGTTGTCCGAGCGCAGCAGGCCGTGGCACGCGAGGTGCGCCAGGTCCGCGTGGGAGATCATGTCCAGCGTCGCCCGTACCGTGCTGTCCGGGGGCAGCAGCACGCGCGACTCGCGGCGTGCCCGGTGAACCTCGAGGACCTCGGCCTGCGCCCCCGGCAATCCGGGGCCCGCCACCAAGGCCAGCCCCGCGCTATTGACGGGAAGCGCCGCACGACGGCTGCGAGCCCAGAATGTCGCCGACGGCGCGACGCATATCTCCCCCGTATGCAGCCCCGACCACGGCGCTTTGTGGAGCGGCCCCGAAGGGACTACCACCAGCGGGACGCCGTTCCCGACACCAAGCGGCGTCACCAGCGCGCGGCGCAGGGCAGCCAGGGCGAACTCGGCTCTCTGCCGCGCCTGCCCGGCATGCTGGCCGCCCCTGAGCAGCCGCCGCAGGGCGAAAAGCAGCATGCTGGTCTCCCGGAAGACCGGCTCGGCCGGTCCCAGCTCGACCAGCCGCGTTCCTCGCGGGCTGATGACGACCGCGACCAGCGTGTTCTCGACCGTCGCGTACTCGGCCAGGTACCGGCCATCGAGCAGCGACCGCAACTCGCCGCTCCCCACCACGTCGGCCCGGGCGGTCCGCCCTCGCGGCCCGGTCCAGGCTGCCCGCCTGATCCTCGCCTCCAGCCTGGCCCGGCGGGCCAGCAGCTCGGCCGGCTCCTGGTCGGCCTCGCGGCGGGCCGCCCGCAGCTCGTGCTCGACCGCCCGCAGCGCGGTCAGCTCTTCCTCCACCGCCGCGACCGGTGGCTCCACGCTCAGCAGCGAGACCGCCCGGGTCAGCTCCATCCAGGTGAACAACCTCGATGGCGGCGCACTGCGGAGCAGCTCCCGCAGCCCGAGCTCGCCCAGCTCCTCCCCATGACCGGAGGCCAGCATGCGGAGCTCCATCGAGGGCAGCGCCGCGCGGTGCCTGGCCAGGTCGGTCAGGCCCGTTCGGCAGTGCCGTAGCACCGCGCCGGTGTCCCGGTCGGTGGTCGCGTCCAGCGCCTGCGCTAGGTGGCCGCGCAGCCGGACCAGCAGGGCCTGACCCCGGGCGAGCGTCCCGGCGGATCTGAGGTGCCGCCGGGCCGTTCGCGCCTCCGCCGCGGCCAGCGCCGCCTGGCCGGCCGCCAGGTGCGCCGCGACGGCGTCGGCCCGCAGGCCGAGCCGCTGCAGCGTCCCCGCGGCCCGCCCCAGCCGGCGCAGCTCGTCCGGCCGGTGTCCGGTCGCGGCGGCGGCCGCCTCGACCGCCACAACCGTGGTCCGCGCCGTCCACGCGGTCCGCCGCTGGCGGCGGAACTCCGTCATGGCCACGTCGGCGTCGGCGCCTGCCGCCTTGGCGTCCCCGAGCGCCAGCGCCAGCTGGGCACATCGCAGTCGCGCCTGGGCGGCCATCAGCCGTGCCCCGTGGGATTCGAATTCGGCCGCGGCCGAACGGGCCACGGTCAGCGCCTCCTCCAGCAGCCGCAGATCGACCAGGACGTCGGCGTAATCCAGGTAATGCTCGCCGAGCGGCACCCCGGCGGCCGCGTAGAGCTGGGCCGCCCGCTCGAAAAGGCGCAGGCTCTCGACCACGTCACCGGCGTGGAAGCTGGACCACGCCTGGCTGTTAGTGATGATGGCCACCAGGAGCGGGCTGTGCTCCCGCGCCAGCGCGGCCGCCCGTTCCAGCACCTGGAGCGCGTCCCGCGGCTTGCCCAGCTCGGTGTACGCCACGGACAGGTTGTTCGCCGCCTTGATCCACACGTCCGCCGGGCAGAGCGGATCGGCCAGCACCCGGTGATAGAGCGCGGCGGCCGCCATGACGCGGCCGCCATTGTGCTCGAGCAGCGCTCGTTGCAGGTTGATCTCGGGTCGCCGCTCGTCCAGGACGAGCAATTCGGCGCGGCCCAGATCCCGGCGGGCCTCGGTGCGCCGGCCAAGCTCGTGCAGCGCGACCGCCCGGGTCACCAGTACATCCCCGAGGCGCTGGTCGAGTCCTTCCCGGTGAGCCAGCCTCGCCGCCTGGTCCAGTATTTTCTTCGCCGCCGGATTGTCGAGCACCGCGTGCCGCGCCCACGCCTGGGCCCGCAGCGCGACAATGAGCGCCTCGGTGTTTCCGCTCGCCCGGGCGCGCGCGATCAACATCGGAATCCTCGCCGCGTATCTAGCGGGATCCCGCACGACTCCGTCATATGTCGCTTCGGCTTCCGACACGAGATTCCCGGACTGAGCATCCACGGTTGCAGACCCGATCGCCGTCGGTCGCCAGATAGAACAATCGTAGCCGTCACGGACGCGGAGGAGACTTCGGACATGACCACCGACGCCACATCGAGCACGCCCGAGCCAGGCCGGCCGCGGGCGGCCGCCATCCATCCCGAAGAGGACTATCCGGACCCGCGCAGCGAACTCCAGCGTCAGGACGACGAGAGCATCGGGACTGAGCAATCCGCTGCCCTGACCGACGTCGGTCCGGACCCGCACCGCCTTATCGACGAGATAATCGCGGGCATCCAGGCCGAACGCCGGGAGACGGTCCGCTTCCACCTGGATAGCCCGCCCCTCCAGTTCGACGTGCTCCCGCGCCCCGGCCCGCCGGACCAGCCGGACCAGCCGGACCTGGGCGACACGATCCTCGTTGCGAGCGGAGAGCTCCTGCTCCGGGTGCCCGCTGACGTGGCGGCAGGACCCGGCCCCGACACCGCCGGCCGGCCCGGTGCCGCCGATGAAGCGCCGCCCCCGTTTGACGTCGCCGACGGCCTGCTGCGCGAACTCGGATACCGGCCGGTGACCCCGCCCTTCCACGCGCTCCTGCCGATGCGCAAGTACGTGATCGAGGACCGGGGAGCAGATCAGCTGTTGCGGGACCGCGACCAGATCCGGGCCGAAACCGGCGCCGAGCTGGACCTCAACTACGTGGTCACGGCCGGTCACCTGGTCAAGGCCGATGACTACCCCAGGAAGACGGCGGCCCACCGGTGCTACCCGCCCGAATGGATCCGCCGTCACCCCGTGACCCGCAAGGTCACCGTCGCGGTGATCGACACCGGCATCAACCACGAGAGCCGGGCGGACGGCTGGCTGGCCGGGATCGCGGAAGGGGGTGACAACCTCGACCCGCTCGACGTCTTCCCGGTGCGGGACGTGAACGGCCAGATCGTCCGGGGGGACGGCCTGCTTGACCTGAGCGCCGGCCACGGCACGTTCGTGGCGGGAGTCGTGGAGCAGGTGGCGCCGGCCTGCACCATCGTCGTCTACCGGGCCGTGGACACCGAGGGGATGGGGACGAGCGACGACGTCGGCAACGCGATCATCCAGGCCGCCAACGACGGCGCGGACATCATCAATCTGTCGCTCGGCACCATGACCGTGGACAACCTGCCGCCGGTCGCCTTCACCGCCGCGCTGGACATCGTGGCGGCCGCGCATCCCGACGTCCTCATCGTGGCCAGCGCGGGCAACACCGGGCTGGAGACCCCGATGTTCCCGGCGGCGATGAAGGGCGTGGTCGGCGTGGGGGCACTGGCCGCGGACCTGACCCCCGCGCCCTGGTCCAATCATGGTTTCTGGGTGAACTGCTCGGCCGTGGGCATCGGAGTCATCTCGACGTTCGTCGAGGGCGTTGAGCCGCACACCGACGCCGGTGCCGTCGTGACCGAACAGTTCGGTCCCGACGCCTGGGCGATCTGGAGCGGGACGTCATTCTCCGCGCCGCAGATCGCGGGCGCCGTGGCGCAGCTCTGCCAGCTGAACGACGTCGGGCCGGCGGTCGCGCTCGGCCAGCTGCTGGCTGGGCGGCCCACCCTGCCGGGCTTCGGATTCGTGGTACCGATCCTGCCCGGTACCTGAGCGACCGGGCGCTGTCCGCCGGGGAGCCTAACAGGCCTGCCGGGGCGCGAGGCCGGCCACCTCGACCACGCGATCGGTATAGGTCGTCTCCACGAAGGCCAGGAACCGCTCCACGTCGTCGACGGTCGAGGCCAGGCCCACGGATACGCGCAGCGCCCCGCCGCTCGGCAGGCCGAGCAGGTCGATGTACTGATCCAGCGTGCGGGCACGTCCCCGCGCCGCTCGGCGCCAGTCCGCCTCGGTGAGCCCGAACGCGCCCTCGCCGGCGCCCGGGTTGCAGAAGCAGCCGGTGCGGATGGAGATCCCGGCCGCGGCGGCAGCCCGCGCCACCGCGCGCTCGTCGACGACGCGCCCGCCGGGATCCAGCAGGTTGAATGCGACGGTGCCGCCACGGTCGCGGGCATCGGCGGGCCCGTAGATCCGCGCCACCGGCTCACCGTTGCCATGGCGCAGGGCAGCGAGCCGGCGCAGGAGCCAGCCGGTCAGGCACGTCACCCGCTGGTGGATCAGGTCCATCCCGATGCTGTTGATCCAGGACAGCCCGGACTCCAGATCGGGTATCTGCAGGAAGCTGAGCGTGCCGTCCTCGAAACTGGCCTCGCCCGCGGCCGGCGTGTGCCAGTCGCCCTGCACGGTGGCCAGGTAGACGGACCCGCCGGCGAACCACGGACGCAGCAGCCGCCCCATCGCCTCCCGCCGCGCGATCAGGCAGCCGACGCCGGTCGGGTAGCCGAACACTTTGTACCAGCTGACCGGCACGAAATCGGGCTTGACCACGGAGAGGTCCAGCCGGTTCGACGGCAGGTAGGCGGCCGCATCGAGCAGGACGTCGTAGCCATGCTCGTGCGCCATCTCGATCCAGCGCAGGGGATGCTGCACCCCGCTGAAATTGCTCTGCGCCGGATAGGCGAACAGGCCGCGGCGGC
>Ga0335077_10011231_pt1 | contig 11186 bp, 7 predicted proteins | sample Lox_Sample_31_FD_207151 | JGI IMG/M metagenome (GOLD analysis project Ga0335077, IMG submission 207151) | Soil microbial communities from Loxahatchee National Wildlife Refuge, Florida, United States - Lox_Sample_3.1 | ecosystem: Environmental > Terrestrial > Soil > Wetlands | place: USA: Florida...
CGTCGCCGCCCAACCCGCTCCGGCCAATCTCCAGCGAGCGCAGGCATTTCTGCAACGATTCCTTGAACGTCCGGCCAATGGCCATCGCTTCGCCAACGCTTTTCATCTGCGTCGTCAGCGTCGGGTCGGCTTGCGGAAATTTCTCGAAGGCGAACCGCGGAATTTTGGTGACGACGTAATCAATGGTCGGCTCGAAGCTGGCCGGGGTTTCGCGCGTAATGTCGTTGCGGATTTCGTCGAGCAGATAACCGACGGCCAGTTTGGCAGCGATTTTGGCGATGGGAAAGCCGGTGGCCTTGGACGCCAGCGCCGAGCTGCGGCTGACGCGCGGATTCATTTCAATAATGACCATGCGGCCATTGTCCGGGTTGACGGCGAACTGGATGTTCGAGCCGCCGGTCTCGACGCCCACCGCGCGGATGACGGCGAAGCTTTGGTCGCGCATGATCTGAAATTCCTTGTCCGTGAGCGTCTGGATGGGGGCGACGGTGATGGAATCGCCGGTGTGGACGCCCATGGGATCGAAGTTTTCGATGGAACAGATGATGACGCAGTTGTCGGCCTTGTCGCGCATGACCTCCATTTCGTATTCCTTCCAGCCGAGCAGGGATTCTTCGATAAGAATTTCCGAGACGGGCGACAAATCCATGCCGCGCTTGGCGAGGTCCTCAAATTCATCACGGTTGTAGGCAATGCCGCCGCCAGTACCGCCGAGCGTGAACGCGGGCCTGATGATGACGGGAAACCGGCCAATCTTTTCCGTTACGGCGCGGGCTTCCTCCATGTTGTGCGCGGTGCCGGAAATCGGCACGTCCAGGCCGATAGACAGCATCAAATCCTTGAACGCCTGACGGTCTTCGCCTTTATGAATCGCCTCCGCCTTGGCGCCAATCATTTCGACGCCATATTTTTTCAGGATTCCGGAGCGGTGCAAGTCCATGGCGGTGTTGAGCGCCGTTTGACCACCGAGCGTCGGGAGCAGAACCAGTTTGCCCTTAGCACCAAGTTTTTTCATTTCGGCTTTTTCGCGCACAATGATTTTTTCAACACATTCCGGCGTGATTGGCTCAATGTAGGTGCGGTCGGCAAACTCCGGGTCAGTCATGATGGTAGCCGGATTGGAATTCACGAGCACGACACGGTAGCCCTCTTCCTTGAGCGCTTTGCAGGCCTGGGTGCCGGAATAATCGAATTCGCACGCCTGACCGATGATAATCGGCCCGGCGCCGATGATGAGGACGGAATGAATATCAGTGCGCTTGGGCATCTCGCCAAATTAACGATTTATGATTTACGATTTACGATTTTAAAAATCCAAACCGCTGCGCGTTTGGTCGCCGAAATTCGGGCTCATCCAACCGCTGTCCAAAACGGTCATTGATGAAACACGAATTCAACGCCGAGCGAAAGAAAATTGCGGGCGCTTAACCAAGGCGGCTGCGTTTCAATCTGACCCGGCTGTTTTGATTCTTGACCCAAAACCCCGTGATTAATACCCTTTTGCGTCTGCATAAACCGGTTCAGTTTCTTCGCAAGCAGTCAGGGGCATTCCCCGAGTCAAATTCGCGAATCGCCGCCGCAGACCCGTTGGCGGAAGTTGGTTGCAGCAAATATGTTTAATAAACGCTGGTTAAGACAGATTCCTGATATCGGAGAAGGGGCAAGTTTCCTCCGCAAATGGGGCTTCATCGGCATTTTGGTCGGCCTTGGCGCGGGGTTCGGAGCCTTGGCATTGATTTGGTTTATCCAACTGATTTCCCACTATCTGCTCGGCAATCTGGTCGGCTATACGCCGCCGATGCCGGGCGGCGAGGGTGGCGAGGGTGAATATGTTTTCCAAATGACCCGGCCGTGGCTGCTGCCGCTGGTCACGGGTGGGGCCGGGCTGGTCAGTGGTTTTCTCGTCTGGAAATTTGCCCCGGAAACGGCGGGCATCGGCACCAATGCGGCCATCCGGGCGTTTCATGCCAATGAGAAGATTAAAATTCGAACGTCACTCTTCAAACTGGTCACCTCCGCCCTCACCATCGGAGGCGGTTTGACCTCCGGACGCGAAGGTCCCGTCGCGCAAATCGGGGCCGCGACCGGCGCCTGCATCGCCGATGCCCTCAAGCTCACGGTGCGGGAACGCAACATTGCCCTCGCGGCGGGATTGGGAGCGGGCATCGCCGCCATTTTCAAAGCGCCGCTCGCCGGCGCCATCATCGGCGCGGAAATCTTTTACACGGAGGATTTCGAGGTGGAAGCGCTGGTGCCCGGCCTGATTGCTTCGGTGGTCGGCTATACTATTGTCGGCTCGGTCATGGGATTTCAGCCCATCTTCAACCCGCCGGCCGAATTAATGCAATTTGACCATCCCTGGTCGCTGATTTTGTTCGCCCTGTTGGGTGTGGGTTGCGCCCTGCTGGCGCGATTTATGTTCAGCTTCTATTTTCGCACCGAGCGTTTCTTCAAACGTTTTCCCTTGTGGCTGGCAACGGCCATCGGCGGCTTCTGCACGGGTCTGATTGGTCTGGCCATTTATTCCGTGCTCGGAACCGGCTACGGCTGGGCGCAATTCGCCATCACCCAAAACGCCGCCCTGTTGCCGCCGGTGATGATGCTGGTGGCGGCGTTCGCGGAAATTGTGGGCGCTTCGTTGACGCTGGGTTCGGGCAATTCCGGCGGTGTTTTCGGTCCCAGCGTGGTGACGGGCGGAATGTTCGGCGGCGCTTTTGGTTGCGCGGTGGTTCATTTCTTCCCTTCATTGCACGCGCATGCCGGCGACTTTGCCATCGTGGGCATGGTAGCGTTTTTCGCCGCCGCTGCCAAAGCGCCGATTTCCACCATCATCATGATTTCGGAAATGACCGGCGGTTATGCCCTTTTGGCCCCGGCCATGTTCGCCGTGGTCACGGCCTTTATTCTCTCGGGCAAACGCACCATCTTCCCGGCGCAGGTCCATAGCCGGATTGATTCGCCCTTTCACGCCGACGAATTCGAGCCGATTGTGCTGCACCACGTCAAGACCAGCGACGTCATGATTCATCTGCCGGTCTGTCTCAACATCAACACCTCCGTCGCCGATGCCATCAGCTTGATGGGCGATTACGGCCTCAGCGGTTTGCCGGTGGTGGAGCAACACAAACTGTGCGGTCGCGTGACCTTGTTGGCATCCCATCGGGTGCCGGAAGAAAAACGCCAGGGTACCCAAATCAGGGAAATCATGACGCCTGAAATGTACCGGGCCTACCCTGACGAAGACCTGTTCACCATTCTCAAACGATTTGCCGCTCACGACGTTGGCCATTTGCCGGTAGTGACGCGGAAGCGGCCGGATTATCCCATTGGCTTGATCACCCGCTCCGGCCTCTGGACGGCTCTGGAAACCGCCCGGGAACAACGCGCTATGCGGCAGGAAAAGTCAGATGTGGCGCAGGGAATAGTGGCGTAAATCCGTCCCGCTTTTGGCCGGAGCAGTTAAAGTAATCGCGCTTGATTTCCCGCCGACGCTTTCAGGCCAAGTTTCTGATAACCTAATTCCGTCGCCACACGGCCTTGAGGTGTGCGGTTGAGATAGCCTTCCATGATGAGATATGGCTCATAGACTTCCTCAATCGTGTCCGGTTCCTCGCCAACGGCAACCGCCAGTGAATTGACACCGACAGGTCCGCCGCTGAATTTCACAATGACGGCTTCGAGGATGCGTTTGTCCATTTCGTCGAGGCCGCTCTGGTCAATTTCCAGCATCGCCAGCGCCTTGTCCGCGACTTCGGCAGTGATGCGGCCATCGTGCCGGACCTGGGCGTAATCGCGAACGCGTCGGAGCAGATTGTTGGCGATGCGCGGCGTGCCGCGGCTGCGCCGGGCGATTTCATGCGCGCCCGCCGGCTCGATTTCCACCTTCAACAGGCGTGCTGAGCGGACAATGATCGTCTCCAAATCCGCGGCCACGTAATAATCCAGCCGCTCGCGCACCGCGAAACGCGTGAGCAACGGCGCGGTGAGCAGGCCGCTGCGCGTCGTCGCGCCAATGAGCGTGAACCGCGGCAGATTGAGTCGCACGCTGCGCGCGTTTGGTCCTTGGTCAATGATGATGTCCAGTTTGAAATCCTCCATTGCCGGATAAAGGTATTCCTCGATGGTCTTTTGCAGGCGATGGATCTCGTCAATGAACAACACGTCACCTTCTTCAAGATTCGTGAGCAGACCGGCCAGGTCGCCCGCCTTTTCAATCGTCGGACCGCTGGTGCTTTTAAGATTCGCGCCCATGGCCTTGGCGAGGATGTAGGCCAGCGTGGTTTTGCCGAGGCCGGGCGGGCCGTTCAACAAAATGTGGTCCAGCGCTTCCTTGCGCTTTTTTGCGGCGGCTACGGCGATTTCCAGCCGCTCCTTGACCTTGGGCTGGCCGGTGAATTCGGAAAAGAGCGACGGACGCAGCGTCAGCTCCAGCGCCACGTCGGGTTTGTTCAAAGTGGAAATCGGCCGTTCAGACATTGTGTTGAGAATGGAAAATGCGCCGCCCGGCGGCAAGCGCGATTCCATCGCCGTTTGAATTCCGCTACGGCAATTTACCTTCTCCTTCTTGCCATGCCGAAGTGGTAGCCGCCGTGGACGCGCGAGCCACGGGCTTTGCCAGGAAAACCGCCGGATTTCTGGCCGGGTTTGCCTTCCTCGAACAGCACGGTGTAGCGGTAATCGAAATTTTCCAGCTTCACGCGCTGAATTTTCTGGCTGATGAAGCGTTCGATGGCGAAGACGTGGCTGGCGTCCTCGGCGGTCATGATGGTGAAGGCGTCGCCGCTTGCCTCGGCGCGGCCCGTGCGCCCGATGCGATGGATGTAATCCTCCGGATGCTGCGGCACGTCGTAATTGACGACGTGGCTCACGTCCGCGATGTCGAGTCCGCGCGCGGCGATGTCCGTGGCGACGAGCACCTCGTAGCGTCCTTCACGAAAGCCGCGCAAGGCCTGTTCGCGTTCGCGTTGGGTGCGGTTCGAGTGCAGCACGGCCACGGCGTGGTTGTTACGCTTGAGTGTGTGCGCGACACGGTCGGCACCGTGCTTGGTGCGGCAGAAGACCAGCACCGAGTTGTAATTCACGCGTTTTAACAGTTCCAACAGCAGGTCGGTCTTTTGCGAATCGGATACGGGATAAATAACGTGCTTTACCGTTTCGGCGGGCGTCCGGCGCGCGCCAATCTCAATGGTTTCGGGATGGTGCATCGCCCATTGGATGAGCGTTTCAATTTGCGGCGGAATGGTGGCGGAAAACAATGATGTGTGACGTTGGCGTGGGCATTTCTCGACGATGCGGCGCACGTCGGGCAGAAATCCCATATCGAGCATCCGGTCGGCCTCGTCGAGCACCAGAAATTGGACCTTGTCCAGCCGCACTGTGCCGCGTTGGAGGTGATCCAGCAAACGGCCCGGCGTGGCGACAAGGATGTCCGTGCCCGCGCGCAACTCATCGTTTTGCCGGCCGTAACCAACGCCGCCGAAAACGACGGTGGTTTTCAAATTGGTAAAGCGGGCATAATCGTGGAAGGCGGTTTCCACCTGCGCGGCGAGTTCACGTGTCGGTTCCAGAATCAATGCGCGCGGGCCAGCGGAATTATGCTGGCCGAGCTTAGCGAGAATCGGCAGGGCAAACGCGGCGGTCTTGCCGGTGCCGGTCTGGGCGCTGCCGATGACGTCGCGCCCGGCGAGTACGAGCGGAATGGCGCGAAGCTGGATGGGCGTCGGCTGGGTGTAACCCGCCGCGCGCACACCATCGAGAACTGCCGGAGCAAGGCCTAACTTACTGAAAGGCATGTATGAAATTAGCAGGGTGGCAGCTTAAAGGAAGCAAGGAATTTATCGGAGGGGCGAGTTCCAAGAGCGCCATTTACACCTCGAGAAGTCAGGGACTCGTATAACTCGTCCCTCCGATGAAAATTGTCATGACGGCGACTCGACGGCTTCTTCAGTCGTTTCATCAGGAGGCGTAACAGCGGATTCAGGCGGAGCAGGTTCAGCCGCCGCAGCGGATTCAGCTGCCGGGGTCGGAGTTTCGGCTGAAGCAGCGACGGCCTCGGTTTGCGATACGGATTCGGTCGCCGAAATGACTTCGCCCTCCGCTACCGATTTTTCTTCAACCGGTTTCTTCTCCGGCTTGGGCGGTTTGGGCGCGGGTTTCTTGGCGGTTTCCAGCTGTCCGTCGGCAAATTCAATCACGTGACCCTGATGTACGAGCCAATGTAAATCGGCGATGATGGTGTTTTGTTCCGGTGTCGGTTCGGCGGCGGCAGGAACGTTGGGAGTCCCGCCTTCAGGTGGTTCTCCTGAGCCAGCCGCCTGAAGGCGGGACTCCGAACCTTGTGCCTCTGCTTCAGGCTTGATTTCGATGACCGCCGGCTGAGGCGTCGGCGCGAGGGTCTCAATCAACTGCCGCCGGCTGCATTTCGGGTGCGCATTGATATGGGTGATGATGCGTTTGATGTTTTCCGACACCGGCGTGGTTTCGAGGTCGAGGAACTGCGGGCGGGCGACGGAAACGTGGGTAAAGGTCTTGTTGACCTTGAAAAACTGCAGGCCATGTGTGGCGAATTGCCGGCTGAGTTCGGTGGCCAGTTGCAGTGGAAAATGTCGTTGCTGCTCCCACTCCGTGCGCACGAGCCGCTGCAACTCGCGGTTGCGCAAATTGCGGCTCGGCACGCCGGCGACCGTGTGTGACTCGGCGGATTTGATAATCGTTTCCTTGTGAACGGCGCGGAAATGTTTTCCCACTTCATCGAGGTTCGGCAATTTGAGTGGTTCGGGCACGTTAAGCACGACGTACTCGGTTTTGAAACTCTGTTCTTCAATCCACTTTTTAACGACCGCCTCCTCCTTCACGATTTTCACGCGCGCCTTGAAGGCGTCGAACGGCATCCGGGCAAACCGCTCGGCGTGCAATTTGCGCAGCCGGTTCTGGTAATCGTGATGGTTCGGCGGGCCGAGAATCACCCCGCTCATGCCGCACTGCGCGACAAAGGTGTAGGTGCCCTTCGGCGGCTCGGTGGCCGTGCGTTCGGCCTGATAAAACGTGGCAAAATGATTTTTCAGGATATGCGCAACCGCCTCGTCTTCGCTCAACCACGGTGTATCGTCGAGCGCGCAGACAAACAATGGCTGCGCGACGGCGCCATCGGGCTTTTTCTTCATCGCCAGACGAACCGCATAGCGCTCCGGCTTTTGCAGAACGAGTTGCGCAATCTGGAACAGCGGATAGGCACGACCCGTCATCTTGATCTGGCGCGCGAGGGATTCGACGCCTTTTTCATCCGGCAAAAAGGTGACGGTGATTTCCGGCAACGGCGCAGGCGGTTCGGCGCGTTCATCCCGCAAAGCGGGGCGCCGGTCCTCACGCCGGCCAGGACCCTTTTTGCGGTCGCCGAACTTCGGACCGGAACGCGGCGGACGGGGACCGCGACGTTCGCCGAACGATTCGCCGCGCGGTCCTCCGCGACGGCCTTCGCGCCGGCGGTCGCCGCGTTCGGCGGGTTCGCCGGCAAATTTTTCATAGCGATTGGCCTCCGGCTTTTCCTGCGCCCACGCCGGCTGGAACAAATTCTCCAAATCAAGGCCGAGATCGGGAATGCTGCTCATGGGAAACGACTTTGCACCGTCAGGCCGATGCGCGCTGGGTGAGGATGGCGCTCACGATTTTTTGGGCGAGCGCAGGGTTTTCGGCGAGCGCCTTTTGCGCGGCGTCTTTGCCCTGGCCGATCAATTCGCCTTCGAATTGCAGCCACGCGCCTTTTTTGGCCACCACGCTTGATTCCACTCCCACGTCCAGGATGCTGCCTTCCTGGTTGATGCCGTGGTTGTACAGGATGTCAAACTCGGCCTCGGCGAACGGCGGCGCGACCTTGTTTTTGACAATCTTGACGCGGACATGATTGCCGATGGCATTGCCGGCAGCGTCCTTGAGCGTGTCTTTGCGGCGGATGTCGATGCGCACGCTGGCGTAAAATTTCAGCGCCTTGCCGCCGGGCGTCGTTTCCGGATTGCCGAACATGACGCCGACTTTTTCGCGCAATTGGTTGGTGAAGATGCAGGTGGTCTTGGACTTGGCCAAAATCGCCGTGAGCTTGCGGAGCGCCTGGCTCATCAATCGCGCCTGCATGCCCATCGTGGCCATGCCCATTTCGCCTTCGAGTTCGGCCTTGGGCACCAATGCCGCCACGGAATCAATCACGATAACATCCAGCGCATTCGAGCGCGCGAGCGTTTCGCAAATCGTCAGCGCCTCCTCGCCGGAATCCGGCTGCGACACGAGCAAATCGTCGAGGTTCACGCCCAGCTTCTTTGCGTAACCCGGGTCAAGGGCGTGTTCGGCGTCAATGAACGCCGCCAGCCCGCCACCCTTTTGTGCGTTGGCAATGACGTGCAGCATGAGCGTGGTTTTACCGGAGGATTCTGGACCGAAAATTTCCACGACCCGGCCCCGCGGCACACCGCCGACGCCCAGTGCCAGATCCATCGCCAGCGAGCCGGTCGGGATGACGTCAATTTTCACCTGCGCCCGCGCGTCACCGAGGCGCATGATGCTGCCTTCGCCGTAACTTTTGGTGATGGTGGCGATGGCGGCGTCCAGTTCGCGCGAGCGTGATGCGGTGGGTTTGGTTTCGGCGGCGGATTTGTCGGCGGCTTTCGCAGGCATAAATTTTGGGGCGGTTTCGTTGTTGGTCGTCCGAAGTGAAACATTAGTAAATTGGCCCTGGATAGTCAAACCCTGGATGAAGCCACAAAGAATCGTTTACAAGTTGAAAATCACCGCCACCTTCGGCAGTTTGCCGATGTGAAGTTTGCCAAGTATTACGCGTTGTTCCTGGCAGTGGCATTGGTGGCCGGTTGCAAAAAAGCCGAAACCACACCGGCGAAGCCGGTGGCGAATCATTGGGAACCGACTCAGGCGCAACCAAAACTGCCCACGCTGAAGATTTATCTGGGCGCGGAAACACTGAATGCCGAACTGGCGACCACCCTGCGTGAAGTGATGACCGGCATGATGTTCCGTACCAATATCACCGACCAATCCGCCATGCTGTTCATTTTTAACAAACCATTCCAGGCTTCATTCTGGATGAAAAACTGTCCCCATTCCCTTTCTGCCGCCTATATCGGTCCCGACGGAATAATTCAGGAAATTCACCATCTCGAAAAGAACGACACCAACTCCGTCGTGGCCGCGAGCGACAACATCCAATACGTTTTGGAAGTCAACGACGGCTGGTTCCAACGACACAACATTAGCACCGGCACGCTGGTTCGCACGGAAATCGGTTCCTTCCAGCAAACGTTCTTCCGAAACCGTTAATGACTTCACGAGCTAAATCCGAGAAGCTTTTCGCCGAGGCCTTGAAATTTATTCCCGGTGGCGTGAATTCGCCGGTGCGCGCGTTCCGCGCCATTGGCGGGCAGCCATTCTTCGTCAACCGAGCCAAGGGCGCACGCGTTTGGGACGTGGACGGCAACGAATACATTGATTACGTCTGCACGTGGGGACCGGCGATTCTCGGCCACGCGCATCCGAAAATCATTACCGCTGTCAAGGCCGCCGCCAATCGCGGCACAAGCTTCGGCATCCCTAATCCTTTTGAAGTCAAAATGGCCCGGCTGATTTGTTCGCTGGCGCCAAGCGTGCAAAAGGTGCGCATGACCAATTCCGGCACCGAGGCCTGCATGAGCGCCATCCGCCTCGCGCGCGGTTTCACCCGACGCGACAAAATCATCAAGTTCGACGGCTGCTATCACGGCCACGCGGATTCGCTGCTGGTCAAGGCCGGCAGCGGCGCGCTCACCTTTGGCAATCCGGACAGCGCAGGCGTCCCGGCGGCGTTCACGCAGCACACCATCGTCCTGCCGTTCAACGATGTTGATGCGGTGAAAGCCGCGTTTGACGCGAATAAAAATCAAATCGCCGGCATCATCGTCGAGCCGGTGCCGGGCAATGCCGGAGTTTATTTGCCCAAACCGGGTTATTTGGAATTCCTCCGTGAAATCACACAGGCCAATGGCGCATTGCTGATTTTTGACGAAGTGATGACGGGTTTCCGGCTTGCGCCCGGCGGCGCCCAGGAGCGGTTCAATATCACGCCGGATTTGACGTGCTTCGGCAAAATCATCGGCGGCGGCCTGCCGGTCGGCGCATTTGGCGGGCGCGCGGACATCATGGATTTGCTCGCGCCGCTGGGACCGGTTTATCAAGCCGGAACGTTGAGCGGTAATCCGCTGGCGATGGCGGCGGGCATCGCGGCACTGGAGGAGCTGAACCGTCCAAAGTCCAAAATCCAAAGTCCAAAGTCAAAGCGCGCGCTGGATGATTCTTATTCGCGGCTCGAAAAATTGGGCGCGCAACTGGAAGCGGGCATGAAAGACGCCGCAAAGGCCGCAAATGTTCCAGTGCAATTCAACCGATGCGGCTCGATGTTCTGTGCCTACTTCACGAGCAAGCCGGTTCACAATCTGGCCGACGCGTTGAAGAGCGACCGCGCGCGGTTCGCCAAATTTTTTCACGGAATGCTGGCCGAAGGCATTTACCTCGCGCCCTCGCAATTCGAAGCGGGCTTCCTTTCCACCGCGCACACGGCGGCGGACATTGACAAAACGGTCAAAGCGGCAGCGACCGTTTTGCGCGGGTTGTAACCTTTATTTTTTAGGGTCGTCTCACAAGCTATGATGCTGCGTCATGCTGGCGCGGCGCGAAAGAACAAATCGAGTGAAAGAAAAAAACTTATGAAAGCCACCAAAATGACGCTAATTACCGCGTTGGCGGTGGGCAGTTTGCTGGCGCTGAGTCCGGCTTTGCGCGCGGATGATGCCACGAACACACCGCCTTCCGCGCCCCCGGCAGGCGGCCCGCCTCCCGGTGGTCCACATGGACCCGGCATGAGAGGCCGTCAGAACTTCGACCGCCTGGCTGAACAACTCAACCTGACTGACGAGCAAAAACCGAAGGTCCAGGCGATTTTCGAAAGCCAGCGGGAACAAATGCGCGACCTATGGCAGGACCAAAGCCTGTCGCGCGAAGATCGCATGGCCAAGATGAAATCCATCCGCGAAGCGACCGACACGAAACTGAAAGCGGTGCTCACGATTGACCAGTATAAAAAGTTGCAGGACATGCGGCCCATGATGGGTGGCCCGCGACACGGCCAGCCGCCGGGTGGTCCGCCTCCAAAC
>Ga0335077_10011232_pt1 | contig 11185 bp, 10 predicted proteins | sample Lox_Sample_31_FD_207151 | JGI IMG/M metagenome (GOLD analysis project Ga0335077, IMG submission 207151) | Soil microbial communities from Loxahatchee National Wildlife Refuge, Florida, United States - Lox_Sample_3.1 | ecosystem: Environmental > Terrestrial > Soil > Wetlands | place: USA...
ACGGCGGGGTTGGTGAGTGCTGTGCTGATCTTTGGTGTGCTGATCGGCACCCTGGTGCAACCTCTGCAGGCGGATAACTCTGACGTTCCGCTGATGATGAGCACGGCCCCGCAACTGGCGCAGGCGGCCCTCGAACCGCTGGAGTCCATCCACGATGATTCGCTGGTCATTGAAGCCTATGTAGGCTCCGACGGGCGAGTACAGGACTATCGCATCATTTCCGACCCGGCTGACCCCTCCAAAGTCGCACCCCAGGTGAAGACAATGATGCTCGACATGATGGTCTTCGCGCGTTTCCGTCCCGCGACCTCGATGGGACGGCCCACAGCAGGGCGCGCGGTACTGGCGTTTTCCAGGATCAGTGTGCGAGGGTGAAAAGCTTCCAGCTGTCGACCTTTTAGCTTTTAGCTAGGGTTCGCGTTTGCGGAAAGAATGTCGATCTTCTGCTTTCTAGTCTTTCATTTCTCTCTGCGGATGCCGGAAAGTATCGGGCCAGCAGCCACAAGCGTCCCGCATTGACCCTCCACTCGGAACCCCTTAAACTTGACAGTAGCCTACGCCCTGCCAGTCCCCGGGAGGAACCCTGAACCTGAAGTTGCGAAGCGTGCTGTGTACGGCCCTGCTTGGGTTGCTGGTGCAGGTGTCGCGGGCAGATAACCCTCCGCAAGTGGTCCTCGAGACAAACGAGGCGCTGTTTACGGTGTTGGCCGCTATCAACCACTGCGGCTATGACATCGAACTGAACGGCTCCCATCCCTTGCGAGCGCAGATTCGCTCCGAGGTCAAGAAGACGCTCGAGGCAGCTCCCGATTCTGCCGAGACCATCCAGGCCATGTGCCAGGTTTACAACGAGCACGCGCAGCCGGACCCTTCCCGTACCCTGGCGCAGTATGTGTCCCTGGCACTGTTTCTCAATCCGCCGCCGGAATTGACTGTAAAGGTGAAGGAAGCGGACCTGCCGCCCGACGCGGCAGGGCTGCTGGGCATAGTGCCCCTGCTGCAGAAGTTCTACAGTGTTGCCGGTTTGCACGCCATCTGGGAACGTCACCGCGACGCCTACGGGGCATTATCGGATGCTTATCACGAGCCGCTTTCCAAAATGCTGTTCGACACGGAAATCTACCTCAAGGTGCCTTCCGGCTCCTACCTGGGGCGTAGCTTTACCGTGTTCTTTGATCCGCTGGGCGCGCCCAGCCAAACCAACGCGCGCAACTACGGCGCGGACTATTACATCGTCATCTCTCCCGGCGCCGGCTCCGCCGTGAAGACGGCGCAGATTCGGCATACCTATCTGCACTATCTCGTCGATCCCCTGGCGCTGAAGTATCCGGCGGAGACGAAACGGCTCGAACCCCTGCTCAACGCCACTCGCACCGCGCCGCTGGATGAAAGCTTCAAGAGCGATATTTCGCTGCTGGCGGCCGAGTGTTTCATTCGAGCAGTCGAGGCGCGCACTGCCGGCAACAGCAAGACCCCGGAAGCAGACCGGCTGAGAGCAGTGGATGACTCGCTGGTGCAGGGCTATGTCCTGACGCGCTATTTCTATGATGCTCTTGCCGGATTCGAGAAGGATCCTGCCGGACTGCGCACGGCTTATGGGGAAATGTTGGCTCACATTGAGGTGGGTAAGGAAAGCCGGATGGCGGGCCAGATCCAGTTTGCGGCGCGGTCAGACCCGGAACTGCTGCACCTGTCGCGGCCCGCGGAGAACAAGACCTTGGTGATGGCGGAGGAGCGCCTCGCGACCGGCGACAAGGATACGGCGCAGAAACTGGCCCAGCAGGTGTTGGACGAGAAGACGGAAGATCCCGGGCGGGCACTGTTCATCCTGGCGCAGGTGGCGGCCGCCAGCAGCAATATGGATGGCGCCCGCAACTACTTCGAGCGCGCGCTGGAGGTTGCGCATGAGCCCAAGGTGGTGGCCTGGTCGCATATCTACCTGGGGCGGATTTTCGATTTGCGGGAAGAGCGCGACGAGGCCGTGGTCCACTACAAGGCGGCATTGAACACCGGGGCCGCCCTGCCGGGAGTGAAAGATGCCGCCGAGCGCGGTTTGCAGCAGCCCTACGAGCCGCCGCGCCCCCAGCAATGAGACGGGAAGCGAGAACTGGTTTTACGCACAGGAGAACGCGATAATAGCTGGTCGCATACAGGGTTGTGGCCTGCGCGTTATGTATGATTGCGGGCATGCGGCGGTCTGGAGATCGTGATTCAAGGAGAGAGCATGAAGCAAGTGATCATGGTAGTCGTAGTGCTGGCCCTGGCAGCCGGGCTTTGGGCGCAGCAGACGCAGACCCAGCCGGCCACGGCTCCCGGCGCGGCCGCCCAGGGCACAACGCAGCCCGCAGCGAAACGGCCGCCACAGGCCAAGACGCAGCCGGAATTCGACGCCTACAACGCTGCCAAGGCCCTGGCGAATAATCCGCCCGAGATGGAGAAGGCGGTCGATGACTTCTCCACCAAATTCCCCAACAGCGAACTCACCATACTGTTGGATCGCGATCTTATGCATGGTTATCAGGCCGCGAACAATGCCGACAAAATGCTGGAAATCGGCCGCAAAGTGCTCAAGCTTGATCCGGATGACCCGGAGGCCCTGATCGGCGTGGCGGAAGTGCTGTCGGAACGCACCAAGGAATCGGACCTGGACAAAGACCAGCGGCTGGCTGAGGCAAACAAGTTGGCCTCGCACGCGCTCGAGACCATCGACACCGATATCGTCGTGCCCGCGGGAACTCCGCAGGAACGAGTGGATGCGTACAAGGGATTTTTGCGCTCCAGCGCGGATGCCATTCTGGGCACGCTGGCATTTAATGCATCGAAGTACGCGGAAGCGGAAGGCCATTTCCGCAAGTCCATTGAGGCGTATCCAGCGCAGCCTGATCCAGTGGTGGTACTACGCCTGGCTGTGGCTTTGGACCAGCAATCAAAGTATCCCGACGCGCTGAAGGAAGCGAATCACGCGGTAGAGCTGACTCAGGAGAACACTCCGGCCGGAACGGCGGCGCGTCACGAGCGCGATCGACTCATCCAGCTCACCGGCGGCATTCCGGAGTCCTCTTCTCCGTCGCCAGCCACGCCTAAGTAGCGTGACGCTGGCGTCAGTCCAGGTCGGGATTCCCCTTGCCGGGACCGGCCTGCAAGGCGCAGGCTCTGTGGCCGGAGCCTCCGCCAAACGTGATTCATGAGGTCCAGAAACATCGCGGAGCTGGAGCAGGCTTTAGGGCACCATTTCGGGCGACCGGAACTGCTGCAGCAGGCCCTGACCCACTCCTCCCTCGCCCGCGAACAGGAAGCAGCCAATCCCACGGCTGCGCCGGCGGGTGATAACGAGCAATTTGAGTTTTTGGGGGATGCGGTGTTGGGCTTCATCACAGGCGAGGAACTGTTCCACCGCTTTCCGCATTTCCACGAAGGACAACTCTCCAAGCTGCGTGCCCACCTAGTGAGCGAGAAACACCTGGTGCGCGTGGCCCAGCAACTAGACCTCGGCGATTTCCTTCACCTGGGGCGCGGTGAGGAAAAGAGCGGCGGACGAACCAAGAGGGCCCTTCTGGTAGACGCTCTGGAAGCGGTGTTAGCGGCTCTCTATCTGGATGGAGGGATGGATCCGGTGCGCCGTGTGGTCCTCGACCAGATTCTTTTGCCCGAGCTCGAGAACTTGGCGCGTAATGGCCACAGCCTGCCGGTCACGGACTACAAGTCGGCACTGCAGGAAAAACTGCAGGCGATTGGCTTCCCGCAGCCGTCCTATATTCTGGTGAAGCAGCAGGGCCCGGAGCACCAGAAGACTTTCACCGTCGAAGTCCGGCTGCCGGTAGGCGCTTCCGAAAGCAAGGCGGAGTTCGTGGGCCGTGCGGAAGGCTCGACCAAGAAGAACGCTGAACAGGATGCTGCCCGCCAGGTGCTCGAGCATCTGGCCCAGGCCGGGGTTGGGAGTCCAGCGTCTCTCGACAAAGGACGCACCTGACTATGGCCCCCGGCACACCCACCAAACACCCGGCCTGGACAGGTTCGATTCAATCCCTCCTCTGCACGGTGGTGATCGCCGTCTTCATCATCACCTTCGCCGTCCAGGCGTTTCAAATACCTTCCGAGTCCATGGAGGAGACCCTTCTGGTGGGCGATTACCTGCTGGTGGATAAATTCCGCTACGGCGCGAGTTCCTCGGATAGTTCCTTATTGCCCTACCGGCGTGTTCGCCGCGGAGACATTATCGTGTTTAAATATCCCGTGGATCCCCGCCAGCACTTCGTCAAAAGGGTGGTTGGAATCCCCGGAGACCATCTCCGCATAGTCAACCGCCAGGTGTACATCAACGGAAACCCGTTCCACGAGCCTTATGTTCATTACACCCATGCCGATTACAAGATTTTCCGGGATGAATTCCCCCGCTTGAATGTGCCTGAGCCGGGCATGGAGGGGCGGTGGTGGGAGCAGATGCAAAAACTGGTGGAGGACGGACAACTTATTGTCCCGGAAGGGAATTACTTTGTTCTGGGTGATAACCGCGACGATAGCCAGGACAGCCGCTACTGGGGATTTGTGCCCCAGGAGAACATCGTAGGGCGGCCTTTGCTCATCTACTGGTCGGTGCGGGCGGCCAGCGAAGAACCGGGCGTCGAGCGGTCGGCGGGTGATAAACTCATTCACTTCGCTTATACGGCGGCCCATTTGTTTCAAATGACTCGCTGGAACCGCACCTTCCGGATAGTCAATTAGGGCGCATCCCCTGAACGGAAAAGACTCGAGTGGCCAAAAAAGACAAAAAACAGCCGGAAAAACCTCCCGAAACCACGGTGGAGTTCCTGGCTTCTCTGGCGGCGGTTCTGGTGACTGGCCTGTTCATCATCACATTCGTGGTGCAGGCGTTCGAAATACCTTCCAGTTCGATGGAGAACACCCTGTTGATCGGCGACCATGTGTTCGTCAACCGGGTGCAATTCTCGCCAAAGACAAAATGGGTGGGACCCATTCTTCCTTATCGTGATATTCGGCGGGGCGATATCGTGGTCTTCCTCTCCCCTGCGGAGCCTGGGCTCTACGTGGTGAAGCGTATCATGGGGATTCCCGGGGACCGCATCCATCTGCGGGACGGGGTGGTTTACCGCAACGGGCAGAAGCTGGAAGAGCCGTATCTGCATCCGCCGGGGGGCGAAATGCCCGACCCGCTGCGTGACAATTATCGTGATAACTTTCCGGCTGCGCCGGCGCCTGACTATGTCGGCGTAACGCCCGCCTGGAGACTGTTGATGCCCAAGTACATCGAGGGAGACGATCTGGTAGTTCCCCCGGATAGCTACTTCGGCATGGGCGATAACCGCGATGTGAGCCTGGACAGCCGTTACTGGGGATTCATTCCGAGGGCCAACGTGATCGGCCGGCCGATGTTTATTTACTGGTCTTTCGAGACTCCTGCCGACCAGTATCAGCAAACCGAACTGAGCCAGCGCCTCGGCTTCCTCGCCCACGTGGTGCTGCACTTCTTCGACGAGACCCGCTGGCGGCGTACACTCAAGGTAGTACAGTGAACTTCCTGCGATCCAAACGGGGCTTGGCCGCCGCCGGCGTGCTGTTGTTGCTGGCGCTGTTCCTGGTCCGCCCGGGCGCCAATCGCCTACGCAACCGGATTGTGGCATCCATCAGCCTGGCGGTTGGCAGGCCGGTGGAAGTTTCCTCCGTGAGCCTGCGCCTGCTGCCGCAGCCCGGCTTCGATCTGGAAGATTTCATCGTGCACGATGACCCGCGCTTCAGCCTGGAGCCGGTGGTGCGTGCCTCGGAAGTTACGGCGGTCTTGCGCGTCAGTTCCCTGCTGCGTGGCAAGCTCGAGGTCGCCCGCTTGAGTCTGACCGAGCCCAGTCTGAATCTGGTCCGCGACGGCCAAGGACACTGGAACCTCGAGACCCTGGTCGAGCGCGCGGCGCAGATCCCCGCGGCTCCCACTGCCAAGGCAAGCGGCGAAACTCGTCCCAGTTTTCCCTACATGGAAGCCGATGGCGGCCGCATCAATTTCAAGTTCGGCCAGGAGAAGAAGCCGTACGTTCTAACTGACGCAGACTTCGCGCTCTGGCAGGATTCTGAAAATACCTGGGGAATGCGGCTCCGAGCCCAGCCGATGCGAACGGACTTTAACCTGAGCGATACGGGCGTGCTTCGGGTGAATGGTACGTGGCAGCGTTCGGCGAGTCTCCGCGACACTCCGCTGCAATTCAATTTGCTGTGGGAACGAGCGCAACTGGGGCAGGTGACCAAGCTGGCGTACGGCAGCGACCAGGGCTGGCGCGGGGCCATTCAGGTCTCTGCGAACATGATCGGCACGCCGGGAAACCTGAAAATCACCGGCGCCGCCACCGTACAGGACTTCCGCCGTTACGACGTGCTGGGCGGCATCCCTATGCGCCTGGCGGCGCAATGCAGTGGACGCTACACCTCGGTGGACCACCGCTTGTTCGACCTGGCCTGCAGTGCCCCGGTAGGAAATGGGAAACTGGCGCTCGAAGGGACCCTAACCGGGCTGGTGCGGCCCCGCGCATACGGATTGGTGCTGACCGCTCACTCGCTTCCAGTGCAGTCGCTGGTTGCACTGGGACGGCGCGCTGGGCGAGGCGTTCCGCCTGACGTCACCGCTTCCGGAGTAGTAAATGCCCGTCTTAAGCTGACACGTTCGGAGGATTCGGAAGGCGGCGGCCCCTCGCTGGAGGGTGGAGGCGAAGCCACAGACTTTCGCCTGAAGCCGAGTGCGGGACGAGCGGAGCTGGCATTCGCGTCTATTCCCTTTTCTACGCGGCGGACGCCCGGTTCTGATCCGGCTCTGTCGTCTGTGGGCATCGATTTCGGGCCGCTCAATCTGAACCTCGGAAGGTCGGCCCCAGTCTCGGTGCGTGGACATCTGGCGCGCTTCGGTTATCTGCTGCAGGTGAGAGGTGAAGGTCAAGTGCGCCGCATTCTGCAAGCCGCCCAGACGATTGGCCTTCTAGCGCCCCCCATCAACGCCGAAGGCACGGCAAGAATGGATCTGCAGGTGGCTGGCGGCTGGAGCGCGGCAGCTCCGGCCCATACTTCCGGCAAGGCACAGATCCGGGCCGTGCGCGCAGAGGTTGCCGGCCTGAATGAGCCATTGGAGATTGCTTCCGCCGATCTTCTCCTTGGGACGGAGGAAGTCAAGGTCACTGCGCTCAACGCTTCGCTCGCGGGCAACGCCTGGCACGGCTCGCTGGTCCTGCCACGGCATTGCGGAAGTGCGGAAGAAAAGTGCGCGGTTCGCTTCAACCTCGGTGCCGATAGCATCGACACCGCGAGCTTGGGGCGGTTGGTGGCGCCCAGTCCGGCCCAGCCCTGGTATCGCTTTCTCCCCTCAGCCGCCAAGCCGCGTGTGCCTTTTCTGGCTGGGCTGCGCGCCCGCGGCAAGCTCGTGGTGAGCCGGTTGTCCATTCACGGTCTTTCTGCCAGCCGTGTAACAGCAGATGTTCAGTTGGACTCCGGAAATCTGCGGCTTTCTGATTTGCACGCCGACGTGCTTGGGGGATTGCACCGCGGCGAATGGACGGCTGACTTTACCGTGCAGCCGCCAGCTTACACGGGTAGCGGAGCTTTCGAACACGTCACGCTGGAAACACTTGCCGATGCTATGCACGATGACTGGATCACCGGCACCGCATCGGCGACGTTCGACGTGAAAGCTTTTGGCTCGTCCCTTCCGCAATTGCTGACATCGGCGAGCGGGCACTTGCAGGTGCAGGCTCGCGACGGGAGCTTTCCTCGCGTGATTTTGGTCCCCTCGGGAGGCCCGCTGATCGTCGAGCGATTTGCGGGGGACTTTCTCCTGGGAGAAAGCAAGCTGGAGCTCTCCGAGGGCAAACTGGAGGCGCCCGGTGGCATCTATCAAGTGAGTGGCACGGCTTCTCTGGCAAAGACGTGGAACCTGCAACTGACGCGCGACACCACTCACACCTTCAACATCACCGGAACCCTGGCCACTCCTCACGTGGAGCAGTCCACTCTCGCCGACACCCGCGCCGCCCTCAAGCAATGAGGCTTGTCGCCCGGCTCTTCGGAGTTATGGCGTTTTCATTCTTCGCCACGGCGGCTTTCTCCTCAAGCGATGCTGCCGTCGCCAGCATGGAGCGAAAGCTGCAGAACCTGGAAAGCAACGCGGCAGCCACTAAACCCGATCCCGCACCAACTGAATTCACCGAACAGGAAATCAATGCGTACTTTGCGGCCGGACGTGTGAAGCTTCCCTTGGGGGTGCAGTCGGTGGCGTTCCAGGCGCAGCCCGGCCAAATCAACGCCACATCCCGCGTGGATTTCGACCAACTCAAGGCGGGCCGAAGCTCGGCTAATCCGCTGTTAACCATCTTCAGCGGCATTCACCAGGTTGAGGTCTCCGCTCACGCGTACGGGATCAACGGTCAGGGGATGGTACAGGTGGAATCAGTGGCGCTCGATGGGGTAGAGATTCCGCGTTTCGTCCTGCAGCTCTTCGTAGAGAAATATGTGAAGCCAAGGTATCCGGCTGCGGGTTTGGATTCGCGCTTCGCGCTTCCCGAGAAGATTGATAGAGCAACCGTCGGCCTGCACAAGTTGACGGTAACCCAGAAATAGCGTAGGAAGGGCGCCCCCGGCTAAGAGTTTGGCTCCTGGCTGAATTCCTACCTGGTCGCAGTGGCAGACCTGGCCTGAGATTCCCGGCTTACCGCCTGAAGTTCTTTTTCCAAGGAAGAGAGGCGTTGCAGGATTTCGTGCATACGGAGGGTCATGCTGTGGATGGTCTCAGCCTGAGCGCGCGCGGAAGGAGGAAGCACACCCGGCTCCATCATCAGTTCAGAGTTGCCGAGTACCGACGTGAGTGCGTTGTTCAGGTTGTGCCGCATTTCAAGGATGTAACGCCCGAGGGTGGCCTGCAGCGTGAGCGCTTCGCTGGCTTGCTCCGCTCGTTGTGCACGTGCCTCAGCCTCGCAACGCCGCAATACCTCCGAACCCAGGAGCACCAGCACGTCCAGCCAGCCCTCATGCTGCCGCAGGACCATTGCGCTTAAGCGGGCTTCGCGCAATTGCTGCGCCGGACAGTTCTCTTCAAAAACGAATACCGCAGGTTTGCCGGCGATTTCCACGGCGGTGCGCACCGAGGCCAGCGTTCCCGGCCGCAGGGAAGCGACTATGGCCATGTCAAACGTCTCGGGATCCAGGGACTGACACAGATCGCTGCTCATGAGGGTGAAAGCCGGCACCTCACGCTCACCCTGCCAGCGTCCGGTCACCGCGTTGGCAAACGAGGCCTCGTCGGAAACGATCAGCACCGCAGGCTGCTGCAAGGTTTCTTCTCCGTTGATATCAGGCCCAGGGGAAACAGGTTGAATCAGGCAGCCGGTTTCTACTGCCCGGCAGAATTGTCTTGCTGTTTTTCCTGTTGCGCTTCAGTAGTACCGCTGGATGCGCTGGCGTCAGCGTCGGAGGTCTCGCCGGAACTCGAGGCCGCTGCTGCACGTGCGTGCACATGCTCGCCGGCGCGGGATTCCAGCCGTGCAACAGCCGTGTCGACGGACTCGCGCAGATCCACCAACATGCGCAGCGGCTGGCCGGTAGAGTATTCCGCCTGGAACATTGCCTTCCACGACTGGCAGATCATGCGCAGGCGCACGACCGGCTCATCCGCCGAAAACTGCGCCCGCCGGCAGTCGAGCATCGTGACTCCATGTTGTTCGAGCTGGCGCAAACCGTCCAGAATTGCATTCAGGTCGTGGTGCATCAAGCGGAAGAACGTGCGCCGCAGCAGGAAGTTGAAACGCGTAAAAGCGGCGAGCACCACCGGCTGCGAGAGATCTTCGCCCTCGGCAGACTTCAATTTTCTCCCCTTCTCCAGTACGCCGTCGTTGAGCAACTGGTCGAGTTTGGCGCATCCATCGGCGTTCCGGATGATGTCCTCCAGAGGATTGAGCCACTCGGGCAGCGTAGGCTCCAGCTTTCCAAGGACAGGCTCCAGGATCTCCGCTACGTACGCCAAAGTGACTTTTTCAGTTTCCAGCCTGGCCGGAGCACGGCTGGAAAAGAACTGCACCAGGAGGAACTCGATTTTGTCGCGGTCCGCGGGGGTAGGAGCAGGCTTGCGCAGATGATGGCGCAGCAGGGCTTCCAGGCCTTCGCTCGTCACCAGCGAACTGTTCTGCAGGAACTGGCGCAGTTGATGAACCTGCACCTGCCGGTCGGCGTTCACAAACCATTCGCGGAAGGCATCGATCGAGGCTTGATCGGGTGCGTCCTGCCCGGATTCCATTTCTGTACAGGAGGGCACCTCGATGACGAAATCGCGCGCCAGACCGGAGTAGAGGGAATGAGTGAGGCGTGCGTCACGCCGTTCGGCTTCGGGATCTTGCTGTGCTGGTAGAACGCTCATGATTTTACGATCCAATTAGAGACGGCATGTGTGAAGCGGGCCGCCACCGCGGTGCGCCCGGTGTTGTACTGCAGGGCCACGACGCAGGCTTCCGCATCCAGCGTACCGTCGGAATTCCGCAGCCGGAGTTTGTCGGCAAACTCCAGCGGCAGGGATGAAGCAAACAACACTTCCCGTGGTGTCCCATACTCGATGACCGTGCTCTCACTGAGCGTGTTGGCTTCCCCTACTACACGAACCAGGCGGACAGGAATGCGCACAGGAGTGGCGTCGGGAAAAAACTTGGCCAGCTTTGCCGTCGAGCTTTCCTGCGCGGATCGCGCCTTGGCTGTGCCATGTGATGGCAAAGGACACCTCAGGGAAATAGGGAAACGCGGCCTAGACCCGAGTCCGCCGGTTAGCGCGAGTCGGGCTGTCCAGACCGCAGGGAACGAGATGCACGAAGCCCGCCAAATCCGGCGTATTGGGAATTTCGATGTAAGCTATTGCCAGTCAATAAGTTGAGTTTTGTTGGGGCAGGATGGGGCATGTCCTGATTGCAGAACCGGTATCTCAATTCGAGACAACCCCGTCTCAGCCACGAGTTTGATTTCGAGACTCAGGCGGGGCAGCGGAGGTGAAGGGGCAGAACAAGACAATCACTGCCCAACCCCGAAAAGACTGCCTGCGATTGATGTACAACAACGGAGGTTCGCCATAGTTCTGTGCTGCAGCATCGGAGGCGCTACTGCAATCTCGGACTTCCCGTCGGCATCGAATGTCTGGAACCGATGTTGTAGCGCTTCAACTTGC
>Ga0335077_10011234_pt1 | contig 11185 bp, 9 predicted proteins | sample Lox_Sample_31_FD_207151 | JGI IMG/M metagenome (GOLD analysis project Ga0335077, IMG submission 207151) | Soil microbial communities from Loxahatchee National Wildlife Refuge, Florida, United States - Lox_Sample_3.1 | ecosystem: Environmental > Terrestrial > Soil > Wetlands | place: USA: Florida...
GCTCAGAGAATTCGTGCAGACATGGTGGAAACCCTATTTGCGGCGTAAGGGTGTAAAGCTCTCGACGGAGAGCAATTATGAATCCGTCTTGAACTTGCACATCTTGCCCGCGTTCGGTGATTTGCGAATTGTGGACATTGTTCCCTTGCACGTCGAGGAGTTCTCGCAAGTGAAGGTCGCGAGCGGATTGTCGGCAAAGACCGTGCGCAACCTGCTTCTAACCTTGCAGAGCGTCTTGTCACTCGCGATGGACAATGACCTGATTGCGCGGCTACCGATCCGCAAACGTCACAAGCCCACAGTCGAGAAGCGCGAGAAGCCTATCTGGTCTCCCATTGAGGTCCGTATGATTTTGCACGGGGCACCTGAGAATCTTCGCGCATTGTTCGTTTGTGTGGCGCTAACCGGTACACGATTGGGAGAGCTGCTGGGACTCCAATGGAAGCATGTCGATTTCGATTGTAAGCGCCTTCGCATCCAACAGAGCCTTTGGCGCGGACAACTCGTCGCCCCGAAGACAGCAGCAAGTAAGCGGGATATTTATGTCGGAAATTTCCTGATGGAAGTGTTGAGGCAACATCGCAACAGCTCTCACCACCAGGGTGTGGACGACTTTGTATTCTGCAGTAGCGACGGCACTCCGCTCGACCCGGATGTGCTTCGCAAGGATGTCCTCTACCCAATCCTCGATCGGTCGGGGATAGTGCGAAAGAAGGGTGCGTCAGGGTTTCACACATTCAGGCATTCGGCTGCAAGCATCGTCAACGAGCAGACCGGAAATCTGAAACTGGCGCAGAAGTTCCTTGGGCACTCGACAATCCAGATGACCGCAGACATTTACACTCACACATCTGCGGAGGCCGAACGTGAAGCTGCAGAGGCGCTGGAACGGACGATCTGTGCCGGTAATAACCCGTTCCCAATCTGTTCCCAATTTGCGAAATCGGGAACAGATTTAGTGGCTTCGCAGTTAAGTGTACTGAGTCGTTAGAGAAGGGATTCCTGTAACTAAAAGAAAAGAGGGCGCTAAGAGGTTTACCTTTAGCGCCCATGGTTGCGGGGGTCAGATTTGAACTGACGACCTTCGGGTTATGAGCCCGACGAGCTACCAGGCTGCTCCACCCCGCACTTTCACTATAGCGAAGTTGCCCGACGCCGTCAAATTCTTGGAAAACAATGCGGTGGAGTTTTGTTTTGCAGTTCACCACGAACTGTAGGCTGTGCCCTCAAATGGCGAGACCTGATCGGAACTCGAGTGCACGTCTGTAATCCCGGTTGTGGCCTGATCTGGGCTAAGAATCACGTCCTGGAATACGGGCACCCAATCCTTTTTTTGTGTGATGGGGTCGGTCGGCACATCCCGGAGATATTGCGCAGACACCAGATCGTCCAGTGACTGCGGGGCCGCTTCTTTGTCCAGCGTGTAGCTGTCGATCGCTTTCCTCATTTCCTGCAAATCCGAATGCAGCACCGCTTCGCGGGCGCGCAGCACCGCTTTGCTGTAATTTGCCGCTGCGATCCCCAGCAGAATGAAAATGATCGTGATGACGATCATCAATTCGATCAGCGTGAACCCGCGGGCGCGCAGACTGCGCCTGATACCGGAAAGGGAATTGCCGTTTCGAGGAAGGTTATTCATCGCATCACCAATCAGCGTAACGCGTTCCGTCCAAAGCGGTCGCCTGGGATTTGGAATACACGTCGAAAACGTCATGGCCTCCCCACGACGTTGAATCCGGATCGTCTTGCACGGACCGCAAACCCCAATCTGCCTGGCCAGTCATGGGGTCCACGGGAATTCGGCGCAGAAAACGGATTTTGCGATCCGTGCCGATGGGAACGCCCTCAACCAGCGTCTCCAAATCGGGGGGATAGCCTTCGCTTCCCACTTCCGTGCGAATCAGGTTGCGGTCCGCCAGGTCCTTGTAACGGTCAATCGCGTTTCGCATTTCGATCAAGTCCCGGTTCAGCTCCGCTTCTTTCCGCCTCATGATCGAATAGCGTGCGATCGGCATTGCCGCCGTCGCAAGAATCACCAAAATCGAGCAAGCGATGATCAGTTCCAGCAGCGTCATCCCCGCTTCGCCGCTCAGCCCCGATTTCCGGGATAGCCGGTAACGCCTCATCGCAAGATTGCCGGGTCCTTTCCTCATACTTTTGGACTATGGTTGCACCTGAATCGTTGCTTCGCCGGTCAACAACGGGATGGGCTTTTGCTGCGAATCCTTCGCATTGACCTGCACGATGGAAAGAGTCGTCGTTCCCGGTGCGAGCGCCTTGATGACCACTCCCAGCAGCGTTCCGCTTCCGCTGACTCCCGGCGTGTTCGGCTGCCTCGTGGCCGAGACGATCGCTTGGCCGTCTTTCTGGTTAACTTGCTGCACGAGCGCGATCTCTTGATTCCCGCCGGACAGGAAGGTCCCATGTTGCAATTCATCCACGCTGATCACCGACGGACTGTACTGTAAGAGCATTGGAATCGAGAATAGATCGTTCACGTTGTCCACCACGATTCCCAGCGTCGCCGTTTGTCCCACTTTCAGCGTCAATGTTTGAGGTTCAAAATGCAGTCTGGGCCCCTGGCTCTGCGAGGAATTCGTCTCCTGTCCACTTGCCGGTGCCGCAGTCGGTTTCGCTCCAGCCGGCACGCCCGCCGGAGTTGGCATCTGCGCCTTCGGAACGGCTGGTTGCTGCACGGGAGCGCGAATTTCGCTCTCTTTGCGCGTCTGAATGTTTTGTTCGGATCCTGTATAGATGGGGCGCAAATCTTCCTTTGTCCAATCCGGCAGCCGCACGATATGCGGAATGACCGCAATCAGAATTTCGCTCGTCTGGTGTTCGGTTTTGTTGTCCGCGAAAAGATATTTGAGAAGCGGCACTTGCGCCAATCCCGGCCAGCCATTCAGCGTATTGCTATCAATTCTTTGGAACAACCCGGCAAGGATATTCACTTCGCCATCCTTCAACCGCACTTCTTGTTCCGCTTTGTTTTGCCCGATGATCGGCTGTTGAATTCCGCCAATCGTTGACGTGCCGGTGACCTGCGACACTTCAACCTTCATCTTCAGGCTGATCTCGTGGTTCAGATGCACGCGGGGGGTGATGTCCACATTTACACCTACATCCAAATACTGGAATTGCGTGTTCACCAGTGGATTCACCGCAGTTGTCCCGACTCCCACGCCCGCCTGGAAGCTGCCCGTCGCGATCGGCACCCGGCTTCCGATATTCAGTTTGGCGTCCTGCCCATCCACGGAGCGAATCTCTGGATTCTGGATGATTTTCGTCTCCGTATCGGTCAGCACCATGTTCGCCGTAGCGCCTGGCAGAGTCACGCTGTAATAATTTGCGCAGCAGTGGAAACCCGAAAGCGGCACGCTAGGCGTGGATGGGGTGCTCGTACCGCTTGAACTCGAAGTGCTGGTTGTGGATGTTCCCGTGAAGCTGATGGACGCCGATTGTCCTGGCAAAATTCCCAGGTCGCGTAGCCGGTCCGTGCTTGCGGAGAGCACTTCCACCTGGATCACCACCTCTGGCCGCGCTTTGTCAATGTCCCGGATCATTTGCGCCGCGATCGCCAATTTGTCCGGCGTGTCCCGGATAATGATCGCGTTCTCCGAATTGAGCTGCTGAACTTTCGTCAGATTCAGCACTTGTCGCAGCCCGTTCGTGATCTCTGTCAAATCCTGCGGCTGGATTGTGTTGGAAAGATAAAACGTCTTCACCACCTGCTCGTCGTAGTCCCGGTGCTTCTGTGCCTGGTCCGGAATCACAAAAATAATGTTTTCCGTTTCCGGCCTCCAAAATGCCTTGCTCTCGAAGCTCACGATGTCCAGCGCCTGCTCCAGCGTAACGTTGTTCAGGTCCACGGACACTCGCCGCGCCGTAAAGTCCGGATCGAAAACCATGGACACTCCCGCCAGTTTTCCAATCGTCTCGAAGACGATCTTGGCGTCGTTCGTCATCTTTAGCGTGATAGGCGCCTGCGAAAGGGGTTTCAATTCGGGTGGGCCCGAAGCCAGTTCGTTGTCTTCCGATGCCAGTGTGGATTCCGCCTGTTTTTCTTCCGCTTGCGCTTTTTCCGTCATCAGGTCCAGCGTGGTGCGCAATTCCTGGGCCGCCACCGGGCTGGAAGGATCAATCGTGACCGCTCGCTGAAATTCCCCAGCCGCTCCCTGCAAATTTCCGGCCTCGCGCAGCCGCAACCCCTGCTTTACATGGAATTCACCAGCGTCAAAACGCGCCTGATTCAATTTGATTTTGAAGGACGCGTTGTGGGGGTCCGCGTCCACTGCCTTTTGGTAATATTGGACTGCGCTGTCTACGTCCTTAAGATCCTCAGCCTTTTGGCCTTTGTCAAAATCGCTATTGCCTTTGGGGCACCCCGCCGCGAGCAGTCCCAAGCTGGCGCAAAGAAGCAATTTACCCCATCGGCGCATCGGTTCTCAGTTCCTCTCCTCTAAATCCTCTGCAGTCTAGCATCCGCTTAGAACCCCCACAAGGCACGCCGGGTTGGCTGTCTTGCATCCGGCAACGGGCCACCGCTATAGTGGAAAGCTGTGGCCAAACCAGGGAAGCCGTCTGCAAAACCCAAGGAACTCATTGTCGCGCAGAACCGTGCCGCTTCCTACAACTACCATCTTCTGGAGCGCCTCGAAGCTGGAATGGTCCTCCACGGCACCGAAGTGAAGGCCTTGCGCGAAGGGAAAGCGAACATTCGCGAGGCTTACGTTGAATTCAAGCGCGATGGCGCCTGGCTTTCCAATGCGCACATTGCCCAATATAGGCCCGGCGGACCCTGGAATCATGAACCGCTCGGGTCTCGCAAGTTACTGTTGCATAAGAATGAGCTCTATAAGCTCGCTGGCCGCGTCCAATCCAAGGGTTTAACGGTCATTCCTCTGCGGATTTACTTTCGCGACGGCATCGCCAAGTGCGAAATTGCCCTGGCTCAGGGCAAAAAGCTCTGGGATCGCCGCCACGATGAACGCAAGAAGGAAGCTCGCAGGGAAGCCGATGAAGCTATGTATCGCAACCGGAGGCGATAATTCACCATGCAGATCACGCTCGATACGAAACCTTGCTCCACGCTCGAGACCGATGCCCTCGTCACCTACGTCTTCGAGGATTCTGAACCCATTCAGGGCCGCCTCACCGATCTCGACAAGGCCACCGGCGGCTTGCTGACCCGCCTCGCGAAAAGCGGCGAGATCTCCGGCAAGACTCTCGAATTCACTCTCCTTCACGCTCCCGCCGGCCTTAAAGCCGCCCGTTTGCTTCTCGTCGGAGCGGGAAAACGAGATCAATTCTCAACTGCACCTCTTCGCAAAGTAGCCGGTGCTGCGCTTCGTTTCCTCAAAGCCCGCTCCATCTCCCGCTTTGCGTTTCTTGTGCGCGAAAACAACGCCACCGAGGAATTCGCGCAAGCCATCGCCGAGGGCTCTATCGCCGCGAACTTCGAATCCGACAAATACAAAACCGAAAAGAAAAACGGTAAGACCATCGATTCGGTCTCCATCGTCGGCTACTCCGATTCCGAAAAGGCTGCTGGCGAAAAGGGTCTTGCTCGCGGCGTGGTCATTGCCGAATCGCAGAATTTCACTCGCGACCTCGTCAACGAGCCTTCCAACAAACTCACTCCGCGCATCCTCGCCGAGAAGGCCGAGGCCATGGCTCGCGCCGCAGGTCTTGCCGTTGAAATCCTCGACGAACAAAAAATCACCGATCTCAAAATGGGCGCTCTCCTCAGCGTCGCGCAAGGCAGCGCAGAGCCTCCCCGCGTCATGGTCATCACCTACACGCCGCCCAATCCCAGGCCCGGGGCTCCCGTCATCGGCCTCGTCGGCAAAGCCGTCACGTTCGATACTGGCGGCATCTCCATCAAGCCCTCGGAGGGCATGGAAAAAATGAAGTACGACATGGCTGGCGGCGCCACCATGCTCGGCGTGATGCGCGCCCTCGCTTCGCTCAAGCCCAACGTCAAAGTGATCTGCGTCGTTCCTTCAACCGAAAACATGCCCGGCGGCAAAGCGCAAAAGCCCGGCGACATCCAAACGGCCATGTCCGGCAAAACCATCGAAGTCCTGAACACCGACGCCGAAGGCCGCCTCATCCTTGCCGATGGCATCCACTTCGCCAAGCAGCTCGGCGCTACGCACCTCATTGACGCCGCCACACTCACCGGTGCCGTCGTCGTCGCCCTCGCCAACGTCAACGTCGGCGTCTTCGGCTCTGACCAAGCCTTCACGGACAAGCTGCTCGCCAGCGCCAAATCGGCTGGCGAAAAAATGTGGCCGCTTCCGACCGACGACGAATATCGCGAATTCATCAAGGGCACCGTCGCAGACATCCAGAATATCGGCAGCGGCAAAGGCGGCGGCGCCACCATCGGCGCCATGTTCTTGAAGGAATTTACCGGCGACACTCCGTGGATTCACCTGGACATCGCTGGAACCGCCTGGAACGATGACGCCAAGCCCTGGCTCGCAAAGGGCCCCACCGGTGTCGCCCTCCGCACCCTCATCCATCTCATTTCAACTTACTAATCTCCCGTTCCCGCTCTTGTAGGCGCGCAGCATCGCTGCGCCCTTTCCGCCATTTTCCTTCACATCTTCTCCGGCGCCTCAATCCCCAGCAAATCCAGCGCCCGCACCAGTTGCGCTTCCACCAGCTCCGTTAGCGCCAGCAAGAACGCCCGCTTCTGCTCATCCGCCTCCGACAAAATATGGTGCTTGTGATAAAAATTATTGAACTCCTGCGCCAGCTGGAACGCATACTTCGCCACAAACGCCGGCTCCTGCCCGTTGATCGCTGCATCCGTCGCATAATCGAGAGCCCCCGCGTGAGAAACAAGCTCCCACAGCGTCGCGCCCTCCGCGCCGCCTAACATCTTTTCTGCCGTTTCCCGCTTCAACTCGACCCTCTCCGCCGCGGCCTCCGCTCCTTTCCGCCGGATCCCGCGAATCCGCACGATGGCATATTGGCAGTAAGCTCCGGTCTCTCCCTCAAAGCTGAGCGCGTCCTGAAAATCGAAGGCAATAATTGCCGTTCGCGTGTACTTCAGGAGAAAGAACCGCAGCGCGCCCACCGCAATCTTGTGTGCGGTCTCTTTCTGTTCGGCTTCCGGCATGTCCGCATGCCGCTGTTTCACTTCCGCCAGCGTCGCTTCTTCCAGTTTGTCCATCAAATCGTCCGCTTTGACGCCAAGTCCTTTTCTACCGCTGACCTCGATGTACGATTTCTTTTCGTCCTCCGGCGAGAATTCGTAGCCCAGTTCCTTCGCGCAGCGCGGCGTCAATGCCACCACTTCATACGAAAAATGAATCGAATTCTCTGCTTGCTTCTCATGCCCGAGCGCTCGCAGCCCCGCCGCCACCACGTTTTGCAGATAGGATTGCCGCGTGTCAATCACGTTGTAGACGCGCCCCGCTGCTTCGCCGAAATGTGGCGCCGCCGGATCGCTCTTGGATGTCGTTGTTGTCCACAGCGGCTTCGCCGTCGGTGCGTCCTGCCATCGCCGGTAATGGAAGTCCTTACCCAACAGTCCGAACTTCCAAAGTTGATACGCAATGTCCTTTCCGACGTACGTCACCGTCCCGTTCGACCGCACGATAATCTTGTCCTGGATATTCTCGTCGTCCTCATTCGGTTGCGTTTCGACCGGTTCCTGTGTGCTCTCGCTTTTTTCCTCTTTCCACGGCATGATCCAGCATCCGGCCATTTTCCCCGTTGTTGCCAGTTGAATCGCTCCGGACTCTTTCAACATCGCAAAAGCCGCATCCCAGAACTTCAAATGCAAAATCTCGCTTTCTCTCGCCAGCAATTCATATTCGATTCCCAGCCTCGCCATCGTCCGCAAATGCGTGCTGACGATCGCATCTGCCACCACTTGTGCCACTTCCGATTCTTCCCCGCGATCCTCTTCAATCGCCCGCAACGTTTCCCCGCGCCACTTTGCCGCTTGCTCTTTGTTCTCTGCAAAAAATTGCGTCACTTTTGCGTATAGGTCCCAGCAGTAGTAATCGAACTTCGGCTCTCTCGCCAGCATCTTCACGTTCACCGGCGTCCGCTTTTCCATCATCAGCAGCCCGATCACTACGTCCGCCACTTGCACGCCAGTGTTGTCAATGTAGTTCTGCACCTGCACGCGCTCTCCTTCGTGCCGCAGAATCCGTGCCAGCGTATCGCCCAACACCGCATTCCGCACGTGCCCAATGTGCGCCGCCTTGTTCGGATTGATGCTCGTATGCTCGACGATGACCTTTTCATTGCGTTGCGGAACCGCCTGGCGTTGCGCTTCCGCTTGCGCGTTTACCCAGAACGCGCCACGGTCAAAATACGTATTCAAATACCCCGCTCCTGCCACTTCGACTCGCGCGATCCCCGGAATCGTGCCAAGTCCCACAGCAATCTCCTGGGCGATCTGTCTCGGCGCGCGCTTCAGCTTTTTCGCCAGCTCAAAACACACCGGCGACGCCGCTTCGCCCATCTCCAGTTTCGGCGGCTTTTCCAAAACAATCGCCAGCTCCACGCCATATTTCTCGCGAATGTGCTTCGCCAGCGCCTCCCGCAATCGTCCTGTCAATGTCAGATACACGCGTCTCCTGCGCTTCTTGTCAAAAGTAAAGTCCAGCAAGTATAGGAGAAAGTTCGAAGCAGGGTCAAAATCGTGTTTCGAGTAGGCGGCGTGGGGCCGGCTCGCCATTCTTGTGCTGAAACCGCGGGCCTCGGCGAGCCCGATGGCCCATGGATGCCCTGGCTTACTGCTCACGCCCTGTGACTTCCTGCGGCCGCACCCGCTCCGGCCGCTTCAGGCTCCCATCATCCAGCGCCCCTAGGAGATGCCCTGCCTGTTGCCCGGACCGGCCGACAGCTTGGAATAGCCTATAAGATATGACATCATATAGGATGTTTGTATGCTCCGGGTCGTCCTGGATACAAGCGTCGTCGTAGCTGCCTTGCGCAGCAGCCTTGGCGCAGCCAACGCGGTTCTGCGTCTCGTCGCCCGGCGAAAAATAGTCGCTTTGGCTACGCCGCCGCTCTTCCTGGAGTATGAAGATGTTCTGCATCGTCCGGAGCACCGCCTTTATCACGGGCTTAGCCCGGAGGAAATTGGAGAGTTCCTTGCGGAATTCGCCGTGCTGATCGAACCTGTGGAAGTGCATTTTTTGTGGCGGCCGCAGTTGCGTGACCCGAAGGATGAAATGGTTCTTGAAGCTGCGATTAACGGCCAGGCGCAGGCGCTGGTTACATTCAACGTCGCGGATCTCATCTCCGCCGCGGCGCGCTTCCGGATACCCGTCCTTCGCCCTGCGGAGTTCCGCGAAAGGTGAACAAATGAGCAAAGCAACCTATCCCCTGAAACTTCCTACGTCCATCAAAAAAGCCGCCCAGCGCCTCGCGAAGGAAGATGGCGTCTCCCTTAATCAATGGATCGCGTCTGCCGTCGCTGAAAAAGTAGGTGTCGTCGAGACCGCTGCGGAATTCTTCACCAAGCGTGCAGGCAAGGCAGCTGGTGCTGGAATGCTTCGGTTCCTTCGCAGGGCGCCGCGTGCCGTTCCGGAGCCGGGAGACAAGCCCGGTTAGCGCACTTTTTGCCGTTTGAGCCGAATTCGCCGGTTTGACACATTTTTCTTCCGCCGATAGTATCAATCATCTGGTGGTGCCGCGCTGCGCCTCACTGGAAACTCAGGGCATTCGAATGAAACTCGTATATTTCGATTGTTTTTCCGGCATCAGCGGCGATATGACTCTCGGCGCTCTGGTGGACGCCGGAGTTTCATTGGAGGACTTGCGCGAAGGTCTGCGCTCCCTGCAGGTTCCCGGATGGGAGATCTCTTCCGAAAAAGTCTGGAAGAACGGCATGTCTGCCAGCTTTGTTCGCGTCAAAACGGAAGATCAGACCAAGCATCGCTCGCTCAGCGCGATTCTGGAAATCATCAACAAATCGCAGCTGAACCCCGATGTGAAGAAAAACGCCGCCGCGATTTTTACCAGGCTCGGTGAAGCCGAAGCCACGGTTCACGACGTTCCGCTTGAAAAAATTCATTTTCATGAAGTCGGCGCCGTGGACGCTATCGTGGACATCGTCGGCGCCTGCATCGGTTTTCAGGCTCTCGGCATCGAAAAATTCGCCTGCTCGCCGCTCAACGTAGGCGGAGGGACCGCCAAAATGGCCCACGGCGTTTTGCCCGTCCCTGCCCCCGCAACTGCGAAACTTCTGCAAGGCAAGCCAACCTATTCGAACGGCGTACAGAAGGAACTCGTTACTCCAACGGGCGCAGCCATTGTCGCCACGCTCTGTGATGTGTTCGGTCCCCAGCCGCCCATGACGGTTTCCGCGATCGGTTATGGCGCCGGAACCGCTGATCTCGAAGGCCAGCCCAATGTTCTCCGCATCATGATCGGTGAAACCGCCGAAAAAGCCGTTCCGGGTTTCGACGAAGAAATCGCCGTGATTGAGGCCAATCTCGACGACATGAATCCGCAAATTTACGGCTACTTCCTCGAGAAAGCGCTGGCCGCCGGAGCTCTCGACGTTTACACCACGCCGGTGCAAATGAAAAAGAACCGCCCGGGAACGCTTCTGACGGTTCTTTGCCGGCCTCCGGAGACGAGCGCGCTGATGGAATTGATCTTTGCGGAAACCACCACCTTCGGCGCGCGCACTTATCGCGCCCAGCGCCGCGCCTTGCCGCGCGAATCCGTCCGCGTGCACACAAAGCATGGGGACGTCTCCATCAAGCTTTCGCGCGTCAACGGCCGCCTCCTGCACGTCGCTCCCGAATTCGAGGATTGCCGCAAGCTTGCCGTGGAGAAAAACGTCCCTTTGCAGCAAATCATCAACGAGGCCATGCGCAGCTACGAATCGGGCGGCAAAACAAAATAGTTTTCCACTGAAGCGGAATCGAGAAGAGGATGACGGGTCAGAAACCGAAATACTACATCACCACGCCGATCTACTACACGAACGGCTTGCCGCACATCGGCCACACGTATTCGACGATCGTCTGCGATACCATCCGCCGCTTCAAGCGCATGCGCGGCTTCGACGCCATTATGACCACCGGCACGGACGAGCATGGCATCAACGTTGAGCGCGCCGCGAAGAAAGCCGGCATCCCGGAGTCCGAATTCGTAGCCAAAATGGCCGCCGTCTGGAAGCGGACCTGGGACGATCTCGGCA
>Ga0335077_10011235_pt1 | contig 11185 bp, 7 predicted proteins | sample Lox_Sample_31_FD_207151 | JGI IMG/M metagenome (GOLD analysis project Ga0335077, IMG submission 207151) | Soil microbial communities from Loxahatchee National Wildlife Refuge, Florida, United States - Lox_Sample_3.1 | ecosystem: Environmental > Terrestrial > Soil > Wetlands | place: USA: Florida...
CGCGAACCCGATGCCGAATTCCTCGCCACCGACGCCCTTGCGGCGACGAATCATGCCGTCAACCCGGCAATGCGCAGGCAAAGGCCCGATAGCGGGAGCACCGGGATAGGGAGGCGGAACCGTCGTGCCCGCCTGAATCTGTTCAGCTTTCGTAATCTCGACCCCATCCATTTTGAGGTTGCCGAGATCCGCACAGGGGCCTGTCGATTGAGCCTTCGACGCCGCCACCGCACAGCAGAACACAACGGCCAGGAACAAGAGTCTTGAGCGAGTCATTTCGAGACCTTCTTTCTCTATAAGCGCCAACGCTCACTGTGTTGTCACTGAAACGGAGAACCGGTAGATATTCACGCTGATGGGCGCAACCGTCAACGAGGGCGCAGCGTTGCCGATCGGGATCTCCTTCACCTCCACCTCCGGCGCCTGTCCGACACGGTCGGCAGCGTCCAGGCTCTTGCCGGTCATCTGCCACAGCGTGGATTCGCCGGCCAAGCGCACGCCCGAGGCGTTCAGAGCGAACTTCTGTTCCGAGTCCGTCGCATTCACCACGGCAACCGTGAGGAACTTGCGATCCGGGGTCAACGCAGCAAACATGTCGAGCGGATAGGTCGGGCTGCCTGAATTTGTCCTGGGCTGATCGCCGCCCACGGGATTTTTAGGCTCGGGCTGCGGCGAGTTTCCCGAAATCGTTACCGGAAAGGAACCGACAAAGTGATCGCCGTACATCTTGAACAGGAGGCCGGTGGTGTTCAAGGTTGCCGCGGTGGGGTTGTAGTCGATGGTCGAGACGCCCATGGTATGTGCCGACATGGTAAGGAAATCGGTGTGGCGGAGCATCTCGTTGAAAATCATCCCGTAGGCGAGCGCCAGCTTGAGATTCGGGCCCACGCCTCTGCTCCCGCCGAAGTAGGCGTACTCGTCGATCGAGAGGAAGATCTTCTTGTCGAGCATCGCGGGAAATCGCTGCTGATATCCCTGCCATTCTTCCGCTTTCCGGCGCACAACGTTGGCCGCCTGGCGCGCAAACTCCAGCGGAGTCTGATCAACCTTCACATACGCGTCCTCGGTGGGCTTATCCGGGGGGAGGCTCTTCGCCTTCTCGAGATCGAAGCGCCTGCCCGGCTGCGCGTACCAGTGCTCGGCGATGCCATCGAAGTTTCCCCAGCAGTGCGCAAGCAGCCCGCCGCTCCAGTCGACATCCGTTCCGAACAGGGGCTGAAGGTTGCCCACGTTCTTCACTCGCATTTCGCCTTTGAGGTTCATATCCTCGAGCATTTCACCGGAAGCGATCAGCGTAATCGTCGGATCGACTTTGCGCATCTGTTTGGCAAATTCATTGTGCTTGAGAACGTAATACTTCAGATCGGTGTAACCGAGCTGAAAGGTACCCCAAGGCTCATTGCCGATGTTCCAGTACTTGATGTGATATGGGTCGGGATGGCCGTTGCTCGCGCGCATGGCTCCCAGGCGCGTGCTCGTGGAACCGTTGATGTATTCAAGTTCCTCGGCGGCAGAGTGCGCGTCGCCGAAGCCGGCGTTCACCGTGATGTAGGGCTCCACGTCGATCAGCTTGCAGAGCGTCATGAATTCGTCCATGCCCACATCGTTCGTCTGCATGGCATTCCACGCGTAGTCGAACATCGGCGGCCGCTTGTCGATGTCGCCCACGGAGTCGTACCAGCTCCAGCCGGAGACAAAGTTCCCTCCGGGCAAACGCCAGAAGCCGGAATGAAGCTGGCGCAGCAGGGCGATGGACTCGGGGCGAAATCCCTCCACATTGTCGGCGGGCATCAACGAAACCGTGCCGACGTGAAAGTTCCCGCTGCCTGTGCCGGTAATTTCGAGAACGGCATCGGTTGTGCCGGCCTGGGCAGTGAAGCTGAGGGGGAACTTTTTGTACGCACCGGTGAGTTGCGCGATGGAGATTGTCTGCCGATCATTCGCACCTTCGCCCCAGGTCAGCGTAACATCCGCCTTGCTGCCGGGAGTGCCACGCAGCCAGATGCGGCCGGTATACATCTTGCCCTTTACCAGGGAGATGCCGGATTGGCGGATGCCGTGCGGAGTCGCCGCGTCGAGTTGGATCCGCGGACTCTGGTCGCCGACAAACGGCTGGTCTTTGTCCATCACCACAACTTCGTCCGGACCGACGGGGCGCCATTTGTGAAGCATGCTGCGAGGCGGGCCTCCCTGCGGACGCGGCGGAGTTTCGGGCTCTTTCGACGAAATCGGGAAGTAGAACTTGCGATCGTCGAGCATTTCGGACCACAGGCTGCGATAGATAAGGGTGCCGATGTGCTCGATGAACATGCCGAACTCGTACTTCGAAACGGGCTCGGACGTCTGCTTTGCATCGATGTTCGCGACGATCGGTTGTGCTGCGGTTGTCTCGCTGCTTTGACACGTGCCAAGGGCACAACCATCAAACAACGCGACGGCCGCGATAACCGCCATTCCTATCTTCATCGTAGTTACCTGCCTTCGGTTAAGAAGAAGAAGCTTGTGGCGAAAATCCAAATCGTAACGGAACCATCCCTCAGCGGCTAAAGCCACACTGATCTGAGGCTGATTACGGCACGGCTAAAGCCGTGCCCTTTCAAAACCGGACTTTCACCCCAGGCTGTTAAGCCAGCTTTGCGATCCGAAATCAACGCAAAACAAATCGCACGCCTTCCAGTTCATTTAGTTCCGGCCGCGGCTCGTCTAACGGCATCCTGCGGTAAAGCATAGATTCTTGCTGAAGAACGGGATCACGTGGTTCTGGAACCGATCGGCGACCGCGCTGGTGTGCGTTCCCGGATACACTTCGAAACTGTTCGTGATCTTATAGGCATCGAGGACGTCGTGCAGTCTGCCGGCGCCTTCGCGCAGGCCGTCCTTGTCGCCGACGTCAATGGCGATCGCTCGATACTGGCGGAGGTTGCCGATGTACTGGTCGACAAAGGCGAGAGGCGCGTTGGCTGCCCATTTTGCGAGGACATCCGGCTGCGGCGAACCGTCCTTCACCGGCAGATCGAGATAGAGCGGAGGATTTTTCGGATCGGGGGACCACGCCGCCGCCGAGGCAAGCTGGGCGCGGGGAAAGAACGGCAGCTTTGCTGAATCCTCGGGTGTCTTTACCGACTCCAACGCCTTGTCCACTTCCGGGTTTGCCGGTCCTGAGGCCCGCGGGGCCAGGCAGCAGGGGCTCATAATGTAAAGGCCGCCGAACACATCGGAATGCTTCATACCGATGCGCGTTGCGCCGTAGCCTCCCATCGAGTGGCCAACCAGGCCGCGGCTCATACGGTCCGGAATGGTCCGGTAGTGAGCGTCGATATATGTAACCAGGTCGTGAGAAATGAACTTCTCGAAGTCGCCTGTGGTTACGGAACTCGAGTACATCGACCCGTTGTGCACCGTCTTCGAATCGGGCAGCACGACAATCATTTCCTTCGCGCCCTGGGCGAACGCGCCTTCGACGGTCTGCGGGACGTGGATCTCGTGCGTCCACTGTTCGGCCCCGATGGAGTAGCCGTGCAATGCATAGACGACCGGGTAGCGGCGTTGCTTATCGTGGCTGTATCCGGGCGGGAGAAAGACGAACACATCGCGATCAACCGCGTCGCCCTCCAAGTTGCCTTCCAGGCTTGCGCCGTGCACCTTGATATGTTCCACCGTGACCGGTTTCGCGCCGGAGACCACAGGAGGCACCTCCGTCTGCACCTGCGCCGGAACTCGAGCGGCTATGGCAAGGACAACGTGCAAGGCGATCGCACCGGACAGTAGTCTCCTCATCCCCAATCCCCTTTCTCGGAACGAACCCACTATACCGGGCGGATCCTCGCGGTTACAACGAAATAAATCGCTTTATTGAGCCGGACCTCGGCCGCATTCGATAGGATGATCCAAATGCCAAAGTTCATCGGAGTTACCGCTCTTGCCGTTCTTCTCGCACCGAACCTTGTAAGTGCGCAAACTCAAACCGCGACGGCAGGCGAGGTGCTTTGGTACAGGTCTCCCGCGCCCGTCTGGGATCACGCGCTCCCCGTGGGGAATGGGCGCGTCGGTGCAATGGTTTTCGGCGGCGCCAACTCAGGCGGAAACAACGGCGACCTGCAGGCCTCTCCTGAGAATGCTGCACTGATGGACGGCTCGAAGACGTCCGGTGCAGACGAGCACCTTCAATTGAACGAATCATCGTTATGGCAAGGCAGCCGCGCGAACCGGCTCAACCCGCGCGCGCATGAGGCATTTCCGGAGATCCGGAGGTTGCTGCTCGATTCGCAGGGAGAGGACGGGGAAAAGATCTCGGCCGCTGAGAAACTCGCGCAGGACGACATGATAGGGACTCCACCAGCCATGCCCGGCTATAGCACGTTGGGCGACCTTTACCTGCGGTCGAGCAACAACGGAACCGTCACCGGTTATCGCCGGCAGCTTGATCTCGATACAGGGGTCGTACGCATCACGTACGACATGAGCGGAGTCCGTTACACACGCGAAGTCTTTGCCTCGGTGCCGGACGAAGTGATCGCCATACGGCTGCTCGCGGACAGGAAAGGCGCCATCAGCTTCCGGATGAGCATGGATCGTCCGGCGGACTTCAGCGTCACCGCGCGCGGACAGGACACGCTGATGCTGCGCGAGGGAGCGGATCACAAGGACCAAATCCGGTTCGCGGGTGAGGCACTTGTGGTGCCGGCCGGCGGGGCTGTGAGGGCGGAAGGATCAGAGATTGTTGTCAGTAGCGCCGATTCGGTCACGATCCTCGTCGCCACGGCCACAGACTTCAAGGGCGGGCCGTTCCCGGGCGGCGATCCCGAAACGCAGTGCGGGCGCGTGCTGGCGCAGGCGAGAAATCGCGCGGCCAGCGAGATCCTTGCCAGGCAGCAAGCCGTGTACCAGCCGCTGTACCGGCGGATGGCTCTCCACCTTGGCGCCACCTCTGGTCCAAACGATTCCCTGCCGACAGATGAAAGAATCAGGCGAGTCAGTGAGGGGGCGGACGACCTGGGGCTTCAGGAACTCTACTTTCAGTTTGCTCGCTACCTGCTGATCAGCTCGTCGCGGCCGAACGGCTTGCCGGCAAACCTTCAAGGCATCTGGGCCGCCGGCATCAACAACCCGTGGGGATCGAAGTGGACCATCAACATCAACACGGAAATGAACTACTGGCTTGCCGAGCCCGCGGGACTGGGCGAGTCGACGTTGCCGCTGATCAACCTGATCGACATGGCGCGAACTCCTTCGAGCGGCACAGGAGCCCGCGTGGCAAGGGAATACTATGGCGCGCACGGCTTCGTGATTCATCACAACACGGACCTCTGGGGTGATGCCGAACCCATCGATGGATACCAGTGGGGGATATGGCCCATGGGCGGCGCATGGCTTTCGCTCCATGCCTGGGACCACTACGCCTATAGCATGGACCAGGGTTTCCTCCGTGAGCGCGCGTGGCCCATTCTGCACGATGCCTCCCTTTTCTTTCTCGACTACCTCGTCGCCGACAGCCAGGGGCACCTGGTCACCGGGCCGTCGATCTCCCCGGAGAACCGCTATCGACTCCGTGACGGGACCGATCATTCGTTAGCCATGGGGCCGACCATGGACATCGAAATTGTGCGCGAACTTTTCTCCCGCACGCTCGACGCGGGCCGCATCCTGAAAGAGGACCCCGACTTCCTGAAGCAGATCGAAGATGCGCGCAGCAAGCTACCTCCGTTCGCCATCGGAAAGTTCGGCCAACTGCAGGAATGGCAGCGCGACTACGACGAGGCGGAGCCTGGGCACCGCCATATATCGCATCTCTGGGCGTTATTTCCCGGCACGCAGATTTCGCTGGAGCACACTCCGGATCTCGCCGCCGCGGCGCGCGTGTCCCTGGAGAGGCGGCTCGCCCGTGGCGGGGGCCAGACCGGATGGTCGCGCGCATGGGTTGTGAATTTCTGGGACCACCTGCACGATGGTAAACAGGCGTACGACAGCCTGCAGGTGATGGTTCGACAATCCACTTTCCCCAACCTGATGGATACGCACCCTCCGGGCGTGTTTCAGATCGACGGCAACCTGGGAGCGGCCAACGGCATGCTGGAGGCCCTGGTCCAGTCACGCTGGATGCCGGATGTGACAGAGATCGAGTTGCTTCCCGCGCTGCCGGAGCGGTGGGCGGAAGGTTCCGTAGAGGGATTGCGAGTTCGCGGTGGCGCCACGGTGAATATGGGATGGAAGGGCGGCAAACTGATTTCGCTCGAGCTCCACGCAGATTGTAATGGCTTCATCCGGGTGATCGCGCCGGCGGGACAATCCGTCTCCAGCATTCTTGGTCCGGATGGGCGGCCGGTAACGCCGCGACAGGGGGGAGCAATCGCAGTGGCAAGTGGAACCACTTACAGGGTGCGCTTCCGGTGATTTCGCTCAATCGCTCAGAAGACGGGGTGATTGTTCTGGCCGATCGATGAAATCGCTTCATCGGGTCCGCGCGCGGGCTGTCATCGGGATCGGCCAGAACAGGGTCTCACCCTCGCTGCATCGGCAGAAAGTTCGCGGTCGCAGGAATTCCGATCTTAACGGCGCCGCATTCAGAAAAGTGTTGGAAAAGGGTCATTTCCCGAGTTGCTTGCCCGCTTGGGAAATCGCCGGACCAGCGCGACTACGGTCGGCATGCGCGCAAGGGGTGGTCTCGAGTTCCTTCGACCCGGAACGCTCCTCGAAGCCTCATAATTGCTTCACAATGCGCGAGTTCACAGACGCGGGGATCGCCACTTGTAGACGTGAATCTCCCGCTTCGCGCGTCAACGCACGTGAAGCATTGGATCATTGCCAAGGCATATCGATGCTGCCGATTGAATCAAGCGACGCGAAGGCAGGAATCGTCGAACACATAACCTGACAGTTCGGGGTCTTCGGCTTCGACGAGCCGGTATACCTCGAGAAGATGAGCCATGCTGCATTCCTGGCCGGAGTCCAGTGACTCCAAGTGCGGCCTGGTTTCCAGGTGGGGCTTCGTTTCTACGTGCAGGAAAGTTTCGGCTTCAAGAAGTTCGGAATATGGCACAGGCGCCTCCCAGGGAGGGGGATTTTAGTAGGAATCCGGACGGGGCCCGAGGAAAACATCTCAGCACGCGAACAATGCCTCGCACAGTGACTGCTGTCACAGTTTGTTGCGCACGGTGGCCAACAGTCAGTGGCCGTCAGGCGAAAAGCCATTCCACTGGAACAATTCGGACTGGCGACCGTCTCTGCCGGAAGCGGAAGCACTATCACAGACGTCATGGGCGACTTTGTGCTAGGCTCCCGGTTAAGTAGGCATCGGAACGCCTTGAAGATCGGAGGTGGGATATGCAGGCCCTCATCGAAGGAACGCTTTCTGCTGTTCCACACTCAAACGGCCAGCCGAGATTGGTCTCCTACGATTCCGGCGAGGAGTTCAGCTTTTATCACTGGATCGAGGTATGTAAGTTAGTGGATGAGAGCGACACCCCACGGATGGACGAAGGGCTTCCCTGCACAGCGGAGTTGGAGGAAGCCCTGGAAGAGACGATGTCAGAAGTGGAGCCCGCCACCACATATCAGAACTTCTCCCGTAACGTAGTCTGACAGCGGCGAACAGAAGAACAGAACCGCACCCGCGGCCTCTTCCGGTGTGCCCAAGCGGCCCAATGGACATGCGCTCTTGACGGATTCCAGGAGGGTCGGCTGCACGCCCAGGCGGATGTGGTGGCCGTGCATTTCCATCGAGGCGCCTTCGCCATCCAGCGGCTGAACCAGCCGCGTTTCGATCAGACCGAAACCCACCGCGTTTACGTTCACGTTGTAGCGGCCCCATTCCTTCGCCAGGGTCTTGGTCAATCCGATTACGCCGGCTTTGCCCGACGAGTAGCCAATCTGTCCGGGATTGCCGTCAGTTCCGGAGATGGAAGTGATGTTGACGACCTTGCGCATCACGCGCTGCCCACTGGCAATCTCGTGTTTTGCGGTTTCCCGAATATAGGCGGATGCGGCCCGCAAGAGACGAAACGGAGTCACGAGGTGGATATCCAGCATTGCCTGGAACTGTTCGTCCGAAGTCTTCTGGATTACGTTGTCCCAACTGTATCCGGCGTTGTTGACGATGATGTCGACCGCATGAAAGGTCTTGATGGTCGCATCCACCACCTTGCCGGGGACCAGCGGGTCAGTCAGGTCGCCCGCAATCACATCCACTCGCTCGGGATCGGGGAGCGAGTCTTTTGACTCGTGCAACATGGTTTCATCGAGATCGTTGAGCATGACGCAAGCACCGGCGGAGACCAGCCGGCGGGCAATCGCTCGGCCAATTCCCCGGCCGGAGCCGGTCACAATGGCGGTCTTGCCTTCCAGAGAGAAAGGCATCTCAATAGTTTTCAGTGATTCACTTTGAATAACGGAACTGTGCATGGTGGAATTCTTCCTGTCCCGGGAGAGAAATTGTGCATTGCAGCAATCAATGCTGCAATGCAGTATACACCCGAGACGGAAGAACAATCCGGGAAGTTGCTTTTCCCCGGCACTCCATTGGATCGAACCTGTAATGCGTTGATTCAAAGTGACGGAAAGCGAGATGCGCTCGGAACGATGGAGAGCTGAAGCCGGGCTGGGCTGCCGGATTTGCGCTCGAAAGGCACTGTTGGAATGGAGGTCCGGTCCTGATCTAAGCCAACACCGGACCTTTCGCGGCACTCAAGCCAGGTCGGCGTAGGCAGTCGTCGTAAGAAACTCCCGGAAATCGCCCGTGCTCAATTCAGTTACCAGTTCGGCCGCCCTCTGGAACTTTGAGGCTAAATACGCCTGGGTGCCAAGGGCGTCACAGAATTCCTCCAGGATGCCGCCCAGTACCTGGTAACACAGTTCCGCAGTGATCGTGCGGCCATCTTCCAGCCTGGCGCCGTAGCGGATCCATTGCCATAGCTGAGTGCGGCAAATTTCTGCAGTGGCGGCGTCCTCCATCAGGTTATAGATAGGCACGCAACCGTTGCCCCTTAACCACGATTCAATGTAGCGAAGCGCAACGTCGATATTTCGCCGCAGGCCGGCTTCCGTGATGCGACCGTGGGGGATCTCGAGCAAGTTGGTCTCGCTGATGGGCGAGCGCGGCTCCCCGGGCACGCGGATCTGATTCCGCCCGGGCATGTACTCGTCAAAGACCGAGCGCGCCACGGAGACCAGGCCGGGATGCGCGACCCACGTGCCGTCGTGGCCGGCATGGACCTCACGAAGTTTGTCCTCTTGCACGCGTTGCATGGCTTCCTCATTAGCCTTGGGATCATCGCGGATGGGAATCTGGGCCGCCATTCCTCCCATGGCGTGAATGCCGCGTTTGTGGCAGGTGTGGATCAGCAGCTCAACGTATGAGCGCAGGAAAGGCTGCTCCATCGTCACATCGCCGCGCTGCGGCAACACGCACTCGGGATGATTCCGGAACTTCTTGATAAAGCTGAAGATGTAGTCCCAGCGACCGCAATTGAGACCGGCAGAGTGATCGCGCAGTTCGTACAGGATCTCATCCATCTCGAAGGCCGCCGAGATGGTCTCGATCAGGACGGTTGCCCGTATGGTCCCGACGGGCACGCCAAGGTACTGCTGCGCAAAGACAAAGACGTCGTTCCACAGGCGCGCCTCGTGGTGGCTCTCCAATTTGGGGAGATAGAAATACGGAGCCGATCCGCGGTCGAGCAAAATCCGGCAGTTGTGGAACAAATAGAGGCCAAAGTCGAACAACGATGCAGAAATCGCTGTACCGTCGCCCATGAAGTGCTTCTCGACAAGGTGCCAGCCGCGGGGGCGGACAAAGAGCACGGCGGGATTCGGGCCTAATTCATATTGGCGACCGTCGCTCGAGCGCCAGGTGATGGTGCGCCGGTTGGCGTCGATCAAGTTTCGTTGCCCGTCGATGCAGTTGTTCCAGGTGGGGGAGTTCGCGTCCTCGAAATCGGCCATGAACACGCGTGCGCCCGAGTTCAGCGCGTTAATGACCATCTTTCGCTCCGCCGGGCCGGTGATCTCGACGCGACGGTCGAGCAGCTCTTCGGGAATGGGCGCTACCCGCCACTCGCCATTCCGGATGTGCTCCGTTTCCGGCAGAAAATGCGGGAATTCGCCGCGATCAAAGGCCTCCTGGCGGCGCTGGCGCGCCTCCAATAGGGCCACGCGGGTTGGCTCGAAGCGCACATGGAGGGCCCTCAGGAATTCGACAGCATCGGGCGTAAGAATCTGCGGGCCGGAGCCACAGGAAAGCGAACTCAGGCCGGGGACAGGAAGGGTCGCGGTCATCAATCATCCTCACAGGTTAAACAACACTTTGGTGGCGCATGCGGGCAGGGTGGCTCATGCGGTGGCACGCTGGCGGTCCGGGACTTCGTGATCGTACGGGTCCTCGAACTGTTCGAACTGTTCGTCTTCCGTCGAACCCGGGAGCGCGCAGGTTGAGGTCTTGCCTGCCGCGATAACGGTCGCGACATGGTCGAAATACCCCGTTCCCACGAAGCGTTGATGCTTTACAGCCCCATATCCACTTCGGTCCGCGACTTCGAACTCGCGCTGCTGCAACTGTGAATAGGCGACCATGCCGGTCCGGCTGTACTCGTGTGCGAGCTCGAACATTGAAAGGTTCAGCGCATGGAACCCTGCCAGGGTGACGAACTGGAACCGGTATCCCATGGCGGCGAGCTTGTGCTGAAATACCGATATCTCCGACATGTGCAGCTTGCTCCTCCAATTGAACGAAGGCGAACAATTGTAGGCGAGCAGTTTGCCCGGGAACTTCGCATGAATGGCCTCAGCGAATTCTCGCGCTTCTTCGAGATTGGGTTCCGAGGTTTCGCACCAGATCATGTCGGCAAACGGCGCGTAGGCCAGCCCGCGCGCGATTGCGGCATCCAGACCTCCACGGAACGAGAAGAAACCCTCCACAGTCCGCTCGCCGGTCAGGAAGGACCGATCCGCCGGATCGCAGTCGCTGGTGATCAGTTGCGCGGCATCGGCATCCGTGCGCGCGATCAGGATGGTCGGCACGCGGAGGACGTCTGACGCCAACCGCGCGGCCGTCAGCTTCTGGATGGCCTCGCGCGTGGGCACCAGCACCTTGCCCCCCATGTGACCGCACTTTTTGGCAGAGGAAAGCTGGTCTTCAAAGTGGACGGCGGCAGCTCCCGCCTCGATCAAGCTCTTAGTAAGTTCGAAGGCGTTC
>Ga0335077_10011236_pt1 | contig 11184 bp, 10 predicted proteins | sample Lox_Sample_31_FD_207151 | JGI IMG/M metagenome (GOLD analysis project Ga0335077, IMG submission 207151) | Soil microbial communities from Loxahatchee National Wildlife Refuge, Florida, United States - Lox_Sample_3.1 | ecosystem: Environmental > Terrestrial > Soil > Wetlands | place: USA...
CGTATCGAGCTCGCGGTAGATTTCGCCGACTACGCGGTTGCGCGCGGATTTCGAAACGCCCTCGGGCAGCAGGCGCTCGACCTGCGATTCGATCGCATCGAGGACGCCTTCGACCGCAGCCGCGTTCGCCGCATGGAAGAATTCGGCTTGCGCCTGGGTGGGAGCGGCGGTTTGCGTAGCGCCGGCCTGCCCTGACGCACGAAGCGCATCTTGCCGGCGATTTTCGTCCGTAGGGGCGGGTTTGAAACCCGCCCCTACAGGTCCCGTCTGACGGGGCAGGGTGGAAACGCTCTGATTCCCCGCTGAGTTTTCTCTGTGGCTCTGTGCCTCTGTGGCTAGCCCGTTCATGGCTTGGGCGAGCGAGGCAAACGCGCCGGGGTCGAGCGCGGCTATGGCGCGGGCGAGTTCGGCGTGGTCCTCGGGGCGGCGAGAGAAGAAGAGCGCATCCATGCGATCGAGGTCGGCGAGGAGGGCGGTGGCGGCGCGGGCTTCTTCCGGAGTGGCGAAGGTCTCGCGGTAGGATTGCGCGTCGTCCCAGGCGCGACGGAGTTCGGGGTTGGCGTCGAGCGCGGCGCGGAGTTCGGCGGGCTCTGCGGTTGAATCCCCGTCTGCGAGATCTGTAGGGGCGGGTTTGAAACCCGCCCCTGCGGATGAATCATTCTCCGTCGCGGCGGAATTGAGGCCGAGGATCTCGTCGTCGGAGGGGCGATGGGTTTCGCTGTACGGAGAGGGCTGCGCGGGGCGCGCGCCAGCGTGACGGCGGGCCTGCGATGCGCGCGAGGAATCGGCGACTTCTGACGACTCGCGCGTGAGTGCGGGTGCTATGGGCATGCGAAAAACCTCCGAAAAGAACGGCGCTCGATTAGAGGCCGGAGTAAGACGGTCCTATGGAATGTCTGTAACGTGCGGCAGATACGGCACTTAGCATCACATCGCGCGCACGCGGCGATTGGGAAATTGTAACCTTCGTACTATTCCGCGTTCTGCGGCCCACCGATAAATTCAGTCCAGCAGGGGAACTAACCTGGCCGTCCATGGGGGACACCAGCAATGCCCCGCAGGAGATTCTGAGGTGTTGGACATGAATACAACGACAGCCGTAAGCCTAGATGAAAAAGTGAAGCCCTCGGGAGCCGTCGCGCAGAGTGCGCCGGGCACCGTCGAGCGCCGGAGACGCCGGCGCGCCAAGATTTCAGCGCAAGTGCTCGTGCGCGTGGTCAACGGCGCCGAAACCGCCGAAGAAGTCTGCATGAGCGTGGACGTTTCGCGCGATGGAATCCTATTTCAAGCCAAGCGCCCGGGATACTGGAAGGGCCAGCAGGTCGAAATCACGTTTCCGTATTCGAACGAAGCGGCCGCGCTGAACCAGGCGCAGCCGGCGGACATCGTCCGCGTCACCGAGGCCCCGGCCGGAAAGCACGCGATCGCCGTGCAGTTTCACTCGGCGAAGCTCGAAGCCAAGATGGAGCACAAGGGAACCGCCCAGGCGTTCGATTCGGGAGCGGTGGGCACAGGCACGTCGCACGAAAAGGTGCAGTCCATGGTGCTGGCGGTCGAGCCCGATACGCGCACGGCGGAGATCATGCGTAACGTGCTTCAGCAGGACGGCTACACGGTGGTGATCGTGCCGACCGCGCAAGAAGCGCTGGAAATTCTGCGCACCACGGTGCCGGCGGCGTTCATCGCCGAAGTCGAGGCGACCGACATGTCCGGCCACGACCTCTGCCTGATCATCAAGCGGAACGACCGTTTGCAGACCGTGCCCGTGATTCTGCTCACGCGCGGCGCGCAGCCCGCGGACTACTCGGCGAGCCACCAGCTCGGCGCGGTGGTCTGCATGGCGAAGCCGTTCCAGCCGGAGAGATTGCTGCACGTGGTGAGGCTGGTAGCGCCGCCCCCGACGCTCAAGAGCGCGTACGGCGCGTCGCGGATGTCCAACGGCAATATCGAACGCTCGCTTTAATTCACCCTCTCAGTAACAAGGCAGACCACAGGGGCGCGCGCTAACGGCGCCCCTTTTTCGCGTTGCGCGAGCGTTAACGATCCCGCAGATTCTGGTAGCGTCGGCATCCTGCCGGCATTCTTCTGTTGAGAACCGAAAAGCAAATAGCCGCCAGGATGGCGGCGCTACGAAACGTCCTTTTCGAACGCTCGGCGTGCGGGATTCGTGCGGATGTATGCGCATGTCTTCCAGAACTCTTCTTCGTCGCGTATGACGTGCTCGTAGTAGCCTCGCTGCCAGATTGACCCTGCATTCCGCCGCTTCACGCGATGAGAGACGGCGGCCTTGAACGCACCCACAATTGTAGGAATCGATCCGACCGTCGGCGCCGCGAATGCGCGGTCCGGCTCTCGTAGGGGCACGGCATGCCGTGCCCGGCGCTGATCCTTGGCGATGACTGTGCCATCTGCCTGTGGTTCGCGAAGGATGATGATCCCATGCAGGTGGTCGGGCATCACGATGTGGGTTGCCAGCTCGACGCGCGGGAAATGGGAAGGAATGTCACGCCAACACGCATCGACAACCCGCCCTATCTCGCTCAATACAATCCCGGTGCCCACGATCCGCCCCAGCAACGGCCGGCGGTCCTGCACGCAGATTGTGAGGAAATAGGCGTGCGATTCAGAGTAGTCCAATGAACGCAGCCGAACCGAGCGACGCCGAGGTAGAGAAGGCTCAGGGCGCATACAGGTTGGCGGATTGTAGACCCGATTCAGACAAACAGGAAGCCAACACCCGTTACGTAAAGCCTGATGGCCGACGCCGTGCCAAGCATCTGCGCCGGGCATGGCATGCCATGCCCCTACGAAACCGTCGCGAATTATCGATCGAGGGGAACGGGCAACATCACGCCGGGGACGCTCACCGGACGGCGGATCCTAATGGTTGACGCGTAGCCTAGCACGTGCGCCGGGCATGGCATGCCATGCCCCTACGAAACCGTTATGCGCGCATGATACGATGGCGCAGATGAGCGACAAATTCGTTGTCGGCTTGATTCAAATGCGTAGTGGCAAGGTTGCGGCGGACAATCTCGCGCGAGCGAGCGAGAAAATCCGCGAGGCGGCCAAGCGCGGCGCCCAAATCGTCTGCATGGACGAGCTGTTTCTCGGCGAATATTTCTGCCGCAAGGAGGACGCCGCGCTGTTTGACCTGGCCGAGCCGATTCCCGGCCCTTCGACCGAGGCGCTGGCGAAGGTGGCGCGCGAAAGCAAAGTCGCGATCGTCGCTTCCCTTTTCGAGCGCCGCGCCGCGGGCCTCTATCACAACACCTGCGCGGTGATCGACGCGGACGGCGCGTTTCTCGGCAAATACCGAAAGATGCACATCCCGGACGATCCGCTCTACTACGAAAAATTCTATTTCACCCCCGGGGATCTCGGTTTCCCGACGTTCGACACGCGCTACGGACGCATCGGTGTGCAAATCTGCTGGGACCAGTGGTACCCGGAAGGCTCGCGCGCGGTGGCGCTGGGCGGCGCGCAGGTGATTTTCTATCCCACGAGCATCGGATGGCATCCGGCGGAGAAGAAGGAGTTCGGCGCGGCGCAGCTCGACGCGTGGCGGACGGTCCAGCGCGGCCACGCGATCGCGAACGGCGTGTACGTCGCGGTGGTGAATCGCGTGGGGTTTGAGGGTGGACCGATCCCCCAGGCTCCCCTAACCGGGGACCTGGGGGCCCCGTCTGGCGACACGGGGCTCGAATTCTGGGGCGGATCGTTTGTCGCCGATCCGTTCGGGCAGGTGGTGGCCGAAGCGGCGAACGACAAAGAAGAGATTCTGGTGGTCGAGTGCGATCCCGCGAAGAGCGAGGACACGCGGCGCAACTGGCCGTTTCTGCGCGACCGCCGCGTCGATGCGTACGAGCCGCTGCTTAGCCGCTGGCTTGGAAAGTGACTCTTGTCAGGAGAACACGCATGACGCGTCCAGTCATGTCCAGCATTTCGCCGTTCTTCATCGTGCAAGACGTGCCGGCGGCACTCTCGTTTTATCGCGACAAGCTCGGATTCAACGTCACCCATCAGGAACCCGACCGCGATCCCTTTTTCGCCATTTTGAGCCGCGATGGAGCGATGATCTTCGTGAAATCCGTGGGCGAGAAACCGCTGCCGAATTACAAGCGCAACCCGAGCGCGCGATGGGATTCTTACGTTAACGTGCCGGATCCCGATGCGTTGGCGGCCGAATTCAAGGCGCGTGGCGTCACGTTTTCCGCACCTCTTGAAGACACCCACGACGGTCTGCGCGGCTTCGAAATCGAAGATGCTGACGGCTACGTCTTGTTTTTCGGCCGTCCCCGTTGAGAATGACCAGCCGACAATCTCCCGTGAGCGCGCAGGAAATTTTTCGCATGCCGGCCGAATGGGAGCCGCACGAGGCGACCTGGCTCGGCTGGCCGCACGAGCTCACGGACTGGCCCGGAAAGTTCTCGCCGATACCCTGGGCGTTCGCGGAAATCGTGAGGCATCTCGCGCGCGTGGAGCGGGTGTATCTGCTTGTTGAAAACGGCGCTGCGGAAGCGCGCGCGAAAGCGGCACTGCGCAAGGCGGGCGCCGATCTCGGCATGGTCACGTTTTTTCGCGTCCCGACCGACCGCGGTTGGATGCGCGATTCCGGGCCGATTGGAGTGGAGCCGCTGGTCGACTCCGTAGGGGCGGGTTTGAAACCCGCCCCTACAAACGATCACTTGGGCAGCCTGCTGAATTTCGGCTTCAACGGCTGGGCAAAATACGACGATTACAAGAGGGACGCGAAAGTGGTGGCGCGCCTGAACGCGAAGCTGAAGAGCCGCGTCGTGCTTCCCAAGCACAAGGGCCGGCACGTGGTGCTCGAAGGCGGCTCGATCGACGTCAACGGCCGCGGCACGCTGCTCACCACGGAAGAGTGCCTGCTCAGCAAGACCCAGGAGCGCAATCCCGGATTCACGCGCCACGATTACGCCGAAATCTTTGCAAAATATCTGGGCGCGACCAACGTCCTATGGCTCAAGCGCGGCATCGCCGGAGACGACACGCACGGCCACGTCGACGATCTCGCGCGCTTCGTCGATCCAACCACCGTGGTGACCGTGGTCGAGCAGGATCCCGCGGAGGAGAATTACGCTCCGCTTCAGGAGAATTTCGCGCTGCTGCGCGAGATGAAAGATCAGGACGGGCGTCCGCTGCGCGTCGAAACGCTGCCCATGCCCGCGCCGGTCTATTTCGCCGGGCAATGCTTGCCCGCGAGCTATGCGAATTTCTATATCGCCAATGGCATCGTGCTGGTGCCCACGTTCAACGATCCCGCCGATCGCATCGCGCTGAACACGCTTGCAAAACTTTTCCCCGCCCGCACGGTGATGCCGGTCTATTGCCGCGACCTCGTCCTCGGCCTCGGCACGATTCATTGCATGACGCAGCAGCTGCCGCGGATTTGATCCCATTTCAATTCAGTCGGCGGTCCGAGGCTCCGCTTGGCCTGAATTCCGACCAAGCACGGGTGGTAGGGGCGCAGCACCGCTACACCCGATGCGGCGTCGGCTTTGGTGTGCCACATGCGCGATCGTGCCTCGCCGTTTTCAGAGTGCGACGTGGGCGACACGCAGCCAAGTAAGTTTGCCGGGCACAGCATGCTGTGCCCCTACGAAGAGGCACCCAACCCCCGGAGGCGGGTACGGGTAACCCTCGCAAAACATGGGTACATAAGGACTATTGCCGCCGACGCTCCGTGGCTGCACCATCTAGGGAGGGGCGGCACGCCTGCGTGCCCGTCCGACGCGGGGAAAAGTACGCAAGTGGCACGGATTCCGATGAACGGGACGAATGCGCATGTCTGACGTTGCGAAAATTGCTCAAGCACAAGCCCTCGTAGTTCCGGTGATATTGCAAGGGGCGAAGACCGTCGAGGGCACGGACCGCCGAGAGCTGTTCACCGAGAACACGACAACCAAGCTCGTATTCGAAAACGGCGCCGTGCTGAAGGTGAAGTCGAATCTCACACTCGGACAGGTCGTCTTCCTTCACAACGAATTGAACAAGCGGGAAGTCCTGTGCAAGGTGGTCGAGGTCCCGACGGCGGGCGGGGCGGGCACAACGGAATTGGAATTCACGGCCCTCACGCCCGGATTCTGGGAGCCTGTCGCCGAACAGCCCGCCGCAAGCGCGCCGAATCCCGGATTGGCGGTAGAGGAACTGGCGGCGCCGGCGCCGATTCCCGGTGTCGTGATGGAGCAAGTCGGGGCGCCAGCGCCCACTCCCGAACCCGTGGTAGAACAAGAACCGGCGCCGGAATCGGCTGAGAATACGCTGGCGATGATGAGCGCGAACACGTCCACGGTGAAGTTTTCGCCGCCCCGCGAAGAACTTGTTCCGACGTATGAGGCCGTTCCTGTCAGCCCCGCACCGGAATCCGAGAGCGCCCCAGCCCCTGAACCCGAGCCGCCCAAAGAATGGCATGCGCCGACCGGTGAAGAGATCGACGCGGCGCTTCGCACGATGTCGGATACGCCCGGGCCGGTTCCCGCCCCCGAGGCGACAGGCGCAGCCGCTCATCCGGAGGATGGAGCGGACCCGAACGACGCGAAGGTCCAGCAGCAGCTCGCCGCCCTGATGGCGCGGGAAAGCAGGCTCGCGAAATACGCCGCGGCGAAAGAGAGCCAGGCGGAAAAAATTCACCGGCAAGCCGCATCGAAGGCAGCGCCGGAAGGTGCGCCCGCCGCGGAAGGCGAGGTCGAGCCGGAAATCGTTCCAGTGAAAGTTCCCCTGTCGGAGTTGTTGACGACCGGGAGAAACGCGGTCATCGTCGAAATCGTGGCAGGCATTCTGATCGTGATCTCGCTGGTATTCATATGGCGCGCAATGCGCCCCATGTTCATCAACGACTATGTCCCGCGCCAGGCAGCTGCGGCTCCGGCGAAGGCGAAAACGACGCCGGCGTCTGCTTCCTCTGCATCCGGACCGGCGAAGGCCGGCGCGACAGGCAGCACCGCGGCGGGAGCGTCATCGAAGTCGGCAGGGCCTGCCGTCGCGAAAGGACCGGATGCTTCCTCGGCTGGTAAAGCCGAGAAAGTCGAGAAAGCGGCGAAACCCAGCGATGCGAAAGTAGCGGCGCCGGCGCCAACACCAGCGGGCAAAGCGCGAAGCCCCGCTGTTGCGACGTCCGCCCCTGCGCCGACCGAAAGCCATCCAGCAACGGGCAACGACACGATTGCGTCCGGCGAACCCGCTGCGCAGCCAAAGCACGGGAAGTCGGAAGTGGCGCAGCCTGCCGATACTATTCCTGCAAAGATTCTGTCGCAGCCTCAGCCGGCGTTTCCGTCGTGGGCGAAGCACCTCGATCTGGACGGAGTCGTGACGCTCGACGCCGTGATCGACGAAAAAGGGAACCTGGGCGCATTGAAAGTGTTGTCGGGACCGCGCCAGCTCCAGCGTGCGGCGGAGCAGGCGGTCGGGCTTTGGATTTTCGAACCGGCGCAATCGGCCGGAACGCCGGTCTCGTCGCACATCGTCCTCACCGTCGAGTTCCAGCGTTAGTCCTGGCCTCCAAGCGATCCCGCGCGCGCGATTGCCTGTCATCCTCGCGCAAATGAGGAACGCTCTATGGTCTCGGTGCTCCCTCTGTGACCTCTATGTTTGAGCTCTTCGAAATGGAAAAGACTCACCACAGAGAACACCGAGTTCCACAGAGATCACAGAGGAGAAGAGCTAGAGGGCGGTCCTACGACGAACGCGGAGCGACCGGCACCGGCGCTTCGGCCTGCGCGGCTTGGCGCTGCTGCTTGAGCAGATACTCACGGTGGAACATGGCGTGGGCGCGGACATTCGCGTACCCGGCGGGCGCCTCGATCTTCGCCACCTGGCCGGCGTCGGATGAGAACCAGCGCATGCAGATTTCGAGCTCGGTGGCGTGATTGTCTGCGAATTCGTCGGGCATGATGCTCGGGAGGACGATTTCGACGACGGGCGCATGTGGAGTGCGGGAGCTTGCTCCCGCCGTTTCCTGGGCGAAGCTTGCCTCGCCCGCAACGCCGGAGCGAGCTGCGGCGCCACACGGCGGCGGCAAGCCGCCGCACTCCACATCGGCGGAGCTGGGATCGCCGGAGCGGACCACCACGGGGGCTTCGGCGACGAGCTGCGCGATTTCGCGGTACTGCTTGGTGCGCGACTCCTCGTCGGGAATGACGAACTCCTCGAGGCCGATCATACGCTTGACGAGCGCCATGTTTTCCGGGTGCGCGAGCACGCTCTGAATCTGCGGATCGGGACTGGACAGTAATTGCAGCAGCACGGCGCGCTGTTGCGCCCACAGCGTCGGGAACTGCTCGTCCGTTTCGGGATAACTGAAGAGATTGCCCTTCAGGTCGGCGAGGCGAATCCATTTCGATTCGAACGCGGACCCTGCGCCGAGCAGCGTGACTTCCACATCCTGCGGGCGATTTCGCCGGAAGCAATCGACGGCGAGCAGCATGATATCGGCGTGAAAGAATTTCATGCGCCGCCACACGAGACCGATGCGCCCCATGGCCTGGTCGCGCGCCATCGAGTAGCCCGCGGCGGTGTCCGTGTTGGCCATCGAGCCGCCGAAGAGCGCCGGGAACGCGCCGGTGAGAAATTGCGCGATCGGCCCCATCAGGTTCGCGGCGTGCTGCGCGAGGTCGCCGGGCACCTGCGCAGGCTCCGGCTGGAAAAATCCCGCCGCGAGCGATTGCCCCGGCTTTGCGCGCGCGGGATAGTGCGCGCCCGGCTCGGCGGTCTGATTTTGCAGCGCGTCGAAATCGAGCACTTCGCTATCGGCGTAGATCGGCGGGATGCCGTACTCGTACGTTTCGATTTGGAGATTCGAGAGCGTGTTGAAGCGCTCCTGCACGCTGATCAGCGAATCGCCGAGCGCGGGGCGGCCGCTCGAGCCGTCGCCGGGCAGCGCGTGGAGGACGCGCCAGTGATCGTCCATATTCTCGTTGCGCGATTCGCAGTAGGCTTCGCCGGCGAACGCGACGTACGCGCCGTCGGGGAAAAGCTGGAGCAACTCGTCGCGCAGGGATTTGTCGTCGAGCGAGAAAAACGCCCACGGGCGCAGCCACGTCCGCTGAAACGTGATGAGATTCGGATTGAAGTCGCCGCCTTCGGTGAGCGGGCCGCCTTGCGACTGCGCCAGGCGCGCCAGACGCTCGTACTCCTGCGAGCCGCTTGCGACCGGCGTGCCGATTTTGTCCGCGGCGTGCGGATACGCCGCGCGCAGCCGCGCCTGATGGACCTCCATGTTCCACTGGAGGTACGGATACTCGTGCATCTCGTTGGCCCACGGAGGAGTTTTCAGCTCGAGGCCGCCGACGATGGTGATCACTTCCTGTCCGTTGGGGACGCGCAGGCGCGTCTCGGCGGTCGGCACAGTGACCGTTTCCGCCGCGACGAAGTCTTCCTCGGTGAGCAGCGCGCCGCATTGGGGGCATTCTGATGGCCGCTCTGGGCCTGCGCCCTCCTCGGCGGCCTGCGACAGCGAGGTATCGCGCTTTGCGCCATCGTTTGTGGCCGGGCTGAAGCCTTGCCCTTCCACCGAGGCGTCATGTGGAGTGCGGGAGCTTGCTCCCGCTGTTTCCTGGGCGAGGCTTGCCTCGCCCATCGCGCCGGAACGAGCTCCGTCGCCAGAGAGCGGCGGCAAGCCGCCGCACTCCACAGTCGCGCCGCAATCGGGGCACACGTACACGTCCGCGCCGAGCTTGATCTCGCGCGCGGCGATCTCGGTCTCGGGATGAAAGCCGAATCGCTGCCCATCGACTACGAAACGCACGTACGCGCCGACCTTGCCGCCGGTCCATAGATTAAACGCTTCCTCGACGATCAGGTTGCCGATGCGATTGTTGCGCTCGACGAGGCCCGCGACTTCGGTGGCGGCTTTTGCCGCGGCGACGTCCTCTTCAGCCTGCGCGGACGTGGGGAAAAAGCGCACGCGCGGCACGTCCTGCGAAAGCACGGAGACGAGCGAGAGGCCGAACGCCTGGTAAATATTCGTGACGAATTCGTAGCGCGGCATGTCCTCGACGGAGCTGTTGCCGACGAGCTTCTGCTCGAAGGGCAGGTGCCAGTTCTGGTCGCGCTCGCTCCACCAGAGGTATTGCAGGCCGCGCCAGAACTGGTGCGCCTGCTTGATGCGGCGGATTTCGCTGCGGCGCGAAAGCTCGGATTCGGTCGAGAATTGGTGGACGAGCCGGCGCAGCGCCTCTTGCAGGCGCTCGGGAAGCGTTTCATTGTTCGCGCCGAAGGGCGACGCGTCGGTGGCACCGCTCTGCACGGATCCTTCTACCGGGACGACCGCTGGATCAGCGTTGGGGACTTGTGTTTGTGTGGGCATTCGATTCTCGCTTACGCAGGGCTCGTTCTGTTATCGTTCGACGAATGGAAACGCGTTCGAGCGATGAGTCAAAAGTGAGATGGGAAAGCGTCAGACGCTACGTACTTGTGCGGGGAACTCTGCAGTGGGGCCTTATCGGGTTTGTGGCAACCGTTTATCTCGTGGAGCGGCGCTATCCTGATTTCTTCTCCTGGCAATGGGTTGGGCTTCTCAGAGGTGCCGTCACCTTTGTGCTGTGGATCGTGATCTGTTACCGATGGAGACTCTGGGTATTGCGCCAGCTTGAGAAAACCGAAAAAAGGGGTTCTGAAAACACCTGAGCCGTTTCTCGTTTGTGACGGGATGCGGGAGTTCTGCTATCGTGCGGCGCTATGGATGAACCGGAGGAAAAGCGCGAGCTCACGGGGTTCCAGCGCGTGGCTTACGTTTTCATGGGCCTGACGATGATCGCCACGGGCCTGGTGACGGTATTCTGGAGCGACCTGTTTAATCCGCATTTCCCGGCGTGGGCGGTGTGGGCGCCGTTCGCATTTGCCGGAGGCGGGCTGCTCGTCGCGGTGGGAATTCGTGGCGGCAGGCGGAGCTGATCGTTCGTTTCTCGCTTGGGGATGAGCCATTCTGATATTGTGGCCGCATGATGAGAAGACGAAGGGACGAACCTATGAGCGCTGCGCCAAGTCTAAGGGTCAGCCTTGCCCTGATCGGGCTAATGCTCATGGGGCCCGGCGTGCTGGCGCTGGTTCAGGGAAGATTGGACTATCACGACTACCGCGGCCTGCTCGTCTTCGCTCCGTTCACTTTGCTGATTGGATTGGTGATGATTGTTTTTGCCATCCGAGTCGGAAGGAAGAAGTGAT
>Ga0335077_10011237_pt1 | contig 11184 bp, 8 predicted proteins | sample Lox_Sample_31_FD_207151 | JGI IMG/M metagenome (GOLD analysis project Ga0335077, IMG submission 207151) | Soil microbial communities from Loxahatchee National Wildlife Refuge, Florida, United States - Lox_Sample_3.1 | ecosystem: Environmental > Terrestrial > Soil > Wetlands | place: USA: Florida...
CGCGGGGTTCGCGCCCGACGATTTCACCGGTAGTATCCGGATTCCGACGGGGGATCCGTTCGAAGAGGAATTCGACCGGGCCGACCCGGACTCCGCCGCCGCCGCGTTCGAGAAATCCGACACCCGTCGCGGGACGGCGCCGGCGCCGAACGTGCCCCCCGCGCCGGCGGCATCGCCGTTCGAGGTCGAGGAGGAGATCGGCGGTCCGTCCTGGCTCGACGAGGAGCCGGAGCGTTCCGCGGCGCCGGAGCGGCCGCTCTGGATGTCGCCTCCGATTCCGCCGGCGCCGGCGCTCTTCGAGACTCCCGCCGAGGAACCGCGCGCCGACGACGCGCCCACGGCCGAGATCCGGCCGGGAAACTTCGACCTGCGCCCGAAGGACACCGTCCAGGAGATCGACGCCGACGCCGCCGAGGCGCTTTTCGACGTCCCCGCGCCGATGCGGGAGCCCGAGCCCGCCTCGATCGCCACGCCGCCCGCAGCCTCTCCCGAGCCGGCGCCCGCGCCGGCGGCTTCCCATCCCCACGAGCCCCACGAGCTCGAGGCGCTCGCCCAGACGTCTTCGATTCCCGAGCTCGCCCAGATGCTCACGTCCGTGTCTCGATCGGCCGACCTGTCGGACGCGGATCTCGATCGCCTCGCGACCCGCATCGTCGAGAAGCTCTCGGACCGCGTGATCCGGGAGATCGCCTGGGAAGTCATTCCGGACATGGCGGAAATCGTCATCAAGCAGCGGATCAAGGAGCTCGAAGCCGGGCTCGAGTGACGCCGCGGCGCCGGGCGGCCCGGCCGCCCGCTGTGATAAATGAGAGGGCCTCGAGCCCTCTTTTTTGATGCCCGAACGAGCCACAATGTCTCCTCAGACGGAAGAGCCCTCCCGCCGGCTCGAAAAGACCTTCGAGCCGCGCGCGTTCGAGGAGCGCTGGTACCGTCTCTGGGAGTCGGAAGGACGGTTCCGGCCGGCCGGGCCGGCGGGCGCGCCGCGCTACGTCATGGTGATCCCGCCGCCCAACGTGACGGGCCGGCTCCACATCGGGCACGCGCTCGGGCGCACGCTCGAAGACGTCCTGGCGCGCTGGCGTCGCATGCAGGGAAACCGAGTCCTCTGGGTGCCGGGCACCGATCACGCGGGCATCGCGACGCAGATGGTCGTGGAACGCGAGCTCGCGAAAGAAGGAATCGACCGCAAGGCGCTCGGCCGCGAGAAGTTCGTCGAGCGCGTGTGGGCCTGGAAGAAGGAGGCGGGGGGCGCCATCCTCGTCCAGCTGCGCCGCCTGGGCTGCTCGCTCGACTGGACGCGCGAGCGCTTCACCCTCGACGCCGATCTCTCGCGTGCGGTTCGGCACGCCTTCGTGCGGCTCTACTCCGAAGGCCTCATCTATCGCGACCGCTACGTCGTGAACTGGTGTCCGCGCTGCGGGACGGCCGTCTCGGACCTCGAAGTGGTGCACCACGAGGTCAAGGACGGCAAGCTGTACCAGATCCGGTACGACGTGCCGGGCGTCCGTTCCGGCGCGGTCGTCGCGACGACGCGGCCCGAGACGATGCTCGGCGACACGGCGCTCGCGATCCATCCCGAGGATCCGCGCACCGAGAAGCTCAAGGGGAAGAAGGCGACGCTCCCGCTCGTCGGCCGGACGCTGCCGATCGTCGAGGACCCGATCCTCGTGGATCGCGCGTTCGGCACCGGCGTCGTCAAGGTCACGCCGGCGCACGACGCGAACGATTTCGCGAGCGCGCAGCGCAACGACCTTCCGGCGATCATCGTGATCGGCCCCGATGGCCGTATGACGGAGGAGGCCGGGCCGGATTTCGCCGGGCTCGACCGGCTCGAGGCCCGCAAGAAGGTCCTCGAGCGGCTGACGGCGGAGAACCGCCTCGCCAAAGTCGAGGACTATCCGGGCAGCGTCGGCCACTGTCAGCGCTGCGACACGATCATCGAGCCGTATCTCTCGCTCCAGTGGTTCGTGAAGATCGCGCCGCTCGCCGAGCCGGCGATCCGGGCCGTGCGCGAGGGGAAGATCCGCTTCGCTCCGGAGTCGTGGTCGAAGACCTACTTCGCGTGGATGGAGAACATCCGCGACTGGTGCATCTCGCGGCAGCTCTGGTGGGGGCATCGGATCCCCGCCTTCTACTGCGACAACGGGCACATCACCGTCGCCGAGGAGGATCCGTCGGCCTGCGCGACGTGCGGGTCGACGAGGCTTCGTCAGGACCCGGACGTGCTCGACACGTGGTTCTCCTCCCAGCTCTGGCCGTTCTCGGTGTTCGGCTGGCCCAAGGAGACGCCGGACCTGGAGCAGTTCTATCCGACCGACGTGCTCGTGACCGGCTACGACATCCTGTTCTTCTGGGTGGCGCGGATGATCATGGCGGGCCTCCACTTCACGGGGAAGGCGCCGTTCCACGACGTGCACCTGCACGGCCTCGTGCGCGTGGACGGCGAGAAGATGTCGAAGACCAAGGGAAACGTCATCGACCCGCTCGAGGCGATCGACGAGTTCGGAGCGGACGCCGTGCGGTTCGCTCTGACGGCGGCGGCTTCCAACGGTCCCACGGCCTCGCTCGAGAAGCAGCGCCTTGCCGGATCGCGCGCCTTCGCCACGAAGCTCTGGAACGCCTCGCGATTCGCGCTCGGGCAGTTCGAGGGCGAGCGGCCGGAGGGCGTGCCGCCTTCGGCGCATCTCGAGCTCCCCGACCGTTGGATCCTGTCGCGCCTCTCGGCGGCCGCCGCCGAGGTCTCGGCCCGGCTCGAGCAGTTCCGCTTCGACGAGGCGTCGCAGACGATCTACTCGTTCGTGTGGCACGAGCTCTGCGACGGCTACATCGAGATGGTGAAGCCGCGTCTCTCGGGGACGTCGGCGGGAGAGGAGAGCCGCCGCGCGGCGCGCGAGACGCTCGCCCGGTGCCTCGCGGATTCGCTCGCGCTCCTCCATCCCTTCATGCCGTTCGTGACCGAGGAAATCTGGGAGAAGCTGACCGGGCGTCCGGGCACCCTGATCGTGACGCCGTTCCCGCGCCCGCGGACCGAGTGGGCGGACGCGCGCGCCGAGAAGTCCGTGGAGGCCCTGCGGGCACTCGTCACGCGTGTGCGCAACTTCCGGAGCGAGCGCGGCGCCGGGCCCACGGAGCCGGCGGAGCTGGCGCTCGACCCCGCGGCCGGCGATCGGGAAACGCTCGCGGACCTCGGAAAGCTCGCGCCGCTGCTGAAGCACCTCGGCCGCCTCGAGTCTCTCCGCTTCGAGCCGCCCACGGACGCGGCCGCGCGCGACGTCGTGTCCGGCATCCCGATCGGCCTCGCGCTCGCGCGCCCGGCTTCGGCGGCGGACCGCTCGCGGGTCGAGAAGACGCTCGCCGACCTCGATCGCGAGATCGAGTCGCTCGGCGCGAAAGTGCGCAACCCCTCGTTCCTCGACCGGGCGCCGGCTGACGTCGTCGAGAAGACGCGCCGCCGGCTCGTCGAGCTCGAGCAGCGGCGCGCCGCGCTGAGCGGCGCATGATCCCGTTCGCGGACGGCGCCCTCGAGGCGCGGCACTGGCGGCGGTTCGAGAACCTGGCCTGTTTCGAGAAGGTCGATTCCTCCAACGACCTCGCGCGCGAGATCATCGACGTCTACTTCAACGAGGACCAGAGCCTCCCGCCGTCGGTCCTCGCGGCGGAGAGTCAGCCGGGCGCCCGTGGGCGGTCCGGCCGCTGGCTCGCGCCGCCGGGTCGCGGCCTCTACTTCACGTTCATCATGCCCGCGCAGGGCGTGCCTCTGTCCGTCGTTCCGATCGCGGTGGCGCATTGGATTCGGGAGGCGCTGTCGGAGGCGGCGGGGATCGTTCCGGTTCTGAAGTGGCCGAACGATCTCTACGTGGACCGGCGCAAGCTCGCGGGCATCCTGCCGGAGGCGCGGACGCAGGGCGACCGGACGCTCGTCGCCGTCGGCGTCGGGCTGAACGTGGCCGGAAGCGCGGCGTCGCTCGGACTGCCGCACGCGACGACGCTCGAAGAGGAGCTCGGGCACGCCGTCGCGCGGGCGCCGCTGCTGCAGGCGCTTCTCGACCGGATCGATCGCGAGCTCGTCGCGCCCGACTGGGCGCGCGAGATCGCCGCGTGGGAGCGCGGATCCCTCCACCGTCCGGGCGACAAGATGACGGTGCGGCGCGACGGCGAGGAGCTGACCGGCGAGTACGTCGGCCTCGACTCCTCGGGGTTTCTGCGGCTGAAGACGGCGGCGGGGGAGGCCGTGCTTGCGGGCGGCGAGGTCGCCGAGTGGTGAGCGGCGGCGCGAGCCTCCTCGCGGTCGATGTCGGCAACACGAACACGGTGCTCGGGCTCTACGAGGGCGCGGCGCTCGAGCGCTCGTGGCGCCTCACGACGCGCCGGGACGCGACGTCCGACGAGATCGCGCTTTCCGTTCGCGGCCTGCTCGCCGAGGCGGGGCGCGCGGCCGTGCGGCCCGAGGTCATCGTCGCGTCGGTCGTCCCGTCGGTGCGTTTTCCGCTGCGGCAGGCGTTTCGGCAGCTCTTCGGCGCCGAGCCCCTGTTCGTCGAGCCCGGTGTGAGGACCGGGATGCCGATCCTGTACGACGTGCCGCAGGAGGTCGGCGCCGATCGCATCGTCAACGCCGTCGCGGCGCACGCGCAGTTCGGGGGTCCGTGCATCGTCGTGGACTTCGGTACCGCGACCACGTTCGACGTCGTCACCGCGAAGGGCGAGTACCTAGGCGGCGTGATCGTGCCGGGGATCTCCATCTCGGCCGAAGCGCTCTTCGAGAAGGCGGCGCGCCTCTGGCGGGTCGAGATCCGCAAGCCGGAACGGGTCATCGGGAAGAGCACGGCCGCCTCGATCCAGTCGGGCCTCTACTTCGGCTACCTGTCCCTCGTGGACGGCGTCATCGCGCGCATCGAGAAGGAGCTCGGCGCGCGCACGCGGGTGATCGCGACCGGCGGCCTCGCGGAGCTCTTCGGCGGAGGATCGGAACGGATCGAGCAGATCGATCCGCTGCTGACGCTGACCGGCCTGCGTCTCATCCATGAGCGAAACCGAGGAGGCTAGGGCCTACTACGCGGCGGGCGAGGCGGCATTCATCCGGCGGCGCGGGACGCCGTTTCTCCTGTCGCCCCGGGATTTCTCCCTCCTCAAGCAATGGAGGGAGCTCGGCGTGCCGATCGAGGCCGTCGAGCGCGGGATCGACGATGCGTTTTCGCGCCGTGAGGAGCGGGGCGCGACCGGCCGCATCAACTCCCTCGCCTACTGCCGCGACGCGGTCCTCGCCGCCTGGGAGCGCCGGGCGGAGATCGCCGTGGGACGCGGTTCCGGACGGGAGGAGAGCGTCGACGCGCGCGCGGCCCTCGAGGCGCTGGGCGAACGCCTGGCCGCGCTGGAAGGGCGCCGGCCGGACCTGAGGGAACCAATCGAAGGCGCGCGGCGCTCGCTCGAGCGCCTCGCGAAGGGGCCGAAGGAAGCCGGGGAGATCGAGGAATCGCTCGCGCGCGTCGACCGAAAGCTCGCCTCCGCGCTCTTCGACGCGCTGCCTGCGGAGGAGCGGGCAGAGATCGGCCGCAAGATCGACGGCCAGCTCGAAGTGCTTCGCGGCCGCATGGACGAGGAGACCGCGCGCCGAACCGGGCGGGCGCTCGCGCGACGGCTGCTGCGCGAGCGCCTGGACCTGCCGCGCCTGACGCTCCTTTAGCGGCCATCTAGCCGCTCCCGGCCGGTTCGCGACAAACTGAGGGCATGAACCGCCGCGTCGAGATCTCGGGCCTCGCTCCGACGGGGGAGGGCATCGCGCGGTCGGCCGACGGCGTGGGGTTCGTCGCGGGCGCGCTCCCGGGCGAAGAGGTGGACGCCGAGGTCGTCGAGGCCCGCCGCCGCTTCTGGAAGGGGCGCGCGACGAGGGTGCTCCGGGCCTCGCCGGATCGCGCCGTGGGGGCTCATGCGCGCGGCTGCGCGGGGTGCGACTGGGCGCACCTGGGAGCGGCGAAAGCGCGCGAATGGAAACGGACGCTCTTCCTCGAGACGATGGAGCGGATCGGGCGGTTGCCGGCCGCGCCCTTCGGCGAGCTGCCGGTCGCGCCCTCGCCGGCCGGATATCGGCTGCGCGCGCGCTTCCACGCCGCCGGGCGCGGGTCCTCCGCCCGCGTCGGATTCTTCGCGCCGCGCACGCACCGGGTCGAGCCCGCCGGGAGCTGCGAGGCGCTCGGCGACGGGCTGCGGTCGCTTCTGCCGAAGATCGAGGCGGCCGTCGGAGCGAGCGGTGCCGCGGTTGCCGAGATCTCGACCGTCGAGACGCCGGACGCGCGATCACGACTCGCCCGCGCCGTGCTCGCGGCGGGAGCGGACCGCAGGGAAGCTCACGCGCTCGCATCCGGGCTCGCCCCGCTCTTCGACGGGGTCGTCGTGGTGGACGTTGCGGGATCGGTCGCCGGGCGGCAAGGCGCTCCGCGGATCGACATCCCGGTCGCCGGCCGCGTCCTCTCCGCGACGGCGGCCGTCTTCTTTCAGTCGAACCGATTCCTTCTCGACCGCCTCGTCCGCGACGTCGCCGCGCGCGCGGCGCTGCCGGCCGGGCGTGTCCTCGACGCCTTCGGCGGCGTCGGGCTCTTCGCCGGCGCGCTGCTCGACGCGGGGCACGCCGTCACGACGGTCGAAGCGGATTCGGCGGCGGTCGAGCTCGCTCTCGCCGCGCGGACGCGCTGGGACGCGCCGGACTGGACCATCGAGCGCTCCGCGGTCCTCGATTTCGTTTCGCGCGAGGCCGGGGCCTTCGACGTCGTCGTCGTGGATCCGCCGCGCGCGGGGCTGGGACTCCGACTCGCCGAGGCGCTGCCCGGTCGCGTCCGGCAGCGGCTGATCTACGTGTCGTGCGACCCGGCGACGCTCGCGCGGGATCTCGCCGCGCTCGTCGACCGGGGACTCTCCATCCGCGAGGCGCTTCTCTACGACCTCTTCGCGTTCACGCACCGCGTCGAGGCGCTCATTGTCCTCGAGCGCGATTCGAGCCCATGATCGGCCCGGTCCTGCGGGAAGGCGAGGCGCCGGCGATGCCCGCCGCGGTCGCGCTCGTCGTCGGGATCCTGCTCGGAAGCCGCTCCGTCACGGGGGCCGCGGGTGCCGCCGCGGTCGTCGGGCTCTCGGGCCTCTGGCTGGCGCGCGCGGGCGGCCGGCGGAGGCGCCGCGCGGCCTTCGGCCTCCTCTGGCTCTCCGCGGGGTTTCTCTCGGGGCGCGCGCGCATCGCGATGCCGGCGGAGACCTCGTCGCGGACGTGGGCCGGCGCTGCGAGCCTTCCCGGAGACGCCAGCCGGATCGAGGGCACCCTCGCCGACTTCTGGTCGGGCGCGCCGCCGGAAGCCCGCGGCCGCCTCGAGGCGGCGACCCTTCGGGTGGCCGGAACGGCGCGGCCGTTCCCTGCGGAGGTGGCCCTCTTCGTCGGCGGATCACCGGCGGGCTTTCCGTCGGCGGATCGCGGCGATCGCGTCGTGGTCACGGGGAAGCTGCGTCCGGAGGATCTTCCCGCCTCGACGCGCGACGTCGCGCTGCCGTGGACGCGCTATCGCCTCTCGATCAAGAGCGCGCGGCTCGTCGAGTCGCGGGGCGCGACGGCGCTCTCACTCCTCCAGTGGCCGAACCGCTTCCTCTTCGCTCGGCTTCCCGCCGGCGACGCCGCGTTCGAGCGCGACGTGCGCGGGCCGCTCGCGGCGCTTCTTCTCGGACGCACTTCGGAGCTCGACCGCGGGATGGTCGCGAGGTACCGGCGGGGCGGCCTCTACCATTTGCTCGTCGTGTCGGGCCTTCACGTCGCGCTCGCGGCCGGTCTCGTCCTCTGGGTGCTCCGCGCCGCAGGCGTCCGGGGCAAAACGCGCGACGCGGCGCTTCTCGCGGCGGTCGCCGTCATCGTCCTCGTGGGCGGCGCGAACCCGCCGGCGGTCCGCGCGGGCCTCGTCTTCGCCGTCTTTCTCGCCGCAAGGCTCATCGAGCGACCGATTCGCGGGGCGCAGGCGGCCGGGCTGTCGGCGATTTTCCTCTTTCTCGCCGCGCCGCGCGAGGTGTATTCCGTCGGCTGCGTGCTGACATTCTCCGCCGTGACCGGGATCGCGCTCTTCTCCGCGCCGATCCGCGCAAGGCTGCCAGACCGGCCGGAGTGGCTGTTCACGGGCCTCGCGACGGCTCTCGCCGCCGAGGCCGCCACGGCACCGGTCCTCCTCTGGCGGTTCAATCTCCTCGCGGCGGGCGCCTGGCTGACCGCGCCGCTCTCGATCCCGCTCTCGGGCGCGCTGATCGGCCTCGGGGCGCTGCTGTTGCTCTTCTCCTCCCTGGGCCTCGCCGCCGGGCCGCTCGCCGCGCTCTTCGGCGCGGGCTGCCGGCTGCTCGAATGGTCCGCCGAGCGCGCCGCGGGAATCGCGTTGCTGCGCCCGACGCCGCCGCTCGCCGCGATGCTGGCCGTCGGCGGCCTGCTCCTCCTGGCCGGAATCGGGGCGCGGCGATTGCGCGTGCCGGCGGCGGCCGTCGCCGCCACGCTCTTTCTCTTCTTCGCGCTGCGCCCCGCGCCGCCGGGCCCCGGGGAGGGCTTCTCCGTCGAGGCGCTCGACGTCGGGCAGGGCGACGCGCTCCTCCTCCGATGGAAGCGGCACGCGCTGCTGGTGGACGGCGGCGGGCCGTTCGATCGGGACGCGCGCGACTTCGGGCGGACGCGGCTCGTTCCGAAGCTCCTCGACCGCGGCGTGACGGCGCTCGACGCCGTCCTCCTGACGCATCCGCACCCGGACCACGCGCTCGGGCTCTTCGCCGTGATCGACGAGCTGCCGGTCGGCCGGCTGCTCCGCGGCGCGGGCGACGACGAGGCCGCCCTCTACGCCGACCTGTCGCGCCGGGCGCGGGCACGCGGAGTTCCGGTCACGGTGCTCGAGTCGGGAAGGTTCCCGCTGCCCGAGGCGCAGTTGCGCGTGCTCGCGTCCGGCGGTCCCTCGCGGAAGCGCGATGCGGTCAACAATCAGTCGGTCGTCGCGATCTTCGAGCGTGACGGGCGGCGCGCCTTGCTGACCGGCGATGCGGGCGCGGCGGCGGAGGAGGAGCTGCTCCGCGCGGGCGCGGTCGAGCCGGTCGATCTCCTGAAGGTCGGCCACCACGGCAGCCGCGGCTCGACGACGCCGGCGTTCCTCGACGCGGCCTGCCCGCGCGTCGCCGTTCTGTCGTGCGGGCGCGAGAATCGATTCGGCCATCCCGCGCCGGAGACGCTGGCCGCCCTGGGGCGCCGACGGATTCCGGTCTATCGGACGGACCTCTCATCCGACGTCCGCATCGAGCTCGCGCCGTCGTGGACGCGCGTTGCCTGGCGGGGCACCCGATGACCAAGCGGGAGAAGCCGGCGCTCCTCGTGGTGCTCGGTCCGACCGGAGCGGGGAAGAGCGACGTCGCGCACGGCATCGCGCGCGAGCGCGGCGGCGAGATTCTCTCGGCCGACGCCTTCGCCGTCTATCGCGGCTTCGACATCGGGACGGCGAAGCCGTCGGCGGCGCGCCGCCGGGAAGTGCCGTATCACTTGATCGACGTCGCCGATCCGTCGGAGACGTTCTCCGCCGGCCGCTGGGCGCTCGCGGCCCGCGCGATCATCGAAGAGGTCGTGAGCCGCGGCCGCCTGCCCATCGTCTGCGGCGGGAGCGGCTTCTACATCCGGGCGCTTCTCGAGGGCCTGCCTCCCGGCGACGCCGTCGATCCGGAGCGGCGACGGGCCCTCGCGCGCTGGGGCGATCGGGATCCCGGGAACGCGGCGCGCATGCTCGCGCTGAACGACCCCGAAGCCTCCGCGCGAATCGCGCCCGGCAACCGGCGTTACGTCCTGCGCGCTCTCGAAATCCTCCTCGAGACCGGACGACCCGCGTCGTCACGCCTCCCGATCGCCGACGCCTGGGCCGAGGGCTTCCGTGTGGTGAAAGTCGGTGTGCGTCCGGCGGCCGCAGACCTCTATGCTAGGATCGCCCGCCGAGTTCGCGAGATGCTCGAGGCGGGGTGGGAAGAGGAGGTTCGAGGGCTTCTCGCGCGGGGCGTCTCGCGGGACGCGAACGCGTTCGAAGCGATCGGATACCGGGAGCTCGCCGATGCCGCGCTCCCGGGCGGCACCGACCCCGGGGAAACGGAAAGGACGATCGTGACCGCCACCCGACAGCTGGCCAAGCGGCAGGCGACCTGGTTCCGGCGGGAGCCCGGAGTCGTCTGGGTCGAGCCCGCCGCGGCGCTCTCGCGCGCGCTCGAGCTTCTGGGCTGACGGAGACGGAGAGAACCGGATGAACAAGGCCCCCATCAACGTTCAGGACTCCTTCTTCTACAACCTTCGGAAGGACAACGTGGTCATCACGGTGCGCCTCACTTCGGGCGAGGAGCGCATGGGACGGCTGCGCCGCTTCGATAAGTTCGCTCTCGTCCTCGAAGTCGAGGGACGCGAGGAGATGATCTACAAGCACGCGATCGCCTCGATCCGTCCCGAGAATCTGCCCTCGGGATCGTGACGGGCGCCGGGCGGCGCGATTGAGCCGCCGCGGGCGGCCGGCAATGTCGCTCGGGAGGACCTGGCGCCCCTTCGGGGCGGCCGCGATTGTCCTGCTCGCCTCCTCCTGCGCCACGCCGCCAAAGGCGCCGCCGCCGCGCGATCGCTTTCCGCTCGATCCGCGCGAGGGCGCGTCGGGCGCATTCCCGCCGGACGCGCAGGACGGCTGGAGGTCGCTGCTCGCCGGCAACGCTTCCGGCGCGCGCGCCGAGTTCGAGGTCGCACGCCGGCAGGAGCCGAACAGCGTATCGGTCCAAGTCGGCGAGATCGAGGCGCTCGTGGCCGGCGGGGCGCTCCCGGAGGCTCGGGCGGCCTGCGCCGAAGCGATGCCGGGCTCGGGGCCGGGTGACGCCACGCTGCCGCTTCTCGTGGCATGCGGCGAGGCGGAGGCGCGATCGGGTCAACCCATCGCCGGCTACGACCTCTACCGGCAGGCCGCCATCCGCGCCCCCGAGCGGGCGGGCATCGCAGCGCGGGCCGCGGAGCTGCGCATGCAGGCGCGCGACCAGGCGGGTCAGGAGGCGCAGGAGGCGGCGGCGCGCAAGGACTGGGCCGCGGCGCGCCTCGCAGCGGCGCGCGCGATCGAGATCGACCCGGACTCGGCCGCGGCGCGCGAGGCGGCGGGCGATGTGGAGCGCGCGGCGGGCGAGGGCTCC
>Ga0335077_10011239_pt1 | contig 11182 bp, 7 predicted proteins | sample Lox_Sample_31_FD_207151 | JGI IMG/M metagenome (GOLD analysis project Ga0335077, IMG submission 207151) | Soil microbial communities from Loxahatchee National Wildlife Refuge, Florida, United States - Lox_Sample_3.1 | ecosystem: Environmental > Terrestrial > Soil > Wetlands | place: USA: Florida...
GACGGATTCTGCTTCCTGGATTTGGAATCTGGTGAAATCTCTCGTATTGCAGACCCGGAAAGTGACCGGCCTGGAAACCGATTTAACGACGGCAAGATCGACCGCGCTGGGCGGTTCTGGGCTGGAACCATGGATGATCGGTGCGTTCAACCGACTGGAAGCCTTTATCGCTTGGATGCCGATCTTTCCGTTCACCGCATGGATTCCGGCTTCATTTGCTCGAATGGACTGGGGTGGAGCCCAGACGATAAAACGATGTACTTCACTGATTCCATGACTCGTACGATCTGGTCGTACGAATTTGACCTTCCGACCGGCAACCTGGGGCAGCGTCAAGTGTTTGCCCGACTCTCCGATGGTGACGGCGTCCCGGACGGATTGGCGGTCGATAACGAAGGTTTTGTCTGGTCGGCAATCTGGGACGGCTGGCGTTTGGTTCGCTTTGCGCCTGATGGGACCATTGACCGGGAAATCCGCGTCCCAGTCCAGCGGCCGACTAGCTGTGTCTTCGGTGGATCCGATCTCAAAACTCTCTATGTCACGACTGCTTGCGGCGACCTAGGTTGGAGCGTCCTCAAGAATGGCATCCTCGCCGGCGCACTCTTCGCCCTCGATGCAGAAGTGGCAGGCTCGCCCGATACGCCATTTCGTGGCTGAGGCTTACCGCTGACGGTCAAACAATACCGCTACCGCGGCGTGCTAAGGCGGTGGGCCGAGCTTTCGCTACTTCCTGTCGGTAGCCGCTACAGCGGTAGAGTCCGAGGGGGTCTATGGCGGCACCACGCGCCTGCCGGGCCATGGCTAGGATCGGCGCGACATCGGTCGTAAACGCGCGCTTCAAGATCTGAGTCGCCTGGAGCGCGTCGTTCTCTTCTTGGGATGCATCGAGTAATGTTCGATCGACGATTAAGGCCTGAGCGTAGGCTCTTGTGAGCTCGATCGCGCTGGCTATCAGGCTCTCGATCGGATCAGTTATGTTGTGTGACTGATCAATCATGTGGGCTACGGAGGGCAGGACATTGCGTCTTGCTGCATCCACGAGCTCATTGAAAATGAGAAATAGGCGATAGGGGTCTATCGAACCCGAATCGAGATCATCGTCGCCGTACTTCGAATCGTTGAAGTGAAAGCCGCCGAGGCGCCCCGCCTGAATAAGGCGTGCAACGATCATCTCGATGTTGACGTGGGGGGCATGATGGCCTAGATCGATGAGGCAGAAGGCACGGGGACCGAGCGTCTGCGTGGCCATCAGCGAGCTTCCCCAGTCCTGAATCACTGTGGCGTAGAAGGCGGGCTCATACATCTTGTGCTCGATGAGCAGCCGCCAATCCGCGGGCAGGGCGGCGTAGATCTTGGCGGCGGACTCCAGATAGCGCTCGAAGGCGCGGGCGAGATGCTGCTGACCGGGAAAGTTCGCGCCATCGGCGATCCACAGCGTCAACGCCTTGGAGCCCAGTGCTTCACCGATGCGGATGCAGCTGATGTTGTGCGCGATGGCCTGTTCGCGCACGGCCGGATCAGTATGCGTCAGACTGCCAAATTTGTAGGACAGGGCCTGGCCACGCTGGTCCTGGAACGTGTTGGAATTCACCGCATCGAACCCTAAACCGAGCTCGTCCGCGCGCTCCCGCAGCGCCCGCGGCTCTGCCTGGTCCCAGGGCAAATGCAACGACACCTTGGGAGTGGCTCCGCTCAGCGCGTGGATGACGGCGCAATCTTCGAGCTTGTCGAAAACATCGCGCGGCTCGCCGGGGCCCGGAAACCGCGCGAAGCGCGTGCCGCCCGTGCCGACACCCCACGACGGAATGGCCACCCGGAAGTCGGCCACCGCCTGCACGACGGGCTCGATCTTTAGACCACGGCGCTGCAGCTGGAGGGCGAGCGCGTCGTAGTCCGCCTCGAGCCCGGCGCGCAGCGGCGCATTGCACTGAGAGATGAAATCCGGATCGCGTGGGTTCGCTGGGTGCGCGTCGTTCATTTTTCGAGGCCTCGGTCTGTCAGGAGTCAGCGCGAAAAGGCCACGGCGTTACCGGCATCGACATTGATAATATTGCCCGTAGATTTCGAGGAGCGCTCGGAGGCGAGGAAGGCCACGGCCTCGGCGACATCCTCCGGTAGCACGATGCGCTTGAGTAGGCTACGGTCCCGATAGACCGCCTCGAGCTCTTCGGTCGTGGTGTTATGGGCGCGTGCGCGCTGCGTGGCCCATTCGCCCTGCCAGATGCGCGAACCGCGCAGCACCGCATCGGGATTCACAACATTGACGCGGATCCCCGCCGGTGCGCACTCGAGGGCCAGGCAGCGCGCGAGATGCAATTCGGAGGCTTTGGCAGTGCAGTAGGCGGCTGCGCCGGGGGACGCGGCCAGTGCATTCTTTGAGCCGATAAAGACGATCGAACCGCCCAGACCCTGCACCTTGAGCAGCTTCACGCACTGGCGGCTGACGAGGAAGTAGCCCGTGGCGAGAACATCCATGTTGCGGCGCCAGAGTTCCAGGCTCGTGTCCTCGATCGCCGCGGCGGAGGCGATGCCCGCGTTCGAGACGCAGATGTCGACGCCACCGAAGCTCCAGCTCGCCTCGGCAAACAACGATGCCATGGAGCGCTCATCGGTCACGTCACCCCAGACCCCGAGACTGCTGTCCGTGCCGTATTGCGACTGCAGACTCTCCAGCGCCTCATCGAGCGCACTGCGGTCGATGTCGGTGACCACGACACATGCGCCCTCATCAAGCAGACGCCGAGCGATCGCCAGCCCGATCCCGCCTGCACCACCGGTGACGAGCGCGACCCGGCCGGCGAGGCCCTTGGGTTTCGGCAAGCGCCGCAGCTTGGCTTCCTCGAGCGGCCAATACTCGATGTCGAAGGCTTCCTGCTCGGGCAATGCTCTATAGGTCGAGACCGAGGAGGCTGCGCGCATGACATTGATGGCATTGACGTAGAACTCTCCGGCGATGCGCGCCGCGACCTTGTCGGCCGCAAAGGTGACCATGCCGACTGCAGGGATCAGATAGACGATCGCATTCGGATCGCGCATGGCAGGGGAATGCGGGTGGTGGCAGCGCTCGTAGTACTGCGCGTACTGCGCGCGATAGGTCTCGATGGCGGCCGGCAGACGCTCGATCAGCTGCTGCTCGCTCTCATGGCTCGGATCGAATGGTAGCACCAGCGGTCGGATCTTGGTGCGCAGGAAATGGTCGGGACAGGAGGTGCCGAGCGCAGCGAGGCGTTCGAAGGCCTGGCTGTTGACGAACTCGAGCACCGTGGCGCAGTCATCGAAATGGCCTACCTTGCGCACGTCGCCTGAGATCAGTCCGCGGATGCGTGGCATGAGCGTCGCAGCAATCTCGAGGCGCCGTGGCCGCGCAAGGGGTGCGAGTTTGGAGGGGCCGAAAGCGGTGCGCGGATTGCCATGCGCATCGAGCCACTCAATGGCGCGATTGATGATCTCGATCGTGGTGTCGTAGCAGTCTTTGGCCGTCGCTCCCCAGGTGAAGAGCCCGTGCGCTTCGAGTACCGCGCCGCGCGCATGCGGATGGGTGTCGGCAAACTGCTTCAACTGAAGTGCCAGCGCGAAGCCCGGTCGGATCCAAGGCAGCCAGCCGATCTCATCGCCGTAGATCCGCTGCGTCAGGGCGCGGCTGTCGGCCGAGGCGGCGATGCCGATGATCGCGTCCGGATGCATATGATCGATGTGCGGCCGGTCCACGAGCGCGTGTAGCGGGGTGTCAATGCTTGCCGCGCGCGAATTCAGGTTGAAGGCGCAGTGCGCATACAAGCCGACCATCTGATCCTCATCCTGTGGTCCGCGAAATCGCGGCGTCAGGGACAGCAGCTTGTCGAGATACAGCGTCGCGAAGCCATCGAGCTTCATGGTGCCGAGGTCACCGCCCGAGCCCTTGACCGAGAGCACTGGTGTAGGCCGGCCCGTCAATGGATCGGGCTGAGTGAGCTTGGCGGAGGTATTGCCGCCGCCAAAGTTGGTCACGCGCTTGTCCGCACCCAGCAGGTTCGAGCGGTACAGCAACAGCTCGCTAGGGCTGAGCTGCGCCGCATGAGTGTCATCCCACCGATAGGGCAGCAGCCGCGAGTCGGCAAGCGATGAGTCATCAGCGGTCTTGGTCATGCAGCAATACCCCTAGGGATGAGCTGGCATTCCGGTTTGCGCCAGAGCGTCCCGGTGCTTGTTGTGGGGGCGCATTATCGATCAAATTTAGATCAAATTTAGTCAGTGGACAATCTCCAGCGACGAGTTTTAACACCAGAACCTGCCGGTTATTAGCCTAGACTGGCTATTTCTGACCGCTTATGATGGTTTCAGTGCAATCCAGCGTTGCCGCTCACCTCGGATCGGAAGATTGCGCTGTCAGTGCACTCTATTAACAGGGGGTAGGCATTGCATCGACGGGATGCAGCGGTTGGGGCGCTCCTGCTCGCGCTCACAATCGGCGGCTGCTCGCGGCAGGGTTCTCACGCGGGCGTTGAGGCGAACGGACACGAAGGTGCAACGCTTCGCGTGGCGCTGGTGGCCAAATCACTGGGCAACGGGTTTTTCAACGCCGTCGATAAGGGGGGTGAGGAGGCAGCCGGGGAATTAGGCCGCGTCCAGGTCATCTACACCGGGCCGACGAGTACGACGGCCGAAGGCCAGATCGACGTGCTCAACGCACTGATCGCACAGCACGTGGATGCGATCGCGATCTCTGCCAATGATCCGGATGCGCTGGTGCCGACGCTCAAGAAGGCGCTGAACCGCGGGATCAAAGTGATTTCCTACGATTCGGCGGTCGCCAGCGGCGGTCGCCTGGTGCATCTGGCGGCCTCATCGGATGCGCTGATTGGGCAGACCTGCCTGGAGCTGGCTGCTGCTGCGGCGCCCCCGGGCCATGCCCAGATCGCGATTCTGTCGGCAACACCGACCTCGACCAATCAGAACGTCTGGATCGAGGCGATGAAGGCGGCGCTGCCGCAATACCCGCAGCTCGAGCTCGTGGCCACCGTCTACGGCGATGATCTGGCCGATAAATCGTATCGCGAGGCGGTCGCGCTGGTTAAGCGTTATCCGCATCTCAAAGTCATCATTGCGCCGACCTCGGTCGGTATCGTTGCGGCGGCGAAGGCGGTGGAGGATGAGGGCGTCGCCGGCAGGGTGCTCGTCACGGGGCTGGGCCTGCCGTCTGAACTCGCGGGCCACGTAAGAGCCGGCTCCGTCAAGAGCTTTGCGATCTGGAATCCGATCGATCTGGGTTACGCCGCCGTGCAGCTCGCCACCCGCATCGCGCGCGGCACACCCGCGGGACCGGGCGCCACGATCGCCATCGGCCGGCTCGGAGAGGTGCACTTCGACAGCAGCGGCATTGGCCCGATGGGCAAGCCGTTTGTCTATGACCAATCCAACGTCATGGACTTTGTGAAGGTCTTTTGAGCAACGACGAGCCATCGACGACCGCCCCGCTGCTGCAGCTGTCCGGCATCAGCAAGTCCTTCGGCGGCACGCGCGCGCTCGAGTCGGTCGAGCTTGCGCTTCACGCACGCTCGATCACGGCCCTGGTCGGTGAAAACGGCGGCGGCAAATCCACGCTGGTCAAAATCCTCACCGGCATCCACCAGCCCGATGGCGGCCGAATCTCGCTCTGCGGCAAGAGCGTGCGCATCCGCTCCCCAGCGCACGCGCAGCAGCTCGGAATCAGTGTGATTCACCAGGAAGCGGTGGTTTTCGATGAGCTGTCGGTTGCCGAGAACATCTTCGTGACGGCGCGCCCGCGGCGCTGGGGTCTGATCGACTGGGCGCGCATGCAGCGCGATGCCGCACGGCTGATGGAGCGATTGGACTGCCCGCTTGACCCAGGTTTGCGCGTGCGCGAGCTGTCCGTGGCGCAGAAGTATCTCGTGCAGATCGCCCGTGCGCTCAGCCACGATGCACGCCTCGTGATCATGGATGAGCCCACCGCAGCACTGTCGCATCATGAGGCGCAGCTGCTGCTGCGAATCGCGACGGGGCTGCGCGCTGAGGGGCGCGCGCTGCTGTTCATAAGCCACAAGTTCGAGGATCTGTTTGCGATCGCGGACCGCTACGTTGTGTTTCGCGATGGCAGGAGTGTCGCCCAGGGGGCGATGCCGGGCTCGAGCATCGACACACTGATTCAGTCCATGGTCGGCCGCGTGATCGAGCAGCTCTACCCGAAACGATGCATCGCGCTGGGTGAGGAAGTCCTGCGCGTGTCACACCTGTCGCGTGCCCAGGAATTTGCCGATATCAGTTTCGGCGTGCGCCGCGGTGAGATCCTCGGTGTCTATGGGCTGGTTGGTGCGGGACGCAGCGAGCTGATGCAGAGCGTATTTGGGCTCACGCGCCCCGAATCCGGCAGCATCGAGCTCGATCACACACGCATCCGGCCGCGGCATCCTGCCGATGCGATCGCACAGCGCATCGCCTATGTACCCGAGGACCGGCAGCAACAGGGTGCCATCTCGTCACTGTCGATCAGCCGTAACATCACCCTCGCCTCACTCGGTAAGTTCACCCGCCATGGGTGGGTGGAGGGCGAGCGCCTGACAGACGCGGCCCGCGAATGGGCGCTGCGACTGCAGGTGAAGTACGCGGATCTGGAGCAGCCTTTGAGTGAGCTCTCCGGCGGCAATCAGCAGAAGGTGGTGCTGGCGAAATGGTTGCTGACCGCGCCACGGGTGCTGATCCTGGATGAGCCGACCAAGGGCATAGACGTGGGCTCGAAGGCCGCCGTGCACGCGCTCATGGGCGAATGGGTGCAGCAGGGCATGGCAATCATCCTGGTGTCCTCGGAATTGCCCGAGGTCCTGGGTCTGTCGGACCGAGTGCTGGTGATGCGGCGCGGACGCATGGCTGGCATGCTCGACCGCACCGAGGCCGATGCGGCCACGGTACTGCGACTGGCAAGCGCGGCATGAGCGCGAAGAGCCTCCGGATGCGGCTTGGCGACTCGCGGCACAACGTGGGGCTCGCGCTGCTGACCGCGATACTGTTCGTGGCCGTTACGGCGCGCTATCCGCAGTTTGCAAGCGCGGCGGGGCTGCGCGATAGCTTCGATGACACGTCTATTCTGATCCTCCTGGCGCTCGGCCAGATGCTGGTGATGCTGACGCGTGCGATCGATCTCTCGGTCGCGGCCAGTGTGGCACTGACCGGCATGTGTGTGGCGCTGATCAATCAGGCGCTGCCGGGGGTGGCGCTCCCCTCGCTGGTGCTGCTCGCGGCGCTGCTCGGCGCCGCCCTCGGCGCGGTCAATGGCCTGCTCGTCTGGCAATTGCAGATTCCGCCGATCGTGGTCACGTTGGGGACGCTCGCGATCTACCGCGGCGCGACTTATCTAGTCTCGCATGGCCACTGGGTCAACAGTGGCAACATGTCGCCCGTGTTCCTGGGTCTGGTGCGCGAGCGCTGGGGCGGCGTGACCCTGCTCTCCTGGCTCGCGATCGCCGGCGCGCTGCTCACGGCGTGTTTCCTGCGCCTTAGCGCCGCGGGCCGCACTTTCTATGCCGCGGGCAACAATCCCGAGGCCGCGCGTTACGTGGGGGTCGACGTCGGGCGCACGCAGTGCCTTGCCTTCGCGATTAACGGCATGCTTGCGGGACTCTGCGGCTATCTGTGGGTCGCTCGCTACGCGGTCGCCTATACCGAAGTCGCCAGCGGCTTCGAGCTCACGGTCATCGCGGCCTGCGTGATCGGCGGCGTGTCAATTGCCGGCGGCAGCGGCACGGTGTTCGGGGTGCTGCTCGGGTGCCTGTTCCTGGGCGTGGTCAAGAATGCGTTGCCGTTGATCGGCGTGTCGCCGTTCTGGCAAATGGCCATCAGCGGCGCAGTTATTGTCAGCGCGGCGGTGCTCAATGCCGTGGGTGCGCGTGCGCCGCAGGGTCAACGCATTCTCGAAAATTAGCCCGTGAATGAGTCCGCGGATATCCCGCCGATGGCCGATGAGGCGCGCCCGTCGCAGCGTATGCCGCGCGCGCCCTGGCGGCGACGCCTGCTGCGCTGGGAAGTATTTCTGGCCCTGGTCGTGGCGGCCGATTTCGCGCTCGACGTGCGACTGTCGCCGTATTTCTTGAGCACCGAGACGTTCGCGGATGTCAGCTTCAATTTCACCGAGAAAGCGCTGGTCGCACTGCCGATGACGCTGCTGATCATCGCCGGGGAGATCGATGTCTCGGTCGCGGCCACCATGGCGCTGGTGTCGGTGTGCATGGGGCTCCTCGCCACCACGACCGCATCGCTCAGTGCCATCGTCGGCGGCGGGTTAGCGGTCGGGCTGCTGGCAGGCGCATTCAACGGTGCGCTGGTCACGCGCTGGCGGGTCCCCGCGATCGTCGCCACCATCGGCACCATGAGTCTCTACCGCGGCATCGCTTACGGCATTCTGGGCGATCGCGTGCTCAAGGACTATCCCGCGGCCTTCGCGTTCTTTGGTCAAGGCTATATCGCAGGCCCGGTGTCGTTCGAGTTGCTGCTGTTCACGCTCGCGGCGGTGCTGTGCGCACTGTATCTGCATCGCACGGAGTTCGGGCGGCGCTTGATGGCGATCGGCTGCAACAAGACCGCGGCGGAGATGGCCGGCGTGCGCGTCAACCGCTACCGCTTCGGGCTGTTCGTGGCCACCGGCGTGGCGAGCGCTGCGGCCTCGGTGCTGTTGACCTCGCGTCTCGGCTCGACTCGGCCCTCGATTGCCCAGGGTATGGAGCTGGACATCATCAGCATGGTGATCCTGGGAGGTGTCGCAATTACCGGCGGCCGGGGCAGCATTGTGGGCGTCGTGCTGGCCGCGATCCTGACCGGCCTGGCGATCTTCGGCCTCGGACTCATCAACGTTCCGGGCGTCGTAATGTCACTGCTGATGGGGGCGCTGCTGATCTTGATTGTCGGGTTGCCGATCGCGGGCCAGCGGCTCTCGCGCACGCGCGCGCGGGCACAGCACCGGATTCAAGTGTGAGGGAAAGCGAGATCGGTCCATTCCGCTTTATAAGCCAGAAACTCATGAAGCGAACATGAAGGAGCAAAATCGCAATACTCTGCCGCTCGGGGCCGTGTGCCTGCGAGAACGAGAGAGGCGCGCACGAGACCGGACCGAGCATCACACAAGCGGATGGGACATTCCGGTCGCAGGGTTGCGAGCAGCTCGACGTAGAGTCGATTCGAGCTCAAGGGGCCATCGACTAAGATGTCGCCCGTCGCGCCGAGATCGCTCAATCGCCGGTCTGTCCTCAATGCGAGGTAAGCGGCCGCGAGCGCCGCGCGCTCTTCCCCTTTGAGACCTTCGGTGCCGATCAGGCGCCCCGCAAACCCTGGGTGCTCCGATGCCGCGTGCGCGGGCGGCAGCGCGAAAGCCCGACGACGGAGGATTGAAGTCAATGCGCCGTGTGTCGGCGCAACGGGCGCCTCACTGGGGGCTCTGATCGCCTCATACTCTCTCCCGCCCATGAACCGCGCTGTCGGCACGGCCTGGCCAAGCGCATCCACATTGGCAAGCATGTCATCGGACTCACGCAAGCGCGGTAGATCAGAGCCATGCGCCATGACGATGATCCATGTCCCACTCGAGACCACTGCGAAGGGCTGCGCTGCCGGACGCCCAATGCGGTGGCTGAGGTAAGAGGCATTGGAGTCATGAATGCCGCAATGGACGCGGCAGCCAGGGTCCAATCCGGTGGCGCGCACAAGCTCCGCCGACACGCGACCCAACGTGTTCGCTGCTGCACGTAGCGGAGGAAGCATGCCGCTCCAGCCCGTGCGCTCGGCGAGCCTTGAGAATTTGCCATCCCGCGGTCGCCACAAATCGCTATGACAGCCGAGAGACGTCACTTCACTCGCCTTCTCGCCACACAGCCGCCACGCCCAATATTGCGGGTAGAGCAGACAGGACTGGATACGTTCGAACTGCGTCGCAAACCTGGACTCGAGAAAGAAGAGTTGCCGGCCCAGATTCAGTCCGAGCGGTAAGAAGGGGGAGAACGTTTCGGAGAACGGATCGCGTTGCGTTTGATAAGTTTCTGCCACGAGCTCAAACACGTGATCCTCGTAGTCCGGGGCAAAGTGAACTTGCTGCTTCGAATCGAGCAGCACGGCTGCGGCGCCGTGGGCAACCGGCACGAGGGCTTCGATGGCGGCCTTGTCCGGAAACGCCGCGAGTGTTTCGCGGAGCCATCGCTCGATGCCGACGACATCGAGAGCGCGAAGCACGGGTCCGTCGATGGATCGAGATGCCCGCTCGTATTTGGCTGCAATGCGACCGGAATCCGCGTCGGCGACGATGAATTTCGTGTGGGTCTTACCGACATCCAAAATGCCGATCAGCGTCTTACTCATGGCGCCCCGAGCCATGATTCAGGCAATGATATCGGGACCCTCGCACGGCTGCGCTCTCGCCCTCAAGTCGATCGACTGCCGGCTGAAGGGCATCCTCACCGATTGCAACTCGCGTGCGAATGCCCAACTCGCCTAACGCTGCGCAACTTCGCCACGCGGCGTCGTGTCCCCCTCCGCAAGTGCCGGTACTTGGATGAGCCGTATGTTGGCTCGGCGGAACGGTTCGAGCTCCTCCTCGGTTGCGCCTTGGTCCGTGATCAGCGTCGATATCCGTTCGACACTTGCCACGATCATTGAGGAGCGTTGGCGGAATTTGCGGCTGTCAGCGAGCACCACCAGCTGCTCGGCCCGTTTGAGCAGCTTGGTTTCGGACTGGACGATGAGGGGATCGGCTTCCATCACCCCAAATCGGTTCAGACCAAAGCAGCTGGTGAAGAGCTGCTGGCCCCAAAAGTGCTCGATGGAATCATTCTCATAAGGGCTGAGAACGATATTTTGTTCGCGGTACACCGTTCCACCTGGAAGCGAAACCCGATTTCGGCTGGTTCTCAGCAGTGCGCTCAGGATCGGTACCGAGTTCGTCAGAATATCAAGCTGACGATCGACCAAGAATTCGACCATCGCAAACGTGGTGGTGCCACCGTTGATGATGACGCTGCTGCCATCGGTGATGAAGCTCACGGCGGCCTGTGCGATGGCGCGCTTCTGCGCCACGCCGATCTCCTGGTTCAGCTGAAATGGCGTGCCCACGAGGTGCGATTGATGACGAGGGGTGAGCGCTTCGACGCCGCCGCGAATGCGACGCAGCAGGCCGGCTTCCGCCATACCGTTGATGTCCCGGCGTACGGTC
>Ga0335077_10011240_pt1 | contig 11180 bp, 8 predicted proteins | sample Lox_Sample_31_FD_207151 | JGI IMG/M metagenome (GOLD analysis project Ga0335077, IMG submission 207151) | Soil microbial communities from Loxahatchee National Wildlife Refuge, Florida, United States - Lox_Sample_3.1 | ecosystem: Environmental > Terrestrial > Soil > Wetlands | place: USA: Florida...
AGCTTTCGCACGGGGACATTGGCGTAATTCAGGCCATCCGTAAATGTGTCGCTCGCGGCTGGGTAGAGATTAATCAGTGACTGGCCAACCGGATCGACGAGCGCTGGCGGAATGTAATTGCATGGAGTTCCTACGTTGTAAGCCTGACCGCCGTGCGCATTGATGGGTTCTGAGGTTGGAACAGGTGCCGTTTCGGTTCCGGGGACGCACATGAAAGTTGTGGCGTCGACCGGCGGTGCGGGGGCAGGCGGATTTTGCGCATAAGGGTTCGTCAGCGAGCCGACAAAAGGATCAGCCCGAAAATCACCAGCTTTCATTGCAGCTGTCGGGATCGTGCCGACGAATGGGATGCCGTGTCTCTGCCTTTTTGCTTGATAATCGACGAAGAAGAACGTCTTGTCCTTCTTGATTGGTCCACCGAAAGAACCGCCGAATTGATTCAGGTTGAACTGCTCGCGAAACGCCGCGAAATAGCTGCGAGCGTCCAATTTCGTATTGCGGAAGAATTCAAACAACGATCCGTGGTATTGGTTCGTCCCGGATTTCGTCGTCACCAGCACTGTGGGGCCAGCGCGGGTACCCCACTCAGCGGAGTAGTTGTATTCCTGAACCTTGAATTCCTGAATCGCGTCAATCGACGGCAGAATTGCAATGCCCCCGGCGGTGAGTTCGTTGTTGTCATTTCCATCGAGCAGCCAATCGGTACTCTGGGCGCGCGATCCTCCGACAGAAAGCGAATATGTTCCACGAGCCGAAACTTCGCTGCTCGGCCCGCCATTGAAGAAGCTGCCGGGATTGGTTTCCTGCGTGGTGCCGGGAGTCAAAGTTGCCAATTGCACAAAGTCGCGGCCGTTGAGAGGTAGTTCGGCAACCTGCTCCGACGTGATGACCTGTCCGAGGGTGGGGTTCGATGTTTCAACGGCCACTTCTGCTGCGTTCACTTCGACACTGGTGGTGACCGACGCGGGGACCAGCTTGAAATCGAGCTCGCGTTGTTCATCGACCTGTAGGCGGAGGTCCTTCACTTCGGCGGTTTTGAAACCCGGCGCCTCCACTCGAATCGTGTACTGTGCGACTCCGAGGAGCGGGACGAGGTAGTGTCCGGTATCATCGGTCGTGGCCGAGCGCGAGACATTCGTCGCCTGCGCGGTTACAGTGACTTTTGCGCCTGCCACGACCGCTCCAGAGTTATCCGACACGGTCCCTGAGAAACTGCCTGTCGCCTGCCCCAACGCGACCGCGCTTAGAAGAGTAAACAGCGCACACGAACACAGCGCGAGGAGTGTCCTCTTGCTCGACATGCTCATAAGCCCCTTTCAACGGTCCGCCCCGCAGACACAAAACGACCCTCGCAATTCGAAGGGTGAGAGGAGGTCCTCCGACCGCAGACACGGCTTATAAATTGAGCATCACCGGTAAGTCAAGAGGTTTCCTGGTTGGAAAGGACTACGCACGAGTGACTCTTTCGTGGATGTAAATCGGAAAATTCGCTCGTCAGGCACAAAATTTCCGGCGCGTTAGCCTACGTGAACGCTCACGCTCGCGCGGCCCACTCGCGCTCGAAACGCGAGCGATCATAAAACGATTTCTGAGTCCCAATGCCGGTCGTGGAAAGTCCGGCATAGAGATTGGCGCGGCGCACGGCTTCTTTTTCCGGCACGCCTTCGCCGAGAAAGACAGCAAAACTGCCGATAAACGCATCGCCTGCACCGGTGCTGTCGATGGCGTCGACTTTGAAGGGCGCGACATGCTCACATCCTTCACGGCCCGCGAGCAGCGCGCCATTGGCCCCAAGTGTGATAATCGCGCGGCGAATACCGCCGCCGACTAGTTTCTCCGCACATTTCTTTGCCTCTTCGATCGTCTTCACGGGTGCTCCCGTGATCGTCTCGGCCTCGCTTTCATTCGGAACGAAGTAATCGAGGTCCTTGAGTTGCGCCATATCGACCGGTTGCGCCGGAGCCGGATTCACGATGCACCGAATTCCATGCTTGCGGGCGAATGCGACAGTGTAGTAAACGGTCTCCAGTGGAATTTCGAATTGCAGCACGATGCAGTCGGCGGATTTCAACATGTCGGCCGCTGCATCGACGGCCCCCGGCGTGACGGCGTCATTCGCTCCCTTCACCACCAGGATTCGGTTCTGCCCATTGGGCTCAACAAAAATCGGCGCCACTCCGCTTGACAGTCCTTCCACTTGCTGGACGTGTGTGGGATCAATGCCCTGCTTGCGAAAATTTTCGATTGTCGCTGGCCCGAAAAGATCGCTGCCGACGCGCGACACCATGAAGACTTCAGCGCCGCAGAGTCGCGCCGCCACGGCCTGGTTAGCACCTTTGCCTCCGAAGCCGAGATCAAATTTCTGGCCGAAGATGGTTTCGCCGGGCTTGGGAAACCGATCGGCGAAAGTCGTTAGATCGATATTGGCACTGCCAACTACCGCAATACGGGGACGCTTGGCCATAACGGTTGTTTCCGCGATTGCGGAAGGCCGAGTCTAGTAAGGGCCGCTGTCCATGTCAAACATGTTGGCCCGGACTTACGAAGATCTGCACCGTTTCCTAAACAAAGAATCTCCGTTCAGATCCGTGCCGATGGTAGCTGAGAATTTGCTATAGTCTTTCTCACTCTGGAGGTTCCATGCCTCGCATTATCCGCTGCGCGCTGATTCAAGCCAGCAACGCGCTCTCTACCGAGCGCCCTCTCGCCCAGATCCGTAAGGCGATGATCGATAAGCACATGAAGTTGATCGAGCAGGCGGCGCGAAAGAAGACGAAGATTCTCTGCTTGCAGGAACTTTTCTATGGTCCTTATTTTTGCGCCGAACAAAACCAACGCTGGTACGAACTCACCGAACCTGTGCCCGGCGGGCCCACCACGCAACTCATGCAAAAGGTCGCGGCGAAACACAAAATGGTGATCGTAGTTCCCGTTTACGAGGAACACATGCCCGGCGTGTATTTCAATACCGCTGCGGTGATCGATGCCGATGGACGCTATCTAGGCAAGTATCGCAAGCATCACATCCCGCACTGTCATCCGGGATTCTGGGAGAAGTTCTATTTCACACCCGGCGATCTGGGCTATCCCGTTTTCGAAACCAAATACGCACGGGTGGGCGTGTACATCTGCTATGACCGCCATTTTCCGGAAGGCGCGCGCATCCTCGGACTCAATGGTGCCGAAATTGTGTTCAATCCCTCGGCCACCGTCGCCGGGCTTTCGGAATACTTGTGGGAACTCGAGCAGCCTGCGCACGCCGTCGCCAACGGATACTTCGTCGGCGCAATCAATCGCGTCGGGGCCGAGAAGCCGTGGAGCATCGGCGAATTCTATGGCAAAAGTTATTTCTGCAATCCGCGGGGCAAGATCATTGCCCAAGCCAGCCGCGACAAAGACGAAGTCGTGGTCGCCGACCTCGATCTCGACATGATTGGCGAGGTTCGCAAAGTTTGGCAATTTTTCCGCGATCGCCGCCCGGAAACATATGGACCGATCACAGCCCAGAGTGCGGCCACGGCGGCAGCGGACTGAGTCTGCATGTTGATCACGTCCACCGAACTCAACTCCCGCATCAAATCCAGCCCTCTCTACAACCACGACCTCGCACCTGCAAGCGTGGAACAGCGGCATTGGGGCACGTATAACTTCGCGGCGCTCTGGATTTCGATGTCGGTGAATATCCTCACCTACATGCTGGCGGCCAGCCTGATCCAGGGCGGCATGAATTGGAAACAGGCGGTCGCGACAATCTTTATTGGCAACCTGATTGTGCTCGCGCCCATGCTGCTCAATTCGCATCCAGGCGCGAAGTATGGGATTCCCTTTCCAGTTTTGGCTCGCGCCTCGTTCGGTGTGCTGGGCGCGAATATTGCCGCCATATTGCGGGCCCTCGTTGCATGTGGATGGTTTGGCATCCAGTGCTGGATCGGCGGCGAAGCCATCAGCACCCTGCTGGCGACGCTCATACCAGCCTGGAAATATTTTCCTTATGGCCCGGCGATTTGCTTTCTTCTCTTCTGGCTGATCAATCTCGCCATCGTGATCAAGGGAATCGAATACATCCGCATCCTGCAGGGCTTCAGCGCTCCCATTCTGCTGGGCGTCGGGTTGCTTCTCTTGGGCTGGGCCTATCGCACCGCGGGCGGCTTTGGGCCAATGCTTTCAGTTCCGTCGCGATTTACAAACTTCTCCGACTTCCTGAAATTTCTAATTCCTGCTCTCAATGGAACCGTCGGATTCTGGGCGACCGTGTCGTTGAATATCCCCGACTTCACGCGTTTCGCGCACAATCAGCGCGAGCAGATGATCGGTCAGGCCCTGGCGCTGCCAACGACCATGACTTTGTATGCATTCGTCGGCATCGTGGTGACGTCGGCGACGGTCGTGATTTATGGCACTGCAATTTGGGATCCGGTTCAACTGCTGAGCCGGTTCCATTCGCCGATAGCGGTCGTGATCTCGCTGGTCGCAATCCTGCTTGCGACACTCAACGTCAACATCGGCGCAAACGTGGTCTCGCCTGCGAACGATTTCTCCAACCTCTGGCCGCAACGGATCAGCTTTCGCACCGGCGGCATCATCACATGCTTCATGGGAGTGGCTATGATGCCGTGGAAGCTGCTCCACGACTACGGCACATTCATCTTCGTGTGGCTGGGCGGATACGCGCCATTTCTGGGGGCAGTCGCAGGCATCATGATTTGCGATTACTTTGTGATTCGTAAGGGTCAGTTGCAGGTGGACGATCTATACCTTCGCGGTGGCCTTTACGAATATTCGCGCGGATTCAATTGGCGTGCGGTCGCTGCCCTCGTGCTCGGTGCCTGCACTGCCCTGGCGGGATTGGCGGTTCCTTCCGTGCGTGCACTATACGACTATTCCTGGTTCGTTGGGTTCGCCGTTTCGTTCTTCATTTACTACGCGACGATGAGTAGCCGTGGGGCGGTCGCAATCCGTCCGCAGACTTTATAATTCATTTCGCCCAGCCCAGGCCGTCGGCAAACTTGCCCGCAACAATTTCTTTCTGAACCTTCCATTGGGCTAGATCAATGGCCGCAACTTTTCCGTCTGCGGCACAGGATACGTAGCCAATCTTGCCGTCAGGTTGAATCAGGACTTCCTGCGGAAGAGCTGGAACATCGATGTTGCGCGTCACTTCCATCTTCTGCAGATCGACAACGGCTACCTGGTTTGTGGATGGCACAGCGACCAGCAGCCATTTCCCATCTGGTGTCGCGGCCATCCCGTAGCCTACAGCGGGGAGAGCAATCCATTTCGCAACGGTGTTCTTTCCGGTGTCGATCACGGCGAGTTGCGGTTTGGTTTGATCGGCGGTGAACACGAATTTGTCGTCTGTGGCGATCGAAATGCGCTGTGTCGTTTTTGAAATCGGAATAACAGCGATAGTCTTGCGCTCGTTCATGTCCAGTACTGAGACTGTCCCCGGGCCGACGTTCGCTGTGTAGCCACGCCGCCCATCATGCGAGATGGCAAGCATGTGCGATTCATCTTGACCAGTCGGAATCGAGCCGACGATTTTGCGCGTGCGCGGATCGACGATCGTCACGCTCTTGTCCAACTCGGTCGTGACGTAAATCATTCCGCTGACTGGATCGAACACCGGCAGATGCGGACGCACTCCGTGACCGAAATCGATGTGGTCGACAATCTGTTTCGAGGGCAAATCAATCACCAGCATTTCGTGCCCATCGATTCCTGGTTTGCCTACGCCGGAACTGCCGTAGATGGGCAGAAAGGCGATGTTTCGATCGGCGGACGCAGCGATCTCGTGCCCGTGAACGCCTGGCGTTTTCTCGGTAATCGTAGCGATTTCTTTTCCCGCGATCGGGTCGACGATGCTCACGCTGCTATCACCTTGATTCACAACGAGCAGGGATTGAGCGCTGAGATTAGGAATCAGAGGCAAGCACAAGGCAAGCACGAAAACGCAAAACCAAGTGTTCCGCATAAGGCGAGAAGTATAATCCACACCCCTAGGCCAGCGCGTTTCGAAATTCAGGCAGGACATCTCTCTCGTAGATCTCCAGCGTCTGCTCTTCGTCTCCACACATGAGGTAAATATTGAATTGAGTGACGCCCACGTCGGCAAGTTCTCGCAGTTTTTTTTGATGGGCCTCGGCCGTACCGAGAAGGCAGAAGCGGTCGATTACTTCGTCGGAAACAAACTCTGCATTGTCGCTGCCCACCTCGCAGTGATGCTGGTAATCGTAGTGGCCGCGATCCTGCACGTACGAAGTCAGCGCAGGGGGAAGCTCTTCCGGTTTGTATTGGCGGATCAGATCCATTACGTGGTTGGACACCAGAGCCGGAAACCACCGCACCCGTTCACGTCCAATGCTGAGATCTTTCGAGACCCACACGGGAGCGGCTGCCATCACTTCAATCTGCTGAGGATTTCGTCCCGCGGCACGCGCCCCTTCCCTCACAAATCCCATGCACCAGTCGATCAGTGCCGGATCGGCAAATTGCAGAATGATGCCGTCGGCAACGCGCCCGGCCATGTGCAGTACTTTCGGACCGTATCCGGCGATCCAGACGCGCGGAGGAACCTGCGCCCAGGTGAGGCGAGTTGGCTGCCCATCGTGCATAACTTCTTTGCCGGAAGTGAGATCGCGAAATTCTTTGACGGCCGCCTCGAGCTGCGACCAACTCACCGGCTTTTTGCCCATCACCCGGCGCGAGCTGTCGCCGCGTCCGATGCCGAGTTCCATGCGTCCGCCGGAAATCAGATTCAATGTCGCAAAAAGACTCGCCGTCACCGTGAGATCGCGCGTGGCAGGGTTGGTGACGCACGTTCCCAGCCGCATGCGCTTCGTCTTCGCTGCCATCAATGTCAGAAGCGGATACGGCTCTTTCCACAAAACGTGTGAATCGAAGATCCACCCGTATGCGAAGCCAATTTTTTCCGCCTGACGCGTCAGGCTCACAATGCGATCGACGGAGATGTCCGGTTTTAGCGTGATGCCGAAATGCATGGCTGGTCCCTTTCAACCGCGCAGGGAACGCTCGTGAAGAACTAAAGGGCGGCAGTGTAGCATAATTTCTTTCCCAGTCCGCAGCGGAGGAAGGATCCATGAGCTTCGACACAATCATTCGAAACGGGTCGGTGATAACCGCGACTGATACGTATGTCGCCGATCTTGCGATCAGCGACGAAAGAATCGCCGCGATCGGCGCGAACCTTCCAACGCAGAACGCGACCCAAGTGCTCGATGCGTCCAACAAACTGGTGCTGCCTGGCGGAATCGACGTGCATACGCATCTCGATATGCCGTTCGGCGGCACCACCAGCGCCGACGACTTTGAAACTGGTACTCGCGCCGCGGCCTTCGGTGGAACGACAACGCTTATCGATTTCGCGATCCAGTACAAAGGCCAACCGCTGCGCAAGGCGTTCGACACGTGGATGGGCAAGGCCTTGAGCAAGGCAGTGTGTGACTACGCCTTTCACTGCATCATGACTGATGTCTCCGGCGGGCAGCTTTCCGAGATGAACGATCTGGTGCGCGAAGGCGTGACCAGCTTCAAACTGTTCATGGCGTATCCCGGAGTATTCATGCTGGATGACGGCAGCATCTTCAAGGCGCTGCAAACGACGTCGCAGAACGGCGGTCTTATCTGCATGCACGCGGAGAACGGAAGCGCGATCGACGTGATCGTGCAGCAAGCGCTGGCCGACGGGAAGAAGGCGCCGAAGTATCACGCGCTGACGCGGCCCACTACCGCCGAAGCCGAAGCAACCGCGCGCGCAATCGCCCTCGCCGAAATGGCGGGTGCGCCCATCTACATCGTCCACCTGAGCTGCAACGACGCGCTCGAAAAGGTGCGCGAGGCCCGCGATCGCGGATTGCCGGTGTATGCGGAGACTTGTCCGCAGTATTTATATCTCTCGATCGAAAACTTCGACGCGCCCGGATTCGAAGGCGCCAAATATGTGTTTACCCCGCCGCTCCGCGAAAAATGGCATCAGGAAAAACTTTGGAACGGCCTGAAGCGTGATCACCTGCAGGTCGTCTCCACCGATCACTGTCCGTTCTGCTTCAAGGAGCAGAAAGAACTGGGGCGTGACGACTTCACCAAGATTCCAAACGGGGGCCCGGGCGTCGAGCACCGTATGAGTCTGATCTATTCCGGAGGTGTCGCCAGCGGCCGTTTCACCGCGAATCGGTTTGTGGAACTCGTTTCAACAACTCCGGCAAAACTATTTGGACTCTATCCCCGCAAAGGGACGATTGCAGTCGGCAGCGACGCTGATCTGGTCATCTTCGATCCCCGGCGGAAGCACACCATCAGCGCCCAGACGCACCACATGCGCGTGGATTATTCGATGTTCGAAGGAATTCAGGTCACCGGAATGCCGGATACCGTCTTATCGCGCGGCAAGGTCGTTGTGGAGGGCGACAAGTTTCTCGGCCGCGCCGGACAGGGACAATTCCTGCGCCGTGCAACCTACGCGCAGGTGAACGGATAAAGCGCTCACTGCAAGGCACGATACAACGCTTCCTTCCAGCGCGCATTGTCGATCTGCCAACAAACTTTGGCTCTGTTCTGGTCCGTGAGCGCAGCTTGCCATACAAGTCGATTTCGTTCATCCCCGGCGACGTTCAGCCGATCCACGATCGTCATCCCTCGCGTCAACTCACTCTGCGTTTCCACTTCCAGGAAATGCTCACTCCAGTCGGTTCCGATTGTCGGATCAAGCGCCAGGCACATCGCAACCGGATCCGGCAGGCAGATTCCGTCTTCGCCGGTCTGAATTTTGTATGCAGCGGAAGCATGGCTATTGCATTCGATGGCGAAGTGCGCCAGCTTTGTCTGGAACTTCTCAACTTTGTCGATATCGCTCCGGTCGAGTACGGCTTCGCCACGGCACAGATGCCATCCGATCAGTTCAATCGGCAAGCCGCTGCGCATCACAATCTGCGCGGCCTCTGGATCTACCCAGATGTTGTACTCCGCCGCGGGCGTCACATTGCCTTCGCAGCACGGATTGCCGCCCATCATCACGCAGCGGCTCACCTTTTGCACGATATCCGGTTTCCGCGCCACGGCCAGCGCGACGTTCGTGAGCGGCCCCAGCGTCACTAGCACCAGCCCCGGATGCGCTTCGATCGTTTCAAGGATTGCGTCTACTGCGTGAATCGGCTCGGGCGATTTCTTCGCCGTGGGATAACCGTGGTCTCCCAAGCCGTCGCGCCCATGAAACCAGGTCGCATTCTGATAGGTACGCACTAGCGGCTTTGCCGCCCCGGAGTACACCGGAACAGCGGAACCGCACAACTCTGCCGTGTAAAGCGCGTTGCGAGTGGCCTGCTCGACTGGCACATTCCCAGCCACAATGGTAATTGCTGCCACGCGAACATCGGGCGCGCGCAGCGCCAAGATCAGCGCGACCGCGTCATCGGAAGCTGTGTCCGTATCGATCAGGAATGTGCGGGACATGCGCGCAAGGATAACAGAGCCAGCAATTGGCGCGAGCAATCCGTTGGCCGCTAAATGTAGATTGCCAACTACTAATTGCTTGATTTACAGTTAGCGGCTTTGCCGGGGGGACAACTAATGTTCACGCCGCCGAATTTAACCGTCGCACTGCTCATGACGATCACCAGTGCGATCTGCTGGGGTTCTTGGGCCAACACGTACAAAGGAGTCAAGAATTATCGCTTCGAACTCTTCTATTGGGATTATGCAATCGGCATTTTTCTGATCTCGCTTGTGCTGGCCTTCACCATGGGCAGCACCGGACACGATTCTTCGAGCTTTCTAAACAATGTCCAATCGGCCGATCGATCAAACATCGTTTCTACGCTCGTCGGCGGCGCGATCTTCAATCTCGCGAACCTGCTGCTGGTGGCTGCGATTGACATGGCCGGACTCGCCGTCGCACTGCCGGTTTCTATCGGAATTGCGCTTGTCGTGGGAACGCTGCTGAATTACATCCTGCAACCCAAAGGCAACCTCGCTTTCCTGTCGGCCGGAGTAGCGAGTGCTCTCATTGCCGTTGTCCTCGATGGAAAGGCCTTTGGCACTCTGTCAGGGGTCCGAACCGTATCTCGCAAAAGCATCGTCATCTCCATCGTTTCCGGCGTGCTGATGGGCCTGTGGAGTCCTTTCACTACCTACGGCACAACTCGAGGCAATGCGCTCACTCCTTACAGTTCGGTGGTCTTTCTTACGCTGGGAGCGCTGCTCTCCTGCTTTATCTGGAACGTCTACTTCATGAAAAAGCCCTTAGCAGGAGAACCCGTCAATTTCTCTGGATTCTTCAGTGCCGCGCCTTCCGGTCATATGCTGGGATTGCTCGGCGGAATCGTTTGGGGCATTGGCACGATGTTCAATGTCGTTGCGGGAAAATCGGAATCCATGAGTTTTGCGACTTCCTACGCAATCGGGCAGTCAGCGCCCATGGTGGGCGCGCTATGGGGAATTTTCGCCTGGCACGAATTTGCTGGCGCCAGTTCGCGCGGAAAGCTCTACCTGGTCCTCATGTTTGTGTTCTATGCGCTGGCGATCTTGCTGGTCGCCCGCGCCAACGGATGATGGCTATTTCCCTCTGATTCTGCTGATGAACAGATTCAGAAACCTTTCTGCATCCGACGCCAGGCATACGCGCGCATTCGGCGTCAGTTCGATTACTCCGTCGATCTCGTAGTGATCGCCGCGCAATACATTGTTTTCGTCTGAACCCATGCGGTTCGCAACGGTTTCACCGCGCGTGAACTCTCCTTTGGTCTCCACATCCACATGCATGTCTTTCAGCGTAACCAAAGTCGGATCGATCGCCGTCGCGACCGCCAACGGATCGTACATCGCCGCGCCCTGATATCCGCTCTTCTCCGAACGGGTGAGATAGAAATCGGCCAGCTTCGCGACGAACTCGCTCTCCGGCCCGTGCAGGGATTGCAGTCCGGCCAGGTGTTTGCGCGTGAGGATGGTCCGCTCGCCAACGTCAGACCCGATCATCGTCACTATCCAGCCCGCATTGAAGACGATGGACGCCGCTTCTGGATCGTTATAAATATTCGCCTCCGCGGCGCCGTCCACATTCCCGCCGGTGATCGAACCACCCATGATCACAATGTCGCGGACCAGCGGCACAATGGACGGATCTTTCGAGACGGCCAACGCGATATTGGTCAACGGTCCCACAGGCACCA
>Ga0335077_10011243_pt1 | contig 11178 bp, 11 predicted proteins | sample Lox_Sample_31_FD_207151 | JGI IMG/M metagenome (GOLD analysis project Ga0335077, IMG submission 207151) | Soil microbial communities from Loxahatchee National Wildlife Refuge, Florida, United States - Lox_Sample_3.1 | ecosystem: Environmental > Terrestrial > Soil > Wetlands | place: USA...
CCGTGTTGCAGACGCCACACGCGGAGGACATTCATTTCATTCTATCGTGGGCGTCGGGCGCGCGGTTCGTTCGGTTCCGTAAAGTGAACAGGTGCAGGTGTGTGAGATTGAATCGAGTTCCCAACAAGCAAGAGGGGCGAGAACTCGCTCGCCCCTCTGAGAAAAAAGCTTTTGTTCGGAAGATGACGCCGCTCTCTTAGACTGCGACGGTTGCGAACTTCCGATAGGTTGCGTACTCCACTTCGTACGTCTTGACGACGGGGGTCTCTTCGACGAATTTTGCAATCATCTTTGCGACTTCGGGGTACACCTGGCGATGATAGGCCTCGGCAAATTCCTTCTCTTCCCACAGGCTGATGGCGACCATTTCATTCTTCATCGGCGTCACGAGGAGCAGTTCCTCGAGGAATCCCTTCTGGCGGCGAAGAATCGGGAGGACTTCCTTCTCAAACGTGATCGGGAACTCCTTCTCAAAATTCTTCTTCAACTGAAGGGTGATGTGGCGTGCAAACATATTGGTTCTCCTTCTCGTACGATCGGAGGGGCGATGCCACTGGCGGCCTACGTTTCCACCCGAGAAGGCGTAGACACGGGAGTTCAATCCGTCCCCCGCGGCACCATTTGCCAGCGCGCGAGTCAACTCTGCAGTGCCGGCGGTCACTCTTGCAGGTGATGGCCGGCACCCCGTCCCTGCGCTGCCGGAGCCTGTCCGTCCGGTCAGGTTCCGAAGTGAACAAACCGCTCCGAGTTCAGCGTTGCCGGTCGTAGCCTGCGCGCCTAGAGTGAGTGTCATCGGGGAACACATCCCTTTCGATCGAATGAGGAGGAACTATGTGGAATAAGCAGTCGCAGAGCGAAACTCCGGCGCCCTCTCAGTGGCAGCCGTCGTCGCAGTCTCCGGCAGCCGCCCCCAGCGCGCGCGGCAGCAGCAGCCCGGCGAGCCGCAACCTTTCGTGCCTCGGCGCGAGTATCGAGGTCAAGGGCAAGATTTCCGGCGACGAAGACCTGCAAATCGACGGCAAGGTGGAAGGCGCGGTGGCGCTGAATGGCCAGCGGCTCACCGTCGGACGCACGGGCCAGCTCCATTCCGAGATTTTCGCGCGCGACGTGGTGGTCTACGGCAACGTGACGGGCAACATCCACGCGAACGATCGTGTCGAGATCAAGAAGGACGGCTCGGTGACGGGCGACATCACGACGGCGCGCATCAGCGTCGAGGACGGCGCCTACTTCAAGGGCCGCATCGAGATCGAGCGCACCAAGCAGCCTTCGACGGCGAACGCGGAAGCGCCTGCTTTGGTCGGCGCCGCGGACTAGCAAGAGGGCGTCACTGATCGAGGGCACTCGGCGCGGGCGGGCGTGAAGTCCGCCCGTCGCCATTTCCGCGGCCACGCGCTTTGGGCGCGGCGGCCGCGGCCGGTTTAATTTTCCTCGCGGTCTTCACCACGTATCTCCGCCTCCTGCGGGCGGCCACGCGCCAAGAGCCCTCCGGACGTCAACGATCTGTCCAAGGTGATAGCTATTGTGCGTGATGGTCTGGAAGATCATGGTGCCCACCGTGGACGCGTTCCTCTCGTGGCTCGGGTGAGTCGTGGGAGCCCGCTTCATCCATGCCTCGACGCCAGACCGGCACACCGCTCTCAGTTCGTCCAGCAACTCGCGAAACCGGGCGACGATCTTCTTCCACTCAGCCTCGTCGATGGAATCGAATGAAGGCCAGCTCTCGGCCGCATGCGCGGGATAGGGCGCGGGCGTTCCGCGCATTCGCGTCAAGTCGTACTCCATCCAGTAGTTCAGGTGCGCGAGGAGTTCGCAGACCGAGTGAGTGAAGCCCGGCGGCTTGCGAGACGCGAGGCCGGCGCGCAAATCTTCGACGCAAGAGAGCGGATCGGCGTGAGCGCCCCATCCGTCGATCAGCTCGAGAGCGACGCGCTCGATCTGGGCCTTCAATTCTGTTTCGTTGGGCATTGTCAGACCTTTCGCAATTATCTTTCGGGCGTCAGCTGGACGGTCTTGCCGGTGGCGGCGGATTCGCGCGCGGCGTCGAGGATCTCGGTAACGATCACGTTGATTTCGAGCGAAGTGGGCCCGCCCGGCGTGCGGTGGTCCAGGACGACCGATCGCAGATAGGAGATTTCGTCGTCGTCGGGGGAGGGAAGCGGCTTGGCGGCGATTTCCTGCTCCTGCTTTTCGCCTTCCCGGCGAACGAGAATCTTGTCCGCCTGAACGGTCTTGACGTATCCGGTCTGCCCGTAGACCTGAATGTCTTTGACGCCGAAGGGCCAATTCCAGGAAGCCTGAATGATGGCCTGCGCCTTCGGATACGCGAGCACGACCGTTGCCTCGTCGTCGACCCTGGGATAAATGTCCGGCTTGATGTGCTGCGTGATGGCGGTGACGTTGAGCGGCCGCTGATCGTCGAGCAGCCAGGTGATCAAGTCCGCGCCGTAACATCCGAAATCGAAGAGCGCGCCGCCGCCGTCGAGTTTCGGATCGGTGAGCCAGGAAAGAAAGTCCGGGCCGACGCCGATTTCCTTGGGACCGTTATGGCCGTCGCGCGCGACGAATTTGCGCAAATCGCCGATGGCGTGCTGGTGGAGCAAGTCGTACGCGGCGCGATTGCTGGCGTACCAGGCGGTTTCGTAATTCACCATCACCTCGATGTGGCCGTATCGCGCCGCTTTTTCGATCGCGCGCGCGTCGGCGTTGCTGACGGCGAGAGGCTTCTCCATCATCACGTCGATTCCGTGGCGGGCGCAAATCTCGACGACTCTGCGATGGTCGAAGGTGCTGGTGTAGGTAAGAACGGCCTGCGGGTGAGTTTCCGTGAGCATGCGGTCGACGTCGGCGTAGAAGAGATTTCTGTCGAGCTTGTACTGCGTCGAGACGCGCGAGGCGAGATCCTGGTCAGGCTCGGCGATGCCGACGATCTGGATCGCGGGGGAATGAAGATAGTGGTCGAAGAATCCAAAAACGTGGCCATGAACCAGCCCGGCAATCGCGACTCGGAGGGGCGCCGGCTGGGCGGCGCCTCCGGGCGTGCCCTGCGCCAAGGATGCGGGAGGAGCCAGGAGGATCAAAGCAGAAGCGAGAAGCAGGTATCTGGCACGGCGTACGGGCTTGGTCACATTTCCTCCCAGGAGATAGGGATGCCGAGAGCGGCGTGTAGATTAGCAAAGGAGGCTAAGGAAGTAGAGGAGGTAGAGGACGCTGCGAGCTGGTCGGGCCGTCGCCCCGGCCTCCGGTTCCCATGCCCGGGTATGTGCGCAGCCTCCCGGCAACCCCTGCGCACTCCAAAAGTGAGTACTAGTCCTTGACAATCGCCGTGAACTATGTTATACAAGGCGATCACTAATCATAAGAATAATTAATTGTGTGCCCGGACGTTTCGGGTGCCCCGCGACGGGTGTGTCTGTACGCACGCGGCGCCCGTCGGCTGTCGCAGGGGTGGGTTTAGGACCCTTTGGGACCGCGGTGAAAGTGAAAAGGAGGAACGGTGAACGGAGCAGGTGATGACATCAGACCGCACTTGCTTGTCTCTGTGCGCTCTCTGTTTCTGTGGCAGACGGACCCGGCCACGGTTCCCGTTCTAATCCACGGTACGGGGATTAGAAATCGAGCTAACTCGTTGAAAACACTAGGCCGACACGATGTCTGATATACGGTTGCACGAGGTGCCGCTTGCCAAGAGGGGGCCATCCGTTCCCCTTCGGGCTCGGTGTCTCTGTGTCTCTGTGGCCAATCCTAATCGCCAAATTCGAATATTAGAACGCACCGTAAGTGACAGAAAACAAAGGACGGCGACCCGTTCTAATCGCCAAAATTCCGCAAATCGAACATGTGCCAGCGTCAGGAGCAGCAACCTACTGAAGGCGGCTGGGAGCAGGTTCGGCCTTGGGTTCGGGGCGAGGTTCGGCGATGCCTTCGTCGACGGCGCGGACAGTGAGCCAGTCCGTGCGGACGGTATCCCATTCCTGAATGAGGAAGCCGTAGGACTCGAGGAACTCGCGGATGTGCGGACGCGACCATCCGACGATGTTCTCGAGAATAGGCGCGAGGACCACGATCGCGCTGTTGCCGAGGACGGTGCGCTTGGCGACGTGCGCGACCTGCTTGGTTTCGGAAACCGCGATGGTGAAGCCGTCGCGCGCGTTCACGTGCAGCATCACGTTGATGTCGGAGCTGCCGTCGCCCGCGTAGACGATGTGGTCGGGGCCGATCTTCAGGCTGGCCTGCAACTCGTCGATGACGGCAACTTTGCCGTAACCGGCGGTCGCGCGGACGATGGTTTCGATTTCGCCGGCGCTGTTGTACTGGAATTGCGTGCCGTAGATGCGCTCCGGCGGCACGATGCCTTCGAGCGCGGATTGAATCACCTCGACGGGCGCGGCGGAAACGATCGAGAAATCGAATTGGTAGCCCTCGATGCCGTGATCGAGGATTTCGTAGAGCAGGCCGATGTTGTCCTTGAGGCGAATCTTCTTCCCGACTTCGAAGAGATGGTGCCGGCGGACGCGCGTGCGAAATTCGGGGTCGTGCAGGAGCAAGTAGGCGAGCTCCGCCCCCTGCTGAACGAGATTGATTTTGGCCATGCCGGTGGCCCGGCGCTTGAACTCCTCGGTCGGAATGCCGAGAATCTCGCTCAAGACGTAGCCGGAATCGTTGAACGTGAGCGTCTGATCGAAATCGCTCGCGAACAGGTAATGCTTCAACGGCTTGTCATTCATGTGGATCCGTTTCCTCTGGCGCAAAGATAAACAAACATCCGTGTGTATGTGCACTGGTACCATCCTTCTTGCTGGACGCTACCAGCATCGCATTGCGAGTGGGCTAATCGCGCGTCAAAGTTGTAATCCGTTTCATCCGCAAAACCGATGCCGAAACGGGAATCGCTGTGGCATCGGTTTTAAGCGAATCAAAACTGTATGGGTAAAGCCTATACAATCAGATGCGTGGGCTCGCGCAAAGTTGCAGGTAAGAGTGTTCGAGTCTACACACTGCGGCAACACCGTGCTGAGGACGTTCTTTTCGTGCGAGAGCGATTTACGCCTGACGATCAGAAATCGTCGTCGTTGTCCGGCGGAGAGCTGGAGTCGGTCTCCTCATCGAACCTTCGTTCCGCTTCGAGCCATTCGTCGAGCGTGTAGCCGCCATAGATTCCGCCGTGCTCGTAATGAACGCGATACGCGCGAATCTGTATCTCGTCGAGCGTCGGCGGGTGGTGGTCGTTTCTATCATCGTCTGAGTTGTCATAGTCGTATGAATCGTCATTCGAAGAAAGTGCGAACGGCTGATATGAATCGGATCGATTGAAATGGTGCCCAACGTACTCATCGTGCTCCCTCGATGCTCATTTACAACGCTCCTACTATTTGGGATGAGGCGGGGAATGCCTGGGATGCTGGGAAGGGGGTTGCGGGGGAAAAGAATTTCCGAAAAGAATTCGGGGTGCGAGGCAACCTCTTGGCAATTTTAGCAGTGGGTCGTTTCCAATGTGCGTGACGTGTCAGGGGTAGGCGATCGGCGTTGAACCAGTAAACATTCGTTGAATTCTTCAACGCCTTGTCCGGCCCCGACCGAACGCCGGCAGATACGTGCGATTGATACCAAAGGAGATAGCCGATCTGGGATAGAGTTACGGGCATTGGCCGCGGACCTGCTTATAAAGTTGGGAACGCCGTTACAGGCGAATTCACCGAGGGAGGAAAACATGGCTACGACGAAAGCAAGGAAGTCGACGGGAACGAAGAGGTCTAACCGGATTAAGAAGGGAAAGGCGTTGCAGCAGGTCAAGCCGCTTAGCAAAGGCAGTGTCCCGGCCGAGAGCGTTAGTCTCGATTTCAGCAAGATCGAGTGGAAGTATAACTAGCTTGCCGTAGAGCAGCGCCCGCAAGCGCCGCGGGCACTCGCATGATGGCGCTTCGCGCTCGACCAGGTTGCGGCTACGTGGTCGCGGGGGGTTGCGTGGCGGCAGCCGGCGCGGGCGGCGGAGTCAAGAGCGAAGGCTGCGGCGTGAGAGTGAAGCGCACGCCGCGCTTGGCGTTCTCGTCGACCGTGCGCTGCAAATCGAGCTGATCCATATCGAGAACGCTCTCGCCGTCGTAGCTGACGCGATAGTGCAGCTTCCCATCCGCCAGCCAATAGTCGGTGGCGGGAAGGCTGGTGCCGTCCTTCAGGTAAAGCAGGACGGTTGGCCGGGATTCAGCGACGTTCGCCGTTGGCGGACTCGGATTGGGAGACGGCTGAGCTTCCGTCTGCGGCGCAGGCGTCTGAAGAGCGGGCTGTGCATCGGGAGCAGGCGCGCTGTCATACGTGCCCGATGAATCGCTGTCGTCGCCAGGACCGTAGGGTGGCGGATAATCGTAGACTCCGTACGGGGGCGGGTACGAGTAGTAGCCGTATCCGGGCCAGCCCCACCACGGGTCATACCAGGGGGAGTCATACCAGAACGGGTCGTACCACGAGTCCCAACCCCAGCCAAGACCCCAGCCCCAGCCGCCGCCCCATCCCCAGCCTCCCCAACCCCAACCGAGGCCGAGTCCCCAGCCGCATCCCCAGCAGCCGTAGCCGCCACGGAATCCACCAAAACGGCCGCCGAAACGACCGAACCGACCGCCGAAACGCCAGTCGCCGCCTCGTCCGAACGAGCTTCCAAACCGGAAGTTGGAGGTGCCAAAGCGATTGCCAAAGGCGCCGCTGAATCTCGAGCCGGCGAACGCGGACGCGCCGCCGAGGCGGTTTGAAGCGAACATCGAATTGCCGAGCGTCACGTGGCTGAATCGAGAGCTCGAGAATCCGCCGCGCATGGCAGCATTACCGAATCGCGAATCGCTAAAAGTGGAGCTACGAAAGGCCGAGCCGCGCGCCGCGAAATTCGAAACCGCCCGGGACGAGGAAATCGCAGAATTCATCGCGTGGGACGAGCCGAAGGCTGACGAGCGAGTTCCCGCGGAGAAACCTCTGGAGGTTGTGGCGCTGCCTGCGACGGAGCCGTGTGCAGCCGCTCCAGCGCCAAACGAACGCCAGCCGGTCGACATTATGCGCGATCCGGTCGCGGCGCCGCGCGTGCCCGGTGAACCCGCAAATCCGCGAATTCCCGAGGCGTTGGTTACGCGAGCTGAATTGCCGAAGCTGTGCCAGCGGCCGTCGGCGACCGCGGGCGAGCCGAAATGCGCATTCGAGCGCGAGCCTGCGCCAGAACGGCCGGCAAAGCCGTTCGAACCATAACGTTCGCCGCCATATGCGCCGCGACCATAGGAGCCGTAGCCGCCGCGCCCGTAAGATCCGTACGCGTCGCGACTGCTCGGCCGCGCTGCGCCGCCTCGATAGAATCCGCCGGAGGAGCGTCCGCCGCCACCGTACGAGCGCGGGGCAGACATCGAACGTCCGCCACGAGAGCCGCCGCTCATGTGGCCGCTGTAGCCACCGCCGACATGGCCGCCGCCGAAACCGCCACCGCCGCCATGAAACCCGCCACCGCCTCCACCACCGTGGGAGCCGCCACCTCCGCCGCCGTGACCTCCGCCACGCTGGGCCAAGGCAGGGGATGGCGCACACGCCAACGCAAGGAGTGCGAAGATCGAAAACAAGGACTTCAGGAAGGTGGAATGGCTCATTTCTGTATCCTCCACCGACGATGGCCGGAGCCTTCCAGGGCGGGGAGCCCGGAAAGTCCTACTACTTTTGACTCCCGGCGCACAGAGTTGGTTGCTTGGCGACCGTGGGGCGATGAGCGAGTGGCCATTGTCGAGGCAGACCCCATCGCAATACATTAAACCCGGAGCGATCGATTTAGTTGCGGTGGGTGGCGGCGCGTAAAACCTGGAGTGACCGCGAGCATCCGATTGCAGAGGCGTGTTAGTCTGAAGGGTTGCCGCGAGATTCATCCCGTATCTCCGAGGGCTCATCCGCTTGCGAATTCGAGTCGCCGTCTTCATCGCGATCATCCAGTCGGTTGTGATTCTGGGGCACGTCGTCGTCTACCGGACGTGGGTTGATTTCTGGGATGCGCCGGGCGCGCGCGCGGGCTTCGTCGTGCGAATCGTGCTGGGTGTGCTGGCGGTGAGCTTTGTGGCGGCGTCGATCGTAGGATTTCGCTATTCGAACCCGGTCGTGCGGGCGCTTTACACGGCGTCCGCGACGTGGATCGGCTTCCTGAGCTTTCTGTTTTTCGCGAGCTGCGTGTGCTGGATTTTCGGCGGCGCGTTCTGGCTGGTGGGCTGGCGCGAGGCGGCAAAGATGCTAGTGGCGGTGCTATTCGGCGTGGCGATTGCGGCGGGAGCCTACGGGATGGTCAACGCAGCGCGCACGCGTGTGGTGCGCGTGGGCGTGAAGCTGGCCAACCTGCCGGAATCGTGGCGCGGGCGCACGGCGGCGCTGGTGAGCGACACGCACCTGGGCCACGTGCGCGGGTACGCGTTCGCGCGAAAAATTGTGGAGATGGTGTCGCGGCTGCGGCCGGATGTTGTGTTCATCGCGGGCGATTTCTACGACGGCGTGGCGGCGGACCTGGCGCGGCTCGCAGAGCCGTGGAAGGAGTGCGCGGCGCCGCTGGGAGTCTTTTTCGCCACGGGCAATCACGAGGAGTTCACGAATCCCGGAAAATACCTGGACGCGGTCGCGGGCGCCGGGGTGCGCGTGCTGAACGACGAGAAGGTGGTGGTGGATAGGATGCAGATTGTGGGAGTGCCGTACCATTCATCGCTCGGCGCGGAGCAGTTCAAGTCGATTCTGCAAAATGCCGCACTTGACCCGAGCCGCGCCAGCATCCTGCTGACTCACGCGCCGCACCGGCTGCCGATCGCCGAACGCGCGGGAATCTCGCTGCAGCTTTCGGGGCACACGCACGGCGGGCAAATTTCGCCGTTCACGTGGATGGTGAGGCGCATCTTCGGGCCGTACGCGTACGGGCTGCACCGCTTGGGCGAGATGATGGTCTACACGTCGAGCGGCGCGGGGACGTGGGGACCGCCGATGCGCGTCGGGACGAATCCGGAAATCGTGCTGCTCCAATTCGAATGAGGCACTGAACCGCTGGACGCCGCGAGGCGCGAGGTTCGCTCAAACCTTGAGGCCGATGAGGCGCATGAGCTCGATGGCGTTGCTCTTCGCGACGACGCCCTCGCGCAGCGTGTAATCGAAGCGCATTGTGCCATTCTCGACGAAATCCTGGAAATGGAAGTTGCGAATGATGGAGCCGAGGGGCGCCGTGACGGCGGTCAGAGCGAGGTCGTGCGTGGTGACGATTCCGATGGCGCCTTGGGCGATCAACGCGCGGAGCAGGCCCTCCGCGCCGACGCGGCGGTCTTTCGAGTTGGTGCCCTCGAGGAGCTCGTCGAAAAGGAACAGCAGCGGAGTGCCGGCGTCGGCGAGCTCGAAGACCTGCCGGATGTGCAGAATCTCAGTGTAGAAATTGGAGCGGCCCTCCTGAAGCGAGTCGCCGCTGCGAATCCGCGTTCCGATCGCGGCGAGCGAGAGGCGCAGCGATTTTCCGCGAATCGGCGCGCCCGCCATGGCGAGCACGGCGTTGATTCCCACGGTGCGCAGCAGCGTGCTTTTCCCGGACATGTTCGAGCCGCTGACGAGCATGACGCGGGTCTCACCATCCAGCCGGACGCTGTTGGCGACGCAGCGCGATGCGGCAATGAGCGGGTGGCCGAGATCCTCGCCGTCAAAAACGGGAATGGGCGTGTCGACAAACTCCGGGAAGGGATCGGCGGGATGCTCGAAGGAATAGGTGGCGAGCGAGAGCAACGCTTCGATCTCGCCAACAGCCTCAAGCCAGGTTCTCATGTGCGAGCCCCAGCGGCGGCGCCAGGAGTCCGCGGCGAAGGCAACCTGAAGCGAATAGAGCATCGGAAGCTCGAGAATGCGCACGATGAGGCCTTCTCGGCTGTCGATCCAGAAAACGATGCGGGCGAAATCGCGAATCGCGCGGGATGCGGATAGCGCGCCAGAGGTCAATTCGGCGGTGCGCGCCTGCAGGCGGGCTGACGCGAACCGTTCGCGCTCGATGCGAGCGAGGATTTGCGAGAGAAGGATGAGGCCTTCGGCGTTACAGTGCACGGCGTCGAGCACTTCGTCTACGCGGCGGCGCCAGAGCGAATAGAGAACCAACTCGAGCGCGAGAACGATTACAAGGGGAAGAATCGTCTCGCGCAGCAGCCAGTAGATGACCGCAGCGAAGGCTGCGACCGCGAATCCGGCGAACACGACGCGCAGCGCCGCAGACGTCAGTGACGGGCGTTCTTCGGCCCAGGCAATCAGCGGCGCGGGATCGAGGCGCGGGCGCAGATCCTCGCCGCTGACGGCGATGTCCTCGCGCAGGTCGAGGTTGTCGCGAAGCTCCGCGACGAGCTGCTGGCGTTCGACGATGTCAGACGCCGGCGACCGCTCGCGAAGCCAGCGCGAGAGGCGCTCCTCGCCCATCGGAAGGCGCGCGGTGGAAAGCAGCTCGAAGAGGCAACCGCGGCCGAAAAGATCGAGGTCCTCGGCGTAGACGTGCTTCGGACCGCGGAAACGCTCGCCGGAAGAGCCGGTGCCGGCCCAATTGTCGTCGATGCGCGCGATGCCGCGGCGATACAGCGCGACAACCGTCTGGGCATGGTCGCGGGCGCGCAGGATTCGCTCGTGGACGACAACGAGAGCCGCGAACAATGCGACGGGGGCGAGAATCCAGTAGGGCGAGATCCGCCGGTCGAGCGCCAGCAGCGCGAGGACGATCGCGAAGACAATCGTGGCGAGCTTGAGATTGCCGCAGCGGATGTGCAGGCGCTCTTTCGCCGCAGCGATCTGCCGGTGGCGTTCGAGGCGGCTTGTGTACTGGGCGCGAGGGTCGGGCACGAGCGGCTCCACGGACCTCAAGAGAGTGTACCTGTTACGCGGACTCGGGGCACGGTCGCAGATTTGGCGGGCCCGGCGGCTCCCGCGCGGTCAGTGCGGCGAAACGATTTCGGCGCGGATGAGTTTATCGAGAAGAGGGAAGTCGCGGTCGAGATAGGCGTTGCCTTCGTCGAACAGTTTGCCCTGATGACCTGCGCGCATGCCTCCTCCGGAACGCTCGGCGTAACCCGCGTAGAGATTGTCGACCACGTCCATGCCTTCCACCACTCTTCCGAACGGAGCGAAGCCCATCGCGTCCAGGCGCGATTGATCGCCCGTGTTGATGTAGATGTGAGT
>Ga0335077_10011244_pt1 | contig 11176 bp, 12 predicted proteins | sample Lox_Sample_31_FD_207151 | JGI IMG/M metagenome (GOLD analysis project Ga0335077, IMG submission 207151) | Soil microbial communities from Loxahatchee National Wildlife Refuge, Florida, United States - Lox_Sample_3.1 | ecosystem: Environmental > Terrestrial > Soil > Wetlands | place: USA...
CCGCAGCGTGTTCTCGAACGGGGTGGGATCGACCCGGAACAGCACGTCGCCCTGCTTGACCGGTCGGTTGCCCTCCTCGACACCAACCTCGATCACGCGGCCGGCCACCTGCGAGACGATCGGCACCGTGTAGCGGTAGACGCGCAGTTGCGACGACGACGGCGCGACGACGTTGAGCGTGAGGATCAGCATGGTCAGGCCGACGATCGGAATGATGGCGACGATGACCTGCGACGTGATGTTCCACGGCAGCCACTTGAACTTGATGAAGATCAGCCAGACGAAGAAGCCGTAGATGGCGAGGATGAGAATGTCCATCCCGGGCTTCCTTGCTCAGCTGACCGTCGGCACTGCTTTGTCGGCGGCGATGCGCAGGCCAAGCGATACGCGAAGCGCCTGCAGCTTCAGCGGCAGCGACCCTTTGCTGGCCATGTAATCGAGCTCGTCGCGCAGCTGGACCAAATCCTGCAGCGACGCATGGTCATTGGCGAGCAGTTCAGCACCCCGCTCCTCGTAGTAGTCGTCGTCCTTGTCGGTGCCATAGGCCAACTTGTAGCCCACCGGCTTGGTGTAGGCCCACAGCCAGGCAACTGGCCACAGCAGGCCGCCGAAGACCAGCGACAGCAGGCACAGCGTGTGGATGGCGTGCTTTTGCGGGTGCTGCTTCTTCTCGGCGATCTTCTCCGGCAGCACGTGGACCATCCAGAAAACCCCGATTCCGATGAGCGGCGCCACGATCAGCACGACGATGGTCAACACGTCGGCGACCTTGTCCTCCATTTCGGGGGATAGGAACGAGGCCCGCGCTGCCAGGGGCGCAAGGCAAAGCGACAGCGCCGCTGCAAGGCGCCACGGTCTCCAGTGCCCGAAGCTACCCGATCGGACCACAGCGCCTCCTCGCGGAATTGGGTAATGGCCAAGCACGCGCACGCTGGCAACCAGGGCGGCAGCTCACCAATGTTGTTCGACTTGTGCCCATCAAACCACAGCACCGCGGTCTGCGCCAGATCAAGCCTGGCGGACCCTGCGCTGCCGAGGGTTAATGGTGCTGACATCGATGACGCAAATTGGCGAGATCGTTGTGTCCTTCGCGCGACGCAGCGCTTGAATCTACTTGACTCCCCGCGCGGGTCGATTGACGCCCATCAAGTCGCGCCGACCCATTAACGGGGCATGGTGGCAGCAGCGCCGATTGCCCGACATGAACTCGAGGCATCGATAAAAGGGAACTCCTACCACCAACAACGCGGGGAGATCGAGGTGCGTGCGCGTCGTCCTGCATTCGCCTGGCGGGGTCTTGCAGCGGGCATTGTCGTGTCGTGTATCACCGGCAGTGCACTGGCGGAAGGCCCGCAGGACAACTACTGGGGGCAGATCGAATACTTCTTTCCCACCATCAGTTCCACCGCCCGGCTCGACTTTCCCGGAACCAATCTCCACGGCACGAAAATCAGCCTCGAGGACGATCTGGATCTGAGCAACCGCAAGGGCACGCCGTACCTGCTGCTCGGCATGCGCGTCAGCCAGAACTGGCGCGTCGAATTGGAGTACTACCAACTCAACCGCAGCGCGTCGGTCCTCCTCAGTCGCAGCATCGATTGGGGCGACATCCACTTCAACCCGTCGGCCACTGTCACCACCAAGTTCGACACGACCGTGTACCGCGCTATCGGCGGTTACTCCTTGTACCGTACATCGCAGGCCGAGGCGGGCGTCGCCCTAGGCTTGCACCTGACTCAGTTCGCGATCCCGCTTTCAGGGCAAGGCAATGGCCCGCTGGGCCTGGGGTTCCAGAGCGAGAAGAAGGATGTATGGGTACCGCTGCCGACGCTCGGCGCCTACCGCGAGTACATGCTGGCGGACCAATGGATTCTGCGCGGGCGATTCGACTGGCTTTCGCTCAACTACCAGCAGTACAACGGCCGGTTGCTCAACGGCGTGGCTGCGATCGACTGGCGCTTCGTCAAGAACTGGGGCGTTGGAGTCGGCTACCGCTACGTCGACTACAAGCTCGAATCCACGAAGACCAACTTCCACGGCGAGATCCAATACAAGTTCCAGGGTCCGACCGTGTTCTTCGAGGGCGCGTTCTGAGGTCAGTGCGCCGCCGGCGTTGGTGCCTGCAGAGCAGTCACCGCGGCCGAGAGCTCGACGCGAAGCGCTTCCAAGCGCTCGATTGCGCGCCGTAGCTCTTCCTCGCTGCAGCGCTGGCGGATCGCGTTTTCCACGTCGAGGGCCGCGCTCTCGATCGCCGTGGCGCCGACCACCGCCGCCGCCCCCCGCAACGAGTGCGCGGCGCCCCCCACGGCCGGCCGGTCGCGCGCCGCGAGCGCTGCACGCAGGCGCGCCAGATCGTCGACCGAACTCGCGATGAACTTCTGCAACAACAGTTCGTACCGGTCGAGCTTGTTCTGGACGTAGCCGAGGCCGATCTTGATATGCAGTCCGGGGATGCTCTCGAGGTACGCGCGTCGCTGTTGCTGCGATGACGATGCCGCGTGAGCGTGGGCGCGCTGGGTGCCCGCGCCGGCGTCGCGCAGCCAGCGCTGCAAGGCCGCGCGCAGCACGCGCATTTCGACGGGCTTGCCGATGTGATCGTTCATGCCCGCGTCCAGGCACATGCGGCGGTCTTCGTCGAAGACATTCGCCGTCATGGCTACGATCGGCGTGTGTTCGCGCCCGGGCAGGCGCCGGATGGTGCGCGCTGCTTCGAGGCCATCCATGACCGGCATCTGCACGTCCATGAAGATGAGGTCGTAGCTTTCACGCCGCGCCATCTCCACCGCCTGGGCGCCATCGCCCGCGACATCGACGGTCAGTCCGATCGCCTGCAATAACCCGACCGCCACCTCCTGGTTGATCGGGTTGTCTTCCGCGAGCAGCACCCGCAAGCCGTTGTACTGGGAGGTTCGCACTCGATTCGCGCGCCGGGACGATCATGGCCGTTCGGCCTCGTGCGCGATCGTAAAAGAGGCTCCTGCGTGCGCCATGAATGTTCGGGCCTTCCCCATACCGCGCGGATGCGATCCGGCCGATCGGCAAATGCGATGGCCCGCTGCGTGCGTGTTTCCCGGAACCGGGGTTGATTACATTCCCGGGTCGCCGGTCACCTCCTTTTCGCTCCGCCAAGGGACGCATGCACCCGAACCACCGATGACGCCACCGGACCCTCCGAACATCCCGCCGCCGGGCGACGACGGACCGCCGCTGCGCCGGGTGCGCAGCTTCGCGCTACGGCGCGGCCACGTGACCAATGCGCAACGCCGCGCGTACGAGGACCTGTTTCCGCGCGTCGCGATCGACTACACGCCGCGGGGGCTGGACCTCGTGTCCTCGTTCGGACGCCGTGCCCCGACGGTGCTCGAGATCGGCTTCGGCATGGGCGAGACGACGGCGGCGATCGCCCGCGACCGCCCGGATGTCGACTTTCTTGCGATCGAGGTTTTCGTCGCCGGCATCGGCGCGCTGGCGCGGCGGATCGACGAGATGTCGCTCGGCAACCTGCGCATCGTCGAGCACGACGCGCTCGAAGTCGTGCGCGACATGCTCGCGCCGGGATCGCTCGCCGGCGTTCACGTCTTCTTTCCGGACCCGTGGCCGAAGGCGCGCCATCACAAGCGCCGGCTGATCGCGCAGCCGTTCGTGGGCATGCTCGCCGAGCGGATCGGCGCGGGCGGATACGTGCACTGCGCGACCGATTGGCAGCACTACGCGGAGCAGATGCTGGACGTTCTCTCGGGCGAGCCGCGCCTGCGCAATCTGCACGCGGGGTTCGCACCCGAGCCGAGGAATCCCCTGGCCGAGCGGCCGACGACACGTTTCCACGCGCGCGGCGAGAAACTCGGCCACGCGGTGTGGGACCTCGTGTTTCAGCGCGTCTAGCCCCGTGCTGTCGCGACGCCGAGCGCGCCTGCCAGCGCGTCGCGCGTCGCCGCGCCGAAGCAGGCGAAGATCACCTCCGCGATCGCGGGGGTTCGCGGCAGCGTATCCACGACGGCCGCCACGGCAATCTGTGCCGCGTCGGCGAGCGGGTAACCATAGATTCCGCACGAGATCGCGGGAAACGCGATCGAGCGCGCGGCGTTCTCGTGCGCCAGTTCGAGCGCACGCACGTAGCAGGACTGCAGCAGTGCCGGCTCGTTTGCCGTGCCGCCGCGCCAGACAGGCCCGACCGCGTGCACGACGAACCGCGCCGGAAGCTTGAACCCGGGCGTGATCTTCGCGTCGCCGGTCGCGCAACCGTTCAACCGGCGGCAGGCAGCGCGCAGTTCACTCCCGGCGGCGCGATGAATCGCGCCATCCACGCCCCCGCCGCCGAGCAACGAGGTATTGGCGGCGTTGACGATCACGTCCACCACGAGCCGCGTGATGTCGGCTTCGACGACGCGCAAGCGGGTGTTGCCGAGCGTGCGTTCCACGAGCGAGCCCCATTGCGTTGCGCATCCGAGGGGGGGTCATTCGCTCCAATCCACCCAGCCGAGCTGCGCGGTCACCAGTATCACTCCGCCGAACCCGATCCGATACCACGCGAACGCACGGAAGTCGTGGTGTGCGACGTAGCGCAGGAACCAGCGCACGCACAAGAGCGCCGAGACGAACGCGGCGACGAATCCGACACCGAACAGGGGAAGGTCGGCCGCGTGCAGTTGGTCGCGTGCCTTGTAGAGCGCGTACACGCTCGCGCCGATCACGGTCGGCATGGCGAGAAAGAAGGAAAACTCGGTGGCTGCAGTTCGCGACAGCCCGAGCAGCAGTCCGCCGATGATGGTCGCACCGGACCGGCTCGTGCCCGGGATCAGCGCGAAGCATTGCGCGCATCCGATCTTGAACGCATCGAGCGGGCCGATCTCGTCCACCGAGTTCACGCGCGGCGTGTAGTTGCGCGCGGCGTGCAGGCGTTCCACCCACAGGATGACCAGGCCGCCCACCACCAGCGCCATGGCCACCGGCAGCGGAAAGAACAGGAACGCTTCGATCGCGTTCTTGAGCAGCACGCCGAGAACGGCGGCCGGAATGAATGCGATCACGACGTTCAGCGCGAGGCGCTGCTCGACGCCGTCGCCGGCCAGGCCGCGCAGGATCCGCCAGACGCGCACGCGATATTCCCAGCACACGGCAAGGATCGCACCGGCCTGGATCGCCACGACGAACGCCTCGCGGCTGCTCGCCCGGAAGCGCACGAGGTCCTCGGCGACGATCAGGTGTCCGGTGCTCGAAACAGGCAGGAACTCGGTCAGGCCCTCGACCACGCCGAGCACCAGCGACTTGAACACGAGGGTCCAGTCCAATCCGCCTCTCCCCGGGAAAAACGGCGCGCGATTATCGCGTCTGCGGGCGCGCTCGCAGGCGCCTGCGGGCAGCGCGCCGGATCAGAACAGTTCGACTTCGGAGCGGACCTGCTTGGCCTGCAGTTGGCCGCACTCGAGCAGGTGCTCGTAGTTGTGCGACTGATTGCGGCCGTTGCGCTTGGCGTGATAGAGCGCGGCATCGGCCCGCTCGATGCAGGAGGCCGGCACGTCCTGCGGGCGGATCGCGGTGTATCCGACGCTGACGGTGACGCGGCCGACCTGCGGGAAAACATGGTTCTGGATCGCCACCCGCAGGCGGTCGAATGCGGCGGCCGCGCCCGCGGCCGAGGCACGGTCGAGCACGACGACGAACTCTTCGCCGCCGAAGCGGAACAGGCGATCCGCACCGCGGAACGTGTTGCGGAGCAGGCGCGCAACCAGCAGCAGCACCTCGTCGCCGAACAGGTGCCCGTAGCTGTCGTTGATCGACTTGAAACGATCGATGTCGATCACCGCCAGCCAGCTCGGTTCGTTGCTCGTCGGATTGCGGGCGAGCCGGTTCGGCCGTGCCAGCAGCTTGCCGAAGCTCGTCTCGAAAGTCTTGCGGTTCAGCAGGCCCGTCAGCGTGTCGCGCTCGCCGTAGTCGAGGAGCGCAAGATGGTTGCGCACGATGCGCAGGACGCCGGTGACGAGCGACGCCTCGCGCGGGCGCATTCCCTCGTCGGCGACGATCTCCAGGATGCCGATCACCCCGCCCTCGCCTTCGAGCGGAAACACGCTGCGCCAGCCGCGGCCCGCGGGCGCTTCCTCGTGCACGATGTCGTGCAGCAGGACGCACTCGCGCCACGCGAGCTCGGAGTTCACGGTCGGCAGCCGGTCCAGGTCGCTCAGGTCTTCGGGACCGAGCTCGGTGCCGTCCCGGCGCAGGGCGATCTGGCGCGCCACGCGGCCCACTTCCCCGTCGTCGAGCACACGGTAGATGGTGACCATGCGCGCGTTCAGGAACGAAGCGAGCATGTGCGCGACGGCCGAGTCGAGCTCATCACGATCGCGATGCGAAGTCGCTTTACCGACCGATTCGATGATGCGAGGAACGGCCACGCGCGGGCGCCCCGAGGAGGCTGGTTGAAGGGTCTTTCGATCCTAGGACCTGGCAGAAGGCCCGAAGAGGCGATAAGCGGGAGAAATTGGGCCTCTCCCTAATCCGTCTGGACGAGCCCGAAGGCGCTACGGCTTGGGCACCGGCCAGTGCCTCCGAAGCTCGGCGACTTCCGCCCGCAGGGACGCGACCTCGGCGGCAAGGCGCGCCACCTCGGCCGCCAATCCGCCGTTTTCCGGCGTGGCGCTCGCAGCCGCCGGAACAGGCTCGGCCGTGACCGGGCCGGAAAGCAGATGCGCCCAGCGCGCTTCGCGCTCCCCGGGCGCACGCGCGAGCCGGACGACGAGCGGGCCGCCGCGCTCATCGGGACGTTGCGCCAATTCCTCGAGGAACGCCTCCACCGACGAGATGTCCGCAAACGGATGCAGGCGTTCGGCGCTGCCGCGCAGCTCGCCGGGAGTCTGCGGGCCGCGCAGCATCAGCACTGCGAGCAGGGCCACGGCCTGGTCCGGCACCTTCAGGACGCGGCCGACGTTGTGGGCGAACCGCGTGACGCGGGCGCCACTCGACTCGATGACGAACGAATGGCGACGCAAGTCGTCCAACGCGTGCTGGATTTCGCTCTCGGTCGCCGCGAGCACCGGATTGCGATTGTTCTTCTGGTTGCAACCCGCCACCAGCGCATTGAGCGACAGCGGGTACGTGTCCGGGACGGTCTTTTCCTTCTCGACCAGCACGCCGAGGATCCGGGTTTCCAGCAGCGAAAGTGGCGGCAACTGCATCTCCCCTCCTGCGTTTGCGGTGGTCCGAACCTTGACCCTCTTGCCGGCACAGCGTAGATTACTGACTGAACGGTCAGTTACCGAGCCGGCACGGTAGCCGGGCGCGGCAGCAAGCCGCGACAGCATTCTCCCAACAACCCGCTTCGCCTGGCGAGCGCGCTCGAGCGCCGCGCCCGAGCGAGGCTCCCAGGCAGAACGATGAGCAGCATCGAAATCACCCCTCCCCGCCCGCGGTGGGAGAGGCGCAAGGAGGCGCGTCCGGCCGAACTGCTGGCCGCCGCGCTCGATCTTTTCGTCGAAAAGGGCTACGCGGGGACGCGACTTGAAGACGTCGCCGCGCGCGCCGGCGTCTCCAAGGGCACCTTGTACCTGTACTTCCAGAACAAGGAGGAGCTGTTCAAGGCGGTCGTACGCGACAACATCGTGACGCCGCTCGCCGAGGCGGCACAGCAGGTGCGCGACTTCGACGGGCCGACCGCGGACCTGCTGCGCGCCCTGATCTCCACGTGGTGGAAGGACTTCGGCGCGACGCATGCGGGCGGGCTCACCAAGCTGATGGTGGCGGAGAGCGGCAACTTCCCCGAGATCGCGGCTTTCTTCCTCGAGGAGGTGATCGAGCCGTGGCACGGCCTGCTCGGTTCCGTCATCGAGCGCGGGATCAGGCGGCGCGAGTTCCGCCAGCTCGATGTCGCGCTGTTCACGCGCGTGATGACCGCGCCCCTCGTCATGCTGAGCCTGTGGAACCGCTCCTTCGGCGCCTGCGCTGCCGAACCGGTCGATGCGGACGCGTTCGTCCAGATGCTGCTCGATACCCACGTGACCGCGCTCGCCAGCGGGCAGAAGGCGCCTGCGCGCAAAGCGCCGGCGAAGATGGTCAAGCGCGCGAAGGAATCGCGGCGGTGAATGCGCGCGCCGCCGTGGTCGGCGCGAGGAGGGGACGCGGACCAATGCGACAAAACGGCGAAAATGCGGCGCCACTCGTCGAGAGCAACAACGGCCGGTTGTTAGAATTTTGCCCCTGCAGGCACACCTCTCGCGGAATGGGATCGCGATGAACATGACAACGACGGGCATGGACATCGAAGCGGCGCGTCACAACATGATCGAGCAGCAGATCCGCACCTGGGAGGTGCTCGACCAGTCGATTCTCGACCTGCTCGACATCGTCAAGCGCGAGGAATTCGTTCCCGCCGAATGGCGCCTGCTCGCGTTCGCCGACATGGAGATCCCGCTCAAGATCGATGCCGGCGGCGGCACGATCTACGACAGCGGCGAGCGGATGTTCACGCCGAAGGTCGAAGCGCGCTTCCTGCAGGAACTCGCCATCCGGCCGCACGAGCGCGTGCTGGAAGTGGGCACCGGATCCGGCTACATGGCGGCGCTGGCGGCGCACAAGGCGCAGCACGTGCTCTCGATCGAGATCGACGAGCGCCTGCAGCGCTTCGGCAGCGCCAACCTGGCGCGCGCGGGCGTGCGCAACGTCAGCGTCGAACTCGGCGACGGGGCGCGCGGCTGGGCCGCGCGCGCGCCATACGACGTGATCATCATGTCCGGCGGCCTGCCGGCATTGCCACCCGAGTTGCTCGCGCAACTGAAGATCGGCGGACGCCTCGCGGGCATCGTCGGGGGCGCTCCGGTCATGAGCGCGCAGATCGTCACCCGCCTGTCCGAAAGCAGCTACGACACGCTGAAGATCTTCGAGACCAACGTGAAGATGCTGCGCAACGCCTGGCAGCCTTCGACATTCCGGTTCTGAATCGATGAAGGCAATCACTGCCGCCGAACTGGCGCGCTGGCTGGCCGACGGCGAACGCCCACCGCCGCTGCTGCTCGACGTGCGCGAGCCGTGGGAGCAGCAGATCTGCACGATCCCCGGCTCGGAGGTCATGCCGATGCAGCGGATACCGGCGCAGTTCGGCGACATCGATCCGCAACGAAGCGTGATCTGTATCTGCCATCACGGCGCACGCAGCGCGCGGGTTGCGATGTTCCTGCAGCACCAGGGTTACGAGGATGTCTACAACCTGACCGGTGGCATCGATGCCTGGGCCAGGCAGGTGGACTCGAGCATGGCGGTCTACTAGTCGGCCGCGCGCCTGCTGACGCGCCGTCGGTCATCGAGAACGGGTTTTCAAGGGAGAGGGTTCCTCGACATGCACCTCATGAAGCATCTGGCGGCGGCTGTCGCCTGCGCCTGCTTGGCGGGCGGCGGTGCCGCGCTCGCGCAGGGCAAGAAGAACGACCTGCTGGCGCTCTACCGGGACGCGCTCGCCAACGATGCGGTGTACGCGTCGGCCCGCTTCGCGCGCCAGGCCGCCGATGAGCGGACACCGCAGGCACGCGCCGGGTTGCTGCCGAACGTCAACGCCGGCCTCAGCGCCTCCGACAACTACTACCACATCAACCTCTCGTCACCTTTTCCGGACATATCGCAGACGTACTGGGAGTGGGGGCCGTCGCTGTCGGTTTCGATGCCGATCTACCGCCCGCAGAACTGGGATGTCCTCGACCAGGCCAAGCTCTCGGTGACGGCTGCCGAAGCGACCTTTGCCCAGGCGCGCCAGGACCTGATCCTGCGCGTGTCCCAGGCGTACTTCGATGCGCTCTCGGCGGAAGACACCTTGAACGCGGTGCTGGCGCTCAAGCAAGCCACCTCGGAGAACCTGGCGCAGGCCAAGCGCGAGTTCGAGGTCGGAACCAAGACGATCGTCGACACCACCGAGGCGCAGGCGCGCTTCGACCAGATCGTCGCCCAGGAACAGGTCGCGCGCGGCCAGCTGATCGTGCTCCGCAACGCCCTGCGCGTCATCATCGGGCGCGAGGCCGGCGAACTCGCGCCGCTGCGCGACGCGCCTCGGCTCGATCTGCCGACTCCGAGCGACGTCGAAGCCTGGGCGAGGCGCGCGGAAGACGCCAATCCGAATGTCACCGCCGCCCAGGCCGCGTCGCAGATCGCGCAAATCGAGACCCAGCGCAACCGCGACGCCTACAAGCCCACCGTCGACCTGGTTGCGTCGACGAGCCGCATGAAGGGAAGCGCGAGCACCACGACGTCCCTCGCGAACACGGCCACCTTCGGAACGATCGGCGTGCAGCTCAACGTGCCCATCTACAGCGGCGGCTTGATCCAGTCGCGCGTACGCGAGGCGCTGTCGAACGAGGAGCGGGCGCGATTCGACCTCGAAAGCGCGCGCCGCAACGCCGGCCAGGCCGCACGGCAGGCGTACACCGGCGTCGACTACGGGCTGACCCAGGTGCGCGCGCTCGAATCGGCCGAGGTATCGGCGAAGAGCCAGCTCGATTCGACCCGGCTCGGCTACCAGGTCGGCGTACGCATCAACCTCGACGTGCTGAACGCGAACACGCAGCTCTACACGACCCAGCGCGACCTCAAGCGGGCCCGCTACGACTTCCTCGTCAGCGGGCTGCGCCTGAAATCGGCGGTCGGTTCGCTCGAGGACAAGGACGTCGAAGCGATCAACCTGCTGCTGACGCCGTAGCGGGCGACGTTTCGAGCACCGCCAGGATCATCGCCACCGTGCGCTCGGTGGCGCCGCGATGCGCGGCGGCAAAGCCGCGCGCGGCCGCTGCCATCGCTGCCCGCTGCACGTCGTCGCGCGACAACCGGTCGAAGGCAAGCACCGCCTGCGCGGCGTTCTCGACCTGGACGGCCGCTCCCGCAGCGAGCGCGTCGCTGGCCGCCTGCATGAAGTTGAACGTGCTGGGCCCGAGCACGACGGGCGTTCCCACCGCGCACGCCTCGATCAGGTTCTGCGCCCCGAACGGCAGCAGGCTGCCGCCGACGAGCGCGATGTCGGCGGCGGCGTAGTACATCGCCATCTCGCCCATCGAATCGCCGAGCAGGATCGTCCCCTGCGCCGGCGGCGCGGCGAACGCACCCGCGCTGCGCCGCGCGCACGCAAACCCGCGCGCCTCGATCAGCCGCGCGACTTCGTCGAACCGCTGCGGGTGCCGCGGCACGACCACGAAAACGGGGTCAGACACCA
>Ga0335077_10011246_pt1 | contig 11174 bp, 6 predicted proteins | sample Lox_Sample_31_FD_207151 | JGI IMG/M metagenome (GOLD analysis project Ga0335077, IMG submission 207151) | Soil microbial communities from Loxahatchee National Wildlife Refuge, Florida, United States - Lox_Sample_3.1 | ecosystem: Environmental > Terrestrial > Soil > Wetlands | place: USA: Florida...
TGGAGCCGCGCTCGGCCGGCTTGTTGTCGACCTTCAAGGTGGCATCGAGTTGTTCGAGCAGCTTGCGCTGTTCTTTGCTGAGCTTCGTCGGCGTGATCACGCGAACGTGGTAATAGAGGTCGCCGCGGCCACCGCCATGAGGATCGGGCAGGCCCTTCCCTTTCACACGAAAGACCGCGTCGCTCTGCGTGCCTTCCGGAACTTTGAGGCGCTCCTCGCCCGTCAACCCCGGAACCTGGAGTTCCGTGCCCAGCGTGGCTTGCGCAATACTCAGAGGAATCGTGCAGTACAAATCCGCGCCGCGCCGCTCGAAGAAGCTGTGTTCCTTCACTTCGAGAACAACGTACAGATCGCCGGCCGGGCCACCATTGGGACCGGGTTCCCCTTCCCCTTGCACGCGCAGGCGGGTGCCGCTGTCGACGCCCGGGGGAATGCGCAGTTCGATGGTGCGTTCCCGCTGAACGCGGCCCTGGCCGCGGCAGTCAGGGCAATGCTCCTTGACGATCTGCCCCGCGCCCTGACAATTCGGGCAAGTCCGGTTGATCGTGAAGAAGCCTTGTTGATAGACGAGCTGGCCGCGACCTTTGCAGGTCTCGCAAGTAACCACGCCTGAGCCCTTTTTCGCGCCCGTGCCGTTGCAGGAGCCGCAGAATTCCTGCCGATCCACACGGATTTTCGTGTTCACGCCCGAGGCAGCTTCTTCAAACGTGAGGGTCATGTCGTAGCGAAGATCGGCGCCGCGCTGCACGCGCCCGCGGCCGCCGCGGCGACGGCCTGCACCGCCGAAAAGATCCTCGAAGCCGAAAAAATCGCCGAAGATATCGTGGAAATCCTGGAAGATGGCCGAATTGAAATCCGACCCGCCAGTCCCGGCACCCGCGAGACCCGCATGACCGTAGGTGTCGTAGATCTGGCGTTTTTGCGAATCACTCAGGACGGTGTAGGCCTCAGTGCACTCACGAAACCGGAATTCGGCCTCCTCCTTGTTGTCGGGATTGCGATCGGGGTGCCACTTCATGGCCGCTTTGCGATACGAGGATTTGATTTCCTCGATGGAAGCGGACTTGGTAACGCCGAGCACTTCGTAAAAGTCACGTTGTTGCGATTTGGCCATTGGGCGTTAATCCTGTTCGGTTCGCTGAAACCGGAAATGAACTAGTTTGCTTCCGCCTTGGATGCGGCGCCGGGAGCAACGGCTACGCGCACCATGGCGGGACGCAAAACGCGTCCATGAAAAACATAACCCGGCTGATAGACGGCCAGCACGCTGCCATCGGGATGTTCGGTGGATTCGGCGCGGTCCATGGCCTGGTGGAGATGCGGATCGAAAAGCTGGCCGAGCGGATTAACGCGCTGAGCCCCCAGGCGAGTGAGATGCTCGAGCAATTGTTTGTAGATCAGCTCGAAACCCTTGCGGTAGTTTTCGTACTCCGCTTCGCGATGAGCCGCGAGCGCGTGCTCGAAACCATCGATCACCGGGATGAGGCCTTCGATGACGCGCCCGGTAGCACGCTGTCCGGCCTCGCGATTTTCTTTTTCGGCGCGCTTGCGGAAATTGGCGAAGTCCGCCTGGTGACGGACAAGTGCCTGGCGCAAATCGTCGAGTTCGGCGGAAACTTTCGAGTCGACGGGCACAGCGTCTTCCGCGGAAGATCTCTCTTCCGGCGCATCCGAATTGTTGTTGCTGTCACGGTCCCTCATGGTTCTACCTTTTCATTCCATTTTGCTAAGCGCTTCAGTGAAAAGCTGAGCGACATAGGCGACGGCGGTCATGGCGCGTTCATAATGCATGCGCGTGGGGCCAAGAACGCCTACGGAGCCTTGCACCATGTCGTGGCGCGAGTATGGCGCGCTGATCAGGGCAAGATTCTCGCCCGCTTGAGAAATTTCCTTTACGCCGATTTGCACAAAAACAGGCTCGGGAGTGTCGATACAAGCGTTCAACACGGTGATCAGGCGATGCTTCTGTTCGATGGCGGAAAGTAACTCGCGCAACTGATTCTGGTCGGCGAATCCCGGAGCCGTGACGATTTGCGAAGTACCTTCAACGTAGAGTTTCTGGTCCGGATTCTCGCCGAAGACGGCAGGATCGCAGAACGCAAGGGCGCTGCGCGCAAAGCTGTCATAACGTTCCCGGTCGGTGGCTACTCTTTGCAGCAGGTCGGCGCGAATGGCTTCGAGAGTCCAGCCGCAGTACTGGCGATTCAGAAAATCAGCGGTGGCGTCGAGTTCTTCCTGCGTGAAAACGCGCGAGGGGCGAAGGACTTTGTCTCGCGTATCACCGCCGGGCGAGATTAGCACCACGACAACGCGGCCGTCGGGCAGCAGCCACATGCGGGCGTGCTCCAGGACCGTTTTACGAAGCGGTGGCGCCACAACGATCCCCACCCCCTTTGAGACTTCAGCCAGCACATGCCCGGCGCGCTCCACGCATTCCGAAGGACTGGAGCCAGCGTGCATTTCCTTGCGAATCCAGTCGCGGTCTTCGACGCTGAGGGTGGCCTGCGAAGCAATCTCCTGGGCGAAGAAGCGGTACGCTTCGGCGGTGGGCACGCGGCCAGCCGAGGTGTGGGGCTGGTAGAGGTACCCGCCATCCTCCAAATCGGCCATCACGTTGCGAATCGTGGCGGTGCTGAGTTGCTCATCAAAGGACTTGGAAATGGCGCGCGAGGAGACGGGCTCGCCCGTTTCGATGTAGGTACGCACGATGTCCGCTAGAATCTGACGGTTACGGCGTTCTTGGAGAGCAGGATAACGCATTGTTAGCACTCGACCCTATAGTGTGCTAATTAGTATTCTAGAGACCCTGTCAAGGGCCGTCAACGCGAGGAATCAGTACGCTGCCTAATTGTTATCGATCTGGGCGCGTTGCAGCTTATCGGAATAATCGATGTAGATGGACTTCCACTCGGTGAAAAAGTCGATCGCCGAGACGGCGGCTTCGCGATGGCCGTTGCCCGTTAGCTTGGTGCCGCCGAAGGGGAGATGAGTTTCGGCGCCAATCGTGGGAGCGTTGACGTACACGATGCCGGTGTAGAGATCCCGGAGCGCGGCGAAAGCGCGATTCACGTTACGAGTATAGATCGAAGCGGAAAGGCCATAAGGCACGCCCTGGGCGATTTCAATTCCCTGCTCCAGGCCGTCAACGGGAATGATCGAAACAACCGGACCGAAAATCTCCTCTTGCGCAATGCGCATCTTTGCATCGCAGTCCGCAAAAACCGTGGGCTCATGGAACCAACCCTTGGCGTGAGCGCCGGAATCCAGGCGATGACCGCCGGCGAGAAGCCTGGCGCCTTCCTTTTTCCCCACTTCGACGTAATTCATCACTGTGCTGAGTTGCTGCTCGTTGATCACCGGCCCGACGTCGCTGGAAGGGTCAAGTCCGTTGCCGACTTTGAGCTTTTCTGTACGCTCCACGAAACGGCCGACAAACTCCTTGTACACCGCTTTGTGAACGCCGAGACGGCTGGCAGCCGTGCAGCGTTGACCGCTGGTGCCGAATCCGCCCCAGAGTGCGCCGTCAATGGCTAGGTCAAGGTTAGCGTCGTCCATAACCAGAATGATGTTCTTCCCGCCCATTTCCAGGCTGCAATGCTTGAATTGGGGCGCGCAGATTTCGGCGATCACGCGGCCGGTGGAAGTCGAACCGGTGAAGCTGACCACCGGGACGTCTGTATGCCTGGCGAGCGGAGAACCGGAGCCGGGGCCGTCTCCGCTGACCAGGTTGACGACGCCAGGCGGCAATCCCACTTCAGCCAGCGTCTCGACCAGGCGATAAGCAGAGAGCGGCGTGTCTTCGGCGGGTTTGAGGACAACCGTGTTGCCGCAGACGAGGGCCGGCATCATCTTCCAGGACGGAATGGCCATGGGAAAGTTCCAGGGCGTAATCAAGCCGCACACACCAATGGGCTGGCGAACGCTCATGGCGAATTTGTTGGGAAGTTCTGAGGGCGTGGTCTGGCCAAAGAGGCGGCGACCTTCGCCAGCCATGTAATAGGTCATGTCGATGGCTTCCTGCACATCGCCTCGAGTTTCGGCGAGCACCTTGCCCATCTCGCGGGTCATGTCGCGCGAGAATTCCTCCTTGCGTTTGACCAGAAGTTCGGCGGCGCGGAATAGGATTTCTGCACGCTTGGGCGCAGGAACCAACCGCCAGGTCTTGTAGGCTTCACGAGCGGCAGATACGGCGGCGTCAATATCGGCCTGGGAGGAAACTGGAAACTGCCCGATGACTTCGTCTGTATCGGCGGGATTACGATTCTCGTGAAACTCGCTGCTTTTCGGCGCGATCCATTCGCCGTTAATAAAATTATGAAATTCGCGTACGCCAATAACAGTCGGCATGGATCCTCCTGGGAGAGTATGAGTTTATCGGCGCACAAGTACGGCGGTCAAACCAAGGGAAAAGTGGTTAAACAGTTGTTCTCCGACCATTCACATCACTGAAACACTGCGGCGCTAAGTTCATTCCTAACAGTCGATGTATTGATTCTGGCGATAGCGAGGAACGAAAAAAGCCGCAACGGATGAAGCGTTTTTGCACAGCAACCCTCTTCCGGGAATATTTCGTTTATGTTATACGTTTCGGCACGGTCAGCCGGTGCTGATTCCGATCGCCCTGAAATGAACGGCGGCGAACCGCGCCAGTCTCCCTAGCCACCCCGCATCTGCTTGGTTTGTATCTTCAAAAGTTCAGGAGGAAAAAAGAATGGGTGTCTCAAGAAGTCTGTTGAGTAACATGGCCAGGTGTTTGGTGATCCTGATTGTTGCGCTCGTGGCGGTGGCCGCGGGCAGAGCGCAGTCGACAACGGACGGCGCAATTTCTGGGACGGTTACGGATTCTTCAGGCGCATCGGTGGCGGGAGCGACCGTGACGGTGACCAACAACGCCACGTCGCTCGAGTTCAAGGTGACCACGGACACAACGGGGTATTTTCGCGTCACCAAACTCACGCCCGCAGCATATACGGTGAAAGTCGAGGCCTCGGGCTTCGCAGCGTATACCGTTGAGCAAGCTATCGTGCAAGTTGGCACGGTCACGGAGCTTTCGCCGAAATTAAATGTGGCCTCATCGGCAGCCACTGTGCTGGTCAGCGCGGAGGTCCCCGACATCAACACCGCAAGCCAGGATTTCGCGCCGATCGTCGACCAGACGCAGATCAGCAACCTTCCCATCAACGGTGGACGCTGGTCGGACTTCGCGTTGTTGACGCCCGGCGTGGTGAACGACGCGAACGGGTTTGGCCTGTTGAGTTTCCGCGGCATGAGCACGCTCTTAAACAACAACACCGTGGACGGTGCCGACAATAACCAGGCGTTCTTCTCGGAGGAACGCGGCCGCACACGCGCGGGATATTCTTCGGCCAAGGCCGCCGTACAAGAGTTCCAGGTGAACACGTCGAACTACTCGTCCGAGTACGGACGCGCGGCCGGTGCAGTGGTCAACACGGTAACCAAAAGCGGTGGAAATGATTTCCACGGCGAAGCGTATTTCTACGATCGCGATAACAGCTGGGGAGCAACCAACCCGTTTACCACGCTGACCACGCAGAATGCCGACGGGACTTTTTCATCGAATCCGTATAAACCGACCGACACGCGCTATATCTACGGCTTCGGCGCGGGCGGACGCATCATCCGAGACAAATTATTCTGGTACTTCGCTTTCGACCGCTTCGATCGCAATTTTCCGGGCACCGCCGTAGCGACGAGTCCCAAAGCGTTTTACGCAACGCCACTGGCCGCCGCCGCGGATGGCGGCGTCAATCCGGCGTATACAGTTGACGGCACAGAAAACTGCCTGCAGTCGAACGGGAAGAGCAACATCAACTCCGCCGCGTTTACCATGACCAACGGATCGAATATTGCCACCGCGACAACCGGAGCATGCACACTGCAGGGCAATCTGGCGCTGGCAAATTATGCGGCCGGCGCAACCGATTACAGCAACGGGTTGAATGGGCTGCTGGGTGAACTCGGTCCGGTTCCGCGCACCGGCAAGCAGACCATCTTCTTCCCGAAAATTGACTGGCAGATCAACTCGAAAAACCGCGCCTCTTTCGAGGTGAACCGGATGCGTTGGGCGTCGCCAGCGGGCATTCAGACGCAATCGAGCAACACCTACGGCATCGCGAGCTTCGGGAACGACTACGTGCGCGACACCTGGGGAGTGGCGAAGCTGTACACGTTCTTCACGCCGAACTTCTCCAACGAAGCGCGCTTCCAGTACGGGCGCGACTTTGAATTCGAGTTCGCTCAGAACCCGACCGCGTATGAGACCGCCAATTTCCTGAATCCTCCGACGGCGCCCGGCTATGTAAACCCGCTGGGCCTGCCGCCAGACGTTTTCATCACCAACGGATTCGACATGGGCGTACCCACATTCCTGCAGCGTCCAGCGTATCCCGATGAACGGACGACGCAGTTCGCGGACACCATCACCTGGACCCTGGGGCGACATACTTTGAAATTTGGCGGCGACATCCGGCACGTGAACGAACTGTCACAGAACCTGCGCTACCAGTATGGCTCCTACAGCTACACCAGCGTGGCGAACTACCTGTCGGACTTGCTGGCGCCGAACAAGTGCGGAACCGCGCACAACGCCGCGTGCTATTCGAGCTACACGCAGGCCTTTGGTCCGTTGGGTTTCACGTTTAACACCGATGACCTAGCTCTGTTCATCGAAGACAACTGGCGTGTTGCGCCCCGTCTGACGCTGACCATCGGCGCCCGGTACGAATACGAATTCCTGCCGACGCCGATTCTGCCGAACTACGGTGTGCCACAGACGCTGCAAATGCCGCATGACGAGAACAACATCGGCCCACGCGTCGGTTTTGCGTGGGATGTTCTCGGAGACGGCAAAACGTCGGTGCGCGGAGGGTACGGCATCTATTTCGGCCGCATTATCAACTCTACGATCTACAACGCGTTGACTGCCACAGGCGTGCAAGGCGCGCAATTCACCTACACGTTCAATCCATCGAACTCGCTGGCGGTCCCGTGTTTGCCGCGTTTCCCACAAATTCTTTCGGTGCAACCGAACTGCCCCTTGGGTCTGAGTGTGGCTTACTTCGACAAGAACTTCCAGGCACCAGCGGTGCAGGAGACGGACCTGACGGTGGAACGCGAAATCATGCGGAACACCGTTGTGTCAATCAGCTATCTGGGGAGCTTTGGGCGCCACCTGCCGGACTTCGTAGACGCCAACACCGGCGCGCCGGCGACCGATATCACCTACACGGTCGGCTCGGGCGGGCCGCTGCCGGCCACGACTTACACCACACCCCTTTACGGAACCACCAAGGTCGTAGTGACTGGACCCACTGGGAATGTGATCTCGACCACGAACGGAACCCGTCCGAACCCCAACTACGGGGCGATGACGGACATATTCAGCGGCATCAATTCCAGCTACAACGCACTGGTCCTGGGAGTGAACCGCAGGATGACCGACCACCTGCAGTTGATGGCCAGCTACACTTGGGCGCATGCGATTGACTACGGGCAGAACGCCAGCACGTTTTCCGATGCCAACGACCTGCTGGTGCCAACAAACATCGGGCTGGAACGCGGCAACTCGATCTTCGACATTCGAAACCGGGTGATAGCCAGCGCGGTGATCGAAAGTCCCTGGCACGTGAACGGATTCCTCGGCTACCTGGCTAACGACTGGCAACTCTCGCCGATTTATTCGTCGCAAAGCGGGCTTCCCTATTCGCTGGTCACTAGCGGGACTCCGCCTTCGTTTTCAACCGCCAGCACGGACCCGAACACCGGTGACGTGACTACCACAACCTATTCCGCGCTGGGCGGCGGCGTAAACGGTTCGAACGGACGCAAGGGCATCGACGTGGCGGGGCGCAATACCTACCGCATGAAGCGCACCATCGACATGGACCTGCGGCTCGCGAAGTCCATCAAGTTCGGTGACCGCCTCAGCGCCGAACTTCTTGCCGAGGCGTTTAACATTTTCAATCACCAGAACGTCACCGCCGTGAATAATACGGCCTACATTATCAGCACCACCGGAACGGTGAGCACGGCGAACGGAACGGTGGCTTGCTCCACGGCGGCACCCTGCCTGAGCTACAACTCGGCATTCCGGTCGGTGACCAACTCCAACAGCAACTTTGCGTATACTCCGCGGCAGATTCAGATCGGATTCCGCTTTTTCTTCTGATGCGGCCACAACCCGGAACGATTCACCAAGGAAAGGGCGGCTCATGTTGACGAGCCGCTCTTTTTTTTGCGCAGAAGATCTGGAGGCGCGAGGCGGAATCGAACCGCCGATATGGGTTTTGCAGACCCATGCCTTACCACTTGGCGACCGCGCCTCAAACCGGAGGTACTGCGGTTGGCAGGAAACGCCCCAACGCGCTCCCTGCCATCCCCGTTACGACAACCCTAAGCCCAAGCGCTCTGGCACGCCGGCGCAGCCGGAGGAACCGCTGCATTCAGGTTGACGATCCGCACTTTCATAAACTCCCAAAGCAAAAAACCCATCAGCCAGACGCTCTGGCGATGGGTGGTGTACAACAACAGGCTGAAATCAGTCGCTAGGGATTCAGCTCACCCACACCAGGACGTGCGCCGACGCGACAGCGGCAACAGGCGGTGTAGTGTGAATTGCTGATCATGTCAAGACGATACAAGGCTGCGGGTGGCATGGCAAACGCAAAATTCCGCTGCGATCGATTCGTAATCCTGGAAGGTGCGTGGACGTATAACTTTTGGGCGGGAAGTGGGTTGAATGGAACCAGAAGTCGAGGAAGGCGTAACGATGAAACGTGCACGTGGGTTGCTGGTCGCAGGTGCATTCCTGGCAGTCGCGGCGCTAAGTGGCTTTGTGGCGCGTGGGCGCCATGCGGATCAACAGGCTGCGCTGAGCGTTGACGGGCGGGAACGGGCGTACGTATATCATGTTCCGAGCGGCTACGACGGAACGCATGCCGTGCCACTGGTGTTGGCACTGCACGGGCGCCTGGGACAAGGGTCGGGCGAAGAACGGCTTTCTCACCTGGACAAAATCAGCGACGAACGCGGATTCCTGGTGGTCTATCCCGATGGGCTGGACCGCAGCTGGGCCGATGGGCGAGGGGGCACGCCTTCGGACCGCAAGGGCGTGGACGACGTCAAGTTCCTTTCGAAATTGATCGATCGCATGGAAGCCGAGTTTAAAGTAGATTCTTCGCGGATTTATGCCACAGGCATGTCTAATGGCGGGTTCATGAGCGGCAGGCTGGCTTGCCAGATGTCCGATCGCATTGCGGCGGTAGCGATTGTAGCCGCTTCTCTTTCCGAGACCGTGGCGGAGAGTTGCCATCCGGAGGCGCCGGTGTCCGTGCTGGTGCTGCAAGGCACGGAAGATCCGCTCGTGCCGCTTGCTGGCGGTGCCCTGGGACGAAACACAGCGGGCGGAGTGGTGTTGTCGCACGATGCCACCGTGGCGGTGTTCGCGAAATTGGATCGCTGTCCAAGCGCACCTGAGACTCAGCACATCGCAGACCACGCCGGCGATGGAACGACCATCGACGTGGCCATCTACTCGGGCTGCGCCGGAGGAAGTGAAGTACGAGGCTATGTGGTGAACGGCGGCGGGCACACCTGGCCGGGCGGCATGCAGTATCTCCCGGCATCGATCATTGGGAAAACTTCAAAGAACATGGACGCCAGCGAAGTGATCTGGGAATTCTTCTCGACAAAACGCCGAATCGCCTAGCCAGAAGGTTGCTGAAAAACTCGCAAAGCTGTCATTCCGAATGGAGTCTGCGGAGTGAGGAATCGCTCGTTTCTTTGGCTTTCGGTGAACAGAGATTCCTCGCCTCGCTAGGAATGACAGGTTGAGACCCCTTTTTCAGCGAACTTAATTGCGGGGCTGTGAATCAGGATCGGGCGGTTCCGCAGGCAACGACGAGGCATTTCGGAGGCGATTGACGGAGTTTGGCGGAGGCGTAGGCGCGCCGAGGCCGGCGGTTTCCGAGCCGAGGCCAAGCTTTTGCAATGTGAGTGCGTCAAGCTTTCCTGTGGAATTCAATCCGTTGGAAGACTGAAATTTCTTGACGGCGTCGGCGGTGGAATCGTCCCACTTGCCGGTCGGCGTGCCGGCGAAGGCGCCATTCTTGGCGAGAGCTTCCTGTATTTCGGTGATGCGTTCGGGGGTGGGAGCAGCCTGGCCCTTCACCTTTTTCGTTTTCTTCTTCCTGGAAGGCTTGGAACTGGTGGATTTCTTCCCAGAAGCGCCCGACGAGTTGTGCGCCGTGGGCATCTTCGCGGGCTGCGAGGAAGTTTGCGCGGCGACGGCGGACAGGGTCAAGCTGCCCGCCGCCATTGCCGCGAGAAGTACGCCGCTCAGTTTGCGCTTGCCGCTCAGGGTACGCATGGCTGGGCGAATCAACTCCGTGGAAGTTAGTTGCTTTCCGCCGGCACAACACCGGGCAAAAAGACGGTCATGACGCGGTCCGTGGGGCTGCGCCGCAGGATCTTGAAAACCACGTTTTCGCCGGGCTTCAGCTTGGCGATGGCCTTGCGATAGTCGTCGACCGAAGTCACTGTCTGGCCGTTCACTTCGGAGATGACGTCGCCCGGGGTAAAGCCGATATCATCGGCAAAACTGGTCGGCTCGATTTGGCTGACCAACACGCCTTTCTGGCCCTCGGTGACGCCGACACGTTGAGCGCGCTCCGGCGTAAGGCTTTCCACGTGAAGGCCGAACTCCGTCGGCGCCGCATCATCGGGAGTGTTGCTGACCCGGCCGGCGGAATTCGGGAATACATGGGTACGGTCTTCCACGGTGGCAGTGGTCTCACGCTGCTGCTTGTCGCGGTAATAGGTAATCTTGACCTTGCTGCCGACGGGCGCAGAAGCGATGGGATTGACCAAGTCGTTGCCTGTTTTCACCGCAGTTCCGTTGATGGAGCTGATGACATCGCCACCCTTCAGGCCAGCCTTTTCCGCCGGGCTGCCCGGCTCCACGCCCTCGATCACGACACCGTAGGGGGCGCCGAGAGACTTCAGGGTGATCTGATTGGTGCTGAGTTCTTCCTGGAAGCTGACACCGATCGATCCCCGGGTAACGCGGCCGTTCTTGATGATCTGGTCATACACGCTAATGGCGGTGGTGGAAGGCATGGCGAAGCCGACGCCTTCATAGCCTCGGCTGCCGGTCA
>Ga0335077_10011247_pt1 | contig 11174 bp, 16 predicted proteins | sample Lox_Sample_31_FD_207151 | JGI IMG/M metagenome (GOLD analysis project Ga0335077, IMG submission 207151) | Soil microbial communities from Loxahatchee National Wildlife Refuge, Florida, United States - Lox_Sample_3.1 | ecosystem: Environmental > Terrestrial > Soil > Wetlands | place: USA...
CCCGAGAGAAGGTAGAAGGAAGAATGCAGAAGGGGCTACGGCACCACCTGCGTGGACCCAACCGACCCAAACGTCTTCTGGACCATCAACGCCTACGCCGCCGGCCCCACGACCTGGGCCACTCAGATCACCCAAATCCTGACCAGCCCCAGCCCGCGGCTGTCAATTGCCGGCGCTGGCGCAAATCTGCTCCTTTCCTGGCCGGTCACCGATGTGCCGTTTCAGCTCGAATGGGCGCCGGCGCTGCCCGGAACGAGTTCCTGGTCGCCCGTGACGCCGGCCGCCATCACCAACGGCACGAGCGTTTCCGTTTCCGTGTCCGCCACTAACAGCAGCGCCTTCTTCCGGTTGGTGCAAAGCCAGTGAAGCAGTTGATGGATTTGTTCACCCCTCCACTGGCAGTGCTTCAGCGAGGCCTGGGGCGCCTTCGGCTGATTTCAGGTATCTCGCCAGATAAATGCATAGCAGAGCGCACAAAGCTGAAATCGCACCGATCACGGGGTAATGCGTTATCTGCCCTCCGGGCGCCTGGCCGAGGAGGTGGCCGCTGAGAAAGGCCGCAACGCCTGAAGCCAACTGCTGAACCGAAGAGTTCATGCTCATGAAGCCGCCACGGTAACGCCCTTCCACGCTCGCCGTCATCATCGCCATCGCCGGCACAAAGCGGCCGGACATGCAGATCATCAGCAAAGTGGAAACCCCAATGGCCTCGGGTAAAGGGACTCGCGGCAGATTGGTCAACCACAGGATCGGAACCAATGCGCCAAGCGACATTATCGTGAACACACGTGGCTTACCTGACAAATCCGCCCAGCGTCCGATCCAATTCATGGTGAAGACGGTGCAAAGCCCGCCACAGAGGTAAATCAGCGGCAATTGTCTCTCGGTAAGGCCCACATTCAGGACCATATAGTTCGCCAGATTAGGAAAAATGAGGAATCCCGTGAACGTCAGCACCCCCATGAACCCAAAGGCCATGCGGTGGTCTGGCTCCGCGAGCACCGCCAGCAGGCGGGCAATTGGATGCGCGTCATGCGCCTTCTCAAGATGACCACGCAAGGGAGGAAGCACACTCGCAGCCGCTGCGAGCACGAGCAAACTAATTGCCGCCAGGGCGAAAAAGGGAACGTGCCAACTGATATGAGACGCCAGCAATAGTCCAAGGGGAACGCCGCAGATCGAGGCGACTGAGAACGAAGACATCACCAACCCCATGGCGCGTCCCCGGCGTTCCTCGGGGACCACATCGCCAATGATGGCGAGTATGAACGCGCCGGCGACGCCACCGAAAGCGCCCGCCACGGCCCGCGCCACAACGAGCAATTGGTACGTCGGCGCGACCGCGCAAAAGAGGGTGCCGATCGTGAACCCAAGATAGAGCCACAGCAGTGCTCGCTTGCGATCGAATCGATCTAAGAAAATGCCAGTCGTCACACCCGATATGCCGGCCGCAACCGCGTACGCAGAAACAATGAGTCCGAACTGCCCCGGATCGATATCGAACACCCTCATGTATTGCGGTCCCAAAGGCAGGATGATGAGGAAGTCCACGGTGGCCGTGAACTGAATGGCAGCCAGAACCAACAGTAAAAACCGTTCGTCCAGCCTCGGCTCCGGGGCTTGCGCTTTTCCGACCATCCGTATTTATAGCGTTTCCCGCCTATACGCGCAAACCAACTCCGCCGCCCCTGGGACATACTTCACCGCGTGGGGACTCTGGCCTTCAGAGCGCGCGTTCGAGGATTTCAGCCATTTCTACGGGCGTTAGCGCAATGGGGTTAGCCTTCATGCTGCTGGCGTGGGCGGCTTTCGATACGAGTTCGGCGGTGTGCTGGCGCGTAAGGCCGTAGCGGCCGAGGCCGGGGATTTGGAGGTCGGCGACGAGCTTGCGGACCCAATCGATGCCGGCTTCCGCATTCGCCGTAGGGCAGCCGGTCGTCAGGCGCGCGACTTCTTCAAAGCGCCGCAACGTATCTGCCGCCGGTTGCCGGAGGCGGAGTGCGCGAAGGTTGGATTCCATAACGTGCGGCAGCAAGGCGGCGCAAACGGCGCCATGGGGCGCGGGAAACTGGCCGCCGATAGGTCCGGCAAAGCCATGCACTGCGCCAAGCCCTGCATTCGCGAGAGCCAGCCCGCCAAACAGGCTGGCCACCGACATATCTAATCGGGCGCCCTTGTCGCGGCCATTCTCGACGGCTATCCGCAGGGAGCGTGCGGCGCGGCGAATCCCATCCACGCACAGCGCATCGGTCATCGGGTTGGCCCGTGAGGAGACATACGGCTCGATGAGCTGAGTGAGCGCATCAAGGCCGGTGCTGGCGGTGACGGCGGGCGGCAAGCTGTAAGTCAGCTCCGGGTCCACGACCGCGACCCTCGGCAGCATGAGCGGGCTGCGCAGGCTGACCTTTACCCGGTGCTCCGGCGAAGCCAGCACGGCGTTGCGGGTCACTTCGGTCCCAGTGCCTGCCGTGGTCGGGATGGCGAAGAACGGGATGGAGGGCTTGGTTAGCACCTGGCCGCGGCCGATGACTTCGAGGTAATCCAGCAGTTCGCCTGGGTTGGTGAGCATGGCGGCGATGGCTTTGCCGGCGTCCAAGGCGCCGCCGCCGCCGAACGCAATGACCACGCTGCAACTCTCCTGCTTCGCCAACGCGACCCCTTGCCTTACAGTCTCAATCTCCGGTTCGCCCCGCGCCGGGAAAGTGGTGGTGCCGAGACCCTGCTCGCGCAGGACGGCCTGCAAGGGCTCTGCGCGGCCCGGGGCGGCGCCCGTTACGACCAGGGCCCGGGGTCCGAACTCCCGGGCGAGGGGGCCCACCTCGCGCAATGTGCCCGGACCGAAGACAATGCGAGTGGCTGTGGCAAATTCAAATCGCATGGAAGGCGCCGCGAACCAGGCCGCACTTTACCAGCCCGAATCGTCCGGAAACAGGTTCCCGAATTTCACACTGCTGCGCGGCTCGGCCATCATCGGTCCGACGGCATCACGCCAAGTCTGGTAATGTTTCGTTTCCTTGTGCGCTGCCGGGGCCTCCGGCGTGCGATAGGCTTCCACCAGCACAAAGCGCGTCGGGTCATCCTGCTGCTGGAGGAAATCGAACCGGGCGATGCCCGGCTCCCGGATGCTCTCCTTGGCGTTGGCGATGCTGGCCTGTTTGAAGGCCTCGACGCAGTCGGGCTTTATATGAACGTGGACATGAACGACTAGCATAGTGTTGTTAGGGCGTTAAAGCGTGTGAGCGTCAGAGCGTCATGACGTTTGAGCGTTGGCACGGCTCGGGAGGCAGAATGGTCTAAACGCCCAGAGGCTGCAATCCCGATCCCATTCCCCGTTTCCCGTTTCACATCTCACGCATCACGCATCACGCATCAAGTTTCACGCTTCAACGCTTCGCCGCTTCAGCGCCCTTGGCCTTGTAAAGCCCGGCCTTAATGAACGGCTCCAAATAGGCGCCAAAGCCCTCTTTTTCCATCTGCGCCAGTGGGATGAAACGCAGGGAGGCGGAGTTGATGCAGTAGCGCAGACCGGAGGGGCCAGGGCCGTCGTTGAAGACGTGGCCGAGATGCGAGTCTGCGGCGCTGGACCGCACTTCGGTCCGTTCCATCCCGACGGAATGATCCGGGCGCTCGACGACATCATCGGCCGCCAGCGGACGCGAGAAGCTTGGCCAGCCACAACCCGAGTCAAACTTGTCGAGCGAACTAAACAGCGGTTGCCCGGAGACGATATCAACATAGATGCCGGCCTGGTGGTTGTTCCAGAATTCATTGCGAAACGACGGCTCGGTAGCGGCGTGTTGGGTGACGGCGTATTGCATCGGCGTCAGCTTCTGCTTCAGTTCCGCGGCCGGCGGCTTTTGGAATTTCTGCATAGCGTGATTAGTGGAAGGTGTTAGAGCGACAGCGGGGTTGGTATTGGCAGTCTGCGACAGTGCCCGCCAGGACACTGCCAGGCCAGCCGCCGCGATAGCGATCGCGCCGACCAGGCAAGCCATTGGTCTCACTGGGTTCATGGGGGACAATAGCACACGCCAAGGCGCACCCCAAGTCGGTTTCCAAGCCGCGCTAGGGCAGGCGCACGCGGTACAAGGTTTGGGGCCAGTTCGGGTTGAGTGAATTGGTGCATTTGAAGCTGCCGCCCAGCCCGAATTGGTTCGTCGAAACAACGGTTGCCCCGGCAGCGCCATTGGTGCCGGTGATGATGACATTGCCGCCGGAAACCCGGATCCCATCAATCGAGGGCACCGGCACATACTTAGGAATAGGGCCGGAAAGCACCATTTTGACGACATACGCCATCGCCGCGTAAGCCCCTGGGCGACGGAGTTCCACTCGTTGACACTACTTCATGCTGGTCCACCGAGGCCCAGGTTGGCAGGCAATCGGCACGGAGGGCCGGCACACACCCCGCGACGGACAGCGCCATCACGAGGAACCAAACTTTGATTCGCTTCGTGCTTATGACCTAACTTCCTGACAAAAACCGCACATTCATGCCGGTCGCGAGACTCGCGTTCCCACCCGCCCGGGCTGATTCCTAGCTTTACCATACAATCACGGCCCGCCTTTCACCAACCCTCCCGCGGGCCACACCAGCATGCGTCAGACGATGCGGTGGACGCACGGGAGTTGGAGATGGACCGGTGATGGCGCGCGCAGAAGACAAGAGGTTTTGACACGCACCGGGCACGTGAAAAACAGGCCGAGTTGGCCTCGGGGCGGTTGCGGAGACCCACTGTCCGATCCCGAAGCATGCAGGTGAAACCGGCTAGGCGAGCGCACTCCCAAGCGAAGAATCTATCAGCAACTGATTTGCATACCCCCGCTTCACGATCTGCTGCACCATCTCGGCTTTAGCAGCGCCTGCGGCCACCAGAATAACGCCAGGCGCCCCGCCGGATTTGGCGCGCCTGGCCACGTTAATGAGATGGCTGGCAGTGATCCCGGTCCATCCCTGGTTCAGGCTGTCGACAAGCCGCCGCTCGCTGGCGGGCAAGTTCTCTCGGCCGAGCAGCAAGCCGCCCACATCTCCATATATCAGTTTGGCCAGCGACGATTCGGTAATGCCGACCTCCTGTTCGAGTCGCTCGCGGATGAAATCGCCGGTCTCCTCATGGGCCGCCGTTTCGGCATTGGGCAGCCCGGGGGCCTGTGTCTGGCTTTCCCTGGCGATAATACCTGCCCCGCTGATTATGGTGTCGACCCGCTCGACCCAAGGCATGTCCCCGCCGTTGGCGGGTCCGAAGATGGAGCGATACCCAGGAATGTCCTGCACGAAGCTTTGCCAGCCAGCATTGCCGCTTGGCTGCAGAAAATACGCCCTGGGGAGGTACGCGGGCACACCCACCAGGCAAGGCTGATCGGAGCGGCGCCCGGGATGCAGAGCCTGACGCAGCTCAGCAGCCAGAAAGGATGCCGAGTACTTGACTTGGCCGAGGTTCATCAGGTGCACCGGATCCCCGCAAAGCGGAACGCATTGAACATCGTGGGTTTCACCCTGGCGGGACGTGTCCAGGCAGCTCCGGACCCGGGAGACCAACCGCTTGAGGCTACGCCCCCACATGATGCCCACCACTCGAGCGCGGGCCAACAATTCTCCCAGGCGACTAGCCGCAGCCCTGGCAAAGTCTTCATCCCCATCCGGCAGAACTCGGACGTCCAAGTCGTACCCCGACGGGGCCAAGCCGCGCAGCTTGGCGCACAGTCTCCCAGGGGCAAAGAAGCGCCGGTCGACCTCGGCGAGATCCGCCGCGGCAACATTCTGGACCAGGAAGCTAGGCGACCGCGCCAAGTAGAAATGGTCCTCCGCGAAGGAGATAAGGCGCGAAACCTCCGGCTGGCTCTTCTCCAGGCGTTCTGAGATCTGAGCCTGGTTCAAGTCCTGGCTCCGTAGCCTGGCCGCCGCGATTGCTAGCAGTCGGTGCTCGGCATCTGGGTCCTGAGAGTGTTTGGGCATAGACAACAGCGCGACCGTAAGTTCGTTGTGCCAGTTCTATTCCTGTGTCAACCGAAGTGCAAGCTCAACCTAGCCATGTGTCGCGCCGGTGACGAAAGACGAGGCTTCGTGCCCCCGCGTCCGAGCACGCGAGAGGAATGCCGTCATGAAATTTCATTCTCCGTAATAATATGTAATATCAGAAAAAGATCACCCGCGGGCGAATCGCTATTTGAGTCCCCGACCACGTTGCGCTCTGATTTGGTCGTGATTGGCCGAATTGTTTCCTGGGTCTGCTGGTCTCCCGCTCGCCGCGTCGCGGCGGTTCGGTCGGGCCTATGCCTCGTCCCTCGTGTCTCACAGCCGGCCCCGTCCCCGTTCCTGCTACTCCACCTCCAATACCTACGAGCGATACATGAACCCTCTTCCTCGTTCTGGCTCCGCCCCCGCGGTCGCCGCCCGGCGGGCATTCGCCTGCCGTTCACTTAGCGCGGGCTCCGCTTCGCAGTCCTGGCATCCTCCGCGCCCCTGTGGGTGCGGGCCTTCCAGTTCGGTCCTGCTCTGGCGGCCGGTCCCGCTAGTCGTGGCGCGGCCCCGCGCGTGCTCGCGCGGACCGCAGTTGGGTCCCCCCTCGGTTCCTACTCCGCGCCCATGAACCGGGCCACCGTCCGCAGTTTTACGCTGCGCCTCAGTTCGCATCGCGCTGGACGCGTGTTGCTCCACGCGGGGGTCCTACTCCGTTCCCCCCGCAACTGGCGCTGGCACCTGCGCAACATGCTCCGCGATCTGGTGCCCTTCGCACCGCGCAATCGCAAGAACCCCATTCATCGAAGCCCATCCAAACGCGTTGAGAACTGATCAGTAAGCAACTAACCACGTATAATTTATGGCCAATGAACTCCCGGTCCCGCCTCCGCCGCCTGGAAGCGTAGTGAAGCTCCTTGCGCAAATCTCGAAAAAGTGTGAAACGCTCACCATCGGGCTCGACAAGGTGAGTGTCTGGATCGACGACGTCCAGCAAACGCTGGCTGAAGTCCCCCTGGCGTCGCAGCCCGGTGGAACGCTGCTGCCCGCTACCTGCACGCCGTGCCGCTCTAAGGGAAAGCGTCCCGCCATACCACAGTGGGCCTCCTCTGCCGAGCTAGTGTGGGATGGCTCCCATGCCATGCTCATTGTTGACGGGCAAAACGTCCGCCTGACTCGGATGCCAGGCCTGCTCGCGGAAGAGCTGTTGCGAGGTCGTGGCACCGACCCGGGTTTGGCGGGGGATGGCTGGCAGACCTGCAAAGAGCTTGCGCTGCGGCTGGGTCAGCGCGCGGGGCGGAGGATGAAGAAGCACGCCTTGCAGAATCTGATCTCCCGGCTGAGGGAGACGTTGCGGGGGCGGGCAGACCTTCGCGGGTTTGTGCAACATCACCCAGTCCTCGGTTACCGGTTTGCTTTGAGGAGATACGAAACGGCGTACACTGGTATCTCGTGCGCGAACAACGGAGGCAGCGGAGCGGCCACGGACCAACAGGCCATGAGAAGTGAGGTGGACTATGAGATTTGATGTCATTCGCGCGAGTTGGCAGCGGGCGCGTGCAGGTGGGCACGCAAGGTCGATTCTGGCAGAATGTGAAACCCGCCACCCAGTCGTGAAGCAATGTGAGCACCCAGATTTCTGCCAGATCCTTTCTTCGCTAACACAATGGGTTACGAAGGGCTTTCCCTGTGATCGCTTGGTCGAGGTCAAAGTTTCGCCTGGGACGAGTATAATCGCGGCCTCTATGAGAACTTGCATAACCGGCGGAGTGGCTCCTGGCGTAGGCTAGACCGTGGAGTTGTCGTATGGCACACCTCTGGATCCAGGCATCGGCTGGCCCCGGCCAAGGCTGGGCGGCAGTGCCGCTCGCCGGATGGGCCTACAGGTTCATGGCCACCGCGCCCTATGTTCGCCGTGCGGCTACGGGGTCAGACTCCGCTGGCGGCGAGATGCTCGTGCGTATCGTGCGCGATTCCGTCGAGCACTGGTTCCTCCTCGTTCCCCCCCAAGGGCGGCTCTGGGTGAACGGCCAGCCGGCGTCCCTGGGAGTTCGCGCTCTGGCGGACCGGGACGAGATTCGGCTCCGGCACGGGCAGCGCCTGTACTTCTCGATCGAGCGCCTCCCACAGATCGCGCCGTTCCCCGGCGCTGAACGTGAGGTGCCCTGCGGGCGGTGCCGGAAGCCGATCAAAGAGGGCACATCGGCAGTGCTCTGCCCGGGATGTGGAACGTGGTGCCACCAAACGGAGGAGCTACCCTGCTGGCGCTACAAGGATTCATCGCATTGCCCGGTCTGCAACCAGTCCAACGGCGTGGAGGTTGACTACCGATGGTCTCCTGTCGGCCTATGAAGGCTATCCCTCAGCGCGGTGCGGTCCGCTGGGTGCAGCTCGGCGCCGGCCAAATCGGCCGTCATCTCGGGCCGTTGGTGGCCGCGATCCCGGGACCAAGCAGGGCACGGCTCATTGACAGGGATGTCTTCACCAAGTCGCAGGCGTGGAAACCCGCCGACGCCGCCAGGCCCAAAGCGGAGGTAGTGGCCGAAGCGATGCGGATCGTTAATCCCCAGCTCAAGGTGGAGACCCTTGTCGGTAACATCGAGAACCTGCCGTTAGGCTTATTTCGCTGCCAGGTGCTTCTGACTGCCTTGGACTCAAAGCGCTCGCGGATGGCCGCAAACTATGCGTTCCGCAAGCTGGCCATCCCGTATTGGGTGGACTCCGGGATCAGCGCCCCCGCGCTCGTCAGGATCACCACCTTCGCCCAAGGACAGGATGCCCCCTGCTACGAGTGCGCATTGGACAGCGCTGACTACGCGTCGGAGCAGAGCTATCCCTGCCAGCCCGAGTTCACCCCGCCTCCGACCAACTCGCCGGCTTACCTCGGCGCGCTGGCCGCCAGCCTGCAAGCCGCAGAATGCGCACGGCTGCTCTCCGGTCCAGCGGCTCCGGAATCCCTGAACCGCGAACTGATCTATCACGCCGCCACGCATCGGCTGGTCCTTACACGTCTTAAGCGGCTGGAGTCCTGCCGCCTGGACCACGATGCTTTCAGTATTTGCCCGCTGAGCCGGAGCCCGGCTCGTGTCACCCTGGCGGACGCTTTCGCGTTAGGGACGCGTGGCACGAGCCTGAGTGCGCAGGCGGCGGCGAGCCTGGGGGTGCCGGGGAAACTGTTCGTCCGGGAGTTGGCCTGCCGGTGCGGCGCCCGCCGGACCGGCCTGCGCCTCGGAGGCAGGTTCGGCGCCGCGGCGCAGACCTGCACGCAATGCGGCGCGCGCATGTCGCCTACGGGTTCCAGCCTAACGAACGTTTTGGCGCGGCGCGCCCTTTCACCACGCGACCTGGCCAAGCCGCTGTCGGCGCTGGGCCTTCAGCCTGGCGACGTCATCGCCATCAACGCCGGCGCCCGGATCGGCTTCTTTGAGCTCGGCAGTTCCTGAACGGCATCCCCCCATGATCGACAAAGTGTTCAACAACTTCCTGGAGACGCAACTCTGTGAGGCGTTGGGCTTAGCGGAGAACAGCGATATTCTCCGTTTCCTGCCCGCGCCCGGGGCGCTGCCGCAGCAGTTCCTGGCTGAGTTTCACTGCAAAGGGATTATCCAAAACCGCGATGGGGAAATCGCGGAAGGCAACTTGTTCGTGGTCGGCATTTTCCTCCCGAACGATTATCTGCGGCGGGCAGCGATACCCGAGGTGCTCACCTGGCTCGGTCCTGCTAACGTCCTGCATCCCAACATCTTAGGCCCAGCGGGCGCAATCTGCATCGGCCATCTGGAGCCCGGCATGGGCTTGGTGGATATTCTCTATCAGCTTTACGAGATCATTGTTTACCGGAAGTTCAATCCCCAGGAAAACAATTCACTGAACAAAGCAGCGTGTGCGTGGGCGCGCAACAACTTGAGCCGGTTTCCCACGGATCACCGGCCACTGAAGCGGCCAGCTCAACCCGCGCAGGCGCGAGGTGGTCCCGCCGCGAGGGCAACATGAACGCCAGCAAAGGTTGCTTCACCCCGGACGCGAGCCGATGCCTGGGTCTTCTGCAGGCCGCGATGCAGTCCGTCGTATCGGTCGCTGCAGGTCACTGGACTGCTGAGCTCCGAGCGACCTCAGCGCCGGCGCTGGACGTGCGCCATGTCAACGGGTTTCTCGTTCTCTCTGGCGAGCCCTGCCCCTCCACACCACCTGCGGGCTGGGATCTGCTAATAGCCCATGCCAACTTCGCAGGTCTGCTGAAGTTCTGCGCAACTCCGGGCGGCGCTTTGTCGCTCCGGACAGAGATCCCCCTCGAGGCAGGCAGCAATCTCGCCTGTCGGCTTGGCCAGGCGTGCCGGGCTTTTGCCGCGGCCTTGAATTGGCCGCCCGACGCCACCAGCGGCCCGGACCCTGCTGCGCCAGAAATGGCCCTGCCGGACCTGGCGAAGCTCGTCGAAGAAGCCGGCTGGCAGAGTTCTTCCCGGCGTGGCGACCACTGCGCCGTCCCGCTCGCCAGCCGTCAGGGCACTCACACGGCTCTGGTTACCATGCGAGAGGAAATGATCCGGGTTTACACTGAATTGGGCTCCTGGGAATCGTTAACGGCGACGAGCCGCGAGGCCCTTTCCGCCCTGCTCTTGACGGCCAACGCCGAGCTCAAGCTCGCGCGGGCCAGTATCGTCGAGGATGAGAGCGGCGGAGTTGCTCAGTTGGAGGTCCTGCTCCAGGCGCCAGTTGGTGCGGCGGAGCTGCGATGTGCGCTGGAAGCGCTCTCGGTCGGCGCGGACCTCTGCGCCTCCGTAACCGACATTTTGCAGCACGAAGCCGCTGCCAAACTCTTTCTCGCGATCCGGGGTGGCCCCCGCGTCCGCGAGGATAGCCAACAAACAACCGAAAGGAGATTATGATACAGCCATTATTCGTTCCCAACATCACCGCCACCGACCTGACCGGTCAGAAGCGGGTGCGTGCCCGGCGCGTGCCCATGGATTCCACGATGGGGGATCTCGTGCAGGACCTCCTGCCCAGACTTCAGCTCCCATCGCAGGATTCCGGTGGCCGGACACTGACCTACCATGCGCGGGTGGATCGCCTGGGGCGGCATGCCCACTCCTCCGAGATAGTCGGTGAGGTGTTGGTGCCCAACGACCAAATTACCCTTCATCCAAACGTTGACGCCGGGGGGAAACGGTGAGGGACACGGGGCGGCGGTCGCCGCCGCCCCGCTTTCTATGTT
>Ga0335077_10011248_pt1 | contig 11172 bp, 9 predicted proteins | sample Lox_Sample_31_FD_207151 | JGI IMG/M metagenome (GOLD analysis project Ga0335077, IMG submission 207151) | Soil microbial communities from Loxahatchee National Wildlife Refuge, Florida, United States - Lox_Sample_3.1 | ecosystem: Environmental > Terrestrial > Soil > Wetlands | place: USA: Florida...
GCTTTGCCAAGTGCGGCAAAGTCCCCATGAGAAACGGATTCTAATATTTGTTTTGTTCGGGCTGGCAGAAATGGAAATGTGAACTGCTATAATCAACAGTCTTCTCGCTACAACTGCTGCTGTTTGTGGTTGTTTCACCGAGGCGCCGCGTGAAAACCGAGGCCCAGGGATGGGGGCCTCACTGCACTGAAAGCTCTCGATGCAGATTTTTCATCGCAGTACGAACACAATTTCCCGGGCCACCATTTATGGGGCCATCTTTGTGGTCGCGGCGTTGTTCTGGGCAGCGGCGGAGATTCAACGCTCCCCTTACGTGACTTACGCGGGCGTAGCTCGCCCCCAGCCTGCTCCCTTCAGCCATCAGCATCACGTCGCCGGCCTGGGCATTGACTGCCGTTACTGCCACACTTCCGTAGAAACCTCCAATTTCGCCGGCATCCCGCCCACCAAGACATGCATGAACTGCCATTCACAGATCTGGATCGGCGCTCCCATGCTGGAACCGGTGCGCGCGAGTTTTCGCAGCGGCAAGTCTTTGGTGTGGAACCGGGTGAACGATCTGCCCGACTTCGTCTATTTTGATCACAGCATTCACATCAACAAGGGCGTGGGTTGCAACACCTGCCACGGGCCGGTCGACCGCATGCCGCTGATGTACAACTATGCCTCGCTGCAGATGGAGTGGTGCCTGGAGTGCCACCGCGCGCCGGAGAAGAACCTGCGCCCGCGGGAGCAGGTGTTCAACATGCGTTATGAGCAGCCAAGCAGCGACAAGCCGCTGGCGCTGGATGGGAAGACTTACACCGACCAGCTTTCCCTAGGGACGGACCTGGTAAAGAAATACAAGTTACGCAGGGTGGCCGACATTACGAGTTGCTCCACGTGCCACCGGTGATTGTTTGTCGTACGAATCTGTAAAAACGCTGTCATCCCGAGCGGAGTCGAAGGACCTATGCAGTACACCGCGGCAGAATACATGGATGCTTCGCTTCGCTCAGCATGACGAGGACTTTGTAGTGCGACGAAAGATGCCCGAGCAGAAACAACATCTCGAGGACGTTTGCCCCAGCAAGCGCGGCAAGCTCGACCCGGAAACGGCCCGCGCCCGCATCGCCGAAACCAAGGGCCCGGAATTTTGGCGCAGCCTGGAAGAACTCGCCGGCAGCGAAGACTTCCGGGAGATGATGCACCGCGAATTTCCCAAGGGTGCCTCCGAGTGGATTGATGCCGTTTCCCGCCGTGGGTTCTTGAAGCTGATGGGCGCTTCGCTGGCCATGGCCGGCATGACAGCCTGCACCAAGCAGCCGCTCGAGCCCATCGTCCCTTATGTGCGCCAGCCGGAAGAGACCATTCCCGGCCGCCCGCTGTTCTACGCCACCGCGTTCACCCTCGGCGGATATGCCAGCCCGATCCTGGTCGAGAGCCATCTCTACCGGCCCACGAAAGTCGAGGGCAACGACCAGCATCCCGCCAGCCTGGGCGGCACCGACATCTTTGCGCAGGCTTCGATCCTCGAGATGTACGATCCCGACCGCTCCCAGACCATTACCTACATGGGCGACGTCCGCACCTGGGGGGATTTTGTTGGCGCCATCCGCGGGCCCCTGAACGTGCAGAAGGGCTTGAAGGGTACGGGCATTCGCGTGCTGTCGCGGTCGTTCTCTTCGCCCACCCTCGCCGACCAGATGAAGCAGTTTCTGGCCATGTATCCCGAGGCCAAGTGGCACGTGTACGAACCAGTAAACCGCGACAACGTGTACGAAGGCGCGAAGCTGGCGTTCGGCCAGCCGGTGGAGACGCGCTACGACTTCTCGAAAGCTGATGTGATTCTCTCGCTCGACGCGGACTTTCTCGCCGCCGGTTTTCCGGGAAACACGCGCTACATCCGCGATTTCGCCGCGCGGCGCAATCCCGAGCAAGGCGAGATGTGCCGGCTCTATGCAGTCGAGAGTGGCATGAGCGCGACCGGGGCGAAGGCGGATCATCGCCTCCCATTAGGGGCCTCCCAGGCAATGAAGCTGCTCGGCGAACTCATGTTCGACTTTGAAGGCACGACCGGGCGGGAGATGGGCACAATCTCGAACCTGGGCGAGGAGCTGGGCGGTTCAGCAGGAACAGCCTTTTTGACCGCACTGGGGAAAGATCTGGGCGCGCACCGCGGCTCCAGCATCGTCATTGCCGGGGACCATCAGCCGCCGGAGGTCCATCTTGCGGCGCACTTACTCAACCAGGTGCTCGGCAATGTCGGCAAGACTGTTTCTTACACCGATCCCGTGAGCGCGACGTCGGACAACCAGACCGACTCACTCAAGGCTCTCGTCGCCGAGATGCGTGCCGGCAAGGTTGACATGCTTGTCATTGTCGGCGGCAACCCGGCCTACGACGCACCGGCCGACCTCGGCTTCGCCGACGCGCTCAAGAACACGAACATTCCCATCCGTATCCACCATGGCCTCTACCAGGACGAAACCGCGGAACTCTGCCAGTGGCACGTCAACGAGGCGCACTACCTCGAAGCCTGGAGCGATGGCCGCGCCTATGACGGCACGGTCAGCATCCAGCAGCCACTGATTGCGCCACTGTATGACGGCAAGAGCGTCCACGAGGTCGTAAACCTGCTGCTCGCCCAGTCCGGCGTCAGCGGGCATGACACGGTGCAGGGCTATTGGAAGAAGCAGCATCCCGCCGCGGACTTCGACGCCTTCTGGCGCAAAGCGCTCCATGACGGCTGGGTGGAAGGCACGACCTTCGCACCGAAGCAGCTTTCGCTCAAACCTCCTACAACGTTTTCCGCCCCTGCTGCGAGCGCTTCCGGTTTTGAGCTCAACTTCCGCCGCGATCCCTCGATTCACGATGGCCGCTTCGCCAACAACGGCTGGCTGCAGGAGCTTCCCAAGCCGATGTCGAAGATGACCTGGGACAATCCGGTGCTGGTCAGCCCGAAAACCGCGGAAGAGTTGCACGTCGCCAGCGAAGACTTCGTCGAAATCGAACTGAACGGCGCCAGAGTCAAAGCGCCGTTGTGGATCCAGGCCGGCCATCCCGATAGATCCATCACCGTCTTTCTCGGCTACGGCCGCCGCCGCGCCGGCCGCGTTGGCACTGGCGCGGGTTTCGATATGTATCCTCTGCGTTTCAGTGCCACGCCCTGGTCCGCGGCCGCGGGGGTCTCGATCAACAAAGCCGCGGGAAGCTACAAGCTGGCCACCACCCAGGGCTACCAGACCATGGACACAGCCACTGGCAAGCGGCCCCTGGTGCGCACTGCCAGCGTGGAGGAATATCGCAAAGAGCCGGATTTCGCCAAAGAAGAAGAGCCGCCAAAGGAACTCACGCTGTACAAGCCGTATCCCTACGAGAAAGAACCCTACTCCTGGGGCATGGCGATCGACCTGAATAAGTGCGTGGGTTGCAACAACTGTATCCTCGCCTGCCAGTCGGAGAACAACATTCCGGTCGTCGGCAAGGAGCAGTGCATCATTGGCCGCCACATGCACTGGATTCGCGTGGATGCTTACTACCAGGGCGACCGTCAAAATCCCAAAGCATATTTCCAGCCCGTGCCCTGCCAGCAGTGCGAGAACGCCCCTTGCGAAGTGGTGTGCCCGGTGGGCGCCACCGTCCACAGCACCGAAGGCCTGAACGACATGGTGTACAACCGCTGCGTAGGCACCCGCTACTGCTCCGACAACTGCCCCTACAAAGTGCGCCGCTTCAACTTCTTGCTGTTCCAGGATTTCGAAACCCCGCAGTACAAGATGATGCGCAATCCCGACGTTACCGTGCGCAGCCGCGGCGTCATGGAAAAATGCACTTACTGCGTGCAGCGCATCAATCACCACCGCATTGACGCCGAGCGCGCCGACTCGACAATTAAAGACGGCGAACTGCAGACCGCCTGCCAGCAGTCCTGTCCGGCCAATGCCATCATCTTCGGGAACATCAACGATCCCGGCAGCCAGGTGTCCAAACTGAAGGCCCTGCAACGGAACTACAGCCTGCTCGCCGATCTGAACACCCGCCCGCGCACCACCTATCTCGCGGAGATTCGCAATCCCAGCCCGCAACTCGAAGGAGAGCACAGCTAGCCCATGGCCGAGCGCACCGATCCTCTAGCCAGCAATCGTGCTCCCGTCATCGAGCCGGGGCATACGTTTGGCTCGGTTACCGACAAGATCAGCTCCATCGTGCTGACCCGGCCGACTTCGAACGGCTGGTTCGTGGGCTTTGGCATCGCTTTCCTGCTGACCATGATGTTGCTGTACGCGCTGGCGTACCTGTTCGTGCGTGGCGTTGGTATCTGGGGCATCACCATCCCCATCGGGTGGGGATTTGCCATCGTCAATTTTGTGTGGTGGATCGGAATCGGCCACGCCGGCACGCTGATCTCCGCTATCCTTCTGCTGCTTCGGCAATCCTGGCGCAATTCCATCAACCGCTTCGCCGAAGCCATGACGCTGTTTGCCGTGGCCTGCGCGGGAATTTTCCCTCTCGTGCACACCGGCCGTCCCTGGTTGGCGTACTGGCTGTTTCCTTATCCCAACACCATGAACTACTGGCCGCAATTCCGCAGCCCGCTGGTGTGGGACGTGTTCGCAGTCTCGACGTATGCCACCATCTCGGCGCTCTTCTGGTTCGTCGGCCTCATCCCCGACCTGGCCACGCTGCGTGACCGCTCCGACAATCGCGCCGCCAAAATGATTTATGGCATGCTGGCCATGGGCTGGCGGGGCTCGGCCCGGCACTGGCACCGCTACGAAACCGCCTATCTGCTGCTGGCCGGACTGGCCACGCCGCTGGTGCTTTCCGTGCATACCGTGGTCAGCTTCGATTTTGCCGTCGGCATCGTGCCCGGCTGGCACACTACAATCTTTCCCCCATATTTCGTGGCCGGCGCCATCTACTCCGGCTTTGCCATGGTGCTGATGCTCGCCATCCCCATCCGCAAAATCTATGGGCTGGAAGACTTCATCACCGAACGTCACCTGCAGAACTCCGCCAAAGTCATGCTGGCCACCGGGCTGATCGTGGGCTACGGCTACATCATGGAAGGTTTCATGGGCTGGTACAGCGGCAACCGCTATGACGCTTTCACGATGTGGAACCGCCTGCACGGCCCTTATGCGTTCTGGTATTGGAGTCTGCTGACCTGCAACCTGATCATCCCGCAGGTGCTCTGGATCCGTAAGCTGCGCACCAGTCCCCTGGCCCTGTTTCTCATCTCCGGCGTCATCCTCGTCGGCATGTGGCTGGAGCGTTTCATCATCGTGGTCGTCAGCCTGCACCGCGACTTCCTGACCTCCTCCTGGGGCATGTATTACCCCACGCGCTGGGACTGGATGACCTACATCGGCACCATCGGCATGTTCCTGGCCGCCATGTTCCTGTTCGTGCGCATTCTGCCCATGATCTCCATCTTCGAGATGCGCACCCTCCTGCCCGAAGCCGAGGTGAAGGAATGAGTGCGAGGTTCACAGCATGAAGCGCGAGCCCATCTACGGACTGATGGCGGAATTCGACTCGGCGACCGCCCTGGTGGAGGCCGCGCAGCGTACGCACGATGCGGGCTACCGGCGCTTCGAGGCGTACAGTCCGTTTCCGGTAGAAGGTCTGGCGGAAGCGGTCGGGTTTCACCATGACCTGGTGCCGCTGGTCACTTTGATTGGTGCGGTCATTGGCGGCCTTACCGGATATCTGATGCAGTACTGGATGTCCACCATGAGTTATCCCGTCAATGTGGGCGGCAAGCCGTTCCACTCCTGGCCATCGTTCATTGTGGTGACCTTCGAAATGACCATTCTCTTCGGAGGCATCTCCGCTGTATTGGGCATGCTGGCGCTCAATGGCCTTCCCATGCCCTATCACCCGGTCTTCAACGTTCCGCGATTCGTTCTGGCCAGCAAAGACCGCTTCTTCCTCATGGTTCTTTCCGCCGACCCCAAGTATGACGCGCTGGCAACCCGGCAGTTTCTCGAAGGCCTGCACCCGAAGTCCCTCTCGGAGGTGCCGGATTAAGTTCGCGGCCAAATTCGATTCCTGGATGGCTCGGGCCTCCCACCGTCCGCTCAGGATGACAGCGCTGTTGATCACGGCCTTTCTTCTCTGCGGCTGCCGCCAGGACATGCACGACCAGCCCCGCTTCAAGCCGCTGGCGCAGAGCGATTTCTACGCCGACCTCCGCTCCGCCCGCACGCCGGTAGAAGGCACCGTCGCCCGCGGCCAGTTGCATGAGGACGCATATTTCTATACCGGCAAAGTCGGCAATAATCCTGGCGATTACATGCCCTTCCCCGTCACCGAAGAAGCCCTATCCCGCGGCCGCGAGCGCTTCAATATCTACTGCGCACCCTGCCACTCTCGCGTCGGCGATGGCAACGGCATGATCGTGCAGCGCGGCTTCAAGGCTCCGCCGTCGTACCACATCGAGCGTCTGCGCAAAGCCCCTCTGGGATATTTCTTCGACGTCATGACCAACGGTTTCGGCGCCATGCCCGACTACGCTTCTCAGATTCCCGCGCGTGACCGCTGGTGCATCACGGCGTACATCAAGGCGCTGCAGCTGAGCCAGAACGCCACAGCCGCCGATATTCCCGCCGGGCAAAGGGTCCCGTCGCAGCCGCCGGTATTTGAGGAGCCCGGTTCGGGAGCGACTTTGCCGGTCGAACAGCCCGCGGGCCAGAAATCCGGCCCGAAGGAAGAAAAATGAGCACCGCGGCCCAGAATCTCGACCTCGCCGCCCCGCCGGTGGTAAAGACCATCGGCTGGCGCTCGCTCGTGATCGGCGTGCTGTTCTCGGCGCTGGCCATCATCGGCGCATTCACCCAGCCGCAGCAGTTCTTCCGCGCCTATCTGCTGGGATTCATGGCGTGGCTGGGCGTCACGCTCGGCTCCATGGCCATTCTGATGATCCGCCACCTTACCGGCGGAGGCTGGGGCACGGTGATTCGCCGCCTGCTGGGCGCGGCCATGCGCTGCATTCCCCTGATGGCGTTGCTGTTCGTTCCATTCCTGTTTGGCATCAGGAAAATCTATGTTTGGGCCCAGCCGCTCGACCAGATCGCCGACAAGCAATTGCGCGAGCACCTGCAAGACATCACCCACAGCTATCTTTCGGTCAACGGCTTCATCATCCGCGCAATTATCTACTTCGCTATCTGGAACCTGCTGTCGTTCCTGCTGACCATGTGGTCTTCGCAGACAGACCGCCCCGGGGCGCCCGACAACAGCGCACGCTTCAAAGCCGTCAGTGGGCCGGGGCTGATCCTCTACGGCTTCACGATTTCCTTCGCCGCCATCGACTGGATGATGTCGCTCGAGCCTGGCTGGATCTCCACCATCTATGGCCTCTTGATCCTGATCGGCGAAGTGCTTTCCGCGATGTGTTTTGCCGTGGTCATCGAGCGCATTCTGGTCCGCTACAAGCCAATGTCCCAACTGCTGCGGCCGGATTTTGTCCACGACCACGGTAAGTGGATGCTGGTCTTCATCATGGTCTGGGCATACTTCGGCTTCTCCCAGTGGCTTATTATCTGGGCGGGCAATCTGCCGGACGAGATCCCCTGGTACAGGACGCGGCTCAATGGCGGCTGGGGCGTGGTCGGCCTGACGCTGGTCATATTCCATTTTGCCGTGCCCTTTGTGTTGCTGCTCTCGCGGCCGTTCAAGCGCGATATCACCAGGCTGGCGTGGCTGGCAGCGTGGCTGCTGTTCATGCGCTGGGTGGACCTGTTCTGGCTGATCGAGCCGGAGTTCTCCAAAACGTTCACCGTAACCTGGCTGGATATCGTGGTGCCGGTGGCTATCGGCGGCCTGTGGCTGGCCTACTTCTGCCGTAACCTGAGTTCATTGCCCCTGGTGCCTGCGTACGATCACGATGCCCATGAGGTTCTGAGCCCGGAACATGCCGAAGCGGCGTTCGAACGCGAGCGTACCGGATAAGCCGCCGCCACGGTTGACCCGGCGTGGCAGTTGAGCAAGGAAATTAATTAACGATGCACGAAATGGAACAGCACCCGAATCCCGGCAATCAGCGCGAGCCCTTCGAACACGAAGATCTCAGCCCTAAGGCAATCTTCGCCTTCCTGATCGGGCTGGCGGTGATGTGCGGACTCGTGGCAGTGCTGCTGAAGGCGGCCTACTGGGGATTGGACCGCTACGACCAGGCGCACCAGCCGGCGCAGAGCCCGCTGGTGAGTGCTGCCGGCGATCCGGAGGCCCGGCGGGCGGCGCCTAGAAAGGCGACCGGCCAAAAAATCAAGGAGACTTTTCCCGAGCCACGGCTGGAAGAAAACGAGCGCGGCGAACTGAAAGATGTGAGATTGCGGGAGGAAGAGCAGCTCAATAGCTATGGCTGGGTGGACGAAAAGACGGGGGTGGCGCGCATTCCGATTGAGCACGCCATGGAACTGGTCGCGCAGCGCGGATTGCCGGTGCATCCCCAGGCTGGAGTCACGCCCCCCTCGCCGGTGAACCTTGGACGCGAAGCCGCAACCAAAGAGGACCGCAGCCGTCCCGCCCCGAAGCCGCAGGAGAAGCAGCCATGATCATGACGAAGATACGGCGCTCTCCAGTGCCTGTGCGGGGGCGGAATACATCCTGTCCTGCCGAAGCGTCATCCCGCAGGGTTCATCACACTGACATTCTGAACAAAGCGAAGGATGTCAGCTTCCAGCGAAAGCCGGCAAGACGGTTCACACCGTGGCTCGCGCTCACAACCCTCCTGCTCGCTGCCTCCGCCTTCGGCCAGGGCATGACCAAAAGCATCATGTCGCCGCCGGCGAACGTTCGCCCTCCAGGGTTGAAGAACGTCGGCATCGAGCAGCATCTGAACGAGCAGATTTCTCCCGACCTCGTCTTCCGCGACGAAACCGGCAAAGCCGTGCGCCTGGGCGACTACTTCGGCAAGAAGCCGCTCATCCTGAATCTGGTGTATTTCCAATGCCCCATGCTGTGCGGCGAAGTCCTGAGCGGCCTCACCAATTCCATGCGCGTCCTCAAGTTTGACGTAGGCAAGGAATTCGACGTGCTCACCATCAGCTTCAATCCGCAGGAAACCCCGGCCATGGCGGCGGCCAAGAAGGCGGAGTATCTGAAGCGCTACGGCCGCGCGAGCGCTGAGCAGGGCTGGCACTTCCTGACCGGGCCGCAGGAGTCCATCGCCGCCCTCACCAAGGCCGCCGGATTCCAGTATCAGTATGACCCCAAGATCAATCAGTTCGCCCACGCAACCGCGATCGCAGTCCTTACCCCGCAGGGGAGGATCGCACAGTACTACTACGGAGTGGAATATGCTCCGAAAGACTTGCGCCTCGGACTGGTAGAGGCCTCGGACAACAAAATCGGCACGGTAGTGGATGAAGTCCTGCTGTACTGCTACCACTATGATCCGCAGGCGGGAAAGTACGGAGCCGTAATCGCAAGGATTCTGCGCCTCTCGGCCGCAGCCACCATTCTGCTGATCGGCATGATGCTGGCCATCCTGCTGCGCCGCGGCCCGGCAACCAAGCGAATATGACGCCAGGCAATAAGACATCGAGTTTGACTGAAGGTTGAAACCGGGAAGTGACAACGAATGGCGAACCGCCAACGACGAATGACCAACGACTGAGCTGAAAATGTTCGAAAACTTCTCCGTATGGCCGGCGCGCGCCTCCACCACGGCAGGAAACGTGGATGCGCTCTTCATTTTCCTGGTGGTGCTCTCCGCCTTCATGAGCGTGGCCATCTTCACCATGATCACGGTGTTCGCGCTGCGCTACCACCGCCGCCGCGGCCATGAAGCCGAGCAGATCGAAGGCTCCAACAGCCTGGAAATCACCTGGTCAGTCGTGCCCCTGTTCATCTTTATGTTCATCTTCGCCTGGGGCGCGATCATCTATTTCCAGGAGAGGACGCCGCCCCGGGGCACAGCTACGGTGTACGTGGTCGCCAAGCAATGGATGTGGAAGCTGCAACACGAAGAAGGCCAGCGCGAGATCAACGAGCTGCACGTGCCCGTCGGCCGCGATGTGAGAATGGTGATGACTTCCCAGGACGTGATCCACAGCTTCTACGTTCCGGCTTTCCGCATCAAGCAGGACGTGCTGCCCGGCCGATACACCACCGCCTGGTTTCGCCCCACGCGGCCCGGAACCTACCACCTGTTCTGCGCCGAATATTGCGGTACTCAGCACTCCGGCATGATCGGCCAGGTGGTGGTCATGGAACCGGCGCAATATCAGTCCTGGCTTAGCGGCGGAGGCACGACCGGCTCGATGGCCCAGAACGGAGAAGCGATTTTTCAGCAGCTGGGATGTTCCACCTGCCACCGCTTTGACACCCAGGGCCGCGGGCCCAACCTCACCGGAGTCTTTGGCAGGAAAGTGCAGTTGGACGATGGGCGCATGGTGACTGCGGATGAGGACTACGTGCGCGAGTCGATTATGAATCCGGCCGCCAAGGTAGTCAGCGGATTCAAGCCCATCATGCCGGTTTTTCAGGGGATCGTGAGCGAAGACCAGCTTAACGCGCTGGTGGCCTACGTGAAATCGCTGAGCGCTGCACCCGCGGGCGCAGCCGGCACTCCCAATCTGAAGCCGCAGGAATAGAGGCAGGACGAAGCAAAGAACAGGACTCACGATGTCGAGCGTGGCACTCAATCCGGAACGGCCCAACTACCTGAACCAGGAGTACGGCATCCGCTCGTGGCTGCTCACCGTAGACCACAAGCGCATCGCCCTGCTCTACCTGCTTTCCATCACCTTCTTCTTCTTCATCGGAGGCTTCTTCGCCCTGCTCATCCGGCTTGAGCTGCTCACTCCGGCGGGCGACCTTGTGCAGGCCGACACCTATAACAAGCTGTTCACCATGCACGGCATGGTGATGATTTTCTTCTTTCTGATTCCCTCCATTCCCGCGGTGCTGGGCAATTTCCTGGTCCCGCTGATGATCGGCGCCAAAGACCTGGCCTTCCCCAGGATCAACCTCCTGAGCTGGTACCTGTACATCATCGGCGGCGTGATGATGCTGCACTGCATCCTCACCGGCGGCGTGGACACGGGGTGGACTTTCTACACACCCTTCAGCACCGCCTTTAGCAATACGCGGGTGATCGAGGCCGGGCTCTCAGCCTTTGTCGCCGGCTTTTCTTCCATCCTCACCGGCTTCAACTTCGTTGTTACCATCCATCGCATG
>Ga0335077_10011250_pt1 | contig 11171 bp, 9 predicted proteins | sample Lox_Sample_31_FD_207151 | JGI IMG/M metagenome (GOLD analysis project Ga0335077, IMG submission 207151) | Soil microbial communities from Loxahatchee National Wildlife Refuge, Florida, United States - Lox_Sample_3.1 | ecosystem: Environmental > Terrestrial > Soil > Wetlands | place: USA: Florida...
CAAGCGCACCAGTTGCATCGCCGATGAATACAGCTCGTTCGTGGCGGTCGATGACCTGCACCTCAACGGCCGCCTGACCCTGGGGGAGAACACGGCTGACAACGGCGGAGTACGAATCGCGCTCGCCGCCTTGCGCAAGCAAACGGAGGCCAATCCCAATACAAAGGAGAACCAGACGGTAGAGGGTTTTACTCCCGAGCAGCGGTTCTTCCTGGGCTTCGCGCAGATCTGGTGTGAAAACCGCACGCCGGAGAGTTCGCGCCTGCTGGTGAAAACCGACCCGCACTCGCCGGGACGGTTCCGCGTGAATGGGGCGCTGCAGAACAATGATGATTTCGCCAAGGCTTTTCGCTGCAAAACCGGCCAGCCCATGGTAAGCCAGAACGCCTGCCGCGTCTGGTGATGCAGACGCGGGCGTCCCCGCCCGTGCCGGCGCCAGAAATCGAACGGCACGGAAGCTATGGTTTCCGCCCGCCAAGACAACCCGCACGTATGTGCGCAGCGTCCTTGACGGAACCTCGATTTCCCGCCATCATGCCAAACGGCAAATTCCAAATGTTGGAGAACTGCATGCGCATTCGTTTGCTTACCGTTTTCTTACTTTGTTTCTCTCCGTTCAGTTTTTCGCAGCAGAAATCGAAACAGGATATCGAGCGGCGTATTGATGCGCTGCTCAAGCAGATGACGGTGGAAGAAAAAGCCGGCCAGCTTGCGCAGTATAGCGGCCCCACCCCCGAAAATCTCGAACTGGTGAAAAAAGGGCTGGTGGGATCGTTGCTCAATGACGTGGGCGCGGAACAGGCCAACGCGGCGCAACGGCTCGCGGTCGAGCAGTCGCGGCTCAAGATTCCGTTGATCCTCGGGTTTGATGTGATCCACGGATTTCGCACGATCTTTCCCGTTCCCATTGCCAGCGCTGGGAGTTTCGATCCTGAACTGGTGGAACAGTCGGAGCGGGTGGCAGCGAAAGAAGCCACGGCATCCGGCGTGAAGTGGACGTTCGCTCCCATGGTGGATGTGGCGCGTGATCCGCGCTGGGGTCGCAGCGTGGAAGGCAGCGGGGAGGACCCTTATCTCGGTTCCATGATGGCGGCGGCGCGTGTGCGAGGATTCCAGGGCAAGAGCATTTCCGATCCCGACAGCGTGGTGGCTTGCACGAAGCACTACGTAGCCTATGGAGCGGTAGAAGGTGGCCGCGACTACAATACGGTGGACATTTCAGAGCGGGTCCTGCGCGAAGTCTACCTGCCGCCGTTTCACGCGGCCGTGGACGCCGGTTCGGGAACGCTGATGTCCGCGTTCGTCTCGCTAAGCGGCATCCCGGCGACGGCAAATCATCACACCTTGACTGACATTCTGCGCAAGGAGTGGAATTTTCGGGGCTTCGTCGTAAGCGATTACGGAGCCGTGTTGGAGCTCCTGCCTCACGGAGTCGCGACGGACGGCGACCAGGCCAGCCTCGAAGCCCTCACTGCGGGCGTGGATATGGACATGGCCGACGGAGCTTACGGGAAGTCGCTGCCCGGGCTGGTAAAAGGCGGCAAGCTGCCAATGAGTGTGCTCGATGAAGCGGTTCGGCGCGTTTTGCGCGTGAAGTTCGAAGCCGGACTGTTTGAGCATCCCTACGCCGATCCCAAGCGCGAGCAGAGTGAACTCTATACGCCTGAGAACCTTCAGGTTTCGCGCAAGCTGGCGCAGGAGTCGATGGTGCTTCTCAAGAACGAGAAGAATCTTCTGCCCCTGGACAAGAACACCAAGACGATTGCTGTGATCGGTCCGCTGGCCAACGACCGCCCGAATCAGCTCGGCTCGTGGGTTGGAGACGGACGGGCGGAAGGCACCGTGACGCCTCTGGAAGGCATTCACGCAGCCGCTCCGAACGCACAACTGGTGTATGCCAAGGGCGTAGACATTAAGCCGTACCAAGAATTCGAATGGGGCGGACTGAGCCCGAGCGCTCCTGCCCCCAGTAGTGCCACGGGCGTGACCGATACCAACCCCGCCACCGGACCAGCCACGATAGATAGCGCGGTTAGCGCCGCACAGAAAGCGGATGCGGTCGTCATGTTCCTCGGGGAACTGGCGAACATGAGCGGAGAAGCCAGTTCGCGCGCCAGCATCGACCTTCCCAGCAACCAGCTCGGGCTGCTGCAGGCAGTGGTGGCCACCGGCAAACCGGTGGTACTGGTGCTGGAAAGTGGGCGCCCGCTGGACATCCGCTGGGCCAACGATCATGTTCCCGCCATCGTCCAGGCGTGGTACCTGGGCTCGCAGGCGGGGAATGCCATCGCCGACGTGCTCTTCGGCGACGTTTCTCCCAGTGGCCGGCTGGCCATCAGCTGGCCGAGATCGGTGGGGCAGATTCCTGTCTACTACGACCACAAGAACACCGGCCGCCCCACCTCGCCCGACCGCTGGCACACGGGATATCTGGATGAGAGCAAGGAGCCGCTATATCCTTTCGGCCACGGGCTGACATACACGTCTTTCAAATACAGCAATCTTCATGTGTTAACACCTTCGGTCTCACCCAGCGGCACGCTGCGCGTCGCTGCGGATGTGCAGAATGCGGGCTCCCGCGCCGCCACCGAAGTGGTGCAGCTGTACGTGCATGACCGCATCGCGCCAACGACGCGGCCGGTGCGGGAGTTGAAAGGATTCTCGCGCGTGACATTAGGACCCGGCGAAAGCAAGACGGTGGAGTTCTCCGTGAAAGCCAACGATGTGGGATCCTACGACCAGAATATGACCTGGATTGTGCCGCCGGGGACTTATGACGTTTGGGTCGCCCCGAATGCCAGCGACAGCGGGGCTCCGGGTACATTCGAGGTTGGGGGAAGGTGATCTGCTGGGGGTGGAGCCTGTTGTTTGGCTGGCGTGATTCCCTGGTGTCTTAGAGATGCTGGGCTTTGTTGTGTGTAACCCAGTTCCCGGATGTCGGTTCTCTGTACCCAGTCATTCCTTTTTCTCGCCGCCTTCGCTGGCTTTATGCTCCGCCGGGTGCGCCGGGCTTGGCTTTTCTTCGCTCGCTGCTGGTACCTCTTCTGCTGGCTTTTCAGCGTAATGAACGATCACGGAAATGCGGCGGTTGGAGGCGTCCAGCGGGTCATCGGGCTTGCGCAGTTTCTGGTCGGCGAATCCACGCACCTGCGAGACCTGGTTTTCGCGGAGGCCGCTCTTCTGCATCAGGCGGCGGGCGGCGTTCGCTCTGTCGGCCGAGAGTTCCCAGTTGCTGTACTCGCCGTTGCCGGAGTAAGGCTTGGAGTCAGTGTGTCCTTCAATGGAAATCTTGTTAGGCACACCCCCGAGTTCCTGCGCCAGCGTAGCCAGCAGTTCGCGTCCGTTTCCGTTGGGAATCGGGCTGCCGCGCTCAAAGAATGTGCCCGAGGAACTTTCCAGCAGCTCGATGCGCAGGCCTTCGGCGGTGACCGTAATATCAATCTGGCTCTTGATCTGCTCGAAGTTAGGCAATTGCCCCAGCGCCTTTTCGAGCTTCTCCTTCAGTTGCGCGACATTCTCCTGGGAGATTGTCAGGTCCTCGCCGACCCCGCCCTTGCTGGTGCCGGTCTTGCCCTCGGTACCGGCCGGATCTTTGAAGTACCCGGCAATGGCCTCGCGCACCGGTTTGCTGGTATTGAGCAGCCACAGAACGATGAACAACGCCATCATCGCGGTGACGAAATCGGCGTAGGCGACCTTCCAGGCGCCGCCGTGAGGGCCACCATGGCCTACTTTCTTTTTTACGATGATGATGGGCCGGGTCTTGTCCATGCCACGCCTATGCGGACGCTGCTGCCGCGGCCGGCGCTGCTACGGCGCTGCCACCGCGGCAAGCCGCCTCCAGCTCACGGAACGAGGGGCGCACATGACCGGGAATAGCGCGCCGGGCAACTTCTACCGCCATGATGGGCGCAGTGCCTTTCAGGAAAGAGACCATGACAACCCGCATGACGTGGAGGTACGCACGTTCCTCTTCAGCGCTTTTGGCCATGTTTGATGCGATAGGACCAACGAATCCGTAGCACAACAGAATGCCGAGGAATGTTCCTACCAGCGCCGCTGCGACTTTGTGGCCAATCTCCTCGGGCGGCCCCCCGAGCGCTCCCATGGTAATGACAACGCCCAAGACGGCGGCCACTATACCCAAGCCGGGAAGGGAGTCCGCCATCGTGCTCAACGACGTTACGGGGAGGCTTGCCTCGTGGTGATGCACCTCGAGGTCCAGCTCCAGGAGCTGGTCAAGGTCGAAGGGTTCAGTTCCGCTGACCGCCATCCGCAAGGTGTCGCACACGTAGTCGCAGACATGGTGATCCTTGATGAAGGCGGCGTTTTTAGACAAGATGGGACTCTTCGAGGGCTCTTCCACATCGTTCTCCAGCGACATAAGCCCCTCCTTGCGGGCCTTGTTAAAGAGTTCGTACATCATCTTGAGAGAGTCCAGATAACGCTGCTTGCCGAACTTGGAGGCTCCGAAGGTACCGGTAATTCCACTCGCAATCTGCTTGAGGATGTGCAGCGGATTGGCGATCAGTACGGTCCCCATGGCGGCGCCGCCGATGATGAGGAGTTCAGCCGGCTGCACCAGGACCTTAAGGTTGCCGTGCTCCATCAGGTAGCCCCCGACGATCGCGCCGAAGACGACCACAATTCCGATAATGGTGAACATGGTCAGCTCTTGCTCGTATCCGGGCTGCCATCGCGGGAAGCGGCTGCGGCAGCCGCGGCCCGGGGGGGAGAGCTGTGCTCTCGTGATTGCAGCGCCCGCTCCAGCAGAGTCTCCGGCGAGTCTCCGGATTGCGCCGTGGCATGCCCGATCGAAACAGTGATCGAGAGTTGGTCGCCCCACCAGCGAAGTTCCACACACTCGACGACCTTGCGCAGGCGCTCTCCTGCTCTCATCGGGCCGGCGCCCTGGGCATTCATCAGGATGGCGAGAAACTCGTCATTCTCCCAGCGGCCGAGAAAATCGCTGGGGCGCAGATTGTTCTGCAGGCTCTGGGCAACCACGCGCAGAATGGCGTCAGCCGCCTCACGCCCGTACGCCGAAGAGAATTCCTGCAGGCGATCCACCTGAATACGAAGGATGGAGAACGGAAGGCGGTACTGGACGAAGCCGGCGAGATTCTCACGAAGATGGAATTCAGTAAATCCGTGAGAAGGAATGCCTGTGATGAGGTCCAAGCACCCATATGCCGCGAGGCCATGCTGGCGGCGCTCACGGTCGGAAGTGAACTTCTGTTCGTCGAAGCTCGCGGCAATGCCGATCAGGGAGCCACGCGCGTTACGGATCGGCACCAGAGATGCACGCAGGGGAATACGTTGTCCATCTTTGTGACGTGCCTGGATGCGGGCTTCCCGGGGCTTTCCGTCCTGGAGCACCTGCGCAAATGGGCAACTGGCACTGCACAGGGGGCATCCCTGATCGTTGCAGGGCATCAGGATCGTTTCGCGCAGGAAGTGACCCAGCACTTCATGCTGGCGGTAGCCGCTGATACGTTCCGCGCCGTCATTCCAGAAGATGATCCTGCGATCCCGGTCCTCCAGGCAGATGCCGATGTGCAAGCCTTGCAGGACGGTGCGCAGGATCTGCGGATCCTGAAGCTCTTCCATGAGTGCGCTCCTGGAGTTTCTTATCGGCGGGGCTGCGGTAGTCCTTCACAGAAGCTGGAAGCCTGGTGAGTGATGAAGCAATGTGCGCGGGCGCAGGGGCCTCGAAACACGCGGCGCGGTGTGTTTTCCGCCCGCACCACCAACTAAGAAGGAGGCCCGGCCGTACAATCAGCCGGTCTCCTCCTTTGCTGTTCCAATACTGCTATGACGCAGCCACCGTCCCCGGCCACGCCGGGCTAAGGACAGTCCGGATGGTGCTCATGAGTTCGTTGTTGTCGGCGGGCTTCTGAAAGTACGCAATCGCTCCCGCGCGCATGATCTTGTCCCGGGTGGCTTGGGGATCGCGCGCGGTCAACACGATTACGGGAATAACCGACAGTGCGGCATTCTGTTGCAGGCGCTCCAGCACCACGAAGCCGTCTCCTGCGGGCAATCCGACGTCCAGAATGATGAGGTCCGGACGCTCCTTCTGTGCCATGGAGATGGCGGAAAAGCCGTCCGTGGCATAGGCGGTCTCAAAATGACTGGCTCGCAAACGGAGGTTCAAAGCCCGGCGCAAATCGGGATCGTCGTCCACAATGAGGATCTTCGCTTTTTCCATTACTGCTCCTTCTGGGTTGGGTTCTGGTTTTCGGCCAGAACAGTGGTGGTATCGAACATGGATTTACGTGCCATCGCCGCCATGCACATTTCAGTGATCCTATCGGCGGTTTCCTCTACCAGCTTTACTGCCGGGGTGTCGGCCTGCGGCCATGGCAGGGGCACAGCCTTGGCCGAAATGCTGAAGCTGGCCACACCCTGCAACTCGCGGTAGCGCTCCAATTGCTCGCGGATGCGCTGCATGAGCACAGTGGTTCCGCTCTCGTCGGCACAGGCCACGATGAGATAGGTCTCCCCCGGGCCCGCGCTTCCCAGGCTGGGCAAAACCACATCCTTGTCGGGGAGAATGCACTGCTGCAGCATCTCCAGACAGCGCTTACGGATCTCAAACCAGTTGCCCATGCCAGGCGTGCCGTGCGGGGCAAGCTCGACCACGACCAGAGAGATGGCCTCCCGCAGTTTTCCTTGGTGGATGATGATGGGAGTAAGCAGCTTGGGCAAAGAAAACAGAGGCATGGTGAAGGTTAGGATCGTTCCATGTCCCACCTGGCTCTCCACCCAGATTCGGCCGCCGTGGAGATGAACCAGTTCCCGGGCAATGTAAAGCCCAAGACCCAGGCCTTTGCGGCTGTCGTCCACCGCCGCCGGGTCCTGATACATGCGCTCGAAGATGAGCGGCCGCGCCTCGGGGCTGATGCCGCGGCCCGTATCGGTCACGGAAATGTAGGCAAACTCGGGATCGGCTTCCACCCGGCAGACCTTTACCATCACGGACCCCTCGACCGGCGTGAACTTGATGGCATTGTGAATCAGATTGAGCAGGACCTGCAGCACCCGCTCCGGGTCCGCATAGACCAGAGGGATGCGGTTGTCGAGCCCCATTTCCAGGCCGATGCGTTTTTCCCGCGCGCTCGCCTGCATCATCGCGACCGCCGTTCGCACGACTTCTCCCAGCACGATGCAGCGGGGCTCGATGCGGGTCTTGCCGGACTCGGCGCGGGAAGCGTCGAGTAGATCGTTGATCATGCTGCGCAGCTGGTTGGCGCTGCGCAGGATGGTTTGCAGGTGCTCTCTCTGCTCGCCGGACAACGGGCCGGAGAGACCGTCGAGCAGGAGGCTGACGAACTGGTGAATGCTGGTGAGCGGCGTGCGCAGCTCGTGCGAAACGTGCGAAAGAAACTGGTCCTTGAATTGAAGCTGCTGCTTGCGGCTCATGTCGAGCGACGTGAGCAGGCCCTGACGTTCCACGGCGTAGCGCATGGCGCGGGCCAGTTGCTTGCTGTCGAAAGAGCCCTTGACCAGGTAGTCCTGCACTCCCTGGTGGACGGCTTTGAGAGCGAGATCTTCGTCGTCCTGGCCGGAAAGCACCACCACCGGCACGCCGGGCGCTTTGTTGAGCACTCGGCGGAAAGTTTCCGCGCCCCGGCTGTCGGGCAGGTTAAGGTCGAGCAGCACCACCGCCGGCGGCTGCTGCGCCAACGACTCCAGTCCATCGGAGAGACGGTTGGCGCAGGCCACATCCAGGTTCGGTTTGCCTTCCACCAGCCGCAGACGAATCAGGTCCGCGTCGCCAGGGTTGTCTTCAATTAACAAAACGTGATTGTCCTGTTTGCTCACGGTTCCTCCTGTGGCGGCAGTTGGGCGCAACCGAACCAGAAGTCACCGATCGACATAATGACCGAGATGTAATCCTGCAGGTTGCCGGGCTTGCTGATGTAACTGTTGGCCCCCAGTTCGTAGCTGTGCCCAATGTCGCGGCCGGCCCGCGACGTACTGAAGATGATCACGGGCATTCTTCGCAGCGAGGGGTTGGACTTCACCTCCCGCAGGACGGCGCGCCCATCTTTGCGCGGCAAGTTGAGATCGAGGATCACCAGGTCTGGAACGCTGGCATCAGAGTATTTTCCGCTCCGCTGCAACAGGGCGAGTGCCTCCACCCCATCCTGGACAGCGCGGATGTGGGTTGGAAAGCGGCTGCGCGAAAGGGCATCGTGCGTGAGATCAATATCGGCCGGATTGTCGTCCACCAGCAGGATTTCGCGCGCCAGGTTCATCAAGCCTCCTTTCGGGACTGTTCGCATCACCTTGCCCCGGCGGCCGCGGTGAGCGTAAGTGCTGCTGCGCTGGCAGCCGGCTCCGCCGCGGCCGCCGGGATCGTAAACTTGAAGGTTGCGCCAGCGCCTTCCTGCGACTCTACCCAGATGTGCCCACCGTGACGCTCGATAATCCGCTTGCAGATCGCCAGCCCGATTCCGTTGCCGGGATACTCCTCGCGCGTATGCAAGCGCTGAAAGACCACGAACACGTCCTGAGCGTGTTCGGGCGCAATGCCGATGCCGTTATCCGAGACCGAGAACAGCCATCCCTCGCCGTCGCGATCCACGGAGATGTCGATCACCGGGGGTTCCGCGCCATGAAACTTGATGGCATTGGCAATCAGGTTCTGAAATACATGCTGTAACTGCCCGGGGTTGGCTGCCACCGTGGGCAGGCCGCCATAGTTCACGACCGCCCCGCTGTCCTTGATTGCGGCCTCCAGGTTCTTCAGAGCGGATTCGACCACGCCGTTGCAGTTGGTAGGGCCGGCGGCCACGCCTTCTCGCCCGGCGCGGGAGAACGCCAGCAGGTCCTGAATCAGGGTCTGCATGCGGGTGGCGCCTTCGACTGCGTACTGAATGTACTTATCGGCCTGCTTATCGAGCTTGCCGCCATAGCGCTCCGCCAGGAGTTGTGTGTACGCTGCCACCATGCGCAGCGGCTCCTGTAAATCGTGCGACGCCACGTAAGCGAACTGCTCCAGATCACGGTTCGACTGCGCGAGCTCCTCCACCTTCCGGGCCAGTTCCTTTTGCGCCTCTCTGCGTTCGTGACTGAGTTCTTTTTCCTTAAGTGCGCGGCGGACTGACGTCGGCAGCCTGGTAAGCGAATCCTTCAGGACATAATCCGTGGCCCCCTGCTTGATGCACTCCACAGCGGTCACATCGCCGACCGCACCCGAAACCAGGATGAGGGGAATCTCCAGATGTTCTTCCCGCAGGATATTCAGCACCTCGATCCCGCGCCACTGGCCGAGGTTATAGTCAGCCAGGATGACATCGGGACGTTCCCGCCATAGCGAGTTGCGAAACTGCTCAGGTGTCTGCACGATGCTTCTGCTGACCTCAAAGCCGCCGCGGCGCAGCTCGCGCAGCACCAATTCCGCATCCGCCGAATTGTCTTCCACCAGCAGTACCCGCAGGGAGACGCGTTCTGCAGGCACTGCAGCCGGCTGCTCACGGGGACAGCGTGTGCTTTCGGCTCGCGGATGACTGGCGGCGTGAGTCATCGCTTCCCCGCTGCCTGGGCGCCGTTGCTCGCCAGGGACTGGTTTACCACCAGCCAGTAAAGCCCCATTGTTTTCACCGTGCTGCGGAATTGGTCAAAATCCACCGGCTTCTGAATGTAACTGTTGGCCCCATAGTCATAGCCGCGCAGGATGTCCTGTTCCTCCCTCGATGAGGTGATGATCACCACGGGAATCGTTTTGGTCCGCTGGTCGCTCTTGAGCTGGCGGAGAACCTCCAGACCGTCTATCTTCGGCAGCTTCAAATCAAGCAGAATCAAGCGCGGAACCGGGTCGGGATTGCGCTGCGCAAACCGCCCCTGGCAGAAGATGTAATCCAGAGCTTCTTCCCCGTCGCGCAAAACCTGGACCCGGTTGGCGAGATTTTCCCGCCGCAGGCTATGCAGCGTGAGATCGATGTCGTTCTGACTGTCTTCCACCAGCAGGATTTCCGCCTCCATATTCGTCATGCCTACGCCTCCGCCGCCGCTGCGTGCAGCGGCACTTCTAGGGCTCCCGGTGTTTCCAGAGTGAAGTAGAAGGTCGCGCCGCAGTCCAGTTGGGCATCTGCCCAGACCCGGCCGCCATGCTTCTGCACGATGCGGGCCACTGTCGCCAGGCCCACTCCGGTGCCCTCAAAATCCTCAGAACGATGCAGCCGCTGGAACACGCCGAACAGTTTGTCGGAGTACTTCATGTTGAAGCCCACGCCGTTATCGCGCACAAAGATGGCCCGCTGATTGTCGAATTCCACCTGCCCGATCTCAATGACGGCATGGTCGCGAGGTCGCGAGTATTTAAGAGCGTTGGAGATCAGGTTTTGGAACACTTGCTGAATGAGAGTGCGATCGCACTCCACGAAGGGCAGATCGCCGATCTTCCATTCCACTTCGCGGCCCTCATACTCCGGCGCCAGAATGGAAATCACTTCGCGGACCACCGAATCCAGCCCGGTGACCTGCACAACCAAGGCCTGGCGTCCCACCCGCGCCAGCGTGAGCAGTTCATCCACCAGCTGGCCCATCCTGCGAGTACCCTCCTGAATGCGCCGCAGGTACTCCTGAGCCGGGGGATCGAGCTGGGCGGCGAAGTCCTCCAGCAGAATGCCGGAAAAGCCGGTGATGTGGCGCAATGGGGCGCGTAGATCGTGAGAAACCGAATAAGTGAAGGCCTCCAGTTCCTTGTTCGCAGCTTCGAGATCGGCAGTGCGCTGCACCACGCGGCGCTCCAGGTCCTCGTAGAGGCTACGAATCTCGCGCTGGGAGCGGACCAACTCCGCCGTCTGGGCGGAGAGTTCCTCGGCCTGGCGAGCAAGGATTTCCTCCTGCTGCTTGCGCTCGGTGATGTCAGAACGGATGACTACGTACTGGAACGGTTTGTTCTCCTGGTTGAGGAACGGGACGATGGTGGTATCCACCCAGTAGATCGAACCGTCCTTGGCGCGATTGCAAATCTCCGCGTGCCATACTTGGCCGCGCCCGATGGTTCGGTACATCTTCCGGAAGAATTCCCGCGAGTGATGCCCGGAATTGATTATGCGATGAGTGCGGCCCAACAGTTCCTCGCGGGAATACTTGCTGATGCCGCAGAATTTGTCATTTACGTAGGTGATGCGTCCCTGCACGTCGGTGATGGCGAC
>Ga0335077_10011251_pt1 | contig 11171 bp, 8 predicted proteins | sample Lox_Sample_31_FD_207151 | JGI IMG/M metagenome (GOLD analysis project Ga0335077, IMG submission 207151) | Soil microbial communities from Loxahatchee National Wildlife Refuge, Florida, United States - Lox_Sample_3.1 | ecosystem: Environmental > Terrestrial > Soil > Wetlands | place: USA: Florida...
GGCCGCCAGCGCGACCAGGAGGTCCTGTGCGTCGGTCAAGTAGCGCGCGGCCCGCTGCCGGGCCAGCCGGCTCTCGAGGCGCGCGACCACTTCATCGGGTACCATGGCCGTCGGCGCGTCCGGACGGGGTTGGCGCGGCTGTGTCAGCGGCACGAGGAGCCAGGCCGCGACGCTCGCGCACGCGGTGGCCGAAAGGCCCAACCAGCGCCAACGGGTGTTGCGACGGCGAGCCGGCGCTCGGACACGCCTGACGCGCTCGACCAGAAAGGGCAGCGGCACGCGTGGCTCGACCCGACGCAGTGCAGCCCGGTCCGGCGCCAGCTCCGCGACCAGGCTTCGCGCGCCCTCGAAGGCGGCGCGGCACGCCGCACAGCCTTCGATATGGCTCTCGACCTGCCGTGCCTCGGCGCCGTCCAAGCCGCCGAGCGCCAGCGACGCCACGCGGCCGCGCAGGCGAAGGTGCGCCAGGATCATCGGTCGAGACTCGCGAGCCGCTCGCGCAAGCGCCGGACCGCCCGGTGCAGGCTGCTCTTGACCGTGCCCAGGCTCATCCCGAGCGCCTCCGCGATCTCGACCAGCGTCAGCTCCTCGTAGTGCCTCAGCACGAACACCGCTCGCTGGCCCTCCGGCAGCGCGGCCAGCGCCCGCTCCACGCGCCGTCCGAGCTCGCCCGCCAGCGCCTCGCGTTCGGGCGAGGGTGCCTCCGCAACCAGGCGCGCATCGTGATCGTCGCCGAGCGCGGTCTCGCTTGCGCCGCGGCGTTTCCTCCGACGATAGCGGTCGATCGCGTTGTTGATCGCGATCCGCGTCAACCACGGGGCAACCTCCGACCCCGGGTTCCAGCGCGCCGCGTGCTCGAGTGTCTTCACGAACGTTTCCTGGACGCAGTCGAGGGCCTCATCGGCATCGCGCAGGTACGAGAGCGCGAGGCGATAGAGCCTCTGGTAGTGGCGCTCCATGAGCGGCGCCAGGCAGGCGTCGTTTCCGGCTGCCAGAGCCTGCATGAGCTCGCGGTCGGAGATCGAAGGAACATCCCGGGCCAGCTCCACACCGGGCCCAGCCTACTCCAGCCACCGCTCATGCGGCTCCTCGCCGCCCTCGGCGCGAGTTCCGCGGGAACCGACCTTGATGCGCACGCCACGGTAACGCCCGAGCTGCCCCAACGGTTCCCAAAGCGCCTTTGCTCCCAGCACGCGCGCGCCGTATGATGGCGGAAACCATTGCCGGAGAGAGACTTGAAGGATAGCCGCGATTTTGCGGTCAAGGACACATGGCGGATCTTCCGGATCATGGGAGAACTCGTCGACGGTTTCGAGACGTTGTCCTCGATCCCCAAGGGCGTGGCGATCTTCGGCTCCGCTCGCAGCGAGCCCGGCAGCCGCGACTATGCCCAGGCCGAGGCCATGGGCCGAGCGGTCGCGCGCGCCGGTTATGCCGTGATCACCGGCGGCGGCCCGGGCGACATGGAAGCCGCCAACAAGGGCGCGATGGAAGCCGGCGGCCGTTCAGTCGGGCTGGCGATCGAGCTGCCGCATGAGCCGCGACCCAACCCGTATCTGACCACGACGCTCTCGTTTCGCTACTTCTTCGTGCGCAAGGTGATGTTCGTCAAGTACAGTCGAGCGTTCGTGGTCCTGCCCGGCGGGTTCGGAACCCTGGACGAGCTGTTCGAGGCCGTGACGCTGATCCAGACGCGAAAGATCCAGCCCTTCCCCGTGATCCTGGCCGGCGACGACGACTACTGGGACGGCCTCCTGGCCTGGATCCGGTCGGCGCTCCTGGGGCGGGGGAAGGTGCAGGCCCAGGACCTCGCGATCTTGCAGCGCGCTACGACTTCGGAAGACGTCCTGCGGCTCGTTGCGGCCGTCTCGGACCGCGTCGGGGCCGACGCATGAGCCGTTACACGGTCACCCTGATTCCCGGCGACGGGATCGGTCCCGAGGTGGCCGCCGCGGCGGTGCGCGTGGTGTCCGCGACCGGCGTCGACGTCGACTGGGAGACCGAGCCGGCCGGAGGCTCGGCCATCGCGGAGCACGGCTCCCCGCTGCCGGTTCGCACGCTCAATTCGATCATGCGCAACAAGGTGGCGCTCAAGGGTCCGACCGAAACCCCGATCGCCGCCGGCCACGCGTCGATCAACGTCCGGTTGCGAAAGGACCTCGACCTGTTCGCCAACCTGCGGCCAGTGCGTACGCTGCCGGGCGTGAAGAGCCGCTACGACGCCGTCGACCTGGTCGTGGTGCGCGAGAACACCGAGGACCTCTATAGCGGACTCGAGCACGTGGTCGTACCCGGGGTCGTCGAGTCGCTGAAGATCATCACCGAGCGCGCCTCCACGCGCATCGCGCTGTTCGCCTTCCAGTACGCGCAGAGCCACGGCCGCAAGCGGATCAGCGCCGTTCACAAAGCGAACATCATGAAGCTGTCCGACGGGTTGTTCCTGGACTGCTGCCGCAACGTGGCGAACCAGTTCCCCGAGATCCAGTACGACGAGATCATCGTCGACAACGCCTGCATGCAGCTCGTGCTGGACCCGACGCGCTACGACCTGCTGCTGCTCGAGAACCTGTACGGCGATATCGTCTCCGACCTGTGTGCCGGGTTCGTCGGCGGGCTGGGGCTGGCGCCCGGTGCCAACCTGGGCGACGACTGCGCGCTGTTCGAGGCGGTTCACGGCAGCGCCCCCGACATCGCGGGGAAGAACCTCGCGAACCCGATGGCGCTCGTCCTCTCGAGCGCGATGATGCTCGATCACCTCGGCGAGACCACCGCCGCCGATCGGGTGCGGGCCGCGGTCCAGGGCGTGCTGCGCGACGCCAAGAAGCTGCCCCGGGACCTGGGCGGCAGCGCCGGCACCTCGGAGGTCGCCGAGGCGATCGCGGCTCGGCTCTAGCCGCGCCTGTCGCTCGCCACCAGCGCGTGCAGCGCCCAGTTCACGACGCCGATCACGAGGCTGCCTAGGATCCCGGCCAGGATCCCGTGCACCTCGTAGCCGGGCAGGACGAAGGAGGCCAGCCAGAGCAGGATGCCGTTCAGGATCAAATAGAACAAGCCGAGCGTCAGCAGCAGCGCGGGAATCGCGAGGAAGATGGCGATCGGCCGCACCAGCAGATTGAAGAGCCCGAAGATCGCGCCGGCCAGGAGCAGTGTCGCCAGGCTGCCGCGGAAGGTGATGTAAGGCGGCCCCGGCAGGTAGCTCGTGACCCACAAGGCGAAGGCATTGACCACGACTCGCGCAAGGATTCGCACGGCACCTCCTTCGGCGTGCTAGGGCTCGGGTGGTTCGGCCGCCAGCGCTCGATAGCCCGCCGGCGGCTCGAAGAGAGCCGGCGCCGGCGGCGCGAGGTCGACCCGCGTGACGGTCGAGAGCGTTTCGTGCACGCGGCCCAGCACCGACACGCTCGAGCGTGTCTCGAGCGGGAAGCCGGGCAGCTTGCGGATCTCGGCCAACAGAGGACCCAACGCCTGCTCGGCGCCCGACCACTCCAGGAATTCGGCAAATGCGTCGATGCCCAGCGGCAGACTCCGCGTGGTGTAGACCTCGAGCCGGGTGGCGCCGGCGCTGAGACGGAACCCCTGACAGGGATAGCCCGCGATCGTCTTGGGCGGCAGGTTGGTGGCCCGCACCCGGCTGTCCTCGCTCGCTCCCATCAGGTCGCCGGCCATCGAGAGGTCCATCTGCGCCTGGCTCCGCAAGGCGTCGGCGTCGATCTCGGTCACGGTGCGGGCGACGGGGTCGACCCGGTAGGCCTTGTGCCGGTCGAGCCGCAGGATGAAGGCCGGGCTCTCCGGAGCGAGCCCCGCCTCCATGCGCATCCGCTCGCCTGCGAACCAGACCCGCGAGACGACGCCCGGGCCCGTGGCTCGACCGTCGGCGTACGTCACCACGGTTTGCTCGAAGTACAGCGCGGCGCCGGCAGCCAGCAGGACGTCGAGCGCGAGCATGGCCTAATGATAGACTGAAGCGACGGCGTGCTCCCCGCCAGCTTTTCCTCGGCACTGCTTCTCGTCAGCTTGCTGCCCGGCCCGCCCGAGCCCGAGGCTCCGGAACTGCGGGAGCTCGCGGTCATCGGCAGCTCGGTCTACGACCAGGCGCGCGTTCAGCACATTCTCCGCCTCAAGCCGGGCGACGCGCTGTGGCGGTCCGCAGCCGCCTTCGCGGCGAGCCTCGAGGCGCGCTACCACAGCGACGGCTACATCGCCGCGCGTGTCAGCGGCGCGTTCGACTCGACCAGCGCGCGACTCACGCTCACGGTGGACGAAGGGCGATTGGGGCGGATCCAGACGCCCGGACTCGACGGCGCCGCTCGCGAGCGCGCGCTGGCCGTGCTGGGGCTCGAACCCGGAAGCGTGGTGCGTGAAGATGCGATCCTGGACGCCCTCGCCCGGCTCGAACAGGTCTCGCACGGAGCGCTTCGCCCGCAGGGGGATCCGCCGTACCAGCTGCTGGCTGGCGACGACAATGTTCAAGCCCTGCGCCTGCGGATCGCCAAGCCCTGGGCCGGGCTCGGGGCCGGCCTGGACGGACCCGGCGACACGCCGTTCTACGACCGGGTCGACGGCTTTGCGCCGTATGCCGGCGTCGAGGCGACGCTCTACGACCACCGCCGCTACGAGCACCTGAACATCTACGTGCGAGGCCGCTACGGTTTTGCCTCCAAACACGGCCGCTTCGCGCTCGGCGTTCGGCGCGCCCTGGGACCGTTCGAGCTCGGCTACGAGTTCCACGACCTGAGCGACACGGACGACGCCTTCCGGGCCTCGGCCATCGAAGAAGCGCTCGGAACACTGCTCTCGATGTCCAGCTTCCGCGACGTCTTCGAGCGGCGCGGCCACGAGGCCTACGCCTTCGCCCGCGTCGGAGCGCGGGCCCAGCTCGGCGTCAGCTTCCGCAGCGACCGCTACGCCAGCTTGCCCGTCACCGAAGACTCGAGCCTGTTCCGCCAGGATGCGACGCCGCGGCCCAACCCGGCCGTCAGCCCGGGCTCGATGGGTTCGCTGATCCTCACCGCGCGCTGGACCTCTGCGCCGCGACTCTTCGATAGCCCAGCCGAAGAGCGCGAATCGTTCCTGTTACGCAGCCTGTATGGAGCGGCCACCGGACCCGAGCGCGGCCTCAGGGTCGAGGCCAGCTACGAGATAGCGTCTCCGAGCGCGTTCGGCGGCGACTTCGACTTCCAGCGCCTGCTGGCACAGGCGCGCGGCCGCCACTGGCTCTCGCAGCGGAGCTCGATCGCCGCCCGTGTGCTGCTGGCCGTCTCCGGCGGCAGCCTGCCCCCGCAGAAGCAGCTGGCGCTCGGCGGCCTGGGCACACTACGCGGCTACGGCTTCAAGGAATTCTCGGGCGACAACATGTTCCTGGCCACGGCCGAGTGGCGACACCTGGCCCCGTTCCCCTTGCCGAGCCCGGTCGCGTTCTTCGACGGAGGTGTCACCTGGACGAGTCCCGCCAGCTCGGGTTTTCGCAGTGACGTGGGCCTCGGGCTGGAGTGGGCGCCCGGCGGTCTGGGCCTGCGCATCGACGCGGCCGTGCCGCTCGACCGCGAGCCGGGAGGGTACGACTTCCGGATCATGGCTCGCTTGCGCGCGCCGTTCTGAGGCGGGGTGCGCGCCGGCGCCGCTGTTCCCTGCTGCGACAAAAATGTAGGATCGGGCCGTGAGTGCTCCGGACACGGCGAAGCTGGCCGAGCTGCTGGAGCTCGCCCGCACGCTGGGCTCGACCAGCCACTTGAGGACGGCGCTGCAGCGCGTGCTCGATGCGCTGCGCGAAGGCCATGTGGCGCGCTTCGCGGCCGTGGCCCTCAAGGATGAGGCCTCCGGCGAGATCGCGTTCGAGGCCGTGGCCGGCGTGATCGGCGGCGCGATTCGGAAGGCGCGCTACCGGCCCGGGGAAGGCGTCACCGGACGCGTCGTCGAGAGCGGGCGACCGGTCGTGGTTCCGCAGGCCAGCAAAGAGCCGTTGTTCCTGGACCGGCTGGGCGTGCTGAAGGGCGCGCGCAAGGAGCTGAGCTACATCTGTGTGCCGATCCCAGCCGACCGGGGCCCGGCAGGCGCGCTGGGGATCGGGCTGCCGTATCAGAAAGACCGCAACTACGACCGCGAGCTGGCTTTCTTCGGCGTGGCGGCCACCCTGATCGGCCAGGCGGTACGCGTGCAGCGCCTGATCGAGTCCGAGCGCGCCCGGCTGCTGGACGAGAACCGGCAGCTGAAGCAGGAGCTGAAGCAACGGTACGACATGCGCAACCTGATCGGCTCCAGCCGCCCGATGCAGCAGATCCACGAGCAGGTCGCTCAGGTCGCTCCGACGACGACCACCATCCTGCTACGCGGCGAGCCCGGCACCGGCAAGGAGATGCTCGCCCACGCGATCCACTACAACTCGCCGCGCGCCGAGCGGCCGTTCGTCAAGGTGAGCTGCGCGGCGTTGCCGGAGAGCAGGCTGGAATCCGAGCTGTTCGGCCACGAGAAAGGCGCTTTCCCGGACGCGCATTCGCGCAAGCAGGGCCGGGTGGAGCTGGCCCACAACGGCACGCTGTTCATCGACGAGGTCGGCGAGCTGAGCCCGCACACCCAGGTCAAGCTGCTGCGCCTGCTCCAGGACCGCGACTTCGAGCGGCTCGGCGGCCACACGCCGGTCAAGATCAACCTGCGCGTGATCGCCGCCACCGGCGGCGACCTGGAGATGGCGGTGCAGGCGGGGGGCTTCCGCGAGGACCTGTTCTATCGGCTGAGCGTATTCAGCATCTACCTGCCGCCGCTGCGCGAGAGGCGGTCCGACATCCTGCTGCTGGCCGACCATTTCGTCGAGAAGTACGCGATCGCGCACGGCAAGGACGTGCGCCGGATCGCCACCACCGCCATCGACATGCTGGTGGCCTATCACTGGCCGGGCAACGTGCGCGAGCTCGAAAACTGCATCGAGCGAGCGGTCCTGGTCTGCGAGGGCGGCGTGATCCACGCGCATCACCTGCCGCCGACGCTTCAGACGGCCGAGGTCTCGGGCACCCTGCCGCAGCTGTCGCTCGAGAAGGCGGTCGCGAGCTACGAGAAGGACCTGATCCAGGACGCGCTCAAGAGCGCTCGCGGCAACATGGCCAAGGCCGCTCGGCTGCTGGACACGACCGAGCGCATCGTCAGCTACAAGGTCAGGAAGTATCGGATCGAGCCGGGCCGCTTCAAGGCCTGAGCAGGGAATCGCGGGTCAGCCGTCACGCCCGCCTCGGACGGCACGATGCTACGGCCGGAGCCCGTACACCAGCGAGGCGGCGACCGCCGCCAGCGAGCCGACCAGGCACACGATGGCTCCGAGCACGTGGTCGGTCTGCTCGGGCCTCATCGGATCCAGCCAGCGCGCGGCCAGGTAGCCGCCGGCGAGGCCGCCCAGGTGGGCCCAGTTGTCGATGCCCACCATCAGGAAGCCGAACAGCAAGCCGCCGATCGCCCAGCGCGCGGCGTGTTCGCGGATCAGGCGGCTGCCGCCGCGGCGCCCGTAGTGGAGCAAGGCGCCGATCAGACCGAAGATCGCGGCTGAGGCCCCGATCGTGATCTGGCCGCCGTGCAATCCCGACGGCAGGAACACCAGGTAGGCGCCGGCCACGCTGCTGGCCAGGAAGCCGACCGCGGACGAGACCACGTACAGGATGACGGTGCGTGCGTTGCCGTAGAGGTGGGCGACCAGCGGCAACAAGTCCCGGGCCGACATCATGTTGAACGCGATGTGCAGCAGGCTGCCGTGGAGCCAGCCCGCCGAGAGCACCGTCCACCACCGCCCGGCGCGGAACACCGGCACAGCGCCCGAGGCGCCGAACAGGAACAGGCTCGGGACGCTCGGCGCCAGCAAGCCGCGAATGCCGCGCGGATCGGCCGCCAGCGTCGCGAGATAGAGCGCGCCGCACACGAACAGGACGAGCGAATCGAACCCGAACTCGAAGCCCCACTGCCGGAGCGTGGCCGTGAATCCGAACAGGCCCGGGCGCAACCGCCCGCAGTGGAAGCAGCGCTCGTCGTTGACGCCCACGAGCTGGCCGCAGGCCGGGCACAGCACCGCGCCGGACCTCTGGCGGTCGAACATCGGGACACCGTAGCACAGTCGGCTATGATCCGTTCGAACATGGACGCCAGCAGCCTGCGTCCCAGCGTGCTCCTGGTCCCGTCGCTGGCGGCCGCAGTCGAGATCCCGCGCCGACTCGCCGAGCGCGGACGCGCCCTCGCCGGACTCTACCCGTTTCGGCTGCTCGACCTGGCCCGCGCGATCGCGGAGCCGGCGTTGCTCGACTCCGGCCTGAAGCCGTGGGACGCCGGCCACTCCGCACTGCTGGCGCGCCGGCTGCTGGCCGACTCGGCGCACGGTTTGGATCTGCCCGATGCCGCGCCGGGTCCGCTGGCGCAGGCGCTCGCCCGCACCTTGGTCGCCCTGCGTCAGGCACGGGTCGCAGCCGACGAGGTGCCGGCACTGAAGCGCCTTGCCGTGTCGCCGGAGGACGAGCGGCGAGTGGCCGGGCTCGCCTTGCTCTACGCGGGCTTCGAAGCGGCGATCGAGGGCCACTTCGCGGATCCGGTCACGCTGTTCCGCGTGGCCGGCGCACACGCTGCGAGCGCGGCCTGGCTGAAGGACGCGGAGCTGATAGTCCTGCCGGAGCTCGAACTCGAGGCCTGCGAGGCGGCCTTTCTCGCGGAGGTGGTTCGCATTTTTCCCGCTCGGCGGCTGGAATCGGACGTCCCGCCCGCGCTGTCCGCGACGCTCGACGTCGGGTCCGTGGGCCGCGGAATCGCGGCGACCTCCTGGGCGGAGACGCTGCTGGCTCCGCTCGCTCCGCCCGCGGCGCCCGCCGGGCTCGGCCGGCTGTGCGGCCGGCTGTTCGAAGCGCCCCGACCTCCGGCGGCGTTCGACGGGGTCGAGCTGCTAACGGCTGCAGGCGAGGCGGCGGAGGTTCGAGCGATCGCGCGCCGCCTCCTCGCCGCGGCCGCTCGAGGTGTGCCGTTCGAGCAGATGGGCGTCGTGCTGCCCCGCCCACACGAGTACGCGCCGCTGCTCACCGACCTGCTCGAGCGTATCGGCGTGCCGCATCGGCTCCATCCGTCGCTGCCGCTGCGGCTCGGGCGCAGCGCCCGAGCCTTGCTGCTCCTGTTTCGCTGTCGCGAGCTCGGACGGCCCGAGGTGATGGAGTTCCTGACCTTCACGGCCCTGCCGACGGGAGACCAACTCGGCGAGGCAGTCGCGATACGACCCGCACGCTGGGACGCCATCAGCCGCGAGGCCGGCGTCACGAAGGGGTTGGCCCGCTGGAGGGTAGGGTTGCGGGCATTCCTGGAGGCCGAGCGAGGTGCGGCAAGCGACGCGACCGAGACGCGACGCCCGAGGCACGAGCGACGGGCTTCGGATGCGAAGGCGCTCCTGGGCAGCGTCGAACGCCTGGCGACCACGCTCGAAAAGTTGGACGGCCAGCGCAGCTGGCCGGAGTGGTCGCGTGTCTTGCTCGACGCATGCGATGGCTGGCTGGGTCCGGAGCGGGACCGCGAAGCCGTGCGTGAGGTGCTCGCGGATGTGGCGGGCCTCGGAGGGTTGACGACCCGCGCGAGCTGGAACGAGGTGGAGCAGGTGATCGAGGCGCGCTTCGAGTGGGAGCGGCTGCCCGTCGCCGGGCCCGCGGGCGGAGCCGTCCACGTCGGCGCGCTCGACGCGATAGCGGGTCTGTGGTTCCGGGTCGTGGCCATTCCCGGGTTGGCTGAGGGCGGTTTCCCACCCGTGCTGCGCTCGGATCCGTTCCTGCTCGATCACGAACGGGAAGCCCTCGAGGCCCAGCACCCCGGCCCCGAGACGAGCCGGCCGCGCCGCCAGCTCAGTCTGTTCGAGGATCCGCTGCCGCGACCGGGCCGCGCGCGGCGTCGGCTGCCGACCACGCAAGACCGTCTGTACGAGGCCCGCCGCCAGTTTCACCGCGCGATCTCGCAGGCGCGCGAGCAGTTGATCCTCTCCTACCCGCGTTCGGACGCGCGTAGCGGCCGCGAACGCTTGCCGTCGTCGTTCTTCGTGGCCGCCGCCTCGGCGCTGGCCGGCCGTCCGCTCGGCGGCGCCGAGCTGGCATCGCTGGTCCGCGAGGACGATCCGGCGGAGCCGCCGCTGGCCGAAGCGCTCGATCCCGGCGAGCGCGACCTGTGGCGCGTACGGCGCGGCGGCGGCGATGCGGCTCGCGCGGTGGCGGCTGGGTCCGCCTTCTACCGCGGAGCCTCGCGGGCCAACCGCGCCCGCTGGTCCGGCCAGATGACCGCGTTCGATGGCCGGGTCAGCGGCCTGCCGGCCGAGCTCGCCGCCCGCCTCGACCCGTCCCTGGCCCCCTGGACGGTCTCAGCGAGCAGTCTCGCGACCTTCGCGCGTTGCGGCTTCCAGTACCTGCTTCGACACGTGCTGCGGCTGGAGGTCACGAGCGAGCCGGAAGAGCGGATCTTCCTGGATCCGCTCGAAATCGGCAGCTTGTTCCACGCTGTGGCGGAATCCTTCCTGCGCGAGCGCCGCGACCAGGGCCAGCTCCCGATCCGCGACGACGACGGCGCCCGCGAGCGGCTTCTGACGATCGCCCGCGAGCAGGTCGCCCAGCTGGTCGCCGGCACGCCGCCGCGGCACCGCTTGGTATGGGAGCTGCGCTGGCGCGCCTTCGAGGAGCTCCTGCTCCGGTTCCTTTCGCGCGAGGCCGCGGTCGCGGACCGCCTGACCCCGGCGCATTTCGAGGTCGGCTTCGGCTCCTCGCGGCGCCTGGCAGCCGGCGAGCCCCACTCGCCCGATCCGCTGGTGATCGAGCTGCCGAACGGACGCGCGTTGCGCGTCTCCGGCAAGATCGACCGAATCGACACGCTGCCCGACGGAGGCCTGGTGCTGCGTGACTACAAGACGGGGCAACCGCCGCGGGACGACGGCAGCGTGTTTCGTGGCGGCCGCGAGCTGCAGATCCCGGTCTACGTGCTGGCCACCAAGGCGCTGTTCCCTGGCCGCAACGTGGCCCAGGCGTTTCTCGACTACGTGAAGGGCACGCGGCCCATCGCGTTCGATCCCGAGTCGGTCGCCGGCCCCGCTTTCCGTGCGCTGCTCGCCGACATGACGCAGCTGATCGCCGAAGGCGGGTTCGTGCAGGAGCCGAGCGCCTGCGGGATCTGCGACTACACGAGCGTCTGCGGCC
>Ga0335077_10011255_pt1 | contig 11168 bp, 8 predicted proteins | sample Lox_Sample_31_FD_207151 | JGI IMG/M metagenome (GOLD analysis project Ga0335077, IMG submission 207151) | Soil microbial communities from Loxahatchee National Wildlife Refuge, Florida, United States - Lox_Sample_3.1 | ecosystem: Environmental > Terrestrial > Soil > Wetlands | place: USA: Florida...
CCTCCACCGTGGAGGAATTCTCGTAGTATTTCCGGCCCCAAAGGAAGGCCTGCACATTGCGCTCGGCTTCGACTCCGTTCAGGCGGATGGCTTCCTCGATCGATTCGGACGAGAGAGGTATGAGCCCGCCCTGATACGCCACGCCCAGCAGGAAGACGTTCACGGCAAGGTGGCTCGAGAACAGTCCTTCGGCGATTCGTGTGGCGTCCACGTACACGTTGCGCGCCCGCTGAGTAAAGGCGTCGATCAGGTCAAGCAGGCGAGCCGGGCCGTATAACTGAGTGCGCCCTCGGATCGTGTCGCCGGTGGGGATCTCGGCGGTGTTGATGACCGCGACCGTGCGCGACGGGTGGGCCCGATTCAGATTCTCGGGGCTTCCAGCGCCCAGCAGATCGAAGCCCAGGATGAGATCGGCGTTTCCATAGCCGATCTTGGCGGCGGCTTCGATGGGGCTCTGGCTGAGGATGATGCTCGACACTACCGCGCCGCCTTTCTGCGCAAGGCCGGTTTGATCCAGCGTGATTGCCGAAAGACCTTCCAGCCACGCCGCCGTCGCCAGCAGGGCGTTGATGGTGACGACGCCCGTGCCGCCGATGCCCGGGGCCAGAATCGAATAGCCCTCACCGGCCGCCACTTTCTGGCGCGGTTCGGGGACCTCCGTGACGGGCAATCGCGGCACGGATTTCTTGCGCAGCCCCGTGCCAGGGCGCAGCTTCACGGTCACAAAAGACGGGCAATCGCCCAGCGCGCAGGAGTAGTCCTTGTTGCACGAAGACTGGTGAATCCGGGTCTTTGGGCCAAACTCGGTTTCGACCGGATGAAGGCTCATGCAGTTGGACTGCCGCACGCAATCACCGCATCCCTCGCACACCGCCTCGTTGATGATCAAGCGCAGTGCAGGCTCTTCGAGCTTCCCGCGCGAGCGAAGGCGGCGTTTTTCGGCGGCGCATTGCTGGTCGTAGATGATGGCAGTCACGCCGGAAATCTGTTCGAGCTCACGCAGGACGGCGGGTAAGTCATCGCGGTCGCGCACGCCGGCATTCCCGGCGAGGCGCACATCCGAACGGTACTTGCTGAGATCGTCGGTAAGGACAACGATCTTGCGGACGCCCTCGGCTTCCAGTTTGCGGGTAAGAGCGGGCACGGTAAGCGCACCGCTGACCTCCTGCCCTCCGGTCATGGCCACAGCGCCGTTGTAAAGAATTTTGAAGGTGATGTTGACGCCGGCGGCGATGCAGGCCTGGATGGCGAGCGAGCCCGAGTGGAAATAAGTGCCATCGCCGATGTTCTGGAAAATATGCTTTCGCCCGACAAACGGCGACATGCCGATCCAGGGAGCGCCTTCCCCGCCCATGTGCGTCAGAAATGCGAAACCCCGGCTGAGGTGCGAGAGGCCGATGGCCATGCCGTGACATCCGATTCCGCCGCCGGCCACTTGATCTTCCAGGAGCAGCGTGGAACGGTTGTGCGGGCACCCCGAACAGAAGTTGGGCATGCGAGCCCTAACCGGTTCGCGTTTGCGCGCGGCGATTTCCGCGAGGCGCTGGAGCCGCTCGGAAATGGAATCACGCGCGGGCAAATACCGCGCCAGGATCGCGGCGATGTGTTCCGGATCCAACTCACCCGTTGCCGGTATGAGAATTTCGCCGTTTTCGTCGAGCTTTCCAACGATGGCGGGGCGGCGGGGAGCATTGTAGAGCGCCTCGCGAAGCTGCAATTCCAGGAAGCTCCGCTTTTCTTCAATCACGAGGATTGTTTCGAGCCCGCGCGCAAATTCGCTGACGAAGCGGGGTTCCAGCGGAAAAGTCATGCCGAACTTGGCAATCCGGACGCCCAGACTATCGAGATTCTCCCGGCGGATTCCCAAATCGCGCAACGCCTGCATCAGGTCGTAATACGGCTTGCCGGAAGTCACGATTCCGACGCGCGCGCCTTCACCCGCTCCGAAGACCAGATTGACCCGGTTGGCGCGGGCGAAGGCGCGGGCCGCTTCCAGGCGCCGGTGGTTCACTTCGTGTTCCAGGGCGAGCGTGAATGGGACCACCATGCGCGCGTCGTGCCGCTTCTCGTAATCCGGCGGAACGAGGATGGCAGGCCGGTCCGGATCGAGGGCAACGGTGCCGCCACCATCGCAAACGTTCGTGACCATCTTCATCCCAACCCACGCGCCTGAAAAACGGGAAAGCGCGATGGCCAGCAGGCCGTAGTCCAAAATCTCCTGGGTATTGCCGGGATAGAAGACGGGAAGGCCGAAATTGTAGAAGCTGAGATCGCTCTGGTGAGGAATGGTCGAGCTTTTTGAAATGTGATCATCGCCCCCCAGGACTAATGCGGCGCAGTTGCGCCCGGTACCGGCGAGGTTCGCATGACGGAGTATGTCCCCCGAGCGATCCACACCCGGACCTTTGCCATACCAGATGCCCACCACACCGTCGTAGCGGGATTCGCCCAGCGCGTGGAAGATCTGGCTGCCGAAAATCGCCGTAGCCGCCAGGTCTTCATTGACCCCGGGCACGAAGTGTACGCGATGCTCGTCGAGCAGCGGTTTCACGCGCGCCAGCGCCAGATCATAGCCGCCCAGGGGCGACCCTTCGTATCCGGAGATAAAGGTTCCGGTGTTGAGGCCTGCACGACGGTCCCGGCGCATCTGATCCATGGGCAGGCGCACCAGGGCCTGTATGCCGGTGAGATAGGCCTGGCCCCGTTCGATCCGGAACTTGTCTTCGAGCTTCATCCGCGGCGAACTTTAAAAATCTTATCAACGTTTTCCGCGGGCTATGAGTATTTATCTTTAGGACGGCATGCAAGAACTGGCCTTGACCATGGCAGCCGACTGTATCGACGCGCAAGAGCCGGAGTTTGCGCGCCTGGTGAAACGGGCAAAAGCCGGCGATACGGCGGCGTTTGAAGCCATTCTGGTGCGTTACGAGCGACAGGTTTTACTGACCGCACTGCGGTTGTTGAACCGGAACCTGGAAGATGCCAAGGACGCCGCGCAGCAGGTGTTTCTGCGGCTGCACCGGTCGCTGGGGCAGTTGGACGAGAGCCGGCATTTTGCCAGTTGGCTGTACCGCATCACGGTAAACGTGTGCCGCGATGTCCAAAGAGCGCGTGCGCGGCGGCCCACGGCGCCGCTGGAGGAAGCGGGCGAACCCGCCGTTTCGGAGTCCGTGGAGGAAACGCTTCGAAAGCGTGAGCAGATGCGCATGATCTATGCGGCGCTGGCCACCTTGCCGGAACGGGAGCGCGCGGCCATCGCACTGCGCGATCTGGAAGGGTTGGAGACGAAAGAGGTGGCGCGCATTCTGGGCTGTTCGGAGGTCACGGTGCGATCGCAGATCTCCAACGGGCGCGTGAAAATCCGGAACTTTGTCAAACGCCGGCAAAAGGGGGTTTCATGAGCTGCGCAGAATATGAGCTGTTGATTGCCCTGTACGTAGAAGGTGATCTGCCGGCCGGCGAAGCGGATGCGATCGAGGCCCACCTGGAATCGTGCCATCGGTGCCGGGAGGTTGCGGCGGAGCTAGGGGAGAGCCAGGCGGCGTTGAAGGCGCTGCGCGCGGATTCGGTGGAAAACCAGGTCTTTCAGGATATTCGCAGGGAGGTTTTGAGGCGGCTCCCGGCTACGCGCGCAACCGTGGTGTGGCCGAAGTACGCAATCGCCGCCACGCTCGTGATGGCACTGTTCGCCGGTTGGCTGTGGCATTTGAGGCCCGCAGCTTCTCTGCCCGCAGCTTCTCTGGAGGTCCGGCCCATCGCTCCGCTGATTTCAGCTCCGCCGGTGGCGCCGGCACGGGCGCAACAGGCTGTCGCGAGTCTCCCACGGCTGCGAAAACATCATCGGCATACGGTGCCGGCATTCAAATCGGAGCCGCTGCTCGTGAAAATGCTTACCGATGACCCGCAGGTGGTCATCTATTGGTTGATCGATCAGAATGGAGGATAAGGTGAAACGCCACGTGTACGCTGTCTTGTTTTCAGTCTTGTTGTTGGCAGTGCCGGTTGCAGGAGCTGCGGAAGACGAGAAATCCGAGAAGAAGGAGCAGACGCAACCTGCCGAATCCCAGAACTGGCCGGTGAAACTGTTCCAGGTGAAATATGCGAATGTGTATCATCTGGCCAATCTTTTCCGGGCATTTGGCGCGATTGTGCAGCCTGAAGGAGATCTCGGTGTGATTTCCGTCCGCGCACCCAAGGAAGTGCTGACGGCTATCCAGGAATCGATCCAGCGTTTGGACGTGCCGCAAACTCCGGCGAAGAACATTAACCTGGATGCCTACCTGCTCACCGCATCCGCTCAGGGGCCGGCGGGAAGCGTACCGCCGGAAATGGAACCGGTGGTGAAACAGCTCAAAGCCGTTTTCAATTATCAGAGCTTTCGGCTCCTGGGAACGGCATCGCTGCGGGTTCGCGACGGATCAAGCGGAATGCTTAGCGGGGCCCTGCCTTCAGTTTCCGGACGGGCGGGACCGACAGGTTACACCTTTGACATGAAATCAGCAGTGATCACGCCCGAAGGCCAGGAACGTTCCATCCGGATTGACGCACTCCATCTGCGGCTCTCCAACCCCGACGCTCAAATCCTCAGCACAGTCGACATTCACGAAGGCCAAAAAGTTGTCGTCGGCAAAGCCAACATTGACAATTCCGACAACGCGCTGATCCTTGTCCTCACCGCCAAAGTCGTCGAGTAAGATCCGGGAATGCCGTCCACGCTATAATGCGCTGCGGCATTCCCGATGTCCCGTTATCTGGCATTCGACCTCGGCGCGGAAAGCGGCCGCGCCATACTGGGCACGCTTCGATCCGAGCAGCTCACCATCGAAGAGCTGCACCGCTTTCCCAACACGCCGGTGCGCGTGCTGTCCTCACTGTACTGGGACACGCTGCGCTTGTGGCAGGAAATCCTGCACGGGCTCGCCGTAGCTGGCCGCGAACGGCGCGTTAAGCTCGAGGGCATCGGCATCGACACCTGGGGGGTGGATTTCGCGTTGCTCGGCTCCGACGGGATGCTGGTGGATAATCCGCGGCACTATCGCGACGCGCGAACGAACGGCATGCTGGAAACGGCATTCAAGACCGTGCCGCGCGACGAAATCTTTGCGCAGACCGGCATCCAGTTCATGCAGATCAACACACTCTACCAGCTTTATGCCATGCGCCAGGTGAAGTCTCCAGCGCTGGCTTGCGCTGAGACGCTGCTGATGATGCCGGACCTGTTCAATTACTGGCTGACGGGAGTCGCGAAATCCGAGCTGACCATTGCCAGCACGTCGCAGATGTACAACCCGCGGCTCTCCCGTTGGGCTACCGAACTCTTCGAGCGGATGGACCTGCCGAAGCAGATTCTTCCCGCTATCGTGCCGCCTGGCACGCGTCTGGGGCCTCTGCTGGCTGAGATCGCCGGCGCGAGCGGATTGGACGCGACGCCCGTGTTCGCCAGTGCGTGCCATGACACGGCATCCGCAGTCGCGGCCGTTCCGGCAAGAGGTGATAGCTGGTGCTACATCAGCTCCGGAACGTGGTCGCTCATGGGAGTGGAACTGGATGCTCCCGTGATGGATAGCCGATCGCTGGCGCTCAATCTCACCAACGAAATGGGAGTGGCGGGAAAGGTGCGCCTGCTGAAAAACATCGCCGGCCTGTGGCTCATGCAGGAGTGCCGGAGCGCGTGGGCGCTTCAGGGCCACGAATACAGTTACACGGAACTCACCGCGCTGGCGGAGACGGCGCCGCCTTTCTCAGCGGTGATCAATCCCGACGCATTTCTCGAACCCGGCGATATGCCGGACAAAATCTCCGCCCACTGCCAGGCCAACGGTCTGAGACCACCCGACTCGCCGGCCACGATGGCGCGCACAATTCTCGAGAGCCTGGCGTTGCGATACCGGGAGGTGCTCGAGAGCCTGGAGTCGCTGCTCGGCAGAAGATTCGACACGATTCACATTGTGGGCGGGGGATCGCGCAACCGCTTGCTGAACCGGTTCACGGCTGATGCGACGGGCCGCACGATTGTAGCGGGGCCGGCGGAAGCCACCGCGATGGGCAACGTCTTGACCCAGGCGATTGGAGCCGGAGAGATTTCGGGGCTGGCGGCTGCCCGGGAAATCGCGGGGCGATCGGTAGCGCTCGAGACCTTCACGCCGACACCGGCAGCGGATTGGGATCGGGCCTACGAGAAATTTCGGGCGATCACGCGAAGAGCGTAGGATCCACGGTGGGCTTAGCGGCCGGTGTACCCGCCATCCACCAGGAGATTCGCGCTGGTGATGAAACCGGCTTCGTCGGAGGCCAGAAACAGCACAGCGTTCGCGACTTCGCGGGGTTCGCCCAGCCGGTTCAGCATGTGCAGCGGAGCGACGCGATCGCGCCATCGCTCAAACGTCAGGCCCAGCCGCGCGATCTCGCGATAGGACGCAGTGGTGAGAATGCAACCCGGAGAAATACTGTTCACACGGATCTTGAAGGGCGCAAGGTCGAGCGCCATACACTTGGTCATGGTCAGAACTGCTCCCTTGCTCGCGTTGTAGGTGGCGAAATCCGGCTGGGCGATGATGCCGCTCATGGAGGCAATGTTCACGATGGCGCCTCCGCCCGCCGTTTTCAGGTGCGGGATGACGTGCTTGGATACCAGCGAGGTGCCGATCACGTTTACGCGCAGCACCTTCTCCCAATCGGCCACTTCGGCCTGCTCGACACCCTTCTGCGTAAAGTCGGCGGCGTTGTTGATCAGGATGTCGATCCGGCCGAAGCTCTCCACGGCAGCGCTGGCAATCCGCCGCGCGCCGGATTCCTGGGAGATGTCCGCGACCGCCAGAACGGCTGGCGTGCCCAGCTCTTTCACCTTTTGCAGCGTCGAGCAACCGGCGGGCTCGCTGATATCGTTAAGAACCAGGCGGGCGCCTTCTTCCGCAAAACGAAGCGCGATGGCCTCACCGATACCTGCCCCTGCGCCCGTGATAACGGCCGTTTTCCCGGCTAGACGCATGCAGCGCGAGATTTACTTGGAGACCGGCACGGGTGTGAGATCGCGGCTGGTCACCACTTTGTCGATCATCCCGTATTCCACGCCCTGTTCCGGGCTCATGATGTAATCGCGATCCACGTCACGCGAAATGCGGTCGATCGGCTGTCCGGTGAATTCCGACAGAATGCGGTTCAAGGTTTCGCGCATGCGCAAAATCTCTTTCGCGTAGATGTCGATGTCGGCTGCCTGGCCGGCAAGACCATGCATGGAGGGTTGATGGATCATGATGCGCGAGTTGGGCAGGCTGAAGCGCTTGCCTTTGCTCCCTGCCGCCAGCAAGACCGCCGCCATGGAAGCGGCCTGGCCCACGCAAAACGTGACGATGTCCGGGCGAACAAACAGCATGGTGTCCAGGATCGCCAGCCCGGCGGTAATGGAACCGCCCGGAGAATTGATGTAGATCGAAATGTCGCGCTCGGGATCTTCCGCTTCCAGGAAGAGCAATTGCGCGATGATCAGGTTGGAGACGGCGTCGTCTATGGGTGTACCCAGAAATATGATGTTTTCCTTCAACAGACGCGAGTAGATGTCATACGCGCGTTCGCCCCTGGACGTTTGCTCGACCACCATCGGGACCAGAACAGAATGACCCATTGGATTGTCTCCTCTATTTCCTTTTAGAAGATTCAGTTCGACTTCTTGGCCGATGTGCGTTTACCCCGGCGCTGTTTGTCGATCATGCGGCGCTTTTGCTCGAGCGCCTTCGCCAGGTCCGCAATCGTGTTTCGCCCTAAATAATCCATGATACGCGAACGGAGCGCTTTCCACGAGTCATGAAGCGGGCACGGCATGTCGTCCGAGCACTCGGACAGACCGCTGGCACACTTCTCGTATTCTGTGAGGCCGTCCAGCGCCTCGACGATATCGAGCAGCCGGACTTCATCGGCAGGGACGCGCAGAGAGAATCCGCCGGTGGGGCCCTTGCTCGAGCGCAACAGGCCCTTGCGGGCGAGCTGCTGCAGGATCTTGGCGAGGAAGTGCGTGGGAATGTCTTCCTCGGCCGCAATCTGCTTCACCATGGCGAACTTCCCGTCTGGAACCTGAGCCAGGTGAACGAAGGCGCGGATAGCGTATTCAGAGGAGCGCGAGTAGATCATGATATAGATACCTGAAAATACATTCTACCCCGTATGAGCGGGGAAAACGTAGGCCGGGCGGGCGCGGTCTTTCGAGTGCGGATTACCCGACATTCGCCGAAAAGTGTCTGTAGGCACGGATTTTACATCCGACGACTCAAATAATCGGGGGGCATCAGTAGCGTCAAGGCTTTTGGCGCCAGGGATATGGAAGCCGGCAGGCAGCCGGCATACTCTCCGTCCACCTGAATATGCACGCGGCGCTCCGAGGGATCGAAGACGCGAACCTGTCGGGCTCTCAGGAACGAGACTCCTCGCATTCCGGCAAGACGCCCGGCGATCATCCCGCAAAGGTATTTGAGATAGGGCAGGGAATTCTTGCCGCGGAAGAGCACAACCTCAAAACAGTCCTCTTGCAGGCCCGCGCTCCGGGCGATTTCAAAATCGCCCCCGTAGTTGCGGACGCGGCTGACGAGCGCAAACGAGCAAAGGGAGCGCGGGCCGCCATCGATCTCGATTTCGAACTCCGGAAAGCGGCGGAGCGCATGACTGAACCCGCCGATCCAGTAAGCGGCTTTGCCGAGCCGGTCTTTGAGCCCTCCCGTCAAGTCATAGACAATCTGGGCGTCAAAGCCTATGCCGGCCATGCACAAAAAATTGCGCGGTGAAGAACTAGAAACCAGCCTCCCGAGGCTGATACGGCAGCCCACACACTTGGAAAGCAGGCGGGCCGCCCGCTCCAGATCGTTGCCCAGCCCGATCTCGGTAGCCAGCACGTTGGCGGTTCCGGCGGGAAGAATGCCCAAAGGAACCGGCGAGTCGGCAAGACCGTTGCAGACTTCGTTGAGCGTGCCATCGCCGCCTGCTGCCAGAATGAGCTCTGCGCCGTCATGCACCGCCTGGCGGGCGATGTCGCCGGCGGTACCGGGTCCGTGCGTGGGCACCATGGAAACGACATAGCCGGCTTCAGACAAAATCCGGGCAGCGGATTCCAGCCGCCGGCGGCCCTTGCCACGAAGGCGCCCTGCAACCGGATTAAAGATCAGGGTTGTTTTCTGAATTCCGATAGATGAGCCTGAGACACCAGACTACGGCGTGAATGTCTTAACCGGATCATTATAATGGAATCGGGATGAAGGCCAAACTCGTTGACGAAGTCGAGGAGCTGAAAAAAACGCTCCGCCGTCACGAATACCTGTATTACGTTCTGGACCAGCCGGAGATCAGCGACGCCGAATACGACGGGTTGATGAACCGGCTGCGCGATATCGAATCGCAACACCCCGATTTGCTCACACCGGATTCCCCGACGCAGCGGGTGGGCGGGAAGCCACGCGAAGGGTTCGTCAAGGTGGCCCACAGCGCTCCCATGCTCAGCCTCGATAACGCGCTGAACGAAGAGGAACTGCGCGCGTTTGATGGGCGGGTTCGCGAGGCGCTGGGCAATGAGTCCTACCGGTACGTGGCGGAACTGAAGCTGGACGGTCTCTCGATGGCGGCGCATTATGCCGACAACCGCTTCGTTCAGGCCGTAACTCGCGGGGACGGGCGTGTTGGGGAGGACGTAACCGAAAATGCGCGCACCATTCGTTCGCTGCCTTTGCGCACCAATGCAGCGCTAGACCATTTCGAAGTGCGGGGCGAGACGGTGATGGTGCGGCGCGCGTTCGAGAAGCTTAACGCCGAGCGGGACGAACAGGGTCTCTCGCGCTTCGCCAATCCGCGGAATGCGGCCGCGGGGTCGCTGCGCGTCCTGGATCCTTCGATCACCGCTTCGCGCAGGCTGGAGTTCTATTCGTATTTTCTGCTGGTGGACGGCCGTCCCCATTTCGCGAGTCATTGGGAGTCGCTGGAGCAACTCGGCAAGATGGGGTTCAAAGTGAATGCCAACCGCCAGCTCTGCAAGAACCTCGACGAGCTGCTCACGTTCTGCCGGGAATGGGAGGCCCGGCGCGACGATCTCCCTTACGAAATCGACGGTGTCGTGGTGAAGGTCGACTCCATCGAGCAGCAAAACCGCCTCGGATTCACAGCCAAAGCGCCGCGATGGGCCATCGCCTACAAATACGCCGCGCGGCAGGCCGTCACGACCGTCGACAATATCGAAGTTCAGGTCGGCAGAACCGGCGCGTTAACGCCCGTGGCGCACCTGGCGCCGGTGGAGGTGGGCGGAGTGACCGTCTCCCGTGCGACGTTGCATAACGAGGACGAGATCGCGCGGCTGGGCCTGCAAATCGGCGATTCCGTGGTGATTGAGCGCTCGGGCGACGTGATTCCCAAAGTGGTGCGCGTGCACACCCAGGGCTCGTACCGCCGGCGTTTTCAAATCCCCAGGCATTGCCCGGTTTGCGGGGGGAAAGTGGTTCGCGAGGAAGGTGAAGCCGCGAGCCGCTGCATCAACACGAATTGCCCGGCGCGTCTCAAGGAATCCATTCTTCACTTCGCCTCGCGGGGGGTGATGAATATTGACGGGATGGGGGATGTGCTCGTCGACCAGCTTGTCGACCGCGGGCTGGTCAACAGCGTGGCCGATATCTATGACCTGACGGCGGAGAAACTCGCGGAGTTGGAGCGGATGGGCAAGAAATCGGCCTCGAATGTGGTCCGTAACATAGAAAAGTCCAAACAAAATCCGCTGCCGCGGGTCATTAATGCGTTGGGCATCCGTTTCGTGGGCGAGCGAACCGCGCTGTTCCTCGCCGAAGAATTCGGCGAGATGGACAAGATCATGTCCGCGAAGGCGGATGAGCTACAGAGGGCCGAGGAGGTCGGGCCGAAGGTCGCTGAGAGCATCTACCAGTTCTTCCGCGAACCTCGCAATCAGGACCTAGTCGAGCGACTCCGCTCCGCCGGTCTGCAATTTGAGCACAAGGTGCGGCGCAAGCTGGGTGGTCCGTTCGGCGGAATGGTTTTCGTCCTCACCGGAACGCTGGCCGGTTTGACGCGCGAGGAGGCCAAGCTGCGGATTGAAGCCGGGGGCGGAAAGGTAAGCAGTGCGGTCAGCAGCAAGACCCGGTACGTCGTCGCCGGCGAAGACCCGGGCTCAAAGCTCGTCCGGGCCCGGG
>Ga0335077_10011256_pt1 | contig 11168 bp, 9 predicted proteins | sample Lox_Sample_31_FD_207151 | JGI IMG/M metagenome (GOLD analysis project Ga0335077, IMG submission 207151) | Soil microbial communities from Loxahatchee National Wildlife Refuge, Florida, United States - Lox_Sample_3.1 | ecosystem: Environmental > Terrestrial > Soil > Wetlands | place: USA: Florida...
ATAGACGGCCTGGACAAAGGAATTGTACAATGCCATCCCGCCGCTCCGGTCAACGCTAAGCGAATCGCCGGTCGTATTCCCTGGAAACGCGGATCAGGAGAGCCCCGTACTCCTTGGCGGTCTGTTCGTAATTGAGCCATTCAAAAGGGAACGGCACGGTATTCGTGGCACTGAATCTAAGGACTTGAAACTCGTCGAATCCTGGCGCTGCTCTGGCCAGAAGCCTCTTCTCGGCTTCGGACGCCTCCTGAACCGGATGCAAATTCCTGCATTTGATTCTTCAGTCGAAATCCAGCCTCGCATGCACGGCGCCCGCCGGCGAGGGCAGGAAAACCGCCTCCCGCAGGCGTTGTTGGGCAATGGCCACATACTTAGGCTCGATATCAAGGCTGATGCTGTTACGGCCCGTATTCAGGGCGGCCAGAGGAGTAGTCCCTGTCCCGACGAAAGGATCGACGACGGTATCGCCCGCGAAGGAGAACATCCTTATCAGCCGCTCCGCCAGCACCACGGGAAAAGGAGCCGGATGCCCTTTTCGCGTGGATTCGCCCCGGATGTCACTCCAAACGGACCGCATCCAGGCCTGCATCTCCTCTCTGCTGAGCATAGACAGAGCGCGCTGAATGGCCGAAGGCGAGCGGTACTCAGCGCCTTTGCGCAAGAACAGAATGTACTCCACATCGTTCTTGATAATGGCGCCGGGCTGGTAGGGCTTGCCATAAAAGCCCGCGCCGTTGCCTTGGACCTCTGTCACTCCATTGGCAATCTTCTGCCACAGGATTGGAGTCAAACAGTCCAGACCAAGCCGCCGGGCGCGGGTCTGGATGTCGGCATGCAGCGGCAGGATGTAGTGGCGCCCCGCGCGCTTTCGCGCCACGCACACGTCGCCCACCACGCAGCAGATCCGTCCGCCCGGCACCAGGGCTCGGGCACACTCCGCCCAGACCTTGTCCAGTTCCCCCAGGAATGACTCATAATCGCCGATCGCTCCCAATTGCGACTCGTGCGGCTCATATTGCTTGAGTGTCCAATACGGCGGCGAGGTCACGACCAGATGCACGCTGGCGTCTGCCAGCGAGGATAAGTCGCGAGCATCCCCGCAGCGGAGGCGGTGGTGGGTCTCATCAAAGGGCTTCGGCCAGGGCAAGTGCCTCAAGAGAGCATTGGCGCGCAGCATCTTCTCAACCGCTCCCTCGGCGTTATCCGAGGCAGGCAGTTCTTCAAGTGCCTGGCTGACCGCACCGAAAGCCTCATGCAAGCTAAGTCCGCTCGACGATGGACCAGCGGCCCCACGACCGGCCGGAGAAGACTCCGTCTCGTGCCTGCGTTGGCTGAGGGCATGCCGCATTCCAAGCTCAAGTTAACCATGCCGTGGATGATAGCGCCAGCTTTGCCTGAGCCTTGCGCTCGGCGAACCGTTGCAGCTATTCTCCGCCTGCCCGGTATCCCGTGCTCATGAATCCGTTGGAAACCTATCTGACCGAGTTGCGTGAAATCCACGACAGTGGCGCCGCTACCAAGGAAACCTCCGGCTATCCCGCGCTCGCCAAGCTCTTGGACACCATTGGCCACTCCCTCAAGCCCAGGGTCCGCTGCATCATCCAGCTCAAGAACAGCGGCGCCGGCCTCCCCGATGGCGGCCTCTTCACCCCCGACCAACTCAAGCATCACGACGAGCAGGCTCCGCTCTTCGGCCTGGCCCCCGCCCGCGGCGTCCTCGAAATCAAATCCACCCGCGAGGAACTCACCGACGTCATCCCCACTGACCAGATCAAGCAATATCTCTCCCTCTACGGCCAACTCCTGCTGACCAACTACCGCGACTTCGTCCTGCTCAAACACGTGCCTGGCAACAGCCCTCGGCAACTTGAATCCTTCCGCCTGGCCGACAGCGAAGCCGCCTTCCGGTCCGCTGCCGCCCACCCGCGCAAGACGGCGGATACCCTGGGCGAGCGCTTCACCGAATACCTCAAACGTGTCCTCCTCCACGCTGCCCCGCTCAATAACCCGCGCGACGTCGCGTTCTTCCTTGCCTCCTACGCCCGGGATGCACGCGCCCGCGTCGAGCACGCCGGAGACCTCCCCGCCTTGGCCGCCGTCCGCACGGCCCTGGAAGACGCGTTAGGCATGAAGTTCGAGGCCGACAAGGGCGAGCACTTCTTCCGCTCCACCCTCGTCCAGACCCTCTTCTACGGTGTCTTCTCCGCCTGGGTCCTCTGGCACAAGGAGAAACCCGCCCGCACGGACGCCTTCGACTGGAGAGCAGCCGCCTGGACACTCCACGTCCCCATGATCAAGGCCCTCTTTGAGCAGGTTGCCACTCCCACCAAGCTGGGACCCCTCGGCCTGGTCGAAGTACTCGATTGGACCGCCGCCGCCCTCAACCGCGTGGATCGCCCTGCCTTCTTCGAACGCTTCCTCGAAACCCACGCCGTCCAATACTTCTACGAGCCATTCCTTGAGGCCTTCGACCCGGAACTCCGCAAACAACTCGGTGTCTGGTACACCCCGCCCGAAATCGTCCAATACCAGGTCGCCCGCGTGGACGCCGTCCTGCGCTCCGAACTGAACATCCCCGCCGGCCTCGCCGACCCCCGCGTCTTCGTCCTCGACCCCTGTTGTGGCACCGCCGCCTACATCGTCGAAGTGCTGCGCCGAGTCAAGCAAACGTTGCTCGAAACGCGTGGTGAAGGGGTCCTCGCTGCCGCCGACGTGAAGCAAGCCGCCCAGAACCGCATCTTCGGCTTCGAACTCCTGCCTGCGCCCTTCGTCGTCGCCCATCTCCAAGTAGGCCTGCTCCTCCAAAGTATCGGTTTGCCGCTCGACGATGCCCGGAATGAGCGCGCCGCCATCTATCTCACTAACTCCCTCACCGGATGGGAGCCGCCGAAAGAACCTAAGCAGCACCTGCTTTTCGAGGAGTTCGAGCAGGAACGGGAAGCCGCCGACAAGGTGAAACAGCAAGCGCCCATCCTCGTCATCCTCGGGAATCCTCCTTATAACGGTTTCGCGGGCGTTGCCGTCGGGGAAGAGCGGGACCTCAGTAACGCCTACCGTACCACCAACCGGGCCCCTGCTCCCCAAGGCCAAGGCCTGAATGAACTTTACGTGCGCTTCTTTCGAATGGCTGAACGCCGCGTCGTCGAGAAGTCCGGCCAGGGCATTGTCTGTTTTATCTCAAATTATTCCTGGCTCGACGGCCTTTCCTTCACGGGCATGCGTGAGCGCTATTTGGACGCCTTCGCTTCCATCTGGATTGATAACCTACATGGCGACCGAATCATTTCTGAGTATGCCGCTGACGGCCGGACGAGCGAGACGATCTTCGCCGTGCAAGGGACTTCCCCCGGCATCAAAGTCGGGACAGCCATCTCCCTGCTGGTCTCGAAGAAACGAAAAGAATCGCCCGCCAAGCTTCTTTACCGCGATCTGGATCAAGCGCGGGCTGAGGAGCGTCGAACTGCCTTGCTCGAAAGTCTGAGCAATGCGCAATCCGAGGGCCAATACACAGGGCTGCGACCCGCACTCCACCTTGGCCTTCCGTTCAAACCGCGCCTCGTCGGGGAGTCCTACCTGACATGGCCGCTTCTGCCTGACCTCTTCCCGGTCTCATTTCCCGGCGTCAAGACCAGCAGAGACGATTTCCTTGTGGACTCCGACCGGGAGGCCCTCACTGGGCGGTTAGAGACTTACTTTAACCCGAGGGTGAGCCACGAAGAAATGCGCCGCATCGCACCAGGCGTGATGGAGAATACAGCCCGTTTCAAAGCCGAGTTGGTCCGTGACGAACTCGCCCAGCGGGGATTTTTGGAGAAGAATATCGTCCGCTATTGTTACCGCCCTTTCGATGTCCGATGGCTGTATTGGGAGCCGGAGACCAAGCTGCTTGACGAGAAGCGCACGGATTATTTCCTGCAGGTATTCCCTGGCAACGTCTGGCTGAGCGCTGGTCAGCGCAATCGCAAAGAGGATTTCTACCAGCCCCAGTTCACCACTCTCCTTGCCGACCATCATATCGTCGAATCGAACGTGGGAATGTTCCCGCTCTTATTAAGGCCTGATCCTGACCCATCGTGCCTCTTCGACCGCGACACGCGCGATCACCCCACGCTGAACCTGACCGATGCGGCGAGGGAGTACCTCGCCTCACTTCGTCCGGCCACCAGTCCAGCGGAATTGTTCTACCACATTATTGCTGTCCTACACGCTCCCCTTTATCGGTCCGAGAACGCGGGCGCTTTGCGCCAGGCCTGGCCTCGTGTACCACTGCCGCGCGAGGGCGTGCTGGTGTCTGCGGAACTGGGCAGGCAAGTCGCGGCTTTGATCGATCCCGAGAACGCTGTCCTGGACGTCACTGCCGGCAAGGTGCGGCCAGAGCTGCGCACCATCGCCGTCCCGAGCACAACCCTCTCATCAGTCGAGTTCGATTTCCGTATATCCGCCGGCTGGGGCCATGCCGGCAAAGGCGGTGTCACCATGCCCGGCAAGGGCAAAATGCTCACCCGCGCGTATCGCCCCGACGAAACACCCGGGCCGCCTCACCTGGCCCTGCTGGGCAAATCCACCCATGACATCTACCTCAATGACACCGCCTACTGGCGCAATGTGCCCGAGAAGGTCTGGGAGTTCACCCTCGGCGGCTACCAGGTGATGAAGAAATGGCTCAGCTACCGCGAGCACGCATTGCTGGGGCGCCCGCTCACCCCAGACGAAGCCCGGGAAGTCACTCACATGGCCCGCCGCCTCGCCGCGCTGATTCTTCTCCAGCCGGCCCTGGACGCCAATTACCAGGGTGTCAAAGCCGCCTGCTTCAGTTGGAAGCGATGAAGCCTCCCTCGCGGCCTCAGCAGAATGGGTGATCCCTTTACGCCCCTGCCGCTGCACCGGCTCCCGCCGCACCTGCCGCAGCCGCGGCCGCCTGGTCGCGCCGGTGTTTCTCGGACAGCACGGAAGCGCTGTTAATGCCCGGGCTATCCTCCGTGGCAATCGTAGCCAGTCCCCGGCCGTAGCCCTTGAGCGGATTGTGCCAAAGCACTTGGCCCTCCAGCGCGTCCAGGCAGAAGATCTCACCCCAAGCGGTGGCCAGGACCCGGTCGCCTTCCAGCACGACATTCACAAAATCCATCCCCTTGAGGCGAGTCGCCCATGCCTGCTGGCCGGTGTCGCGGTAGAGGGCCACGACCGATCCCTTGATGCCGATGAAGACGAGGTCTGAGGTTTTCATAGTGTGTTGCTGTAAGTTGAGTTAGATACGTTCATTGGAACGGTATGGCTTGATCTTATTTCGAGGGAGTCGTCATTGCAAACCCACAAGTCCTGCCGCAAAGTGAAACAAGAACTTCAGCGCCTCCTCCCGACGATTGCGGGCAATCGCGGAACCTGCTACCCTTCACTGGTCAGACGAAGCTGTGTATAAACATTCGAGGCAAAAAGGGCCTCCCACTATGAACGATCAATATGCTCTAATAATGACGAAGTTCCCGCTGTTGCTCGGTTTTACTGAGGCCGGTGCTCAGATGCTTTTGGACGCAGGGGAAATCAAGGAGTATGGCCCCGGGGAAGTGCTGTTCAACGAAGGCGATCCTGCAACGTCTGCATTGTTGCTCCTGAGCGGGAGGCTGGAAGTCTTCGTCGAGCGACAAGGGCGCGTCCTGGTGATCCGCGAGGAGAAGCCTGGGACAATCGTCGGTGAATTGGCCGTCCTGTGCTCCAGCACACGGTCGGCGGCGGTGCGGGCTGCCGAGAAATCAGTCGTGCTCCTATGGAGTGCCAGTGCCTTTCGCGTATTGCTTCTCCGTCACGAACTGCTCTCCGAACGTGTCCTGGCGAATGCGCTCAGCGTTCTGGTTGAACGAGAGCGGTCTTTGGTCGCCACCCTTCTTCAGGCGCAGGGCGGTCGTCCGTAAACTCAGAATTCGCGGCGTCGCGGAAAACGCTTGAGCCCGGGGTGCTGGAGTGTTGGAATCCCAATACTCCATCACTCCACTACTCCGTTTGGCTTTCAACTCGGTTCCACGCCCCGGCAAAGCAGCACACAAGGATCAGGAGGCCCGGAAACTGCAGAAGGCGGCTAGTTCACAGGCTGGAATTCCTTGTGGCCAGTCTGCCACAGCAGGAACGCGAACTGGCCGGCAAAATTCTTGAAGGTCACGATCTTCTCCTCGGTGAAGTGGCCATTGTCGTAGTTCACCTTCATCAGGACAGGGTTCCCTGAAGCCGTGGCCGACTGCAACGCCGCCACGAACTTGCCTGGCTCCCAGGCGGCGACGCGCGGATCATTCCAGCCGCCTACACCCATCACGGCCGGGTATTTCACCCCCTTCTGGATATGCTGAACTCCATCCATCTCGAACAGAGCCTTGCACTCATCGGCGTCTTTGACGGTGCCGAATTCCGGCGTGTTGACCGGGCCGTTCGGAGAGAACTCCATTCGCAGCGCGTTCGCGCACCCGACGTTGCACACCGCCGCCTTAAAAAGATCAGGGCGCTCCGTGATCGCGCGGCTGATCAGGATTCCGCCCGCGCTGGTCCCCGTGCCGGCCAGCTTCTCCGGACTCGTATAGCCCTTTTGCACCAGGTACTCCGCGCAGGAAATGAAGTCCTTCCAAGTGTTCGGCTTGGTCGTCTTGTATCCCGCCTTATACCAGGCTTCGCCCTTTTCGCTGCCGCCCCGCGGGTGCGCAACGGCCAGTACCACACCCCGGTTACACACCGAATACAAAATACTGAACTGTGGGGTGGCACTAATCCCGTAAGCGCCGTAGCCCTCGAGGATGCAACTGTTCGACCCATCCAACGGGGTGTCCTTCCTGTGGATGATCGACAATGGAACCATCGTGCCGTCGTGCCCGCGCACTTCGACTTCTTCGGAAACAAGGTTCTCAAACCCGGGATAAGACACGTCGGTGTTGAAGATGCTCTTCGCAAAGGTGTCCTTCTCCGCATCGTAATCATAGATCGTCAACGGCGAGGTCCACGTCGTAATGTACACCAGGCAGCGATCGCTCTTCCAATCGGGACAACTCATGTCCACTGCTCCCGAAGCCGGCAGCTTGACCTCCGAGGTCTTGCCCGTGGCCAGATCGTATTTCACGATGCGGCCCACTACCCCGTTGGAATAGATCACGAAAAGATAGTGCTTGCTCTTAGCGATGGATTGGATGGAGTCGCCAGCTTCCGGAATAACGGTCTCGGCATGGTCCCAGTCGGGATGCTTCACGTTCGTGCGGACCACCCGGTATCTGGGTGCGCCCGCATGCGTGATGGCGTAGATGTAATCGCGGTCGCCCTTTAACCCGCGGACCAGCTTGTCCGATACTTTGCACAGCACCTCCCACTTGATCTTCGGGCGCTTTAGCTCGGAGACCGGCGCGTAGAAAACCCGGAACTCCGCTTGCACTGTTCCCAAGACCCCGATGATGTAGTCCGGGTAGGCCTCATCAACGAAAGCGTTCGGGAACTCCTTCGCCTCGATCCCCAGCTCCGGGTAGCTCTCATTGCTGAAGAAGTCGAGGTCCGCGCTGAATTCGCTGCCGATCTTGTGCAGCCGGGTCTTGCGGTTCAACTCGATTTCGAGGCTCTTGATGTCCGTGACCTTGCCGGCATCATAGCAGAAGGACTTGCTGTCTTTCATCCACCCTATGGGTCCATAGGAGGGATAGAGGCTCTCTGGCAGCAGCGTTCCCCGGTCCACGTCCAGAATCCGGAGTTCAGAATACTCCGCGCCGCCAGCAGCCAGCCCGAGGACTACGTATCTCCCATTCCACGACGGGAGAAAGCTCTGGATCGTAGTCGTTACCCCCGCCTTGTAAGGGCCCGGATCGAACAATAGGATCTCCTTGCCATTCCATCCCTTCCGGAAAAACAGCTTGCCCACGTTCTCGCCGCCCACCGTCTTCTTGTAGAACACGCGCCCATTCTCGTAGGTGATGGAAGTGTAGGAAGCAGGCTTGAGCTTGTCCAAAGCCATCCATTCCTCCGCCAGTGCATCCCGTGCCGGGATCTTCGCCAGCAAACGGTCCGTCAAGTCGGCTTGCGCTTTGAACCACGCTTCGACCTCCTTGTCCTTGAGGTTCTCAAGCCAACGGTAAGGGTCTTTGTACGTCTGGCCGAAATAAGTGTCTGACGCCTCCACCGTTCTGGTCGCGGGATAATCCCATCGGGCGTAGGCGGGGAAGTTCAGCGAAAGAGCAAGAGCGAGCAAACAGAGTCTTCTCATGATAAGCGGTCCCGGTTGAGTGCTAATACCAATTTGCCTAAACACTCGGTGAGAAGGGGGCTTTGTCAAGCGCCTGGGCGCAGCCGCCTACCTGGGCTCGATGACGCTCAAGCCCGGCACCACACCAAAATGGCGTTTATTGAAAGTGGCCACCGTGCTGCCGTGCTCCAGCGCGGTGGCGGCCACGATGAGGTCGTAGGCGCCGATCATCTTACCCATTGGTCAAAGCTACCCTTCTCGCCCCGGATGATGACGTCCGCGTCCAGAATTATGCCCATCGGTCAGCCGGGGTCTTGAGGGTCTTGCGCGCATGTTGCCGATCGCGATGCCAGGCTCGGGCCTCCTCAGCCGGCAATTTGACCGTGGCCAGAGCGCTGGCCAGTTCGCGGCCGGTGCAGCGCCGCTCGTCATCCGGCTCGATGCGGGCAAAAGGCTTCCCATTCTTCAGGAGCACAAAGGTCATGTGTTGATAATGGGCGCGGTTGACGCAGTCAGCAAAGTTCCGGGCCGCCTCGGTCACCGTAATGGTCGTCTCTTTCAATACCGCGCACTCCAAACGCTTCGCGTGTCCGGTCAGCGCGCCTGGGGCTTTGGGGGCGGCGGCCGCGCCGCGTCTTCCCGAATCGCCGGCGCCGGGCGGAACTCAACGATATCTGCATGCACCTCAACCTCGGGGATGCCAAAGAGAATCCAGTAGCTGCTGCTGCGTTCAATGATGACGTTCGCTATCGTCTGAGGCTCGCCCAGGCGCATTTGGGCCGCGGCATACATTCGGCCCGTCGCCTTGCTCACCGTAGCCGGAACAATCGTAATGAGGCCCAGCAGACTAAACCCCTTGCTCCGGCCCACCACGTTGGTCTTCACCACCACGAAGTTGGCCTGGGACAAGTTGACCCCCGTCTGCTCGTGGAGCTCCGTGGGGGGAGTCCCGCCCAGGAGTGAACCGAACGAGGAAGTCATCGGCAGCATCGCGGCGGTACAACCGCCCAGCAAGACGCAGCCGGTTAGAAGTGCGAGAGCACGGAACACAAAACAATTCCCGCCCAGCGGGCGCAGGCGGCGGAGGCCAGCGGTTCCCCAGGCGCCAGGTAAAAGACTCTTTTCACAATCAGACGTCCCGGTTGAGTGTTAATACCAGTTTGCCTGAACAGTCGTTGAGGAGGGAACTTTGTCAAGCGCTCCGACGCTGGAGGCGATCGAAGGTCTCGGCGCCCCGGAGCGGACCAGCGCAGCCGCACGCCCGTGACGGCTCAAGTTGAAAGCAGCCGCCAAAGCAGTATGTTAGGACAGTTGCCCGCCCGAACAGCGGCCGGTCACTCGTAATCCTCAGCTACAGCCTGAACCATGGCCCTCGTGTCGCAACCAACGCCGCTGGCGGCCTTCCGATGGCCGCGGCTCCCGGACGAACTGAAAATGGCCGCCGCCGAGGTCCACGTCGTATGTGCCTCGGTGGATGTTTCCGGGCAGCGGCTGCTCGATCTTACTGCGAGGCTCTCCCCCGATGAACTCGACCGCGCCGAGCGCTTTCATTTCGCCCGCGACCGGGACCGCTTCGTCGCGCGCCGGGGGTTGCTGCGCGAAATCCTTGCGCTTCAGGCACGTGTCCCGCCTGACAGCCTGGTTTTTTTTACGGGTCCCTTTGGCAAACCCGCCCTAGCGCCTCGTTCCGGGAGGCGGACGCTCCACTTTAGCCTGGCGCATTCCAACGACATCGCGGTCTTTGCCATGTCCCGCGAAGCCGCGCTGGGGATTGATGTGGAACGAGTACGCGAGTTGTCTGACCTCTCCCGGGTAGCTGCATTGGTCTTCTCAAGCCGGGAAAGCCTCCAATGGAGGCGTCTTCCTGAATCGCAGCGCCTGCAAGCGTTCTTCGACGTCTGGACTCGCAAGGAAGCCTTTCTGAAAGGAACCGGCCAGGGCCTCCAGAAGCCACCCCGAGAGATCGAAGTTCCCTTGTGCGGCGGCCAGCCGGACCAAGAGCTCCCTGTCTTCGATGCAGGGCGCCAGGTGCCCGATTGGTCGCTGCGGTCGCTCTCCACAGGGGTTGTCGCGCTCGCCTTGGCCCTGAAACGGCCGCCCTCTCGTGTTTGCTGCTGGGAATGGCCCTCGGAACCATAGCCGCATCAGGGCAACACGCCACTGCCGGCCGCGCGCGAAGACGCGGGTTGCGGTCACGAAGGTGAGTAATCATGACCAATCGCACTTTCGCCACGGCGGTGGGGTGGTCGACGGGATTTGAACCCGCGACAGCCAGATCCACAATCTGGGGCTCTAACCAAGCTGAGCTACGACCACCAGAACCGGTCAACAAACTAGGGTTGCTGTAACGAGGCGTCAAGCTTCGCCTTCACGGCGAGCGCACCCCCAAATCACTTTACCTGCGAACGTTTTGTCCTAAAGTTCAGAAGTGGTCACACTTGTAACGACAATATGAACCGCATCCGCCTGCTGCCCGAACAAGTGGCCAATCAAATCGCCGCCGGCGAGGTGATTGAGCGGCCGGCGAGCGTCGTCAAGGAGCTGGTCGAGAACGCGCTCGATGCCCAGGCCACCCGCGTGACGGTGGAAATCCAGGCCGGCGGCCGCAGCCTCGTGCGCATAGTCGATGACGGCTTCGGCATGAGCCGCGACGATGCGTTGCTTTGCCTGGAACGGCACGCCACCAGCAAAATCCGGCGCGCCGAAGACCTCGCGGCCATCGCCACCATGGGCTTTCGCGGTGAGGCCATCCCCAGCATCGCCAGCGTCAGCCGCCTGACCCTCACCACGCGCGAACGCGACAGCGATTCGCCTGAGGGCACGCAAATCATCCTCAACGGCGGGAAGATCCTCGAGGTCAAGGCGGCCGGCCGCGCGCCAGGCACCTCGGTCGAGGTGCGCCAGCTTTTCTTTAACCTGCCCGCACGCCGGAAATTCCTGCGCACCGAGGAAACCGAATCGGCCCATATCC